>Ga0315272_10000607_pt1 | contig 18289 bp, 19 predicted proteins | sample C3_middle_MG_FD_203918 | JGI IMG/M metagenome (GOLD analysis project Ga0315272, IMG submission 203918) | Sediment microbial communities from Yellowstone Lake, YNP, Wyoming, USA - C3_middle | ecosystem: Environmental > Aquatic > Freshwater > Lake > Sediment | place: USA: Wyoming | collected...
CGCGAAGACCGTGCCCTTATAACCCGCTGCGAGTCCGTACTTTTTTAGCGTGATCGCTCCGCTGTAATAAACGTTGTATTGGAACTGCTGAGCATCACGACGAGGTATTAGAATGAGTTTGTCGTTAGTCCCTTGCGCGAGGACTTTATCCAGATCGAGCAGCGTGTCTGCATTGATATATTTGGAGTAGTCCAACACGCAGTCGTATTTCCAGCCTCGCATCTCGGTTTCCGCCCTCACTCCATTGTTGCCATTCCACAAAAATTGAATGAACACATCGGGATCGAAGATCTCCGACATTCCATCTTCCTGTGTGCGCGGAAGATCTGCGACAAAACCGTCGACAACAAAAACCTGTCCGTCTGTGGGTGTTCCGTTTGTCCAGGCGTCGACAGTTAATTTTCCGGTTATTTTTCCAACGACTTTTCCAAACGTTGGGATCTGGACCGTGCCGCGCATTACATAGGACATGACTCGTTGATTCGCCCGGACGCCGGTAAACGCCTGCCCCGACTGATAAGCTGCGGATGCGTCGAACGTGGTCGAAGCTGAGCTCACAAACTGAGGTGCCGCGTATACGATGATGACTCGCGGCATCCCTGTTCCCCGTATGTGCTTGACGCTCGGAATTAATCCACTCATACTGTCACCAGTTCGAGTTCAGTTTCTTTTTTCATGAATTTTCCAACTGCTTTTTTAACGTAATACTTGCCCGGAGCCGCGCGATGCGAAACAAATGAATCGCCATATTTATAATTCGTCCCTTTGACGGTGCAGCGCAGCGGCTTCCGCAACCGAAACATATCCAGCCACTGAGTTTTGAATGCATCCATGTTCGTTTCGGCGCCAAAAAAATAAAACGAGTCAACAATGCTAAATGGTTTTACTGAATATGAATACCGACCATAAAATCTTAACTGCGGATTGACTTCGAAAATAACGCCAACCTTTGGAGCCGGCGTTCCCACTGCCTCGACAATGTTGTCATCCCATAGCCCCGTGAATTCATCGTACCGCAGAAAGACATCACCCGAGGGGGATGTATGAGCCCATTCGTTGCCAACACGGCCGGACTGCGTAATCGGTGTCCAATCCCTAAGGACCACATCAAGATCAAATTCAAATTTCGGATTAATTACCAGCAGTCCACCCGAATCGACAACTACCGAGGTATAGAGTTCAAACCAATTCTCGTTTTCCAGCCGTAGTCGGTATATATTTTGCCGCACCGTTCCCGTGGGCGGCTGAGCTATCTTGAAAATCGGCAGCCATATCGTTTTCATTACAGAGACAAACTTATATTCCATTACAAATGCATCGGAGAGCTCCGTCTCGATTTCAATACCACCGGATTTCACCACGTTCGTATATTTATATATTACCGGGAAAGTTCCAGATGCATTCGTTTCTAACTTCACCGGAATCAATTTGTCCGTCTTCTCTGGCGTCCCCGGTTTTGGCACACCAATGGAAACCTTGATAAAATCATATCTCTTTTGATCGGTATCGTCCACATCGATGTCATTATCGCCTCGGATTACGGCATCGAGGTCGTGCTCGGTGTCCGAAATAACCGTTGACCGCTGTTTCATAATAAAGCGTTTGGTTTCCGGGTCAACGAAGAATTCCGCGTTGTAGTAAATTGAAATTGCATCGAGAAGTTCTTTTACTGTAGTCGTTGTATCGAGATCGCTAAATTTACCATAATTGCCGATCGTTGAGTCATCAGAATCTTTCGTGTCTCGAATCGGGCGGTTTTTATACACGTCATCCACCACAATTTCCGATATCCCGATCTCCGTCATAGGACGACCTTCACCGATGAGAACACGGTGAAGAATATCTTCGAGCGTTGTATAAATCTTATTCGTATACTTCCACATAGGAATGTATGTAACATTGCACAGATCGATCCATGTTCGATCGATGGAGTAAACACGGACTTCGACGACTTTTGTTTTCAGCTTGAAGGTGATCGGTGATTGAACGCGCCCCCAAAAAATGCAACGACCATCATAAATATTTACATCCCAATACGTGAGGGGGTTGGTCGATGAGAAAAGATCTGCAACAGTTCCATCGATATTACCTAAGGATAGCTTCACATCGGATATCACCCGCTCAAATGCATCACGTTCGCGCTCCTGGGTAAGTTCTATGTCCGAATCAGCGATAAGCCTCCGCGAGACATCGATGGAAGGCTTACCGCTTTCGGTTATGGTGATCATCATTCGAATTTTCGTTTTTTATATTTTTCGTAACCCGGCATTTTGGTCTCGAGTGCTTTTTCCATCGTGACGATGTTATGCAGCTCCACCGTTGGGGGATTGTTCCGAATATCAGTTCGCAGCGCACGGATTTCCAACATTAAACCATTCGATTCAGACGGACCGGCAGATCGCGCTGTTGAGCGCGAAAGTGATTGTAGAACATCGCTGGAATGCCGAATCGATGCCGATGCCCAACTCATGCTCAATCCCTGGCTGGGCTGAGACATCGGCTGAGATGGAACTCCAGAAGATGGTGCATATGTTTTGGCAAAGAGGCCAATGATGCTGCCAATGATGCCGAGTCCACCCTCCAAACTGTCCAACGTCGACGTTCCCACGTCTTCTGTGGCCTTTAAATATCGCGCGATTTGTATCGCAATCTGCAGTGCCTGCGAAAGCTTCGCAATGAATGTATCGGGATCCTTCGTGAACGCCTGAGACAATAATTCGGCAATACGCGCATATTGGTCCAACTCCTCATCTTCAAGCTTTCTGATTTTTGCTTTTATTTTTAGCCGCTCTTCTTCATTGGTGGTTGCTTCTAGTTGCGCCCGAAGTTCGGCAAGAGCCTGGCTGCGTGTTTTTTCTCCAAGATTGTATTGTGCCACACTTATTTCGGTAGCATGTTCGCGGCTACTTTTCTCCTCGTCCGCTTTCTTTTTAACTTCATCGGTTTGCTGTTTCAATGCATCATTAATTTTAATCTCGAGATCTGTAAATATTTCCCCAACGCCAACTTGCTCCTGCATGATTCGAAGCTGAGCGACATATTCTTCGGTCGTCATCTTTTTCGATTTCAACAAATTACCATCAAACTCAGCGGCTTGCTTCACATACTCGTCGAGACTGACCATCGACGCATTCATCTCGCGAAGATTTTTAAGCCGTTCTTCCTCTTTCTTTTGTCGTTCCTCGGCCTGTTTTTTCGCCTCTTCCTCGATATCCTTCGTAGATTGCGTTAGTTTTTTCTTCTCATTAGTGAGCTTTACGTTTGAATCGGCGATTGTGCGAAGTTCTTTCTGCGTTAGCACTTTTTCGTTGTCAAGCGCCTTACCTGTCTGAAGTTGCTTATTATTATTTTCAAGCTCTAAATTAATTTCTTCAATACGAGATTTATGATTTGCAAGGACAATGTTCTGTTCGGCCTCAATCTCCTTTAAAGTTTTAGCGGTTTCAATCTGCAAATCGTATTGTTTTCGAATATCTTGAAGTATTTCAATTCGTTTTTCAAGTTTCTTTTTCTCCTTCTCATCGTCTGGAGATAAGACCTTTATTTCGTATGAACCATTATAAACTTCTGATTTTCCAAGATTTTTTATTTTATTCTGAAGCGATATAATTTTTTTATCAATATTCTCACCAGTTTTGATTATGTCGCTCGGAGCAATTTTTTTCAATGCCTCGGAAAAATTTTTGAGACCTTCATCTGCTGCTTTTGTGGCTTCTTTGTTTGTATCCCGGAAGAATGTGATCAGACCGGCACCCAAACCAACGATGACGCCGATCCACCCGGCATTTTTTTCAAGGAATCCCGCCACACTGCCAAGTGTTCCTCCGAGTCCTTTTCCGGCGATCCCAAGGCCTGCGGCCGAAAACTCCGCAGCCTGCATTGCCGTGATACTCGTGAGAACCACTTTCTCAAATTTCTTTACTCCCTCCGACCCTCCATCGACCCCAGAGATTAGCGCCGACATTCCGATTGTGAAACCCAGCAGTGCTGATTGTGACTCACGAACGGTCCTGTCCTGGAGTTTCTGTTCCCGGTAAAATCCGCGGAGCGCCTTTTCACCTTCGCCCATCGTCTCATTGTGTGACCTGACGCCGGCAGAACTCTTTGCCAGGGCTTCCGATACGCTTCTGACGCTCTCGCCGAGGGATGCCAGATCAGTCCGCAACAGCGTCACCAGCCCATCCAACTTTTGAGCTGTCACGCTGAATCCCTTATCATCCAGCACCATCTCTGCAGATAATTGTCCGACCTGTCCCAATTTTATTCTCCAAATAGTCGATCCAGTGCTTCGCGATACTTTTCGTCATCGCTGCTCACTGGAATTTTTCGTTCTGTCACACGAGCCCTTAAACTGATCCACTTTAGAACCTCGATCGCGCTCAGCGTCCGGATAAATTTCGCCTGGACGATATCCTCCCGAGCGATGAGGTAGATTATTTCGTCGGTGCTGAGGGGATCGCCCGATCCTTCGTTCCCGGAAGCAAGCCCGATTGATTCGCGATAAGCATCCAGCTCGAGAGTGAGCTCGTGTTGATAGTAAAAAAATCGCGAAGCACCTCCGCCACTTCGTCGATATCCATGAGGGCGATCGGATTGACGGGATCGACTTTTTTGATTATGCGCATGATCGCGTAATAGACCCGGTGGACGATCGTCGTTTCGTGCGGCTTGATGATCAGCTTCATCAGCTCGGGCACCGTGGCGGAGGAGATGAGCTTGTCGAGTACAGCGCCGAAGCCGGTGAGGCTCTGCACATCATCGATAAATTTCCCGCACAGCTGAACAGCCTGTTCGAATTCCGGGAATGTGAGGACGCTCTGCCTGAACGGAAATCCGGAAAATTTATAAAACTTCGTCGACGGCTTATACGCCATAGTATCCTCGCTCTGCGGTGAAATGTCGCTGAATGATCGTGTCGATATCGGCCGGAAGATTGCCGGCACCGTAGACGTGATGCCGGATCGTGTCGATATCGAGCTGGCCGAAATTGTCGTTATCCCGGCCGGCATAGTAATTAAGGGCATTCGATCCGGTCGTAATTGCCGCCACAGAGATCGATCCATCCTGAGTGCCGTTGATATACAGTTTCATGGTCCCGTTGCGGTCTACGGCTACCGCTACATGCTTCCAGGCGTTGATTGTGACGCTGCCGGCAGATACAGCTGCAGCATTCGCCGTGCCGCTGCCGATGATCGCCTGGATCTTGTTTGCGACCGTCCGGTACAAACCGAAGCCAGCACTGTTCGCCGTGCTCGATTTCTTCGCGAGGATCTCCTGCAGCACTCCATCGGCACCCTTGATGTTGATCCATGCCTCGATCACGAAATCGGCAAGACCGTCATCGTTCAGAATATTTCCGAACGAGAGACAGTTCGCAGCGCCATCCATCCGGAGGAATCGATCGGGCGACGTGCCCGATTGCCACACGGCCGCATAGCCGGCATCGAGCACGCCATGGTTGCCGAATCCGCTCATGTCCAGGACCCGCTGAGTCGCGGCGTTGTATCCGAGCCGCGGACCGACCCAGAGGGAGAGTGCCTTCGTCTCGATCCGCGCCGTGGCCTCGACCAGATAATACTCCGGGATGTCGTACACGCCGTTATCCTGTCTCAGCACATAGGCGTTCAACGGCAGCCGCTGCGAGCCCTTGAAGTCCCGTGTCACTGACGGATCGATCTTGCATTGATCCATGCAGTAATACTGAAACATGTTTTCGTTCGCCATACCCGAATACCGAATCGCGTGGTATTTCCCCTTTGCCTGGCTGACGAAATTGATCTCGTTGATCGACACTTCTTTCAGGAACGTTTCGAGTGATACAGCCTCGCCCTTTTCGAGCACCTGTATGACCCGACCAGTTTCATCCTTGATTGTTTCGACTTCAACGATATCCTTAAACGTCGTTTCCTCGATGTAGCCGAGATCCGTGAATGCGGCGTCGTTACCCGGAGCAATCTCCCGGGACTCAACACATCCGAGGCCCTTGACGGAGAATCTTTCGCGTGAACGCATAGTGCCCATGACAATTCTTTCTTTCTGGATATTTTAATGCGTGATGAGACGTGAGCAGCTTACACGGCCGCTGTAAAGATGGTTCCGGTCACCGTCGTGACTTCGCCCAACTTCACTGCGTTTTCTACGATCACGCCATAGCAATCGACCGGCACGTTGAATCCAGCCGGAGTGACGGTAACGGCACCCTTCGGCATGAGCGCCTGGATCGTGCACTTGAGTTTCCGCTGCTCGCCGGCTTTGAAGGGCAGTTCAACCGGGTTGATGATCTTGGCGAGCGGAATATAGATCTCCTGATAGATTCCGCTCGCGAGCTGGCTGCAGTAGTAAAAATGCCGGTACTCGGACGATCCGTTTTTGCTCAGATTAATCTCGTCGACCGACACCTGGCCGAGCGTGATGTCAAACTTCCAATCCTCGCCACCCGAGATCGCGTTCACCACAAATCCGCGTTCGTCTTTGATGATGATGATGTTCTTATCGATCACCAGCTGCGACTCCATGATCCACCCGAGATCCGACATTGCAGCCAGGACTCCGCCGGAAGCGATGACAGCAGATTTCATGAGACCGCCGCCTTTGACGGCGAACCGATCGCGATCGCGGCCGAGCGCCATGGCGACGAACGGGATCCCGATCGCGATTTGCGGAAATATGACTGCCACGGCAAGCAGAAGGACGACGAGACCGATCGAAAATACTGTGCTGCGTTTCATTGGGGTGCCTTTCGAATAATTATTCTTCTTTGAATGTTTCGGTTAAATATTTCACATTGATCGTCATCGTTATGCCGGCGATGATGCTCTCATCCTGAACGACGCCCATCTCGCTGCCGATGCTGCTGATATCTTCAGCCAAGCCGCCGAGTGTCTGATCATTGCTGATCGCTTTTTCGACATCCGCGGCTGCCTTGCGGATATCCGCCGGACTGTCGGATCCGGATCCGCATGCAACCTCGATCGTCACGGTGAGCGTGTGCCTGGTCAATCCCCGATCTTCGGTAAAGGAGTCATCGTCCGCCTGAGACGGATCCGTGACATTGATGCCGGGCAGATCCCGGGATTCCCATTTTCTGGATTTCCACTCGAATACATGCGCGCCGCTGTCGGTATAAAACCCATGCGCTTTGGAGATTTCGGCGAGTCTCGTTTTCAGTGCGTCGATTATTTGCTGCCGGAGGATTGCCATTAATTCAAACTCAGTATGAGGGTTGTTATGCCCGTTCCGTCAGGCTGCACTTCGATTACTTTGTATGTGACGGAATCAATAATAATTTCAGTCGTGGTATCAGCATCTGCGACATCGATCGAACGGCAGATCACTGAGGGTTCCTTGCTCATATACTGAATGTCGCCAACAACCGCGATATGAAACGGTGCGTTGAAAATCACAGGGATCTCAGTCGGCACCCCAGAGGGATCCGTGTATGTAGCCGTCTGTGAAAAATCGTCTGTATTGAAAAATTCGTCAACGACGTTGATCATGATCGCAGATGTGAAAATAAATTTGTGTCAATAAGCAGCAGGAAGCCCGGCGGATCCGGGCTTCCTGCTGCAGAGAAATTACAGGTACTGCTTTTGCCCGCTGAAGACCGATGCGATCGTGAACGACGGATTCGTTCCGGTGATCGTGCCGGTCAGGCGGATGTATTTCTTGCATACACGGGTGTCAACGCCGATCGAATGCGTCTTCGACGCGGCCGTGATATCCGGAAACACGGCACCCGTCACATCGGTATAATCCGAATCGTTGTCGGAGTGCATGATTTTTCCGACGAGCTTCGGAGTATCCGTACCGGCGATCGCACCCATGGCCACCGTGCACTTCAAGATCCCATCATAGCCGCTGATGTCGACGCCGGTTCCATCGAAGTTTGCCGTTTTTGCCACCGGCAACAAGAGGGCGGTAGTGGTGATCTCACCGTTTACATCGATAACTTTTCCCATCGTATTCACCTCATTATGTAACTGATTGTAGTGTTCGTGAACAGGTCAGCGATCGGCCTGCGTTAATTCGTTTCTCCGCTGCCGGCAGCGTCGGCGTCCGACTTGGCGTCAGCTTCCGCCTTTGCCTTGGCATCGGCTTCTGCCTTGGCAGCCGCTTCCGCCTGTGCAATTTCTTTTTTCGTTCGTTTCTTGCCGGTTGTTGCTTCGCCGTCGACGGGATCGCTTTCGAGATCCGCAACATCGAACGCCTGATTCTGCTGAACGAGGATGTTCCGCGTTTCCTTTGTCACATCGGGAACGTCACCCGCCTTTACGTTCTTTCCGTCGGCCTTGCAGTCGACTAAAATTTTCACTTTCATCGTTGACTCCTCACCGCCCTCAGCGTGGCCGAGGGCGGTATATCTGGTGGATTAATCAGTGAATTGGCGGCAATCGATTACTGATTGCCGGCATCGGTCGACACGGCGAACGAACCGGGATGACGCACACCGATATCGGCCCACTGCGTGACGATGAGCTGGATCTGGCTTTTCTTGGCGAGCGAGTACGGATCGACAACCACATCGATACCGGCCCACTCTGCGACGACCATGTCGACCCAGTTGCCGAATATCACCTTGTTGAGCGGCACCTGATTGGTCGCTCCGGCGGGATATCCGTTGACCTCTCCCATGCCGGGAGCGCTGCCTTTTTCCCAGATGAACGGAAGTGCGCTCGCCTTCTGGATACCTTTCAACTTTCCGCGGACTGCCGGCGTCGTCATGTAGCCGAGCGATCCGGAATCGGCGTTCGCCGTTGCGACCGCGGTTTCGAACTCCAGAATCTTCGCCCAGGTCGCAGCAGTGGAGAATGTCACCGTTCCCACACCCGACGGCACAGAGAGCAAGCCGATCGGTTCGCCGTTTGCACCGGAGCCGTTGATGGCCGCACGATCCTTCTCGATCGCGCAGACGCGCATGAGATCGTCGCGCACGAAGTCTTCGATCGAGATCGAGGACTGATTCATGAGCTCCTTGTCATACGCCGTGTTGGCGATCAACCGATGCGGCGTGAGCCCGAGCTGACCGAACGACTGACCGGACTCCGTCACTTCACCGTTCGACGGCAGCCAGTACACGGACGCGCCGCCGGCAATCTTCGGAATTGCGATATTGCCAACGAGGCCCGAGAGCACACGAGCGCCCATCAGCACCGTCAACATGCGGTTGCGGAGCAACTCGATCATTTCGCCCGTCATCACCTGTGTGCCGACGGTGTAACCGCCCGCTGCAGCACTCTGCGTCGAGAGAGCGCGTTTTGCCGACACCATGACATCGTTCGGAATGATGAATGTCTTCTCGCCGACGTCACGTTTCGCGAGTTTCGCGTATTCGCGCGAGGCCTCGCCCTCGATGCCTTCGAGCGGCTTGCCGGCGGCGATCGTGCGAACCGCCTTTACGATCGAATAAGTGCGGAGGTCCTTCTCGCCCATGCCGAGGTTCGGATTCGGGTTGTCAATGCGCTTTGCCTCCGGCATCGAGTCGAGAATGGCCGCGGCGAACTTCGATTCGTCCCAGCCTTCGTTCACCGCTTTTTCGCGGATCGCATCCATCGTCGGCACACGATCAGCAAACCGTTTTGCCGTTGCATCAATCTCCGCGATGCGCGTACGCTCCGCCGTGCGTCCGTTATTCATTTGTACACGCTGTGCTTCTTTCGCCGCGGCTTCCTGCCGGGCCAGTTCTTCGGGGTCCATAGTTTTTACTCCTGTCTTTGGTAAGGGTTGATTGTTTGATAAATCTTTTGATCTTCCCACGCCGACGGTCGAATCGGCGGGGACATCGGCAAGCGAAATTTCATACGGTTGCCATTTGGTAGTTCTGTATGTGTCGACGCCGTTCTCGGTTTTTTCCAAAACCATGGCAAGCCGACGGTAGCCAACCGACGTCTTCGTCCGGATCTCATCGATCACATCCTGAAACATTTCTTCCGCCTTCGCGGCTTTTGAAAAGCGCACCACAGCACGATTGACGCGATCGGCATCGGTCGTAGCCGCTTCGATTTTTCCAATCAGGCAGCGATGATTATCCATCAAGGCCGCGCCGTCGTTCAAGAGCGAGAGATCACACGCGCCAGGCGAATGGTCAAGGATCTCGAAGCCAAAATAAAATTCAACCGGCTCCTCGCTTGAAAATGCAAGAGAGACCGTGCGCGCGTCGACATTGATCGCGTCTTTCGCGATCGCAAGAAACCGCTGTTCGGGTTTGGCTATGATATCAGCAATTGAATATTTCATCGCTCGAGCTCCTGATTTGATTTCTGTGTTTGTGATGCCGGATCCGGTTCCGGCGTGGAGGGTGCCGGAGTGGATCCCGTTTTTATTTCATCGAACTTCAAGACAAGTCCGTGTTTTTTCGCGAGCGCCTGCTCTCGGGCGATACTCGCGTATGTCTCTTCGATGTCGCCGCCTTGCTCTGCGATAATCTCCGTCGATGTCTCAAAGCCAGCCTGACGTGCGAGCACATGCGCTTCCATGTCCTTCATCGGATCCACCCATGCCCATCGTCTGCCGATCCACCGCGGAGCGTTGAATTTATCGAACTTCACGAACGGCAAATTGATCACCTTCTTCAGCATAGCCGAATCGAGCCAGTCTTCGAAGAGCGGCTCGAGAAGAGATTCCGTGAACCACACCTGGAGAGACTTCCACATCTCACGCTCATCGATGACGCCGGCACGAATCGATGAATAGTTTACGCCTTCGAGATCATTCGCGAACGTGTTGTATCCGACGCCGAGGCCGGAAGCGATGCCGCGCAAGATTGCCTTGACGAATGATCCATGCTGTTCACTCGGGAATTTCGGATCGTACCCGACGAACTTCACTCCCGGCGGCAGCTGCTCGAAAGATCCCGGCTCTCCGGACGAGACGATGTTTCCCTGTGCGTCGACACCGTCGCCGAGCATTTTCTCGCCGTTATCTGATTCGAAGAATCCCATCTTGTTTGCGCCGGCACGGGCATTCTTTACGGCGGCTTCTTCATACCCTCCGAGCATGCGCATGCGATACATCGATGCCGTCATCCATGGTACGCCGCGTGACTGAGAGGAATGTTCGGTCTCGAAGCCGTGATAGATATCCTTGGCATCGATACGATCATAATTTGTGCCGGCTTGGTATCCGGAGTAAAATTCGTTGCTCGGTGAGAGCTTCTTTAACCAATAGGCGACCGGTCGTTTCCATGCGTCGAACTCGATTCCCATCCGGATGTAATTGCCGTTGGAGAGGTCACGGTTAAAGTGTTCGTCAAGCAGATCCGGCTGCAGCACCTGCAGTTGGAATCCGTATTTCGATTTTTTGTTGTAGACTTTCCGCACGAGGAATTCACCGTCGCGCGACGCGTGCTGGATGATAAGTTTCTGTATATCGATGAACGATTGTGTGCCGGTGACAGAGCAATGCTTGCGCTTCGACCAGTCCTTAAATGCCTCCTCGATGATCCGGTTCGCGAGCTCATCGTATTTCATGGTCCATTCTTTGTTGACCTGGACCCAGTCGAACGACTTCACCTGTAGTGAAAAGCCGCTCGGACCGACGATGTTCATCATGCACAACCGGATAAAGCGCCGGGCATAATCGTTGTTTTGTACGAGATCGCGCGATCGGGCTCGAAGGATCTGCAGCGCCATGTAAATGTCGCGATCGATCGATGTATAAAATGTTTTCCAATCTTCCGTGAACCGGTTATTAACAGCGCCCGCATATGCCCGGGTGGCTGTTTTCACGCTCATGTACCCGATGCGCCGGGCTATTTTGTCGAGAAATTTCATCTGAAATGCACGAGGATTTTATTGCCGGCCGGCAGCCCCTTCGCGATGCGTTCGCGCTGCTGCTCTTCTTCGACCCAGAATTTATATTTCGTATGCAGCTTCGCGAGTTCGGCAAGCGGCGTCCGCTTAAGAGATCGACCCGCGATCGATAATTCCTCATCCGCCTGAGTCGCACGTTTTTCGATCACCGCTTCAATCGATGCCAGTGTTTTCTGCAGATGTGTCCGGGTGTCGCCCTTGAACGCCGTCGACAAATTCTTCAGCACGGTGACCGTTGTCGTTGAAAGCGTGATACGCTCAAGATCATCCCCGGATCCACGCTCGACGAACTGCGCCAGCGTGTACAGTCCTTCCGTGAGCAATGTTTCCGTCTGCACCGCTGTCAGTGTCACATCATACTGTCCAGCGCCGGAGGCGGCCGTCACAGTGAGAGTCAGAGCACCGGAGAGCGTGCACTTCATGGACCAACCATCGGACGGGCGATAATCGCCGTAGTCCTCGGACCATTTTACAGTGTCACCCGCGCGAAATGTATTCGGTTCGTTCATGTTCATTTTTAAAAATAAAATGGCCCCGAAACTGAAATGCGCTGCACAGGAAGCGCACCCTGACGTCAGTTCGGGGCCATTCTCTCACTACCACAATAACAAGGAGTGTAAAAGCTGATCAACTTTTACACATGTAATTTATTGCACCGCGTTGGTGAAAGCAACATCATAAGTACATCATAAATTTTACCACACAAATCCCGTGCCTAAAATTCATTCACCCAGTTCTTTCGGTGAGTGGTGTCGCGCTTTTTCGCCAGAGGAGCCGCCTTCTCGGTTTTAAATTCGAACTTCACTACTTCCTCGATGTCGATGGAGTCCAAGCGCTGAATGAGGAGATGGATCAGCTTCGTCGGCGAGATCTTCAGTACGCCGGAGGCCTTCAACAATTTATCCGCTTCATCATCCTGTAAATACACGTGCATACAATTCAGCCCTCTTCGATCATCTCAAACGCCGTTGCATGGATCCACATCCGCGTATTATCGTTCTCCCGGTACTGACTGGCCAAGACGATCGCTGCCTCGACCACACATTGATCGATGGACATTCTGTCGACGATCATCTTCCGATAAATGTCCATGCGTTTTTTCCAGTCATCCGGATATATTTGTTTGACGTGTTCGTTCGCCTCAACGAATTTCTGGAACATGCTCATCAGCTTATCCATCTCGGGAGCCTTTCCTGATCTAGAAATTATTCACCCAATTTTTTCGTTTCACGACTGTTGTCGTGGTCGACGCACGCTTCTCTTCCTGTTTTTCCGTTGCAGTTTTTTTCTTATCCTTTTCGAGCCGGTCGATCTCCGCCTCCAATCGCTTGTGGATTGCTTTCAGATTCGCGTTGCAGAGCTTCAGAGCGGCCAGTGCATAGACTTCGCAGTCGAGCGCTTCATTGCGAGCACCGTCCTTCTTGGACCATACTCTCGCCGGAAAACCCTTCGTATACACGATCTTCGGTTTCTCCACCGTCAGTTGCTTAAAATATTCGTCGGTGCAGTCCGCATTAAAATGCATGTAGCCGGGACCGGGTTCTTCGATCGTCAGACGATCATAAATTAACTCCTTCGCCGCGTCGACACCAAGCATCTGCAGCAGTGCCCGGTGCTTATTATTGCGCGTTTGATTTCCGATAAATAATTTCCCGTACCCACCGGCACCCTTGATGGCGATGATCCGCCGATCGGCATGCGCCTTGCAAAACCTGTATGTGGCATCGGTGAAATGTCCACTGGAATCGATGCAGGTTCCCTGTATCCAGAGTTTGACGCCAGACTCATGATCGAACGCCTGGGTGAGATAATCATACAAGAATTGCCAGACCGATCCGCTTCCGGGAGATCCTGCGAATATTTTCTTTTCAATGAACCACGATTCCTCACTCAGGCCCCACCCTTTTACAACACACTCAAGACGATCGTCCTGGACGTCGACTCCGGCTGTCAGGAAGAACGCGCCCATTGGAACGCCTTTATACGACTCCCTCCGCAACGCGAGTTTGTCGACTTTAATAACAGATTCCTGTTCTTTCCACACCTCCCCGAGAATCGTGTTCACCCACACCTTCAACGTCGACGGATCCGATTTTGCTTCCCAGAATTCGTGAACGATGACGGTCCACGCTTTTGACTGAGAATACAGCGCGTTGATATGAAACCCCGCATGATTCGTCACCGAGGGGTTGCCCTTCCTCCACTCGCCATACCGGATCATTTTCCCTTTGTGCCGCTCGGTGAGATGCGCTTCGCAGTGCTTGCATTCATACCACACCTTCACCGGATATTCTTGCGTGGGTTCTTTCTCCCACTTCACCTGACTCCATTCGAGGATCTGATACGCGCCACACCTCGGGCAAGGCACCCAATATTTTCGTTGATCGGATGCTTCATATCGTTTCTGGATCCGGGACGTTCCCTCATCGAGCGGGCTCGACACATTAAATATTTTTCGGTTCCAGAATTCCGACGTCCGCGCGCGAGCGAGTCCCATCGGATCGCCCTGTTTCGTGTTCTTGTAGAGATCCGTCTCATCGAACATCAGGATCCTGATCGGCCGGCTCGCCAGCGATGAAGGCGAGTTCGCGCCGGCCATTGTCAGATGTCCTCCAAGGAACGACTTATGAAGGATCGTGTTTCCTGATTTCTTCGTCGCCTCTTGATCTTTAACGAGATCCCGAAGCACATACGTATCCCGGATCATTGGCGACAATCGATCGATGGAGAACGTCTGCGCCATCACGAGAGAGGGATTGACAATGAGGATCGGGCTGGGATCCTGATGTATATAATATCCGATCGTGTTGAGGAGGAATTCCGTTCCAAAGATCTGCGTGCATTTTACAAACGTCACTTCCTCGATCTGAGGATCATTTCCCGCGTCCATCAGTTCGCGTTGGTAGGGACGGGTCCGCCACCTTCCGTATGCCGCGCTCGCTTCCGGACTCAGCATCCGATATTTGTCCGCCCACTCCGACACCGTCAACTTCGGCGGCGGCTTCAGCAGCTGCATCCTCGATCTGATCGATCGTCTGATTTTCCGCAATGCGTGTGATGCGCTCTGGTAGTGCAGCGGCTTCGGAGAGAGCATCGTGGATTCTATTTGTGAGGTACTGTTCAATTTCTTTGACGTCGGTTAGGTTGGATAAATCAAGTGTCATTAATTTGGGCAACGCTAGGAAGTGCGCCCGCAGCGCCCGGAAGACGTCCTCCACCTCCCTCAGGGTGTCGTCGACCGTGATCACCTCCGCCTTCATTCGTGCCAGGTCGATCTCCTTCATGTTGGCCTGAGCGATCACGAGACGGCCGCGCGCCTCCTGCTCAGTCTCTCCTCCATGCTTTGCACGTTCGACCCGTTGGTTCAGGAAATCGATATACCAATGCACACACTTTACCAGATCATATTCACCACGACCGACACGAGGCATACCGTCTTCCTTGACGTGTCGGTTGATCATCCTGGGAGTAAGATTTAGCACCGTGGCGATTTGCTCAATCGTCGCTAGCGCCATTAATTTATCTCCGGATCGTTCGCGCTTTCGGTTGTCCTTTTTGTCGACAACAGCTGCTCGCTTGGCGGACACTGCGGCAGGCTTTCGCTTGTCCTTTTTGCCAACTGCGGTTGTTCGCTTGGCGGCCACTCGAGCAGGCTTCCGTTGAGTTTTATTTTTGCCGGTATGTCGTTTTGTTTTGCCCACTGTGTAAACCTCGTTAAATCGCTAAACTTAAATTATTTTCCCGCGCCTTCCGGCCATAGCGCCGATTGAAAACATGGTGCTTGATGTCGAGTTTCAAGTGACAGGCCTGGCATAGTGCCTGCAGATTCTCATCGCGGACATCATGCTTGATGTGATTGAGATGCGCGACGGTGAGAACGACCCTCGTGAAACCCAGTGCTTTAATTGCTCCGACGTACGAATACCCTTGATTCATTTTATCATGGATCCAGTCATGCTCCGTACTGCAGATGCGACGAAATTTCCTGCTATACCTTACGATGATCCACCCGTTCACCAGACCGCAGCGCTCGCACTTGTTGCCAGCACGCTCGCGGATCCGTAACGAGATCTCATGCCAGTCTGCAGGATATTCGGAGTAATCAATCGGCATGATCAATCATGATACCACATCGGGATGTCACGCGACGATTCACAGTTTGTGATCGTCTTTTCTCGAAGGCACTTCTCACAGAAAAAGTAATCCACCCTAGTATAAGTGGATTGAAATGAACCAGGCTGTCGTGACTTTGCTGTTCGCAAAAAGACAAACCTGTGCTCACAATCGATCATGTCAAGATCGGTACACTGATTTCCCATCATTCATTCCCTTAATGCTTTTTGAACTCGACAACCCACACCCAAGGATTAGATTCCCACGGAAACTCTCTCTTTGCATTTATGCTTTGCCAGAGAGATCTAAAAGACAACACCGCACTCCCACATCCATAGTCATTGACTTTGGGTCCACGCTTCAAGCCGAGATTCAATCCAATCTCCCTGGCGAAATAATCTCTCCACGCACCATTATCGATTCGCTCGACGCCTTCTGCGATGGCATCATCATCTGTGATATCGTGCAACCTTTCAATGTGCACTGATACGATTTCGAGACTTATACGCGAAGCAGCACGGGGCATATATCGCGAAGATCTCCACTTTGCGAGACCATCATAATTGTGGAACTGCTGATGGAATTCACCATCTGCCCGGTATATCCAACGAATGCTCCACCGATCGTTGCCGTCCACGCTGTTATCGAAGAATGTTTCGCGCACCCACAGGCGATCACCGGGAACACCATAAGGGCAGAATATTTGAGTCGGCTCAGGGAAATCCCCCTCTCGGAGTATTGGATAAACGCATGGCTGGCCGAGCATATCATTCGCATATGACAATGCCTGCGGTTTTATGACACGTCGTGTGAAAGACTTCCGATGATCAAGGATCGCTTTGACCATCAATGTCGTAAATGGTATCGGCCGTTCTTTTATCACGGTATAGCCCCTTATGGAATAGAACCACCCAAAAAAAAATTCACATCTAAATAATCCTGGCACTTTGCCGACACCCGCAAAAAACACCGGGGGAAGGACCCGCTATTTTGAGCGAAATTCGACTTGATTTTGGAGTATTTTGGGGAATATCCCCTCGGCGAACTTCAACACACGAGCACTGATAGATCTCGATGCAAACATCGACGCCGCTGAGACAGTGAACTTCTCACGGATCCTCTGCCTCATGATGGACTTCGACTCGTACCGACCCTTCGTCGGCATCACCTTCGGTCCATACCGTTCGAACACGCCGACATGCCCCGACGCCATAGTGGCGACAAAGGTGTGGCTTAGGACTTTGCTTCCACTCTGCTTGATCGTGACCTTCACGCCATTCTTCAATTGGCGATGCGGGAACTTGACGATCCCGAGCGGCGACCCCAAAGCCTTGATGACAACCTGTAATGACGTCTGAATTGCCCGCTGACTTACGAATATGTTTTTCTTTACGCCGCTTCGTGTCCCGCTGGTGGTGACGCGATACTCGATTGCGATCTCTCGCACCGCTTGATTCACTGTTTGTTGACCTGTCTTATTGAGTGCCGCAGCCAAGACAGCGCGGACGTTTCGCATGATTGGATCCATCAGATCTTCTCCAGTTGTTCATCAATGCTATACTTCGTGTCGCATCCCGAACATCCAAACGATCCGCCCTTATGTTTCATCAGTGACGCGACCTGCAGCATGGACACTGTCCCACACGTATCACACACGAATTCGATGTGCCCGAGATCACCCTGTTTGACTGGTGCCGGCTGGCTCGCCTTCACACGCTCAGCTGCACGATTAGCGATTGTGCCCTTGAGGTATCGAAGACTGCGTTTGTCAGGCGTTGCTTCCCCTACCAATTCGATGCATTTCTGCATCTCTTCAGGTCCGATCTCCTTCATGATTGCGATCAATTCGGGGATCTTGTCACCGCCGATGTGCCCTTGCATTCCCCATTGCGATCGGACGAACCAGCTTATATCGCCAGCGTTTTTAATTTTCAATTCGGTTTTACCGCCGCCATCGCTGTTTTTTGTGGTGGTTGTTTCCTGCTGAAGTTTCTGTGTAGTCTCTGGTATTGCTTCGCTCAATTTGGGCTGTTGCATTTGATCAACTTGATCGAGTCGTTTGCTCAATGTGGGCGATTCCATTTGCTCAATTTGAGCAGATGGATTGTCGATATTGACAAATGGCGTTTTCTGCTCTGATTCGAGACGCTCATAATCGATGGCATACCATTTCGTTTTGTCCATCCTCAGCTTATTGTAGCAACCCGTGATGAGATACCCCGACTCCGTCAGCTTATCGAGTGTGCGGCGAACCGTTGAGGGTGAAAAGAATGGGAATTGCTTTGACCACTCTTCCACGGAATTATATACCCACTTCCGGGAATCAATGACGTGGTCGCTTTTTTGAAGCCAATAATGAATCTGCTGCA
>Ga0315272_10000608_pt1 | contig 18285 bp, 13 predicted proteins | sample C3_middle_MG_FD_203918 | JGI IMG/M metagenome (GOLD analysis project Ga0315272, IMG submission 203918) | Sediment microbial communities from Yellowstone Lake, YNP, Wyoming, USA - C3_middle | ecosystem: Environmental > Aquatic > Freshwater > Lake > Sediment | place: USA: Wyoming | collected...
CTACATTGTTCGACCATTTCCGATTTGCTCAAAATCAACATGAAGCTCAATGTCCTACTACTTGCCCTTGCATTCATTCTCGGCGGATGCGGCAAGGAATCTGCCCCATCCACTAAAACCGAGCCGCCCAAAACCGAGCCGGCAAAGACGGAGCAGCCTGCATTGACCCTGCTGGTTGGTTCCGCAGTAGCCGATAGCGGCAATACTTATAGCGGCGAGATCCGCGCGCGCCATGAGACGCAACTGGGATTTCGCATCGGCGGAAAAATCATCGAGCGCCTGGTGGATGCCGGTGCGCGGGTTCAGGCAGGACAAGTGTTGATGCGCCTCGATCCTGAAGATTCGAGCCTGCAGGCGAGCTCGGCACAGGCTCAATATCAACTGGCCGAGGCCGAGGCGAAACGCTACCGCGAGCTGCGCAATCAGAATTTCGTCAGTCAGTCGGCATTGGATGCCAAGGAAGCCGCTCTTAAAGCTGCTGCTTCCCAAGCCGGACTGGCCGGCAATCAGGCCGATTACACCACCTTGCGTGCCGATAAGGCGGGCGTGATCGCCGCAACGTTGGCGGAGGCCGGGCAGGTGGTCAGCGCAGGCCAGGCAGTACTTCGCCTCGCGCAGGACGGCCAGCGTGAGGTGGCGATCGCGATACCAGAGACACAATATGCAGGCCTGAAAATCGGTGCGTTAGCTAACGTTACGCTGTGGTCTGCCGGAAATGAAGCGGCGCATCTCAGCGGCCATTTGCGCGAATTGGCTGCAGCAGCGGACCCGGCCAGCCGCACCTACGCGGCGCGGGTCGCGCTCAGCGGCGGGGATGCCCAGGCAGAACTGGGCATGACGGCACAGGTTCGTTTCAAGAATCACGACAAGCGCGACAAGTTGGTCGTGCCGCTGTCGGCGATATTCCAGCAGGGCGATCAAGCCGCAGTGTGGGTCGTTGCGGCTGATCGCAGCATCAGCTTGCGGCAGGTAGTGGTCGCATCCTATCGCGAAGATGGCGCGGTGATCGCCAGTGGTTTGACGGCAGGCGAACGCATCGTCAGTGCCGGTGTGCACAAACTCAATGCAGGCGAAAAGATACGCATCATCGAGGGGGAATTGGCAAACGGTAGCGCGCAATGAAGGGACCGAATCTGTCGGCATGGTCGTTGACGCACCAGCAGATGGTGCTGTATCTGATCATCGTGCTGATGGCGGCGGGGGTGATCTCCTATCTCAATCTCGGTCGTGCAGAAGACCCGGACTTTACGTTCAAGGTGATGGTTGTGCGCACCCTGTGGCCGGGCGCGACGGCGCGGGATGTCGAGCGCGAACTCTCCGAGCGCATCGAAAAGAAATTGCAGGAAACACCGTGGGTGGATGTGCTGCGCTCAGCTTCCAAGCCCGGTGAATCACTGGTATTCGTGATCCTCAAGGATTACACGCCCAAGCCGGAAGTGACGGAAGCCTGGCGGCAAGTGCGAAAAAAACTCGATGATATCCGCCACACCTTGCCATCCGGTGTGCAAGGCCCATTTCCCAACGATGAATTCGGCGACGTGCAGATCAACATCTTCGCGCTGACCGGTGACGGATTCGATCTGAGTGCGCTACGCCGTTACGCGGATCGCATCGCGATCGATTTGAAGCGCGTGCCGGATGTGAAGCGCGTCGAGCTGATCGGCGTACAGGACGAGAAGATCTACATCGATGTGTCACCCAATCGGCTCGCGAGTCTGGGCATAACCCCGCAGCAGGTGAGCGAGGCCTTGCAAAAACAGAACGCGGTGAGTCCTGCCGGTTTCATCGAGACAGACAGCGACCGAATCCGCCTGCGCGTGAGCGGCGGCTTCGACAGCGTCGTCAGCGTGCGTAACGCCGACCTGTTAGTGAACGGGCAGCACTTTCGCTTGGGCGACATCGCCAAGGTGAGCAGGGGGCTGGCCGATCCGCCCAGCCCGAGTATGCATGTAGGCGGTGTGTCGGCGATCGGCATCGGTGTCGTCATGGACAAGGGCGGCAACGTGATCGACCTTGGCGAAAACCTGAAGCAGGCGATGAAAGATATTTCCGCCCAACTTCCAGCCGGAGTCGAGGTGCACGTCGTTGCCAACCAGCCAGAAGTGGTCAAGGGCTCGATCACCCTGTTCGAACGCTCGCTGACCGAGGCGGTGCTGATCGTGCTGGCCGTGTCGTTCCTGAGCCTGGGCTGGCGCACCGGCATGGTGGTGGCGTTGTCCATTCCGCTGGTGCTGGCAATCACCTTCTTCATGATGAAGATATTCGGCATCGACCTGCAGCGCATCTCGCTGGGCGCGTTGGTGATCTCGCTAGGCTTGCTGGTTGATGATGCGATCATTGCTGTAGAGATGATGGTGGTGAAGATGGAGCAGGGCTGGGACAAGTTCAAGGCCGCCACGTTCGCCTATACCTCAACTGCTTTTCCGATGCTCACCGGCACGCTGATCACTGCCGCTGCCTTCACGCCGGTTGGCTTTTCCAAGTCGGCGGCCAGCGAATACACCATCTCGATTTTTCAGGTGGTCACCATCGCCTTGCTGGTGTCGTGGGTCGTCGCTGTGGTGTTCACTCCCTACCTTGGCTACAGATTGCTCGACCCGAAAAAACTCATCGCCAAGGCACAGCGCCATGGCGAGGATATCTATGGCACGCCGTTCTATCGCCGCTTGCGCGCCGTGGTGGAATGGTGTTTGCGCAACCGCTGGAAGGTGATACTCGCGACGATAGTGATCTTCGTGCTGTCCATCGTCGCGTTCGGCAAGGGTGTGCAGAAGCAGTTTTTCCCAGCCGCCAGCCGGCTGGAACTGATGGTCGATGTGTGGTTGCCACAGGGTGCGTCGCTCAAGGCCACCGGGCATGAAGTGGAACGCATCGAGCAGCTGCTCAAGGACGATCCGGGTATCGCCTATTCTTCTTCCTACATCGGCAACGGCGCACCGCGCTTCTTTTTGTCGCTCGATCAGCAACTGTTTGCCGACAACTTTGCGCAGTTCGTCATCGTCAGCAAGGGGCTGAAGGAGCGCGAGGAAATCAAGCACCGTCTGGAAGCGAGATTTGCCGCTCCGGATTACTCGCATATAAGGGTGCGTGTGGTGCGGCTGGAGAACGGCCCGCCGATCGGTTTCCCGGTGCAGTTCCGCGTGATGGGCGATGACCTGACCCGGCTGCGCGAAGTTTCCGAGCAGGTCGCGGCCATGATGCGCGGCAATGCGCATCTGCAAAACGTCAATTTCGACTGGAACGAAAAGATCAAGAGTGTCCGCGTCGAAGTGAATCAGGATCGCGCACGCCAGCTCGGCACGTCCAGTCAGGAGATCTCACAGGCGCTGCAAGGCTGGCTGAATGGTGTGGCGCTCACCCAGTATCGCGAAGGTGACCAGTTGATCGACGTGGTGTGGCGCGGCAAGCCCGGTGACGCGCGCACGCTGGATCGTTTTCCCGACCTGGATATTCCATTGTCGGGCGGCCGGCATGTGCCACTGGCGCAAGTGGCCAAACTGGTTCCGGTATTGGAGGAGGGCATGATCTGGCGGCGCAATCGTTTGCCCACGATGACGGTGCGTGCCGATATGGCAGATGAGACGCAACCCGCGACGATCTCCACGCAACTCAATGTGCAATTTGAAACGCTGCGCGCCAAATTGCCGGCCGGTTACAGTATCGAGATGGGCGGCAGCATCGAGGAATCCGCAAAGGGAGAAACCGCGATCATGAAAGTCATGCCGCTCATGCTGGTCGGCGTGATCACGCTGTTGATGATCCAGCTGCAAAGCATCAGCCGTACCCTCATCGTGCTGCTCACCGCGCCGCTCGGCCTGATCGGCGTGACGATGGCGCTGCTGGTGTTCCAGGTGCCGTTCGGCTTCGTCGCCAATCTCGGCTTCATCGCGCTGGCGGGGATGATCATGCGCAACTCGGTGATACTGGTGGACCAGATCCGCCAGGACGAGGAAGACGGCAAGACCCAGTGGCAGGCCATCGTCAGTTCCACTGTGCGACGCTTCCGCCCGATCATGCTGACCGCCTCGGCAGCGATACTCGCGATGATCCCGCTGACCCGCCAGGTATTCTGGGGGCCGATGGCGGTATCCATCATGGGCGGGCTGGTCGTAGCCACTTTGTTGACCTGTTTGTTCCTTCCGGCGCTGTATGCGGCGTGGTTCAGGGTGAAAGAGGATTGAGTAAAAGGAAGTTGCGAGCAAAAATCAATGTGCGATCTTGGCCGTTCTGTGGAAGAAACGAAAAATTACATGCGGTCACTGAATCACCCCCAGTAATGTTAAAATTCGTACCACTACTTGGTGCAACAACCAATAACACGGTTGAATGCTTAAGCCGAATTCGTATATTTATTGATATAACCCCATGAGATTCTCGCAGTATTTCCGTCCTCGTCTAATCGACGCCCTGCACGGTTACAACAAAGCACGCTTTACTACCGACGTCACCGCCGGCATAACCGTTGGCGTGGTTGCTCTGCCGCTGGCCATCGCTTTTGCCATCGCCTCCGGTGCGAAACCCGAGGCGGGCATCTTTACCGCGATCATCGCCGGTTTCATCATCTCCGCCCTCGGCGGTTCGCGCGTGCAGATCGGCGGGCCGACCGGCGCGTTCATCGTCATCGTCTACGGCATCATCATCGAGTACGGTTACGCCAACCTGCTGATCTGCACCATCATGGCCGGCGTGATGCTGGTGGGGATGGGGCTGACGCGCATGGGCAGCATGATCAAATTCTTCCCGCGCCCGCTGATCCTCGGCTTCACCAGCGGCATCGCGGTGCTGATCATCCTGAGCCAGGTCAAGGAGTTCTTCGGCCTGCAGATCGAAACGATGCCTGCCGATTTCTTCCACAAGCTGCAAGCCATTTTCCATGCGGCCTCCTCAGTGGATACCATCACCTTGCTGCTGGCAGCAGGTTCGGCGCTGTTCATCTGGTATTACCCGAAAGCCTGGGCGCGCAACCTGCCTTCCCCCATCGTTGCCCTGGTTCTCGGCACGCTGGCCGTCGCCTTGTTCGGCCTGCCTGTGGAAACCATAGGCACGCGCTTCGGCGGGATCCCGCAAGGCTTGCCATCGTTTGAAATGCCGGAATTCAGCTTCGCCACCTTGAACCACCTGATTGCGCCTGCGCTGACCATCGCGCTGCTCGGCGCGATCGAATCGCTGCTCTCGGCTGCGGTGGCGGACGGCATGATAGATGACAAGCATGACCCGAATCAGGAGCTGATCGCGCAGGGCATCGCCAATATCGTCACGCCGTTTTTCGGCGGCGTACCCGCGACCGGCGCGATCGCGCGCACCGCCACGAACGTGCGCTCCGGCGCTACCAGCCCGATCTCCGGCATCGTGCATGCGCTCACACTACTGGTCATCGTGCTGGTCGCCGCACCGCTCGCCAAGCATATCCCGCTCGCGACGCTCTCGGCGATATTGCTGATCGTCGCGATCAACATGGGTGAGTGGGAAAGCTTCCGCACGCTGCGAAAATATCCAGTCAGCGATAGCGCGGTGCTGGTGATGACATTTCTGCTGACGGTGATCTTCGACCTCACCGTCGCGGTCGAGGTCGGCCTGTTCATCGCGATCTTCTTCTTTATCCAGCGCATCACCAACCTCACCCATGTCAGCGTCGCGGAAGAGTCTCCGCATGTCGACGACAGTGATGCCACGCTGTCGCGTAAAGCCGTGCCCAAGGGTGTGGTGATCTACCGAGTGTTCGGTGCGCTGTTCTTCGGTGCGGCAGACAAGTTGGAAGCCATTCTCGCCGAAACCCACACCGAGCCGGAAGTGCTGATCCTGAAAATGAACGAAGTCATCAGCATGGATGCCAGTGCGCTGCACACGCTCGAACACATGCACGGGAAATTGCGCAAACACGGCAAGCACCTGATCCTGTGTGGCCCGCACACGCAGCCGTATTTCCTGATGAGTCAAGCCGGATTTTTCGAGAGGATAGGCACCGTAAACGTGGTTTCAAATCTGGATGAAGCGCTGACGCGCGCACAGGAACTATTGGTATAGTGAGGTGTGTGGATGAGGGTGCCTCTTCATCCTATTTACCTGTCAGTGCCGTTGCCTAATGCAGCCAACTCCAGTTCACTGAATCCCGCAGCTCGTCGTGCCTCCAGATTGAATGGCCCGCGCATCACCGGCGCCCGATATTCGGCTGCCAGCCGGGCATAGGTGGCTACCGGCTCAAGTCTGCGTTGCTCGCACAGCCAGTTATACCAGCGGTTGCCGATGGCGACGTGGCCGATCTCATCGCGCAGGATGATATCCAGTATTGCGGCAGCGGCCATATCTTTTGCCTGCGCAAGTTTTGCGCGCACTTGCGGGGTAGCATCCAGTCCGCGCGCTTCCATGGTGCGCGGTACCAGCGCGATGCGCGCGAGGATGTCGTGCTGCGTTTTGGCAGCCATCTCCCATAGGCTGTTGTGCGCGGGGAAATCTCCATACGCATAACCTTGTGCCTGCAGGTGCCCGGCCAACAGCGTGAAATGCAGGGCCTCTTCATCTGCTACTTGCAGCCAGTCAGCGTAATACTCCCGTGGCATGCCGGGGAACCGCCAGATGGCATCCAGCGCGAGATTGATTGCATTAAACTCAATGTGCGCCAAGGCGTGGATCAATATTGCGCGACCTTCAGGCGTGATCATCGAGCGGCGCTTGACCGCGAGTGGTGTGACCAGTTCGGGTTTAAGCGGATGACCGGGGATTGTTTGTTGTGCGGTCAATGCTGCCTGCGCATCCAGTCCAATCTCGCCTGATGTCCATGCTCGCGCCAGCAGGCGAACTCCCTCGGCTTTGACGGCGGCATCATATTCCGCGAGCCAATAAAGTGCCGCCGATCGTAATTCTGCCGGTTGTGAAGAATCGTAAGTGGGTAAGGGTGGATTCAAGGATATGCCCCGATAAGGGCTTGCAAAAAAGGCTGCTGGGTCAGACCCATTTATTTCGGCTTGGTTAGCCGGCTAGGCTTTAACTACCTGCGGAGCGTTTTTTGAGTTCATCAAGAAGTTGGCTTATATCCGTCGAACGTAAAGGACGGCGTATGGTGAAAATGCCTTCGGGTGGGGTTTCTCCGCGCCCGCAGCAATACACAAGCATGGTAGTGGCACCCATTTTTTGAATCATTAGTGATAATTGCGCTGGAGGAAGTCCGCAAACAAAAGTGACTTGCGCTTGTTCGGGCTGCTCGACGAGGTTACAGGTTACCGACTCGCCAGCCACCATGCTCAGCGTAGACTTAAGAGCGGTCAAGTCGTGTGGTTCGATTCCGATTGCAGCAAATGCAACTTTTTCCATGAAACCTCCTGAATTGTTTCGAATCATGTTTTAACAGTGAATCGAAGCTTTATGCTAACTGATGCTGGAATGCGAAAAACCGGGCATCGATGCGCATTGGAATCTTGATCGAGCATTAATGCGGCGTAGCGTACTACGCGGCCACAAATAATTCTACCAGACTAGGATGGTGTTGAGGGACTTGCGTTCGTATCGAATAATCAACCAGTGATGTCCTTCTTTATGCTGGGCAGGCATGCTGCGGCTGCTTGACTGGCTTAAATGAGCGCCTTCATATTTTCCCGATGACACTTACCATTGATGGAACGCGGTTGGCAGTAGATTTAATTGCGTTCTGCCATGCATTTTTATAGCTTGAATTGTACAATGTCGTAATTTATCCGATATGTGACGGGTAAGTCATGCCGATTTGGCAGCTGTAAAAAAACACGGTTGCGAAAGTGATCATTAAAAGGGATTTGTTGGTGCTGTTCGAATGTGGCGATTCGTTCGAAGAAATCTTCGATGGTTGAGATCTGGCCCTGCGTATACAGCAATAAAATAAATCCGCTTCAAGGAATTCAATAGTGAAAAAATCATCTTGTGTGTTAATCGTTGCCCTGGCGACTTTCTTGCTTGGCGGGTGCGCAGACAAAGGGTCAAGCGCCGCACCCCCTTCCGGGTTCACTGCCACTGCAGCAGACGGCAGGGTGAAAATCGACTGGACGCCCAATCCAAGTGTCGAATACTGGCTTTTCACCGCGACCGATCCTAGCCTTACAGCCTTCCATTTTCTGGGCTTGCCTAACGCATTTATCTACACCAGGGCTGCTTCACCCTTTTATATTTGCGGTTTGTTTGATGGGACAACTTATTATTTTGCAGCCAATGGGCGTACCGGTGGCGGGCCGGGCGGTTCGAGCAGTCCGACGATCAATGCGGTTCCATACAATGCCAGTGCTATTACATGGACGGCTGCTTCTGTTCCAGTAGCCGCAAATCTTTATGGCGTGGGATACACCGGCCTTACTACTTGCAGGAATATTCCACTCAGTGCCACCGGCAGTTTTGCTGCTGTTGGCGCAGGCGGCGCGATCTTTACCAGTGTTGATGGAATGAGTTGGATAAATCAGGTTTCACCGGTCACGACCGACCTGTATGCGGTGACGGGTTATGCCGCGTACCAGAATAATCCGGGCAATCCGGCACTACGCTGGGTGGCCGTCGGTGCTGGAGGCGCTTCTGCCTATAGCCAGGACGGGATCAGCTGGGCTGTCGGGAGTGCTTATAACCTAGCTAGTCCGGCATTGCGTTCCATCACACAAGTGTCGGGGACATTTTTCGCGGTAGGTGACACAGGAACGATACTATCGAGTACCGATGGCATCACATGGGCTTCCCCTACAGCCACTTCAAATACGATAAATAATCTGTATGGTGTGACGCACGGCGCCATTTTTGTCGCAGTAGGTGACAGTGGTACGATCGTGACCAGTGTCGATGGCAATACCTGGACACCCAGGACAATACCCGCGGTCGGCAATCTCAAGCAGGTTACTACCTTTGGCAGTGCGTATGGCAGCATCTATGTGGCAGTAGGTGATGCGGGCGCGGTCGTGACCAGCATAGATGGCGGCATCACATGGATAACACAAACTGCTCTGACTGGTTCGCCGAATCTGGTGGGCGTTACAGCAGAATACCGTGCGGTGAATCCGGCCACGGCTGTTAAAGATCCTTCGTTGAATTTCATCTCGGTCTTTCAGCTTGTCGCTGTCGATAGCAGCGGCAATGCTTATACCAGCCAGAATGGCTACGATTGGTCGGTCATTCCACCACCCGGCATCTGCACAACCAGCACCTGCACAGCCAGCCTGAATGCCTTGGTCAGCAGCGGTTTCGGATACGTCGCCGCAGGGAATGCCGGCGCTACGGCATATGCCTTCTGACAAAAAAACAGGCGGCAGTTTTCGTGAGTCTTGGTCATGCCTGTTGCATTAAATCCGCGAGATTAAAATCCCGCAGCTTTGTTATTTTTTGGATGATATAGTTATAGTTGGACAATTTTATACTGGGGCACATTACTATGATCCGCACACAACACAACTTCGCTACTTATCTGGTTGCTTCAATGTTTACCGCTTCATTGTTTGTTGTGGCAACCGTTCAGGCTGGTGAATCCCCTGATGAAGTGAAGCAGCGCATCGGCAGCGGCAATCCGGTCAAGGGCAAGTCCAGATCCGAGTTGTGCCAAGGTTGCCATGGCGAGGTGGGTCTTAGTCGCGAAGATCTGATTCCCAATCTTGCTGGCCAATATGGCAATTATATCGCCAAGCAACTCCGAAACTTCCAGACAGGGGCGCGCATTCATCAGATCATGAACGCTATGGCGCAGACTGTTAACGATGACGAGTTGAGCGATATTGCGGCTTATTTTTCCAGCCAGAAAAAAATGCAGGGCAACGGCAAGGGTAGCAATCCGGTTGCCGTGGAACTGTTCACGAAAGGCGATGCAAAAAGGGGTATTCCGCCTTGCATGAGTTGTCACGGGACCAATGGCAAAGGACAATCGCCCAAAGTTTCGACCTATCCGGTGATTGGAGGCCAGCACAAGTCGTATCTGGTTGCACAGCTTACTCATTGGCGCAGCGGCGAGCGCAGCAACAGTCCGGACGGTGTGATGAATAAGGTCGCCAAAACCTTGACCGATGCCGAAATAAACGCATTGACGGATTATATTTCCGGGCTGTAGGCGGGTCGGGGGATATCAATAACGCAGGGAAAATTCAGCGCGTTCGCGCGCTTGCAGCTTGTGTTTTGGCTTTGTCATAGCCTGAGCGATATGGTTTAATCATATTATGAAATTCCCCTTTAATACTATTGCGCTGATCGGAAAACGCAGGACTCCGGAAATCGCCGAACCTTTATTGCACTTGGCTGATTTTTTGGCATCCAAGGGCATTATGGTGGTGGTGGATAGCCTGACATCAGAATATCTCAAGTCTCATCCCTATAAAGTACTTAGCATTGCCGAAATTGGTAGTTCCGTTGATATGGCAATCGTTTTGGGTGGTGATGGCACCATGTTGAATATCGCCCGAAATTTGTCTCCATGTCACGTGCCATTGGTTGGCGTTAACCAAGGTCGACTCGGATTCCTTACTGACCTCACCCTGAAGAATATGCAGGATAGTATCGCCCAGATGCTGGAGGGTAAGTTTGTCACTGAGCAGCGTCTGCTGATTTCAGCTCAGGTAGTGCGTGGAGGTGCTGCAATATTCAGTGGCTTGGCTTTCAATGAAGTGGCTGTGCATCGTGACAATGTCAGCAGTATGATCGAGTTCGAAGTGTGCATTGATGGAGAATACGTTTATACCCAACGCGCAGACGGGCTGATCGTTTCGACCCCAACCGGTTCTACCGCTTACGCGATGGCTTCAGGTGGGCCGATATTGCACCCCAATCTGGATGTGCTTGAGCTGGTTCCGGTTTGTCCGCATACCTTGAGTAATCGACCTCTTGTTGTAAAGAGTTCTTCGGTGGTGGAGATATTGATGAATCGCGTTGGTGTCATGAGCGTTCGTTACGACGGTCATACCAGCCATGAATTGCAGTTACATGACAAAATCATTGTCACGCGTTACCCTGAAACAGTCTGTCTGCTACATCCGGTCGGGCATAGCTACTTTCACACGCTACGCGAGAAGTTGCTCTGGAACCAGACACGCTAAATGCTGAAGTTTTTGGCCATCCGCGATTTCGTCATCGTCTCCTCGCTTGAGCTGGATTTCTCCGCTGGTTTTACTGCACTGACCGGCGAGACCGGCGCTGGCAAGTCTATTTTGATCGACGCGCTGTCGCTGGCACTTGGCGAGCGCGGCGATGCGACCATGGTGCGCAACGGTTGCGAGCGTGCCGAGATCGCAGCCGAATTCGATATAAACGCGATGCCACAAATGCAAACCTGGTTGCGAGAACAAGATCTGGAAGGCGATGTGGGCGTGTGCCTGCTGCGCCGTGTGCTGGATGTCGGGGGACGCTCTCGAGGTTTCATCAACGGGAGTAGCGCCACGCTTCAACAGATGCGCGAAGCGGGCGATCAATTGTTGGATATTCACGGGCAGCATGCCCATCAATCCCTGGTACGCCCCGATGCGCAGCGGGTGTTGCTGGATGGTTATGCGAGCGCGACGGATAGCGCGGAAAAAGTAGCGGGCCTCTATCGTGAATGGCAAACCTTACGCCGCCGCCGCATCGGCCTCAGCGAGAATGCCGAGGCCGTGGCTGCCGAACGCGAGTTGCTGCAGTTCCAGCGCAGCGAGATCGAGGGGCTGGGCTTCAATCCGGCGGAGTGGCAGGAGTTGCAGCAGGATCATGCGCGCCTTTCCCATGCGGCGGGCCTGCTGGAGACCGCTGGATTCGGGCTGGAGATATTGAGCGAGGCCGACGCCTCGTGTCTGGCGCAACTGAACGTGCTGGCAGCTCGTGTCCGCGACGGTATGCAGCACGATGCCAGCTTGGGCGAAATGCTGCGATTGCTGGAAAGTGCGCAGGCCGAATTACAGGAAGCGGTATATGCGTTGCGCCATTACCAGCAGCGTCTGGATACCGATCCGCAGCTTTTGCGTGAACAGGAGCAACGCATTCAGAGTGTGATGGATGCCGCGCGCAAATATCGCGTCACGCCGGAGCAGCTGGGCGAAGCATTGCAGCGAGTCGTGGTTCGCCTGGATGAGTTGGGCGGGGGTGCTGACCTGGCTGAATTGGAGAGGCAGGAAAATGCCGCGCAGCAAAATTACCTGACAGCGGCAAAAAAAATGTCGGCCACGCGTAAAAAGGCCGCTGACAAATTGTCGCGCGAAATCACTGCTGCAATGCAGACATTGGCGATGCAGGGCGGCAGTTTTGCGGTGATGCTATTGCCAGTGGATGAGGGTAATGCTTACGGACTGGAAACCATCGAATTTCAGGTCGCCGCCAATCCCGGGGTGCCGCAGCGCAGTCTGGCCAAAGTCGCATCGGGCGGTGAATTGTCGCGTATCAGTTTGGCGATCCAGGTCGCCACCTCGCAGGTTGCCAGCGTACCCACGCTGATCTTCGATGAGGTGGACAGCGGCATCGGCGGGCGCGTCGCGGAGATCGTCGGGCACTTACTGAAAAAATTGGGCAAGAGCTATCAGGTGTTGTGTGTCACACATCTGCCTCAGGTCGCGGCATCAGCCGATCAGCAATGGCAGGTAAGCAAGGTGGTGGAGAACGGCGTCACGCTGAGCCGCATCGCCGTGCTGGATGGAGAACGGCGCGTCGAGGAGATCGCGCGTATGTTGGGAGGCGTGAAAATAACGGAAACTACCCGCAAGCATGCTGCGGAGATGCTGGGCACCACGGCTTGAGGTATTATCACTACCCCTAGGGACACGGCGCACCGTGTCCCTACTTTTGAAAACTGAATTGGAATTTCATGCGTATCAAGATTATTCTGCTTTCCCTGCTATTGCTTTCTCCTGTGCTCTCTTCATGTGTGTACAAGATGGACATCCGTCAGGGAAATTTTTTAAAGGCCGAGATGCTCGAGAAGCTGAAGATCGGTATGACCAGGCAGCAGGTTCGCTATGTGCTGGGCACACCGCTGGTCAGCGATGTCTTCCACGCCAACCGCTGGGATTACGTGTACCGTTTGGAACGTGGCCACAAGTTGCTCGAGCAGCAAAACTTGACGCTTTATTTCGAGGGTGACAAGCTGGCGCGCATTGTTGATGGTGGCCTGCCTGCTGAAACAGTGCCGGCGAAAGCGGATGAACAGGCAAAAGGATAGAGCATGGACAAAATAAAAATCGCCATCGCCGGCGTAGGCGGACGCATGGGCCGCACCTTGCTCGAAGGCGTTTCCCAGGCTGACGATCTGGTGCTGCATGCCGCACTGGAGCATAGCGGCAGCGCGTTGCTGGGCAAGGATGCCGGAGAGTTGATCGCTACGCCGTGCGGCGTGAAGATCAGCGCAGATGTCGCGGCTGCCTTGCAGGGTGCCGACGTGCTGATCGACTTTACCCGTCCCGAAGGCACGCTGCATCACCTCGAGATCTGCCGCAAGCTAGGTGTGAACATGGTGATCGGCACTACCGGCCTGAACGCACAGCAGAAGGCGCAACTCGGCGTTGCCGCACAGCACACGGGCATCGTGTTCGCACCCAACATGAGCGTGGGCGTGAACCTGGTGTTCAAGTTGCTGGAAACCGCATCGCGGGTACTGGCGAAAGGTTACGACATCGAGATCATCGAGGCGCATCACCGTCACAAGGTGGACGCCCCTTCCGGCACTGCGTTGGGCATGGGTGAGGTGATCGCCAAAACGCTGGGTCGCGACCTTGCGCAATGTGCTGTGTATGGACGCGAGGGCGTGACCGGTGAGCGTGATCCTTCCACCATCGGCTTTGCCACGGTGCGTGGCGGCGACATCGTCGGCGACCATACAGTGCTGTTCGCGGGCACCGGTGAGCGCATCGAGATCACCCACAAAGCCAGTAGCCGCGCCACTTTCGCACTGGGGGCATTGCGTGCGGCGCGTTTCCTGAAATCGAATCCGCCGGGGATGTATGACATGCAGGATGTGCTGGAGCTGAAATAACAACGCCTCCTGAATTTCGGGAGGCGCTGTGTCTTCTTAGTTAACCGCTTGTTAAAAGGCGAGTATCTTGATTCCGATCAAGATCAGCACCACCCCGCCGAAGATCTCTGCCTTGCTTTCCAGCCAAGTGCCGCCGTGTTTGCCGAACTGTACGCCGACCCAGCTGAATGCGAAGGTCGTTATACCGATGATCAGGCAGGCCAAGTAGGGATCGATGTCCAGCAGTGTCAGGCTGAATCCTGCGGCCATCGCATCGATGCTGGTCGCGATGGCAAGGATAAGCATCATCTTGTTTGTGATTGCCGCGATGTCTTCTTCAATGCCTTCGTGCAGGCCTTCGTAAATCATCTTGCCGCCGATCAGCGCCAGCAGTCCGAAGGCGACCCAGTGGGCATAAGCATCGATCCAGCCCAAGACCCCTTTGCCGCCCAGGTAGCCGATGAAGGGCATCAGTGCCTGGAAAGTGCCGAAGTACAGGCCTGCCTTCAATCCCAGTCCACGTGTATCACCTTTGGAACCCAAGCCGATTGAAACGGCAAAGGCATCCATACTTAGTGCAACAGCTAATATAATCACCTCAAACATATCTGGTGCTTTTCAATTTATCCGGTCAGAATTAGCGTCCATGCAAAGTAGGGCGCAGAATCCCAGCGATTATATCGCGCCCATCTGATCGATTCATGGATAGGTTAAAAATCTTGATCCTGCAGGAGTGATTGTCATGTTGTCAGTTTCCTCCGGGTTGTCCCGGCGCATCAAAGAATTATTCCTGCTGCTGTTCCTGCTCTACCTGCCAGTTGCTATCGCCAAGACTGATCCGTCGTTCTCATGGATGACGCTGACTTCCCCGCACTTTTTTGTCCATTACCATCAGGGTGAAGAGGCGCTGGCAAGGCGGGCGGTAGTGATCGCCGAAGACGTGCATGCCCGGCTGGTGACGCGCATGAAGTCGCAACCACATTCGCGCACCGACATTGTCCTCGTCGATGCGCTGGATGATGCCAATGGCTGGGCGACGCCGCTGCCCTACAACCTGATCACGCTCTATATTACCCAGCCGTTCGGCGAATCCATTTTTGGCGCCGACAACTATGACGACTGGATGCGCCTGCTGATCACACACGAATACACGCACATCGTCCAGATGGACATGGTGAACAGCCTGCCGAAAGTCATAAACAATATTTTTGGCAACCTGTATTTTCCCAACATGTTTCAGCCGGTCTGGCTGATCGAAGGCCTGGCGGTGTATGAGGAAACTGAATTGACCGGCGGCGGACGCAACCGCTCTCCCGCATCCGATATGGTGTTGCGGATGGCAGTGCTGGAGAACAATTTCCCCGATATCAGTCATGCGGCGAACTACACTGAAAAATGGCCTGCTGGCGAAGTTCCCTATTTGTTCGGGGGCAGCTTCACTGCTTTTATCGCAAAAAAATACGGACGCGAAAAATTGGCCGATTTATCCATCGACTACAGCGGGCGCTGGTGGCCTTTTTTGGTGAATGGAACGGCGCTCCGCGTGCTGGGTAGCGATTACTACGAATTGTGGGGCGAGTGGAAGAGCGAACTGGCCAGCCGTTATGACGCAGACAAACAGAAGGTGTTGGCGCAGGGCCTGAGTGCGACGCGCGCCTTGACTAAACGTGGTTACGAGAATCTCGCCCCCGCGATCTCTCCGGATGGCAAACAGGTCGCTTATTTCGTACAGAACGCCCATGTACACTCCGCGATCCACCTGATGAACATCGATGGCAGCGCCGACCGCAAGCTCGTCAACAACATCAACTCTTCTGCGCCGGGCGTCGCCTGGAGCCCTGATCAAAAGGGTTTCTACTACACCAAGATCGAAGTGGTGCGTAACGTCGACCTGTACAACGACATCTACTATTATGATCTGCAACTCCGCAAGGAGATACGCCTCACCACGCATCTGCGCGCACGTGATCCGTCTCCGTCGCCGGATGGCAGCAGGCTGGTATTCGTGACCAATGGCCTTGGCAAGACACGGTTGGCGACGATATCGCTATCAATAGAGATGATCACAGCAAAACCGGCACGTGCGGTGGATATCCGCTGGCTGACTGAAGACAGCGAGTCCCAGTTCGAAACCCCGCACTTCAGTCCGGACGGGCAGAAGATCGCCGTCGGCGTCAGGCAGCCCGACGGTTACAAGGACATCTGGATACTCGATAGCCAAGGTAACAAGCTTGAAGAACTGATGCATGACCGCGCCATCGACAGTGGTGCGGTTTGGAGTGCGGATGGCCGCAGTATTTATTTTTCCTCCGATCGCAGCGGCATCTTCAATCTCTACGTGTACGACCTTGCCAGCAAGCAGATAGCGCAGGTCAGCAATGTGCTCGGCGGCGCATTCATGCCATCGGTCACACCGGACGGCAGCATGATCGCATTTTCGGATTACAGTTCGCGGGGCTTCGACATCCGCGTGATGGACAACCAACCGGCGACCCGGAAAATGGTGCCCAGCTACATCGATCCCTATCCGCTGATGAAATATGGCGAGAAGGCGGTCGATGCCGCACAGAGTCCATACAACCCTTTGCCGACACTGGCTCCGCATCTGTGGTTACCCAATTTCGGCTACAGTACCTATAGCGGCACGCTGGCCGGCCTGTTTACGTTTGGCATCGATGCGGTCGAGCGCCACAGCTATACCCTGAGCGCGTTGTACGGCCCGTCGACACACCGCACCTGGTACGATTTCAATTACCTCTACGATGGCTTATTTCCCAGCCTGAAATTCCGCGCCAAAGATATCGACATGACTTATGCGAACCTGCTCGAGCAGCAATCGGGTTTCAATGCGCAGAGCGATTATGTAGAGCGCTCCCGCATGCTTGATATTTCGTTGACCTTTCCCCTGTTAAAGCTGGACCGGCAAGATGAGATCAGTGTGGGCTATCAGCGTAACAGCGTTTCCGGACTCACTACCATGCCGCCTTGGGGCGGCTACGATGGCGCTATCCCGGCGCAAGGCAGGCTCGCTTCCGGCAGGGTGGTTTACGAATTCAACAATGCCAAAAGATACGGCTACTCGATCAGCCCCGAAGACGGCCGCAGCATCGCACTCGGCTACGAACTTTTGGACGAGAGGATCGGCAGCGATTTCTACCTGGAAAAATATAGTGTCGATTGGCATGAGTACATCGATCTCCCATTCGAGCACCATGTCCTGCTGCTGCGCGGTTATGCGGGAAAATCAAGCGGAGATGTCATCGCCCAGCGCGCGTTTCAACTGGGCGGCGCTGGCTCTGAAGACATGACTATCAAGATCGAGGAGAACACCGTCTATTTGCGCGGCTATCCGGCCAACCAATACCGCGGACAAAATGCCGGGCTGGCAACCATGGAGTACCGGTTCCCTATCAACAACATCGAGATGGGCCATGGCAATCTGCCATTTTTGTTCAAGCAGCTGTACGGAGATGTATTTGCCGAAGCCGGCAATGCCTGGGACGATGTATTTGAGAGCAAGGACCTGAAGAGGTCGGTGGGCGCCGAGGCAAGCCTGGATATGACGCTGGGCTATATGCTGCCGGTCACCATGCGTTTGGGTTTGTACAAGGCGCTGGACGGCCAGCAGGACAAGATGGCGATCGTCAGTATCTGGGCGGCTTTGCCGTGACACACTAAAAAGCAGAAGCATGCAGCCTGCAGGATCAACCTAAAAATCGCAGTTGAATGAAGCCAACCCTTCGATACGCCTGCTACTCAGGCCACTCAGGGCGAACGGCCTCACCGAAATGGAGACCACCCCGTTCGTGCTGAGTGCCTTGCGTAGCAAGGTGTATCGAAGCATGAGCGGGGTGGCAACTGAGGTTTTTTTGGATCAATCTGAACGTGGCAAGTTTTCGGCGTGATGTGCGATCAGCTTGTCGATAAAACGGCGCAGGAAACTTTCGGGGTGCGAGCTGTGAAACCGGTCGGTCTCCTGCCCGCGGCTGTATGCGATCACCGTTGGAAATCCGCGTACCTTATGCCGCCCGGCGATGCGCATGTTCTCGTCGGCATCCACCTTCGCCAGCACGAACTTGCCGGCGTATTCCTTGGCCAGTTTTTCCAGCATCGGTCCCAGCACGAGGCACGGGCTGCACCAATCCGCACCGATATCCAGCAACACCGGCACATCATGGGAGCGAGCCACGACCAGCTCATCAAAATTGGCTTCTTCTACGTCGTACGAGTATTTCATTGAGTATCCTCAATCGGGTGGAGCAAGCGTTGGATTGTGAAAGGTTGGTTAACCATACTGCGTCACAAGCAATAATCGTTCAATAAAACTGCGCCATTCCTTCCCCCTTGCAGGGGGAAGGTTAGGATGGGGGTAGAACAGTGGGGCACTAGCGCTT
>Ga0315272_10000609_pt1 | contig 18269 bp, 35 predicted proteins | sample C3_middle_MG_FD_203918 | JGI IMG/M metagenome (GOLD analysis project Ga0315272, IMG submission 203918) | Sediment microbial communities from Yellowstone Lake, YNP, Wyoming, USA - C3_middle | ecosystem: Environmental > Aquatic > Freshwater > Lake > Sediment | place: USA: Wyoming | collected...
CTGCGTGTGAAGGGGGTGGGGGGGATATGGGTAGGTATACACATGGGAACACAGGTATAGACAGGTACATGTACGTAACAGAACATAGGGAATATATGTACACTTGGAAAAAGGGGAAGGATATGTGTTGGCTACTTAATAAACATGACGTCGTCTGGATTTACGTCTTCAGGTAGGCATATGCGGTACTCTACTTCGTAGCCCTCTACCATGTTGAACCTGCCGCAGAACTCCCTACCCTCTATCGAGATAACTGCATACTTAGGTACGTCACATACATGTATGTTTCCGTCGAGGGAAACAACTGCCAACAGAACTAGGTCTCCAACTCTATACTGTCCATTGCATTCCTTCTCACTGGGGGCAATAAACTTGGCCTTCTTACCCGATATGTTTAAAATGGAATCTCTATCCATGCCGCTGACATCAATTTGATACTGTACGTATATTTTCTCTATTTTCGACATGTAAGCGGGAGCAACAATGGTTTTACCATCTTTAAGCTCAATTGCAACGTCGATAGCCATAGGAGGTGTTCCTCTAATTGTCTTAACTACGTATAATCGGGAATTTGTTTGTGACATAGATATTAAGAAAACAGTAATATTTAAACTTTTCTTCGGCAACAAACCAACTGCCACTTTACGTCTCAAGGGAAAAGCTTAAATACTGCTACCATGGGGGATGCATGGAGAAACCATCCTACGTACTATTCTGTCAGGATCTGAGGGAATACCTGGAGAAGTATATTGTGGTAGCTAAGAGGTACAAGAGGTGTTGCGTCTATGTGTTGCTGAGGAGGATGCTGAGAAGAGAGGGAAGAAGAAAGTATCATGCACCCTACGCGAAAAACCTAAAGAAGCTGTTTGGTAAATACATGTTTTGGAGGGGGACATACATCATCCCATTAGAAGACGCGGAAAATATACTGACAAATATAGATGTACTATGCGAATCGCTAAAGCCGACAGCACAATACCAGCATAATGAAAGGGAAAAGATGGAGATGGTATCGATAAAGCTACCAAAGGCGATGATAGAAGAGCTAGACAGATACGCACAGATGAAAGGGGTAAAGAGGGCAACTGTGGTAAGGAAGGCAGTAGAAGAGATGCTGAAAAAATACAGAACTTAATTATCTGATAGCCGAGCGAAAAGTTTAAATTTGTGTTTGTTTTAATCTATGGAGCCCGACGGTGTGAACCCCCGTCTGCTGGAGGCTCATAACTCCGGAGAGAAGGCCAGCATGTAGGCGGGGAGGAGAACCGTCGGGCATTACTTTTTCTTTGCCCTTCTGTATTCTTTAACTTTGTCGTACAGAGCGGCGGCAACAAGAGTGCCGAATATAAATCCAACAATTATCCCAGGATTTACAGTGGCTAGCACAACATATATGAGGTACACAGCCCAGAGGACAGCAACGGCACCTAAGAAGCCGGCAAACAACAACCCTACAAACATCCCGATAGTGAGGAAAAAAGACTTTGCGGTATGCAATACAATGATAAGCACGCATTTAGTGCTACGTACACACATGGTCAGCTAGGTTTAAAACTCATTGAGGCAAGCCTTACGTGCCTAATCTTTTCAGTGTCTACATCGATGCATGACCTGTAGTATACATAGTATACGGTTATGCCTGCATATTCGCCACATATCTCCTCTTTTGATCCATCATCGTACACAACGGTAAGCTTTGCATGCTTTTTAATTTTGCGCACGTCGTCAACCTCAGCATTAAACTGGTAGAGGTATGAGTTTTCTCCTTCTGGGTTTGGGGTGCATTCTGAGCCGTCGTATATCACATTTGTAACGTCGTAGAAGGGCCTAAGCTCCCTGGTATCCCAGTGCCGGTACAGCACTTTGACCTTTTCAACCTTCTCGAAGACTGCACATGTCTCAATTACTGAGCCATCATTCATCTCAATCTCAAATGTAGCAAATACAGAAGGCTCCCTGGCGGTTATCAGCTTTATAAACAAAACCATATTCAGTTACCGTCTTTGTTTATACATTGTTCATCATCTGAGTTTAGGGCGGCTGATATAGCCCCGATAAACCAAGAATCCAGAAGAGCAGTGACGTATGCAAACACCTTAAACGCCATATTGCTAGATGTAAATACAACATTGGATGCATACACCAGGTACAATAAAAGCAACATCAATAACACCGCAATTCCAGCAACCCCGTAATACACAGCTTCATACACAGACATAGGTCTAAAGAAAACAGAAATATTTAAACGTTTTTCAATATTTCCCTAAGAGAATTAGCCGCACGTATGATGTCCTCCAAGCCAACGTAGATCCAATGCAATACGTCCGAAGAAGAGCAGTATTTAAGGTCTTTCTTTATGATCTCAGCCTTTTCAGCAATGTGTTCAGCATATTTTACAGCCTCCATATTTGCATTAGGCATGAGTGTAGAGAAAAGAGGTAATATTTAAAGGTTTTCCCTAATTGCCTCTATGCACTTAACCACGTCGTATACCTTAGAGTCTACTACATTTCGCACATTCCTCCCACACCGCCTAACGTCGCCAGATATAGACGCAACCTTTTCTTCGCATTTTGTAACCAGCTCCTTTATGGTCTCCATCTTCTCCTCATACGTGGAACCCGCCATATATGCACCAATTATAAACACGCCAACTGTATACATGGCAAAAATTACGCCCTTAACAAGAGGGTCAACGGGAGACGAAATCACAGAAAACACAGCCCACCCAATCAATATCAGCGGGCCAAATATGATTAAAATAAACGCCGCAACTAGGCCGACAAAAATTAGGCCGAATAGTATTGTGCCTAATATTTCTCCAAAATCCATAAAGGTAGAAAAGGAGCAGTATTTAAGCTTTACTCGGGAGCTAACCAGTATGTTTCTAGACCATCATCACTATCGGTAAATTTCACATACCTAAATCTCCCTTTCACAATTTCGCCATCTACATCAACATCAACCCACTTCCCGGGCTTCCTAATTCTAACCTTCTTCTTACCTTGAGAATTTTGTCCACCTCCTTGAGAGGCCTGAGGAGGAGTACCTTTATTGCTCATGTTGATCCACTCTGGGGCTGGTTATAAGCATTTCTAGCATTAAGCTCATCCATCCAAGCCTTGGCGATAGAGGAATCAGACGGAGACTGAAGCACCTTCATAGCAACGGGAGCAAGTTTATTGATCAACCAATCCGGCACAAAGTCAGGGGTAAGGTTGTAGAGGTAGAGCGTATACGTCTTGTCATCAAACACAGCCCAGGCCCTGTCCGGATAGATTTCTTTCAAAACGCTTACAATGTCTTGATAGTTCCACCCAGGCTGATCTACGCCAGTAGATGCGTAGCCGAACGCGTTACGGAGCTCTTGGTACGGCAACCACTCCTTGTCGTAGTCAAGCGGGATGATGGCAAGAGGAGAAGACTCATACGCCCAAGCTACAAGAACATCAAATGTGTACCACACATTGTTTTTATAACCATTTTTTATAACAAGCGAAACGCTACTGCCAAACACATTGCCACTCCACCTAACTATCATTACATACCCAGAAGTAATTGTATACGGGTTGTAGTACGCCTTGAAGTTGGAAACCGGGTCATATATAGGCCATGTAGACAGCTCATAATTTGAGGCAGGTGTGAACCATTGATAACCAGTAAGAGTAGAAGTTATCGGCGAAGGAATAGCAATATAGCTAATCGACTGAATATTACCATACCAAACCAGGTTTGAATGTGTCCTAGACCAGAAGTACTGAAGAATACCTTGCTTCCCTGGGTAGTTAAACACCTGAGTGACAATTAAAGTATCTGGAGCCGAAGTATACCTAGTACATGTGCCATCTTTCGCACATGGAAAAGAGTCATTACCACTAGAATCAATCGGCCACGTAGTAGTATCAGTCTGTATAAATATTGCTTTAGTACCTGGCCATACATTGTAGCACTTACCGTAGTCACTTGCAGATGTATTTGCCTGACAATACGTACTTAGAGTCGTGCTATACATGGAATTGCCATATTCATATCGTGCATTAGTAGTTGTAAGAGGCATGTCTTATCCATTTGCACTAAAATATAAGCTTTTCACAGCGGTATGCCGCCGACAATCAGAGTACCGAAGTAGCCGGCCATAAACGTCGCGATGTCCTTATGAATTTCGTCATGCTTAACGGCGAATTCTGTAAACTGATATGCGAGGTATAGCAATACGCCAACCATCACGTCGATATACATTTGGTGAAGGCTCAAGTTTGCCAGAAGGGAGCCAAATGCACCGTGGATTATATCGCCTGTCTGCACATCAATCGGAAGCTGAAACGGCCTAGCCTTATACTTCTTCTTGAAAAACCAGTAGGAAAAAAGGAATGCGGTTACTATTAGCGGCAGGTACATTGACACTCCAACAGCTTCTGTCCCTGGGACTGTTGCGGCTCTATACTATGCACCACCGCACGGGAGAGGATACTTGCACTGTACTGTACCGCCTTGAACACAAGTATGATTGCAGTAACTACTAGGTACGAAATACCGGCAATGCCTATGTATAGACCATACGCCGCTATGTAGTCAGTGAACCACCATTGAACTACAGACCCAACCACAATCATGCCAAACCCTACGCCGAACAATTCAATTACCCTACGCCTAATCGTATAGTGAATAAGAGCAACTACGATACCAACCCAAAAAGCTAAGGCAGTTGGAGTGATTTCACTTTCGAGTGGAAGCATGGAAAAAAATACGTGGGGATATTTAAGCTTTATCTGCCGCAACTATTAAATCTAGTGCCTCCAGTTGCTTTACTTCGGGAAGGCGGGGACACGTTCCCGCCGGGAACGCGTTCGTGCCGCTGTACCCCGGCTTCGAGAAGCCCCTAGCGAACCATGCATATACGGGATATATATTGCCATCGATCTCATACTTCACAACTCCCAGGTCAACTATCTGCCACGTACCCAATACGTACTTCTGAGCATCGTAATCGTACGACACTCCACATATCTCCTTATTGATCCACTCCTCTGGATTAGAGACATACGGAGCGAAGAAAGATATGCCAGGAGGCTCAGTGCCTCCGCTTAATGCCCCAATTGGCCTTGATGTGAACTCGTTCCCGCCGTCGATAATCGCCCAGTCCTTATTCAAACAGCTAACTGTTTTGCCGGTAAGCAAATACTCGATGAAGCACCAAAACAGCGTCCACCTAGTCAATGGACTCCATGGGTTTGCTTGGACTATTTTGGCATACACACCATCACTCATCATAACCTCTCCCTGAGACCTGTTAATCCCTACGCAGTGCTGAGCCGTCAGGAATCCGTTCCCGCCGACCTTGAAGTCAGGCGAGCATCCGAAGGGGTACCGAAAAAACGGCTTAGGCTCGCCTATCACCTCAACCTCACCATACTCCCTAGGAACAACGGCAGGAGACTTAACATACACCTTATTCCTAACCAGCGAAATGCCAACAACGTTTTCATCCTTAAGTAAGCGCCTAAGAAGCTTAAACATGGCTAGGTGTACTGGTACTGGAACCCAATTGTGTAAATGTAATAGTAGTAGTCGGTACTGTTCTTAGTTACAGAGCTAGAAAGCGGATATGCAGTGTGGCGGTATATGCTGGACGAGCTGGCAATTGCACCAAGACCAAGTGCGGCTATTGTATATGACGCCGTGCTTCTGTCCTCTGATGTGTATCTAACATAGCGCACCTTGTTCGAAGAGTCGTCACAGCCTACAGCCCTGATAAGCACGTTGCCGGACGTTGCAGTCCCTACAGACAGCGAAGGAGTAGATGACGCAACTGGGCATGGCTTGGAGTATGCGACCAATGTGGTCGTATCAAACGTTGATGTTGAGTTAAATATAAACATCGCCGGGGCATATGCAGATGAATACATGCACTGGCTAAAGCTGGCGGCAGAAATAGTGCTTGATTGGTAACATCCAGTGCCAGATCCCTCAAACTGGGGGTCTAGGCAGTTAGCCCAAGTTGTACTACCCGTAGGCCCGCAGTTGTTGAGGAGAAATATGTAGCACAGCGAGCTCGCAAATCCAGCAATGAGCGGATCGGCAGACTGAGACGTATTGTCAGGAGCCATAAACAATTTTGCGTGCACATAGTAGAACTCCCTGTTCCTAAGATCTTCAGGGGCCCACGTGTCGGAGAACTTCCCTATGTAGTACACGCCCTCACCATCACCGCCTGAAATGGGAGAAGGATCTACCTTAACCATCTTCTTCAACAGCCACTGGGGCACGTCTAGGACTACCTCGTGGTCAGACTTTGGAATAGGCATATGTGTTAAAGTTCACTGGTTTATAAGCTTTACAGGCTGACAGACGTGATGTCAACCATCGCGGTTAAGAAGTCCTTCCTGGTGCCTGGCAGTATTCCTCTTCCATCGGCAAAGAGTGCGATGCCTATAGGCGTAATGTATGACACGTCCGAAATCTTGAGGAGGGATGGGGCGTGGGATGTGTTGTGCGTCGTAATGACTTCGGCGTACACGTAATCGCAGTTACCCGTCCCGCCATTTTCGTATCCGGAAATCTGGTCGTGGTACGCGAAAAAGACTGTGGGGCCCTGCGTGTACATCATGCTTGTAGGGTAGGGGCTGGTTGAACTATAACACTCAATGTAGAACGCTTCATTCTGGTCTAGGTTCTCCCATATAAATACGTATAAGTACCCCGAATCTATCTTGATGGAGTATTTGGTTGGGTCATAGTTGCTGTTATGTACGGCAACTACCGTAATTTCAGATGAAGGGACAGTAGCCAAAGAGTAGTTGAGACCGGTATCTATCAGCGGGATACCTGTATTATACTCGCCCTGCCTTCCAACCGTTCCCTTTGGGATTACCGTATGACCACACTTCCATTGCCCATTGAAGTATGTACATAGGGAGGAGTTGAAGGGAAGCGGCTTATTGAGCTGTATGTCGCCGTAGAGCTTGTCGAACAAGTATATAGTCCCCCCAATGTTTACTTTTGCAACGCCCCCAAACACAGGCATAACGATCCAAACTACTGGATCTTATATAAATCCGCTTTGTCGTAAACAACGCTGTCGAAAACAGGCACAGACCTATTGACGGCAGATACTGAGTCATAAACTATGCCCAGCTCCGACACGGCAAGCCCAGATATCTTTGAGTTCGAATACAGCCCTATGTAGTCAATATCGCTAGGCGCCATATTAGGCACGTTATCATACATTACGTAGTCAGATGCAGACACAGTTACCATCTTGATCAAGACCACAGAGGCTGAGTCGTACAACACATAGTCCGACGCAGATATGCCAATGTTTTTAACAGCGGCATAGTCAGCCACAGCAACAACATCAGATACAAACACCATCTTTATCTCCACAGCACCAGCTGAATCGGCAGTAGCCGCATAGTCGGATACACTTAACGTCATATATCTAATCGGTATCCTCCTCTGCAGTAGCGAGTAAAACAGCGGTAAGTAGGACTTCGACGTTGTGACAGAGTCTGAAATCAACACGTCCAATGCAGATACCATCTTTGCCACAATTGCTGATACAGATTCCGAAGCGGCAATGTAATCACTTACGCTTACTGCCTTCGCCGATACTGCAGATGCAACATCTGTAATTACACTGTCATATGCATTTATTGCTACATTTATCGGCAACGAGCTGTCAAATACCAAGCCGTAGTCACTAACCGAAACAATAATGAACTTCTTTAATGAAGCGCCGTCAGCAACAGTAATGCCGTCAAGCACCGACAAGGTACGGTAGCTTATCGGTATCCTCCTCTGCAGTATACTGAACAGCAAAGGCGAATATGACCTGGATGTTGAAACGGAGTCTGCAACTACTGCATCAAACGCAGTTACTGAAGGTACTTTATTTCCACTTGTATAGTCGCCTACTGTTGCATAGTCCTTCGCCTCTAACGCTATTGCCCCTATTGCACTGCCGTACTCGGCTACAGGTATAACGTCGTAAACGGCTATGGTTCTGTTGATAAATGAGGTCAAATCGGTCAGCAAGCCGTAGTCTGGCACAAATATGGCTACCGCTCCTATGGCCGATGCAGAATCACCTACCGTTGGGTAGTCGCTGACCTGTATTATGATGATCTTCTTCACAACAGCATAGTCACTAATACCAACGTTGTCCGAAACAGACAACGTCAGATACCTAATCGGTACCCTCCTCGGTAGTAGCGAGTAGAACAGTGAATTGTACGACCTAGTATACGACGGATCTTCGGTGACTAACTTGTCAAGTGCCGATACGGTCTTTATAGTATTCAGTGTTGCACTGTCGTAGACTATGGAGAAGTCGTTAGCGTATATAGCGGGTACGGTTAATACAGTAGCCGATTCAAACGGCGCGTAGTACTCAAAGATCTTTAGGGCCTTATTTACACGAAAAAACCACTCCGGGATGGTGAGTATGTCGTAGGCGTGTACAGTATTCCTCCGGCTGGCGTAGGAGGGGTCGTATATCGGAACGATGTCGTAGGCATGTACCGACCTCTTTACTGCATATGCAGAATCACTTACTGTAAATAGGTCAGACGGGTATACTACGTCGATTGGCTGTACTACGAACCGCTCCAGTATCGGTATTATGTCAAGTATTGAAAGCTCGGTTCTGGCCGATCCCCACGCTTCTTCGAAAAAATCCGATTACATCGAAGACGTAAAGGTATTTGCCCCTCCTTATCACCAACGAGCCCATGTTTAGGCGCCGATGGTGCCTTCTTTCACCTCGATGACGTCATACGCCTCGATTGTTCTATTTGTCATGATTGCAGTGGCACTATCAACTACCAGGTAGTAGTCATATGCATATCGGAACATCGGTGGAGGCGTATAGATGGGTTGCTGTATAGGCGCGGGGACAGACGGGACAGATATCGGAAGTGGGGAGGCGAAGCCGCAGTCCTGTGCAACAACTGCCGCCGGGAGGACTATACCAGCCGCCACGTCTACCATCGACCAGAACTTCTTCCCAGACGCTAAGTCTTGCACAGTACGGTATATCGTTATGAACGGAGCTACGTATTGTACATATGCACACAGCGCCTTCTTGATCAGGGTAAACACACCATTGACGGCCGAAATAATCATCTTAGCCACCGGGATGATCAGGAACTTGATGATGTATGCACCAACTCGTAGAAACACCGTAAGAGCAACAGCCGCCAGATGCCACAGAGCCCAGTATATGAACGAACCAATTCCAGCAAACCCGCCGATTATGCCCCTAGCTATTGCACGTAATGCGTTCCTAGTTCCGCACAACACGTCGCCCCATGCACATTGTTCATCGGGAAGCATGGCGTTGATGGTGTCCCATGGAATGTTGAACATAGGCGGTTCTGCGCCCAAGATCTCCGATGGGTCTTTCTTCTCCATCCACTCGGCAAAATCCATAAGCGGATCTACGATGTTTGGGTCGGGTGCAAATTGTTCAACCAGCTTAATGCCGACTACCGCCAACGGAACCCCCTTCTTCGGATCCGACAAAACAGGCCAAACCTTCTGGAAAGCTTTAAACCCAACGTCCCCCAGCTCCCTAGCTACCGAGAAGACCCTATCAGCTACGCCAGCTATCGAAGCACCAAGACCAAGGCTGGAGAGGGCCTGCACATTACTTACTCAAAACAGTGTTTAATATACTTTCCACATCAGGAACGACCTCAATATACAGTGTACTACCATTGAGTCGGTATTTTGCATCTTTTATCGGCACATTCATCGACTTCACCATACAGTCTAGGTCAACTTCGACCTTAAGTATGCCGTTATCCACCTTCTGTCTCGTGCACTGGTTTATCATGGACACTCAGTCTTCCCCAGCCAGTCGCAACAGTACTCAAGAGCCTTGATTTGGTCGGGGTCTTTAAGCCTGTCAGCCAGCTCCCTCAGTATCTTCACCGCCTGGGCAATTTCTTCATCCTCAGCAACCAGCACAGCCCTCTGCCTAGCCTGGGCAAGCTCCTGCATCACGCCCTTTATAATGCTCTCCCCAGCACCAATGTTTCTGGCAACGATTTGCTTACATGCCGACGTAACGGCCGCCTTAGCCTGCACTATGTAGTACCCATACGTGGCGCTAACAGCCTCCCTCTTCTCCTCGGGGAACAGTATCTTCTTCAGCTCCTCCGGATTATCAACCTCTATCTGGACTCTGTACCTCGGCATTACTCCTCTGTGAACTCCTCTTCGAAGCCAAACGTCTCTTCCTCCTCCCCCTTCTCCTTACCGGGGCGTTTTATGATGATTCGGGAAGGCTCGATGACAAGCTGGTCAGCCACAATCCTAAGCTTCTTGACCCGTATCCTCTTTTCCTCGGAGGACATAGGAAAAAATGACCACTATTATTTAAGCTTTTTCTTGAAACATCTCTTCAAGCACACTTAGTATCCTACTAAATCTAGACCTAAACGGCTTAGAAACTAAGAGCAACCACGTTGACTCCACAATAGTGTCGTAATACGTAGTCCATATTGTTGCGTTATGTAGGTCTTCAATAAAGTAGTCATCGTTGGTTGTGGGCATAGAAAGAAAAAATTTGAGTTTATTTAAGTTTTTCGCCTATGGGCTTAGAAGAGGCCTATGAACTGGGCGATGGATCTCCTAATCACGCCGGCGTATCTGTAGATCAGGTAGCCGGCAACAGTCACCGTCAGTATCAGTGGGGCGTACTGCACCAACGTGTTGAAGAAGCTACCTAGGAACTGTCCTATGGAGTTTAGTATTGACCCGAGGTCTATTGTTTGTACCGCGGACATAAGCCGATGGTTTCTGTGTACATAAATATCTGATCGTCGCCGAAACGCTTATAAACTGACGGGGGTGTGTCTCACATGTCTGTTTCAAATACGCCTCAAATCGACAAAAAAATCGCAGAATTCATAGCGAAGATGAACGCCCTAGGTCTTACTCCCCTTATCGACATAAGGGAAGACTACGCACTAATTGCCTTCTCCGAGAAGGAGTTTCTGATGGGGATGAAGAGGAGCCTAGTAAAGTCGGGCGTATCCGAAGATAAACTATCCATCGAGGTGGTGCCGTTTCAAAATGACCGGTACATAAAAGTCCTCGTAAAGAAGCGATGACAACGGAGGAGGAAATACAGGAAGAAGAGATGGTTGAGGAGGAAGAAGAGGTAGAAGAGGAGAAGCCGAAGAAGAAGAAAGGCAAAGCCGTAGTGGATATTGACCTGGATGACGTACTGTATAAGGAGGCGCTTAAGGATGTATTGGCGATTAACGAAATGTTGCCGAGTGAGCCCGACGTCAAAAGTCCCGAGCTTAGGGAGTTTATCGCCTTTAAGGAGGAGTGTGAGACTTTGAGGAGACTGCTTAAGCCGTATGCTAAAAACGACAAGTTTGATTTTCTGTCGGATGAATTTGACCTCAAGAAGGCGATGGAATTGGCTAAGGAAATGATTGGTGTAAATGGTCAAGATGAAGAAGTCATTGATGGTGAACCATCTCCGTATGTACAGGAGCTGTTTAAGAAACTGTGGCAGAAGTATATCGACTGCTTGTGGTTTGAAGCCATGATGAAGGGCAAGAAGCCAGTTACACCGAAAGACTTGAAGTATGTACCGGCACCTGAGGATTTGATTAAGGCGTCTGGCGAGAAGATATGAGCGAATATGTAAAGACCCTTATCCTTAACGACCTGAGGAGAATGTGTTTAAAACAAATCGAGCGGAATATATACATCATCGAGATCAAGACGGCGTGGATATCGAAGCACTACATATTAGCTGGCATACCTGACTCCGTAGTTAAGGTGTCGTGGAGGGAGGTATACAGAGAGCTGGGTAAATGTGTAAGGAGGACGAAAAAAGGGAGGGTTGTAATTTTCTGCGGGTGCCTGGTTTAACTATTACTTAACCTTACCAGTTACGAAGTACTCCTTCAAAGCTTGCTTTACAGGATCAGGAAAGCCAAGGCCGTCGATGGCGGTCTCTAGCTCCTGGTCGGTGGCTCCGGCCAACTGCAACCTGGCGAGGTGAACCACGGCAGACCTAAGAGGCCCCATGATGTGGCGGTAAGCCATTTCCAAGTTTTTGCCCTCCAAATACGCTTTGAAGCCTCTCCACATGCCCTCGTAGTAGCCGAGGGCAGAGGCATATTTGTACACGCCCTCAGCCGCGTGTTGAGCAACTACTTCATCCGGAGCGTTGGGGAATTGGGCCTTGACGGTGTTTAGTATACGCATGTAGAGCTTCTGGAATTTTGCCCCACCCCTGTTAATTGCAGACTTCCTGGGCATGCCCCATTGAAAACCAGAACCCTATATGTCTGACTATCCACGTGTCTATATCGTATATCAGCACCTAATAAAAATGGTTGCACATCGATTCAGATGATAAACAAAAATAAAAGCCATCAATAAGTATGGGATAGTATCCGTGATTATAGGAATTTGGTATATAGCTTAGGGCTGTATCTCTGTCTTACTGCAGAATAGTCAATGGTCATATTCATTGTGCTCTTTACGGCTTCGATAAATTGGTTAATATCTCCCCACCGGAATATGAACCATCCAGGCTCCAACATGTACCTCTGATCCACGTAACACTTCTGTTCAACGTTGGTGGGGACAAATACTGCCTCAGGCATTGTTTCGCGAAACACAGGTATGTCCCATGACACAACCGGAGTACCCATAGCCAGAGCCATCAAGGGGTTTAAACCAAATCCCTCATGTGTACTGAGGTTGGGGTACACCTTCCCCAGCGACAGCAACCGGTATACATCCTCAACCGAGGCGTTGCGGTACCCCACTGCGCCTTCCACTTCGCCACACCCACTCACGAATCCCAACGCGTCTGGGAACGCGTTCCTGACCTCCTTCCACCACCTCCACCCCTTCCTCTCGCACTCCATACACGGCGTCACTTCAAAGGGACGGCACAGGAAGCGATAATAGGCGTTTAGGTATACCACGCTTATTGGCCTCTCCTTCGGCGGGTCGGGGATCGGCGTAGGTAGGGCATGGGGAATCACGTCCTGCACCTTGACTCCATGGCTCTCGAACACCTCCCTCCCCCACTTAGTAGGTACGTAACACCTTGTCTTTTCGCATATGCTTCTGATCTTTGCCCAGCTCTGTTCCGACATGAACTCCCCCTCCACCGTGATGTAGATGAACCTGAGCTGATTTGCGTAGGGAAGTATGTGGTATGCCCAAAACGCGATGTCGTATTGAGAAGCCACTATGATATCTACGGGCATATGCGGAAGGGTGTAGATTGGGCACCGATACTCATTTACCCGGCATATCTGCTCCGCAATGATTTGGTAGCTTAATGCCTTAGCCGTGGAAATAGTCGCGACTTTGAGAAGCTTCGATATGTCGGTCATACCAGTTGCTGGTTAAAGCACATGTTCCTAAAGGCACAGTATTCACACCACTTCCCCTTCTCAGGCATAGGCGGAGTATTTTTATTTAATGCCTCCTCCAAATCGTGGTACCTCTTCTCCATTTCGCTTATTACCTCTAAAGGATTATCTACTTTTATCACATCAATAACCCACTTATCTAGGGCAAACGAGGACACTATCAATACCCCAATGGCCTTATGTCCGGTCATTGCTTGTTCCAATGCCACGTAATACTTCAACTGCCTATACCAGAATGGGTAGAAGGGATTATTCTTATACGGCAGTGTAGTGAATTTAAACTCAAAAATTATTCCCAAACCATCTTTATTAACACAGTATAGGTCAGCTCTGCCACGTAGTTTCCAGTATTTTACCTCATATTCGGGGATACATTCATATCCCTTTTGCTGTATCAGCTCTGTGAAGTGCCTCTGGAAAAATGCATGATGCTCAGTGCCCATCACCATCTTCTCTGAAACATTCTTACCATGTACTATGTGGTAGTAGCTCATTCTCAGACATGATGTCAATGATGTCACTGTTAATTCTCTCCTCTTCAACGCATATAGGTCTTTTACCCTATTCATTACCTCATTTATGAATTCAGTTAATTGCTCCATATCAGTATTAGAAAAGGGGTATATTTAAATATTTCTCCCAAGGGGGACGGCGGGAACGCGATCCTGGGCCACGGCGGGAACGGTTCCGCCGGGAACAGGTGCCCGGGGCGCGGCGGGAACGCATCCCCGGCGGGAACGTGCTCCACCGGGAACACGTTCTCCTACATGTAGTAGGTATATTATTATATATATATCTACGGGAGTTGAAAGCCGTGCCTCACGGCGGGAACGTTCCAAGCGTCTACGGCGGGAACGGACAAAGCGGGAACGGGTTCCCCCACACATAGTAGTATATTATTATAACTATAGTCGCGGCGGGAACGGGTTCCGGAGGCACGCCGGGAACGCGTGTCGGCGGGAACGGGTGCACGCCGGGAACGGGTTCACGGCGGGAACGCGTTCTCCTTATATAAGGGATAGTACTTTATGGTAATGGCTAATATATAATCCCATAGTTCAAAATCCATAGGTAATGTGTTGAATGATTTAGGTTTCTTAATATAGGCATAGAACAGATATGAGTAATCAATGGGATATCCATATTTCCACCTCCTTATCTCGGCATTAATTCTTTTTCTATCTTCATTTGCATAGTATTTGAACAAGAATAATTGTATATCAGTAACATCGTCGGTGAATATATATACATGCTTTCCACCATTACGGCTGGGGAATATGGTAATCTTCTTTACCTTAACCTTCATTATATCAGCGGCATATCTAATCCACTCTCTTATCTGATCCTCTGATACATTGCCATCATAATCTAGGCGGATTATCTTCATGTTGGGCGCTGAGCCCTATACGGCATCCTCACTGGTACACATTTCTCAGCCACACCACTAATGTCACACCTACAGTATTGACCGTATACATAATTCCGTGCATATGTCCTGGTAGTCAAGCCCCATGCAATGTACACATTTGAGAGGTCAATGAATTGAATCCCGTAGAAGTATCGGGTAATGAAATACGTCAGGCGGTCAAACAGTGTCTTAACCATTGTTGAAAGGTACCAGACGTAGAACATCATTACCAACCTTCTCTGAGTAGTTTCAGGAGTCCTCTCAAGGCATCTCATAGATATCCCATGCCTCCTCAGCCACCTGAGGTATGCACGCCTCAGAATCGTTTGATTCAAAACCTCAGCTATTCTGAGGTCAACGGTAATGTTTCTAGTCTTTGAGCCCCTCCTTTGGCAGTACCTCACAGTAAAGTGCACATACACGGAAAAATTGCGGGTATAGATTGAGCCGCGGTACCTACACTCCATTTGACCTGGTTTTGTCTTGTACACCGTCGGTATCCACATCTTCCCCACACGCATCGCACCTAAACGAATAAGGGAAGCGTCTTCATCGTTGGGGAAGGTGATAGAAGTCTCCGATGGACAATAAGCCGGGAAGTCAATTGGTAAACGCTCCTCCATGTAGTAAAGCACTAACTGGTCTTCCGGAATATATATCCTCCTGCCGCATACCTCAATCCACCTAGGAAACCTAACCTGACCTACTGACATAGCATCTCCAATAGTCTGTAGTCCTCAGGCAGAAGCTTTTTCTTGTACTTGTCAAGACGGGTACATATTGTCTTCTTCGCCAGATCCCAAATCTCCGCCAGCTTCATTATCCTGTCCTTACCCAACATATCAACGACATCAACTGCCACACGCATGTCGGGATCCTTCTCTAATTCAGCCGCCTTCCTTATCAACTCAGGAGATACCTTCTTACCCGACGGCTTATACGTCAGGCATTCAAAGAACTGTTTCTTGTCCTTCGCGTCAAAGGCACAGGGGATAATTTTCCGGAGTGGGGTACAGTTGTTGTGAAGCTCCTGGTACTCCTCTTTGCTCAGGTTCAACGCCATTATAGCCTCAGCCGCATGCTTATACTTCCTCACCGTGTCGTACTCCCTCCCCAGTATCTTCGCCAAAATCGAGGCGTCATACTGCTGAGACAACTGCCACACGTAAAGCAACACGTCTATCCCACACACCCTACCCCTGACGTAGTTCAAAGCCAGCCTTAACACATCTACCCGTGGGTCATCCGTAATAATTGCCGGAACCTCCTGCCACCCAAACTCCCTAGCACACATCAACCGCTCGTACCCATCAACCAGTACGAACTTCCCGTCCTCCTTCTTCACTACCACCGGCATCATCAGTGACGTTACCCTAATTGCTTCACATGTGTTCTTCCGGTGGCGTGTCAAAATGTAGTTTTCGGGGATTACAATGGAGTCAAGTGGGATAGTTTGAACCTCCATAAAAGAGGGAAAAAGGATAATGTTTAAATTTCTTTCGCTGAACCCCGGGAACGCGGCTGATTCAGATTTTCGAGTATGAACTCCTTTACCTTCCTGAAGTCGTCCATGTTCATGTTGCTGAGCACATAGTCAGCATCGTCTAATACCGCCTGCCAGTTACCTAACAAATCGATTTTTATGGCGGGAACACTACTACTGTCGTTCATGATTTCGAGTGTGTGGATTATGCCCCTGCCTCCCTTCCTCAATGTGACGCGGTACTTGACTCCTTCGCTTACGCCCAGCACTACAGCTAATGCCCGCTCTTTGCCCGATTCAACTTGCTCTCTGGCCTTCCTGTACTTCTCTATGACGTCTTTTCTGATTTCGATCGACATGTTTAAATCTCCTCCTCTTCTGTTCCTCTCCCGGCCCTAAGCACGCTCTTTATAGCTTCCAGCTTGTCCTTCAAGTTCTTCTCATTCTGTGCAATCGCCTCAGCCAGTTCGATTAGTGCGTTTATATGCTCCCTCCTCGTGAGCTTTACGGCATTCCTCACGTTTGGCGTCCTTATCCTCACCATAACGTCTTCCGTCTCACCGACTCTAACCACCTCTATGAACATAGTTCCATTAGTCCACAGCCTCCCCGTTCCCCACGGCTCTTTCATTATCCTCTCCTTGACCAGGTTTAGCCATTCCTCCTTGTTGAATTCTTGGGTTTGTTGGTTTTGAGTTTTGGGCATGTCCTTAAGAGATTTTGGGAATATTTAAGCTTTTCTCCGAAGGTATAGGCGGCCTACTTCTTAATGATGACTTTTAGCCTATCCTTTGCGTCTAGGAGGACGGTGAATGAGTGAATTTTCTGGTCTTTCACCATCCGCATCAGGACGTATAAAATCGCTGTGTATATTGGTGTAGGTGAACCTACTGGCCTGTGTTCTAGTACACACTCCGCCAACTGCATGAATGTGAATGATGGCGCTAGTTTATTGACGCACTCTTCCGCCTTTTTGTAGTCGAATATATTGCCCAGTTGAGGATTTTTGCCTATGCAGTAGATTGTATACGACTTGTATAACTTGACCTTTTGTACTTTACCGTCTTTCGCCATCATTTCTAATGCAAACTTGACCAGTGAATATGATACCTCCGGTTCTACCTTTTTCACGTACTCAACAACTGTCATTAGAGGTATGCATCTACCGTTAAGCTCAGTGTATATTTTCTCAATGAGTTTATGAATTGTTGCATGCTTCACCATATTGACATTACACACTCTCCGTTTCTGTATTTTGTTCCGTTTATTATTTCGTATGAATACGCCCTTATTGTGTGTCCGTCACATTCCACTGAGCATACATCGTCTTCATACCTTAGACCAGCCATTTCCGTTATCCTCAACGCGGGAAAATGGTTTAAAAACCTCTGTATACATCCACAGGCATCCCCTCTCTTTTTCATGTACGCAAAGGAGGCAGAACGTTATTTAAACGTTTCGCTGAAGGGGTTTGATAAGCCGGAATATGTATTTCCCGCCTTCCTCTCCCGTGAAAATATAAATCCCGTTCCTGAGCCTCCGGTACCTAGCGGCTGACACCAGATACTTTCTGCCTAACTGTTGCACCTTTGAACACTCCCCCTCATATACAGCAAAGGCATCTTCTCCCAGCGGCTCTATGCATACCGACGTAAAGTTAAAGAAGTCGCCATATGGGCGCCACATGAAGAAGCTACTGTTTTTACGTATCGAGAAGAATATTGGCCTTTCAAGCGTAGACATATTTCTTACATAAATCGGGGTTCTCCTTACACATCTTTACCAGCCGCTCAGCTATCACGTTTGCCGACAGGTTTGGGTCTACCTGACCCAAAATTTTCCTCAAGTATGACATGGGAGGATTAGAAAAAAGAAATATTTAAGTTTTATTGTCGGTCACTTCTTTACGTACTCCTTGAAGAGTAGATACATACCTATGGCGTCTCTTACAAGACGT
>Ga0315272_10000610_pt1 | contig 18249 bp, 12 predicted proteins | sample C3_middle_MG_FD_203918 | JGI IMG/M metagenome (GOLD analysis project Ga0315272, IMG submission 203918) | Sediment microbial communities from Yellowstone Lake, YNP, Wyoming, USA - C3_middle | ecosystem: Environmental > Aquatic > Freshwater > Lake > Sediment | place: USA: Wyoming | collected...
ATTAGAAAACTCAGAGGAAGAGGAAACGGAAACATCAGAAGAATCAGAAGATCCGGGAGCCGAGACTCAGACTCTCAACGATAAATATCGTGATAAAAAAGACATTGAATTTGTTGTCAGAACAACAAAACAATATGAAGATGAAGCTGATGAAGATGATGAAGCAGGAACAGATGTAATTCCCGAAACGTTATCAGCCGGTTCAATAATCAGGGATTTTGATAACGATGGTTCCACAGTTGCTGCTAAGACTGAAGTTCCGCTGAATATCACACGTCCTGAAACTACCGATACCCTCCCTGATCATGAAGTTGACAGGATAATGGGTGATTATGATCCCCGTCTGGATCTTTCGAGATATAAATTTCCTCCTGTATCAATTCTTAAGGAACATAAGTCGGAAAGCGCCTTCGACAATACTGAAGTTTTTGAGAATAAGGAAAATATAATCAAGACTCTTGGCGATCATAAGATAAGCATCAAGAGTATTTCTGCCACGGTCGGTCCTACTGTGACATTATATGAAATAGTTCCTGAACGTGGTGTCAGACTCGCACGCATCAAGTCGCTTGAAGATGATATAGCACTTAACCTGTCTGCGCTCGGAATAAGGATTATTGCACCGATACCGGGTCGTGGAACAGTAGGTATTGAAGTTCCGAAAAAGAAGCCGGAGATGGTTTCCATGCGGTCGTTAATTACGTCAAAAGCATTCCAGGAGACCAAATTTGATATTGCACTCGCCCTTGGAAGAACAATTACTAATGAGCCTTATATAGTTGACCTTACCAAGATGCCTCACCTGCTTGTTGCAGGAGCAACCGGACAGGGGAAATCAGTAGGTATAAACGCAATCATTACCTCCATACTGTATAAGAAACATCCGGCCGAAGTAAAATTTGTACTAATCGATCCGAAAAGAGTCGAGCTGCCTCTTTATATGAAGATTGAGAGGCATTTTCTTGCCAAGCTTCCTGATGAGGAGGATGCGATAATTACAGACACTCAGAAAGTTATTAAGACACTCAATTCATTATGTATTGAGATGGACAACAGGCTCGAGCTTCTTAAAGCCGCCCAGTCGAGGAATATTAAAGAATATAACGAGAAGTTCATTTCGAGAAAACTTAGTCCTGAAAAAGGACACAAATATCTGCCATATATCGTCCTGATTATTGACGAGTTTGCAGACCTGATTATGACAGCCGGCAGGGAAATTGAGGGTCCTATTGGCAGGCTTGCCCAGCTTGCAAGGGCCATTGGTATACATCTGATAATTTCAACCCAGAGGCCTTCAGCAAACATAATAACGGGCTTTATTAAAGCGAACTTCCCTACGCGTATAGCTTTCAGGGTTTTCTCATCTATTGATTCAAGGACAATCCTTGACGCGACAGGTGCCGACAGGCTTGTTGGACGCGGAGATATGCTTGTTTCATCTGGAAATGAGCCCGTACGTGTTCAGTGTGCGTTTATTGATACTCCTGAGATTGAAGAACTTACCGACTTTATCGGAAGCCAGAAAGGATATGCTGATGCAATGCATCTGCCGGAGTTTATCGATGACAGTGATGCCGGAGGCGGTGAAGTTGATCTGAAGAAAAGAGATTCCATGTTCGATGAAGCAGCCAGGCTTGTGGTTCAGCACCAGCAGGGTTCTACTTCCCTTATACAGAGAAAACTATCAATCGGATATAACAGGGCCGGCAGAATAATCGATCAGCTTGAAGCTGCCCGTATTGTCGGGCCTTTTGAAGGAAGCAAGGCAAGAGACGTTCTCTGCAGCGATTTTATAGCTTTGGAACAGATTTTGAAGAGTATGGAGTAAAACATCTACAATGAGAAAATTAATTTCCATTCTTTCAGTTATAATACTGTTACCGCTTTTTGCTGCAGCCCAGAACGACCCGGCGGCAATCAAAATACTCGATAAGTTCACAGATAATGCCATGAAAGCACCTTCGGTGTCGATGAAGTATAGGATTATCACCAATAATCAGCCTGAAAATAAAATTGATACAGCAGCAGGGTCTGTAATACTAAGCAAGGACAAATACAAGCTGGAACTTCCCAATAACATAGTGTGGTTTGATGGTATCACCTCATGGAGTTACCTGCAGGCTGAACAGGAAGTAACAATTACCAAACCCGATAAAAAGGATAATACATTTCAGAGCCGGCCTTCACTTATCTTCACTATGTATAAAAAGGATTACAAGTGCCGCCTCGTTGAGGAAAAGACAGATTCCTACCAGGTGGATCTGTATCCTCTGGATATCAAAAGCGATATTCTCAGGATCAGGCTTGCAATCGGCAAATCACAATATAATCTGATCAGTCTGGAATATAAAAGAAGGGATGGAATAATTGCTACTATTCAGGTTCTGGAATATAATCTGAAACAGGCGCAGGCTGGTGACGCATTTACATTTAAAGCTGAAAAATACAAAGGTGCCGAGATAATAGATATGAGGTAATTAATAACCCCTTTCCGGGTACTCTATCCGTATATGATAAATATTCAGCAACCGCTTCCTGAATGCAGTTTTAATTTCGGAAATGTCTTTATAAGTCAGTGGGGTATCTGAAAACTGCCCATCCTGTTCCTGCTGTAAAACAATCCTTTCAACAAGTTCGCTAATTGACTCCTCAGTATATTTTTTAAGACTCCTTGAAGCTGCTTCAACAGCGTCAGCCATCATAACAACGGCTGTTTCCCTTGAGAATGGCTTTGGTCCGGGATATGTGAATTCACTTTCCCTGCTGGTATCCCATGGATGCATATCGGTGTATTTCTTAAAAAAGTAATATGCTACAGTAGTGCCATGATGTGTTCTGATAAAATCAATAATCTGAACCGGGATTTTAAAATTCCTGGCGAGTGTAACTCCGTTCCTGACATGATTTATTATAGCCCTGGCACTTTCCTCGGGCGCCATATCATCATGCGGACTGTAACCGTCGGTCTGATTTTCAATATAGTAATCAGGATTGGCAATCTTGCCAATATCGTGGTACAGCGAGCCTGTTCTGACAAGGAGAAGATTTCCTCCGGTAATTCTTGCAGCTTCTTCGGCCAGGTTAGCTACCTGGAGAGAGTGCTGGAAAGTTCCAGGGGCTTCTACTGCCAGTTTGCGCAGTAATGGCTGATTTGTATCAGCGAGTTCAAGAAGCGTATTGTCCGAGAGAAACAAAAACTTCTTCTCGAAAAGAAAGATAACAGGATAACCAGTAAGAACGAGGAGTCCGTTAACAGCAAACAGTATGAATTCGCCGGGATGAATATTTGAAAAACCGCCATCCCTGATCAGGCTTAGCCCGATGTATAGCACTGAATATGAAATAAATACCAGAAGAGCCGTCAGGAACAGCTTCCCCTTGCGATATATGTTTGACAATGTATAAATAGCAAACATTCCCGATATGAAGCTCATAAATATGAAGGAAAAAGGAGCCTGAATCATAAATCCTGAAAGCATTACAGGTATCAGAAGGCTGAAAAGAGCAAGCCGGGAATCATAGAACGTACGTATTACAACAGGGATAATTACAAAAGGGATCAGAAATATCAGTTTCTGGCCAGTATAAGCTGTTACCAACCGTGTAAGCAGAATAAATGAAAGGATGATAAGAATTATAAACAGAGTCTTCCTGGTTACAAGCAGCACTTCCGATCTGAAATGAGAAAGGAATAGATACAGAGTCAGGTAACATGCTGAAACGACAATAACAACTCCAAGGAACAACGGCCAGCTTAAAGCAGAATTGTAGGGCCATATGGCGACCACAATTATGGTACTCAGAATAAAATAGACAAGGTTAAGTATCTCTTTTCTGGTAAGTTTCCGGACTGTCGGGATTTCAGGCATTTCCTGGTAGATTTGTCAACCTGGTTTATGATGGTAAAAATACAGGATATTTACTAATTTTGACACAAATAACCAGGCAATGGAAAATTATATATGTGAGAACGTTTTTGTCCCTCTCAGATCGGGACCTTCGCATAAAAATGAGATGCTCAGCCAGGTGCTTTTTGGAGAAAAGTACACTGTAATTGATAAGGCAGGCACCTGGATGAAAATCGAGACAGTATTTGATAATTATACTGGATGGATCGATATAGATCATCTGCAGCACTCTGAGACAGATAACGCTGATGGCGGTTCTGTTCTGAACCGTTCACTGCTTTGCTATAAAAAAGATAAGACAAAACTGGTTCTGGAACCCGGATGTGAAATATTCAATCCCGATTTTGAGAACAAGGTCTTTTTTGCCGGAAAGAATCAGTATACAGCTGAAGCTGATTTCGATAAGAGCTTTATAACAACAAGCGATTCTCTTGTTGATACCGCGATGAAATTCATTAACAGCCCATATATCTGGGGAGGAAGGATTCCTTCGGGGATAGATTGCTCGGGACTCACCCAGCTTGTTTACAAAATTCATGGCATTTCTATTCCCCGCGACAGCTGGAAGCAGGCTGAAGCCGGAAAGACTATTGACTTTATTGATCAGGCTGAACCGGGTGATCTTGTTTTTTTTGACAATGACAGGGGTAAGATATCACATGTAGGCATTATGATATCACGAGGGCTTGTCATACATGCCTTCGGCAGGGTTAGGATTGATTCAATTGATCACCAGGGAGTCTATAAGCAGGAGATTGGGGGGTACTCTCATAAGCTAAGGATGATAAAAAGAATAGTCTGATTGTCCTGCAGTCATGCGGTAGTGCGGTCATACGTCTGACTGCAGGACTGCAAGACCGCAAGACAAAAAAAAAGGCTGACTCGAAAGAGCAGCCTTTTTTTGATTAAAGGTCAGGTTATTACCATCCGGGGTTCTGTTCTGCTGCCAGAGTTGGATTGGCATTTATTTCAATCTGTGGTATTGGCCATAGATATTTGAAGTTATCAAATGGCACTGATACAACACCATAAGGACCGGTATACGGAGTTCCGAGTGTAAATGCTGCAGCCGGAGGGTTGCTGTTAGCTAGTTTAGCAGGAATATCAAGCATGAGCCTGTGAATATCCGGCCAGCGGCGGCCTTCCATGCAGAATTCAATGCGTCTTTCAACCAGAACTGCATTCAGAAGAGCTGTATTATCAGCAAAGCTGGACGCTGTATATGACTGAGTTGCAGGAGTAGCGAGTGCGCGGTCTCTTACCATATTCAGATAAGTAAGTCCTTTTGCCATATCGCCTGAGCCATTCCTTCTTGCATATGCTTCTGCCATGTTAAGGAGAACTTCAGCGAGCCTGATAACCGGAGCGCCGTCAGTAAAGTTAGTTACATCCTTGTACTTATCGGTAAATACCATTCCGTTGTAGGTATAAGCCATTGTTGTGCCTCTTCTCTTATCATCAGCAAGCCATGAAGCATTTCTCCAGATAATTGGGCTGATGCAAACAAGTGCACGTCCTTTTCCGCTGTACATCTGAGGAAGTGAACCGTTTGTGGTAGGGTTGTTTGAAGCCGAATTCTCCATTGAGAAGATAGATTCTGTATTGCTGTAATTGTTCAGGAATGGGCCATCTGGTAAAGCTGTAAGTGAGTAGCCATCAGCAGCGGGCATAGCAAGTAATTTCTGTCCTTCAAGAATTACATTGTCCCAGTCCCACATATGCTGATAAACTCTTGTTTTGAAAGCAATAGCAGCGCCTTTTGTTGCCCTGACAATTTTCAGGTTGCCTGTTCGTAGGGATTTTCCGGGAAGATTAGTCTCAGCCAGATTCAGGTCATCGAGAATTTTCGAATAGCAATCAGCAACAGTATTTCTGCTCTGGGCTGTACCATCATCAATAGCTGTCTGTGTTGTATAGGCTTTTGTACGATAAGGCACCCCGGGGTGTGATGCATCAGAGGTAAATTTATAAGGACGTGCGAAATGGAAGAGCAGCTCCAGATGTGCAATAGCTCTCATAAAATAAGCTTCACCAAGATACTGGTTTCCTACTGTCTCTGTAACAACCTTATTTGCAATAGCACCGGTTACACCATCAATGACCATATTACACCTGTTGATAAGGCGGTAAGTATCACTCCAGTATGCTTCATTGTTAGCAGTAACTGTGGTATATGTATTTGTATAAGTCAGCTGGTAAAATGACTGAAGGTTTACAGCGTCTTCGCCGCGGCAATCACCCTGTTCTACAAAAGCAGCGCCGAAAGGATATCCACGACCAGTACCGTTTGCAGGATAATAACCACGCTGAGCGCCGTTATACATACCTACAACTGAAAGTTCAACCAGACTTGCGGTAGAATATGCTGTTGTCTCTGAAATATTATTATAGGGAGACAGATCAATTATTTTCTGGCAGGAAGCAATAAACAGAGCAACAATGAAGACCGGCATTAGAACCAGCTTCTTATTTTGTGTTATTACTGATATTATATTTTTCATAATCTGATAATTTTTACTGTTATAAACCTAGGTTAATACCGAATGTAATAACCCTCTGACGCGGGGTTCCGTTATAGTCCAGACCGTTTGTCTCCATTTCAGGGTCAATTCCCTTATACTTAGTGATCATGAAAATATCCTGTGCCTGTGCAAATACTCTAAGGCTTTCGATATTCAGATGACGAAGGAGATCTTTTGGAAGGGTATATCCGAGAGAGATAGTTGAGAGCTTGAAGAAACTACCTGACTCAACCCATCTGGTGCTTGCCTGATCAGGCAGGTTCACAAAGTTATCTCCAGCCCAGAGTTTTGGTGTCCATCCATCGCCTGTCTGGTTACCATTTTTCCATCTACCCATGATCTCAGTACTGTTGTTGGTAAAGTTCTGGTTAAGGAGATCCATGCGTGTACGGTTCATAACCATGTTGCCTCCGCTGAATCTGAACATGAAGGTAAGGTCAAATCCCTTATAATTTGTTCTTGAATTGATTGCACCGAAGTATTTTGGCAGTGCAGACCCAAGAATTTTCTTATCAGCATTTCCAAGTGCTACAGCTGCAACACTTACGTTGGTCTGATCAGCAGGATTATAATTAACATAGGTACCGGTAGGAATGTTAGCCTGAACAATCTGTCCGTCTGCTTTTCTGTAGAGCGGGTTTCCGTTAGCTCCGTTTACCCCAACATACTGGTAACCATATATTGCATTGTAGGATTCTCCTACTCTGATTATGTTATAGTTATAAACCATATCGAGGTTATCATAGAGGGCTGTAACTTTATTTCCTGCAAGAGTAAGGTTTGCATCAACCGACCATGTGAGGTCGTTGCTTTTGAAAACAAATGCTTCAGCTGAAAATTCATAACCCCAGTTTTTCATACTACCGATGTTCTTGTTGATTGAGTTTCCAGGTATTCCCAATGACGGAGGAGTTGGAGCGGCAAGAATAAGTCCATTCTGATTATTCATATAATAATCGAAAGTCAGTTTGAATCTTCCGTCAAGGAATGCAACATCAACACCGGCATCATATTTTGTACTGGTTTCCCATTTCAGCTGGTCATTACCTGCCTGTCCGAAAGCGATACCATTGTAATCAGCATATTTATATGGACTATATAATCCAAAATAAGGATAGTTGCCAATATCAACGTTACCAACTTTAGCATATGAACCTCTGACCTTAAAATCAGAAATAACATTGCTAAGAGCATCCATGAATGATTCTTTGGAGATTGTCCATCCGACAGAAGCGCCTGGGAACAAACCATATCTGTTTGCGGAAGGAAGTGAAGAAATTCCATCATAGCGTAATGAACCCTGAAGAAAATATTTGCCTTTGTAATTATAGTTCAGTCGGCCTGCATAAGAAATCAGCCCGTTTTCTGCAAGACTACCACCTGATGTCTGAGTTCCATAAGATCCTGATATCAGGTTAAATCTGAAAAAGTCGTTAGAAAGGTTGGTACCCTGTCCATAAAAGCTGTTAACTCTCTGTGACTGAAACTCATTTACGAGTACGATTCCTAAGTTATGTGAAGATGCAAATGTTTTGTTGAAAGACAGAATATTCTGAAGGTTCCATCTCATCTGATTGCGATAGTCATTATAGACAAGTCCGAGACTGCTTTTTCCATCTCCGTGAAGAGGGTTCCAGTAGAGGAAACCTTCAGTCATTGAGTTGTCAATACCAAACTGTGTTTTAAAGTTCAGTGAAGGAAGAATAAAGAACTGGGCATAAGCATCAGCGATAGTGTGGAATACCTTTGAAGTCTGTACGTTATGTGTAAGTGTATATACAATGTTCGGAAGGTTATCACCTATAGTAGTTGCATTATTCCATTTACCTACGAGGTTTGCATTCGGTTCAAGGTTAAATCCGGATGGATCAGCTGCGTTATAAATAGGAGTGTTTGGCAACTGGCGAATCGCAGAAAATATGTTTCCTGAGAGTGAGTTGGTACCTGTATTAAGACCGTAATAATCATTTTTAGTAACGGCTATGTTGGCTCCAATAGTAAGCCATTTTTTCACTTTCTGATCAGCATTGCCCCTGAAAGAATAACGCTGCATCTTGTTTGGGATTGTTACACCTTCCTGTGTTGTATATCCCAGAGAAAAATAATATGTTGATTTCTCGTTGCTTCCTGAGAATGAAAGGTTATGATCCTGTTGTTTTGCATGTGTTTTCAAAACTGCTCTCTGCCAGTCAGTGTCAAATACTCTTCCCGGATATGCAGCGCCATCATTGGAAGCCCAGTTTGCCTGGCTTCTGTTTGATCTTTTCTCATTTGAAATAGTTACAAAGTCAGTGGCTCCCAAAAGATCAAACAATTTGACAGGAGAAGCTATACCGAAGTAGTTATTGTAATTAACATGGAATTTACCTCCTGATCCTCTTTTGGTTGTAATAAGAACAACACCGTTGGCAGCTCTTGAACCATAAATTGCAGTTCCCGAACCGTCCTTGAGGATTTCCATTGATTCTATGTCGGCCGGGTTAATATCACCCAGAGCATTTGTATTTGCCTGTCCGCCCTGATCACCGGTGAATATAGGAACACCATCAACAACAACTAGTGGATAAGTACCTGATGAAATTGACCCAACACCTCTGATTCTGAACCTTGGAGCTAATCCGAGAATACCTGACTGGGTTGTTACCTGAACACCTGATGAACGTCCGGCGAGAGCGGCATCAAAGCTGGGAGCTGCGAGGTTAGCAAGAGCATCGCCCTTAACTGTGGATATTGAACCGGTTACTTCTCTTTTTTTCTGAACACCGTATCCGACAACAACAACTTCGTCAACTTTAAATACATCCATAGCGAGGACAACATCTATTTTTGTCCTTCCATCTATTGCAACGTCCTGTGTCTTAAAACCAACAAAGCTAAAAACCAGAGTACTGGCATTTGCCGGCACCGGCAGGATATATTTACCATCAGCAGCTGTCAGCGTCCCAAGAGTTGTCCCCTTTAAAGAAATTGTAACCCCTGGTAATGGGAAACCGTCTTCGGAACTGGTAACAGTCCCTGAGATTTGCACTGTTTGGGCCATAGCAAGAGTCCCTGTTATGAGAAACAGTGAAAAAAGAATTAGGATTTTTTTCATAAAATCAAGTTTAGGTTATAGGTAATATTCGAGTCGCTAATATATTTAAATATTTCGGATGACAAATATCACCGTTAAGATTTTTTAACTTGATTTTATAAATAGTTAAAGATTTTTAAGAGTAGAATTAATGTTATTAAGAATCATCTCTTCCCTTGCTGCTGCAGTGGAATCAATTTCCTTTCCCCGTGCTATAAGATCGGCAGCACATTCCCTGTCTGCAAGACCATTTGCATTGATTCTTACATTTAAAAACGCGCCTCTGATACATGTCCGTATGGCCAGTGCTCCCACCCCGGCATCACTGATTGAATTCGGATTTCCCTTTTCGACCATTTCGCCTATCAGATCGAAAGCAGAAAAGGCTGTTTCCATCACCATAAGCGGGATGAGGGTGGCATTTTTTGTAGCCTCCTGAACAGCTACATCCCTCAGTCTTTTATCCTCTTCAGATTTTTTAGGAAGAGCAAATGCTTCGATTATCTGGTTGAAGGCCTTAGTGTCTTCATCAACAAGCTGTAAAAGAGCATTCTGGATCGACTTTCCCTTCTCAGCCCAGTCTGAAAACTCCTTCCACCTGTCATCCCAGCCTCTTTTATGACCAGAGAGGTTTGCCACCATAGTTCCGAGTGAGACACCCAGAGCTCCTATATAGGCAGATACAGAACCACCTCCGGGCGCAGGAGAATCAGCTGCTGTTTCATTCATAAATGCCTTAAGGGTCAGATCGATAAGCTTTTTCTCATTTTTATCAGCCATGACATATTCGATTATTTTCTCTTCAGGTTTAAAAGGATGAATATCATTCAGACCCATCGAACGTATGGCAATTTTTAATAATTCCTCATCGGAAACACCTGATGATCGCTCCTGTTTGGCGAGATAATACTTACCAGCATCAAGCAATGATTTCAGAGGGATGAGACCTACCAATTCTGAACCAGTTACCCGTATACCCCTGGCATCAGCTTTGCGGCATACTTCATCGAAAGCTATATGAACCGGTGTTACTGAGATATTGGTAAGATTCATTGAAATCTGTGATATGCCGTATTCTTCTATATACCAGCCTATTGCCTTTACTGATTTAAGAGAACCAGCGATCATTATCTTGTCCCCCTTTTCATCCTTTAGTATCTTCCCTGTGACCTGATTGCCTTCTCTGGCGGGACGGCCTTTCTCCCTGACATCATAGGCAATTGCATTAGCCCGACGTGTGGAGGTTGTATTCAAATTCACATTAAAGGCAACCAGAAAATCCCTGGCTCCTACAGCTGTTGCTCCAGACTTTTCATTAAACTCAGCCGGACCAAAATCAGGTTTCCATTGAGGATCCGCAAGTTTTTTTCTCAGACCTTCATACTCTCCCGACCTGCATGTTGCGAGATTTTTACGATCAGGTGTGCTTGCTGCATTTTCATAGCAATACACCGGTATATTTAATTCGTTTCCTATTCTCTGTGCTACACTGCGCGCCACTTCAACGGTCTCTTCCATGGTAATTCCCGAAACAGGTATAAACGGGCAAACGTCGGTGGCTCCCATACGCGGATGAGCTCCGTGGTGCTTAGACATATCAATCAGTTCGGCTGCTTTTTTCACAGAGAGGAATGCTGCCTCGGCTACTGCATCAGGACTTCCGACAAATGTAACAACTGTCCTGTTTGTATCTTTCCCCGGGTCAACGTCGAGCAATTTAACTCCTGCAACTGATTCGATGACATCTGTAATCTGTTTGATTATGTCCATATCGCGTCCCACGCTGAAATTAGGAACGCATTCGATTATCTTCTTTTCCATATTAGTATGACTTTTAAAAAAAATTTAACCACAAAGGTTCACAAAGGAAATCACTAAGGCACACTAAGGGAAATCGGAAAAATACTTTGTGTTCCTTCGTGATTTCCTTTGTGTTACTTTGTGGTTAATTCTTCAAGTAATTATTTTACCTTTTAATATCACTATTTCAATAAGGTTTGACCCGAAGGCATAAGGCATATACTCATATGACGGTATGTCTTTGGTAATAAATACATTGGCAACTTTTCCCCTGGCGATTGAACCATGAGTATCAGAGATCCCCATGGCATAAGCCGTATTAATTGTTGTTGCATTTATTACCTCTTCAGGGAGCATCCTCAGCTTTATACATCCAAGCGACATAATAAATTTCATATTTCCTGAGGGTGACGATCCCGGATTATAATCTGAAGCAAGGGCAACAGGCAATCCTGCATCGATCATCTTTCTTGCCGGAGGATAATTCATTCCCAGGAAAAATGCTGCTCCGGGCAGAAGAGTGGGCATTGTCTCCGAATCAAGCAGGCACTTTATCTCATCGTCACCTGTACATTCAAGATGGTCGACTGAAAGGGCGTTATATCTGACCCCGGTCTGTATTCCGCCGGAATAATCAAGCTCATTTGCATGAATTTTTGCTGTGAGACCATACTTCATTCCTGCCATCAGTATTTTCTCAGTCTCATCAACCGTAAAAAAGCCCCTGTCACAAAAAACATCAATAAAATCGGCCAGGTCTTCTGAGGCTATTACCGGTATCATTTCATTAATAATCAGATCAACATATTTCTCCCTGTCGTCTTTGTATTCTCCTGGAATGGCATGTGCACCCAGGAATGTTGCCCTGACTTCGAGCGGGGTGTTTTCCCTTATTCTTCTGATAACTCTAAGCATTTTAAGCTCATCGGAAGTGTTCAGTCCGTAACCGCTTTTTATCTCAACAGCACCGGTGCCTGATGCAATAATCTCATTTATCCGTATCATAGACTGGTTAAACAGATCATCTTCCGAGGTTTCATGCAGTTTTTTTGCCGAATTGAGGATGCCTCCTCCCCTTTTAGCAATCTCTTCATATGATAATCCGCGTATCTTATCAATATATTCGAGCTCGCGACTGCCGGCATAAACAAGGTGAGTATGGGAATCACAGAAAGAGGGGAACACAAATTTATTCCTGGCGTTTATCGTCAGCAGCTCATGATCACTGAAAGGAATCTTACCGGAAGATAGCCGGTCCATGCTGCCGAAGTCGTTTATGATTCCATCCTTAACATAAAGGTAAGCTTCACTTATCGTCTGAATACCAGACATCGCCGTACCACAAATCTTTAATCCGGGATGCTCCTCAACCTGAACGAGGCATTTAATATTTTTAATAAGCAGGTCAGTACGCATTTAGTCGTATAATTATGGTTCTAAGGTAGCAAATATTAAAAAAACCGATGGTTATTTCCATTTTTCTTTATCTTTAACACTATGAACCAAACCTCTAACCTATGAAAAAGACCTTTACTCTCTTATTAATTTCACTGTTCTTCGTTACAGTATCTGCACAGGAAAAGAAGGTAAAAACCGGATGGAAATTCGGAGGAGCTCTTCCTGCTGTTACTTTTGACTCCGATCTTGGGTTTCAGTATGGCGCTCTGGCTGAATTTTTTAATTATGGCGATGGCAGCAAATATCCTGAATTTCTTGATCATACCTATACCGAAATTTCGCATTACACGAAAGGGAGCGGTATTTTCAGGTTTATGTTTGAATCAAATCACATCATTCCGAATGTTCAGTGGATCAGCGATCTCAGTTATCTGCCTGATCAGGCCTACAATTTTTACGGATTTAACGGCTATGAAGCCGTCTATAATAAAGCCTGGATGGATGATGGACTTGCTTCTCCTCCTTACAGAACCAGGATGTTCTACCGGATGCAGAGGAACCAGTTCAGGTTTAAAAACGATTTCCAGGGAAAAATATCAGGTGATCATTTCAGATGGAGTGCCGGATTTGCCTTCCAGGATTTTACAATTAAATCAGTTGATATTGACAGGCTTAACAAGGGTAAAAAAGTGAAGCTTCCATCGGTGGAAGAGCAGCCTGGACTTTTCGAACGTTATCAGACACTGGGTCTGATTGACCAGAATGAAGCCAATGGAGGATGGGTGAATACGGTTAAGGGTGGAATCATGTGGGACAGCCGTAATATCAGGGCTAATCCAATGAAGGGCATCTGGACTGAGTTGGGAATTGAGATTGCACCAAAATTCATGGGCAACGACTGGGGCTTTTCCAGATTATATTTCATTCATCGTCAATATTTTACACTTGTCGAGAACAGACTGTCTTTTGCCTACAGGTTAGATTACCAGGCCAAATTGTCGGGTTATGTACCATTCTTCTATGAATCTCAGGTAATTACCTCAAGGCTTACAGGAGCGACTTCAGAAGGCTTAGGCGGTTCAAAAACGCTAAGGGGTGTACTGAGAAACAGAGTTATTGGTGACGGTTTTGCAATGGGTAACTTTGAACTGAGGTGGAAACCGGTGTTCTTCAAGCTCTTTAAGCAGGAGTGTTACCTTGGACTGAACGCATTTTATGATCTTGGAAGAGTAACACAGAAGATCAAACTGCCTTCCGACCTTGCATCTACATTCAATGAATCATTCCCGACTGAGAATTTTTCAGATTACTTTAATCCTGGAAAAGAGAAGTTTCATCAGAGTGCCGGTGTGAGTGTTATGCTTGTAATGAATCAGAACTTTGTTGTAGCTATTGACTGCGGCAAGGCGCTCAATGTACAGGATGGAAATATCGGATTCTCAATCGGATTGAATTATCTGTTCTAGTATATAATTAACTGGATGATGATAGGCGAAGTTGCAAACCTCGCCTATCATTAATTATCACTTTAAATTACCTTGTTATCATTTCGCCACCGGAACGTCAGCAGGTTTTGTGATATGCAGCTTATTCTCGATAATGGGAATAATTATTTTGAGCTTACGCATTTCACTGACTCTGGCTATTTCAGCTGCATCATCAATGGAACGCCATTTTGCCGATAGTTCCAGGCTGTCAGCTTTTGCTCTGAGACTCCGTGCCAGCTGCTCTTCCTGAGTAAAAAGAACTTTCATTTTTTCATCCAGCTGAAGCTGATCTTCTCTTACCTTTCTGTACAGCGACTGCATTTCTGCTGAAGAAGGTAACTGAGGCGTATTATTTTTATTATATAACTCATTAGCAAGATCGAGCTGATATTTCCAAAACCTTTCGCCTTGTAGCATCGCCCTGCTTTTATTGAGAATACCTACAACACTTCCCTTTTCATCGATAACAACGCTATCAGGACGTGAGATAAAGATATAGCCGCATAAAACCAAAAGCACTACCAGTACAGCAATTGCTTTGTACATAACCTGAAAGGTTTTAAGAAATTATAAGAGATTCTAGCCCTTATTCTTTTTTTGAAATGTCAGTTTTCTCAGCTTCCTTTTTATCTTCTGCCGGATCATACTGGGATGCTTTCTTGAATTCTTTCATTCCCTGTCCGATTCCCTTCATCATTTCAGGAATTTTTTTCCCGCCAAAAAGAAGTACCACTACAAGTAAGATCAGTAAAATTTCAGTTGCTCCTAAATTTCCCATCGCTATAATTTTTAAAAATTTCACAAAACTATAAATACTTTATTGATTTCCTACGCAATTTTTGAAAATCAATTGAAGGTCGAATCCACTCTGCTTTACCAGACATTTTCAAAGTTCATTTTATTTCACAACCCGATAAAAAACCGAAAAAACTTAAAAAAATGACGAAAGATGCCAGATAGTTTAAATTTTCCTTGACAATACTTTAACAGATTGTTAATACCATGGCTCCGTCCTATTATCTAATTTTGCAATTGGAAATATATATTTATCAGCCGGTCATGTTTTTTAAAAAACTTTGGTTCTGTATAACTATCACATTGATTTCTTTTAATTTATTTAGCCAGGAAATCTACAAAGACACACTTAATATTTCTCTTCACGGGGCAGACAGCCTTTTCATACAAAAGAATCTGGCGTTACTTGCCGAGAAATGCAATATTGATGCTGCTAAAGCTCAGATCATTCAGGCCAGACTGTTTCAGAATCCGTCAATCACCATTGATCAGAATGTATATAATTCTGAGTACAAAACTAACGGAGGCAGGAAGTGGTTTGATTACACCGACAAGGGAGAAACCAGTGTACAGATCGATAAGCTCTTCCTTCTGGCAGGAAAAAGGAACAAGCAGATAAGACTTGCAGAGCTTGCGGCGGATAAGGAAGGGCACATTTATTTCGACCTTGTCAGAACTTTAAAATTTTCACTTCACAGCTGCTTCTTCGATATCTATTTTCTGAACAGGATTTTGAAAGTATATAACAACGAAATAGTGTCAGTAAAGAAGCTTATCGATGTTTCAGAAGCACAATATTCCAAAGAGTTTATCTCGAAAAAAGAATTGCTGAGACTCAAAGCGAACCTCTTCTCTCTTGAAAATGAAAAACTGGATTATTCCACCCAGCTAACAGGCAGGATGGGAGATCTGAATTTATTGCTGCATACCTCCAATGTTTTCTATTCTCCGCAGGCTGATCTGAAAGCCTATGAAAAGATTTCACCTGCCAGTTTCAGGATTCAGAGTCTGATTGATACAGCCCTGGTATCAAGGTATGATCTTAAAATGGCCCAGGCAGACTTGAGTATCAGTAAAATGAATCTCGATTATCAGAAAGCGCTTGCTGTTCCTGATCTTACAATCTCGGGAGGCTGGGACAGAAACGGAAGTTTTATTCATAATTATAATTATCTGGGACTGCAAACCGCTCTGCCGCTTTTTAACAGGAATCAGGGAAATATCAAATCAGCGAAATTTCTGACAGAAAACAGCAGATACAAATTAGAAAGTGCCGAAGAACAGGTTAAGGCAGATGTAATAAGCTCTTATGCCGGGGCCATTGAAACAAACAGCCTGTATGAATCCTTCGATAAAAAGTTTCTCGATGAAATGGATATGATGAGCAGGGAAATGCTGAAAAATTACGAAAAAAGGAATGTCAGCCTTGTTGAATTCATTGATTACTACGATGCCTACAAAGAAAACACTGTAGGATATTATAAGCTGCTTTTCAACAGAATAAACTCCTTTGAAAATATAAATTACAGTGTAGGTAAAGAGATTATGAGATAGACAGAGAATAATTTTGAAACCGGGCTATGAAAAAGATTTTTGCGATAATTATTATTGTTCCAGCCATTGTGGCGTGCAATCCAAAAAAAGACCCTCCTGCTCAGACAACTGCTAAATTCTGTATCCCCGACAGCATTATGTCAAAGATATCATTTGATACAGTTTCTTACCAGCCTGTAGTAAATGATTTCAGTCTGATTGGTAAAGTATCTTATGATCAGGATAAAGTAGTAAAACTCTATCCGATGGTCAGCGGTAATGTTCTTGATGTTAAGGTCGCGCTTGGAGATTATGTCGAAAAAGGACAGGTACTGGCAATAGTCAGGAGTACGGAGATTACCGGAGCTGAAAACGATATCGTAACAGCGCGTTCAAACCTTGCCGTATCAGAGAAAAACCTCGAGGCAACTGAGGAGATGTACAAAGGGGGAATTTCGTCGGAAAGAGACTACCTGGCTGCCCAGAAAGAGACGGAAAAAGCCAGGTCAGAATTAGACAAGGCTCAGACTATTCTTTCAATCTATGGCGGCAATAAATCCGACTACATCGTCAAATCCCCAATTTCAGGCTATATAGTCGAGAAGTTCATCAACCCCAACATGCAGATCAGACCTGATAATACAACAAATATGTTCACAATTTCTGACCTCAGGAAAGTATGGATCCTGGCCAGTGTTTTTGAAACTGAAATAGGGAAAATCAAAGTGGGAGAAAAAGTGAGCATAAGTACCATCTCTTATCCTGATAAAATATTCACCGGCAGCATTGATAAAATCTATAATGTTCTTGATCCGGATAACAAAACAATGAAAGTCAGGATACAGCTTGATAATCATGACAATCTGCTTAAGCCTGAGATGTTTGCCAATGTTATGGTCCACCAGGTCACCGATAGTTCCATGCTTGCGGTGCCAGCCAGGTCAGTTGTATTTGACAGGAACAAATACTGGGTAATTATTTACAGGGACAAATGCGATGTGCAAGCGCGCGAGGTTAATATCGCAGGGTCCTCAAGTTTGTACAGTTATGTCAGGTCTGATATCAAACCCGGAGAGAAGGTAATCACAAATCTTCAGCTTCTTATTTATAATGCGCTGAACCAGTAATCTGTAATCCCTGCTTACATAACAGGAACCTGCCATGAACAAGTTTATAAAGAATATCATCGCGTTTTCTCTGAAAAATAAATTCTTTGTTTTTTTCAGTGTCATCATCATCATCATAGCGGGAATTGTAAGTTATTTAAACACGCCTATTGAAGCATTCCCCGATGTTACGAATACAAAGATCATTATAATATCACAATGGCCCGGACGAAGCGCTGAAGAGGTTGAAAGATATGTGACTATGCCTATTGAACTGGCAATGAATTCGGTTCAAAGCAAGACTGATGTCAGGTCCTCCACCCTTTTCGGTCTGTCGGTAATAACTGTGATATTCGATGATAAAATTGATGATGCCTTCGGACGGCAGCAGGTCAATAATCTTTTAATGAGCATTGACCTGCCGGAAGGAGTAAAACCTGAAGTGGAGCCACCGTACGGGCCGACCGGAGAAATATTCAGGTTCACTCTTAAGAGTGATATACGCAGTATAAGGGAACTTAAGACACTTGAAGACTGGGTTGTTGAGAGGAATATCCGCTCTGTTTCAGGCGTTGCTGATGTTGTAAGTTTTGGAGGAGAGGTTAAAACGTACGAAATACAGGTTGA
>Ga0315272_10000611_pt1 | contig 18208 bp, 16 predicted proteins | sample C3_middle_MG_FD_203918 | JGI IMG/M metagenome (GOLD analysis project Ga0315272, IMG submission 203918) | Sediment microbial communities from Yellowstone Lake, YNP, Wyoming, USA - C3_middle | ecosystem: Environmental > Aquatic > Freshwater > Lake > Sediment | place: USA: Wyoming | collected...
TGCTCTTTGTCGGCTCCTTCTACATCCCTAAGCTGATCCGGAAAATCAAGCCTGAGGGTGCAGGTTGAGAAAGGAGTTGAGCCATGCCTGAACTGCCGGAAGTGGAAGTGGTCTGCCAAGGGCTTGCACCCCTGGTGCTCAAGCGCAAAATCCTTTCGGTTTCCTTTAGCAACAAGCGGCTGCGCAGGCCTTTTCCAAGGGCCAAGATGTATCGCCACGTTGAGGGTTCCTTTATCCTGGGGGTGGAGCGTCGCGCCAAATACATCCTCCTGCGTCTGACTGGCAAGGCTATCATGTTATTCCACCTTGGCATGACCGGCAAGATCGGTCTCTTTGACCGCGACATCCCCCGCCGTAAGCATGATCATCTCCGTTTTCTACTGGATAACGGCAAGGAGATGCGCTTTAACGATGTGCGGAGGTTCGGCTGTGTCGAGGTATATTCGGAAAAAGAGCTGCGGGAGAACGATCCCTTTGCCGGATTGGGCCCGGAGCCTTTTTCCGAGAATTTTTCCGCCGATTATCTGCTGGAAAAGGCGCGGGGCAAGAAGCAGCCGGTGAAAAGTTTTCTCATGGACAATCGGGTGGTGGTGGGGTTAGGCAATATCTACGCCAATGAGACCCTCTTTGCCGCCTGCACTCATCCGCAAACCCCGGTCAACCAGCTATTGAAGTTGGATTGGCAGCTCATCGTAAAAAAAAGTCGGCGTATTCTCCAAAAAGCCATTGCCATGGGAGGCTCCACCATCTCTGATTATGAGAATGTCAGCGGCGAGGCCGGATATTTTCAGCTGGAGCTTGCGGTGTATGGGCGGCAGGGACAGCCCTGCCTGCGTTGCGGCCAGCCGATTGAGCGCAGCGTCTTGGGTGGCCGGGCCACTTTTTGCTGTCCAATTTGTCAGAAATAATGGGGGAATGGTGTTTTTTTCTTTAGGTGTGTATATTTTTCCTTTACTCAGGCGAGGAGCGGATGTATAAAAGTTACATTTGTCACCCCCTGACCGAGGGAAGAGTTGGCTGGGTGATCCAGAAGTGATCACTACCAAGCGTAATGCGCATTGTCGCAATTATCAAAACACAAAGAGAGGAAGAGAACATGAAATCAGTTAAAATGACCGTTGCTTTTGCCCTGATGCTGCTCCTTGCCACCGGCCTGATCGCTTGCAAGAAGAGTGAAGAAGCCGCAGTAGTTGCGCCGGTAGAGCAGGTAGCTCCCGCAGCTCCCGTTGCTCCTGCTGCTGAGCCTGCTGCTGCTCCTGCCGCTGCTCCCGAGGCTGCTGCTCCTGCGGCTGCTCCTGAGGCTGCTCCGGCTGCCCCTGCTGCAAAGTAAGTCGTTGTTTCTTTTCCGGGCTGGGGTCTTCCCAGCCCGGATTTTTTTGTCCTTTTTTTCGCTTTTCCCCCACGCTCCAGCAATAACCGCTAATCCATGATCTCCAGCAGCGCCTTGGCTGCCTGGGCGATATCCGCTGTGCTGTGATGGCGGGTAATGGAGAATCTCAGCCTTGCTGTGCCTTCCGGCACGGTGGGTGGCCGGACGGCCGTAACGAACATCCCCTGTTTTTTGAGCAGGCCGGCTTTGTCCAGTGTTGCGCCGCTCTTCCCAACCAGAAAGGGGATGATCTGCGAGGGGCCAAGGTCCGCGCTGTAGCCGCCGTTGCGGAGCATGGTCTTGAAATAGGCGATTTTTTCATGCAATTCCTGGCGAAAGGCTGGTTCTTGCTGGATGAGCTGCACCGCGGCAAGGGAGGCTGCGGCAACCGAAGGCGGCAAAGCCGTAGAGAAGATAAAACTCCTGGCCCGGTTGAGCAGATACTCGATCATTTCCCTACTGCCAGCCACATACGCGCCATAGCTGCCAAGGGCCTTGCCAAAGGTGCCCATGGCCAGATCCACCCCGCTGCCCACCCCGTCCTCTTCAATAATCCCGCCGCCATTTGCGCCAAATACTCCGGTGGCATGGGCCTCGTCCACCATGAGCAGACAGCCGAACCGCTCCTTGAGCTCCACCAGCTCACGCAGTGGGCAGCGGTCGCCGTCCATGCTGTAAATGGACTCCACCACGATCAGGGGTGTACCCGCCCCCCGTTTTTCCTTGAGCAATTCTTCGAGATGGTTGAGGTCGTTATGCCGGAAACGTACCAGGCGGGCGCCGGAAAGACGGCAGCCGTCGTGGATACTGGCATGGTTTAGCCGGTCGCTGAAGATGAGGTCGTGGCGGGCCACCAGAGCGGGAATGATGCCGGTGTTGGCCATATAGCCGGAGCCGAAGGTGAGGGCACCCTCCTTGCCCTTGAGGCGGGCCACCGCTTCCTCCAGATCATGGTGCAGCGCAAGGTCGCCGCTCATCAGGCGGGCCGCGCCGGAGCCTGCTCCAAACCGACTTAGGGCTTCATGGGCTGCCGCGATGAGAGCCGGATGTTCGGCAAGGGCCAGGTAGTCATTGGACGAGAAATCGATCAGTTCCCGATCAGGGTCTTCGGCAAGGACGAGCCGCCCTTTCCCCCGACGGATCACCGGGCGCAGGCTGCGCAGCCCCCCCCCTTCCCGTTGCTGGTTCAGCCAGTTCTTCAGATCGACCATAATTGCTTGACGTCTTCGGCAAATTGGAGGTCTGCTTCCGGGGAGCGGCCCCGCTGGGTGAGATAGCCGCCGATCATCATGCCGTCGGCTCCGGCCATGAAGGCGGAGCTTAAAAAATCGCCCAAGGCCGATTCGCGGCCTGCGGCCAACCGGATGGCCGCCTGGGGCAGGATCAGGCGGTAGAGGGCGATGGAGCGAAGGATTTCCGCAATCGTCAGGGGCGGCAGCCCTGCGCAGGGCGTGCCGGGCAGGGGGATAAGGATGTTGATGGGCACGGAATCAATGCCGCAGTCGACAAGGCTCATGGCCATGGACAACCGGTCGGCCTCGGATTCTCCCAGGCCGAAGATGCCGCCGCTGCACACCGAGAGACCAACAGTCTGGGCGGCTTTGATGGTGGCGACCCGGTCATCGAAGCTGTGGCTGGTGCAGACCTGCGGAAAAAATTCCCGGGAGGCTTCCAGGTTATGGTGGTAGCGGGAGACACCGGCATCTTTAAGCTGCTCCAGTTCGGACTCGCCCAAAATACCGAGAGAGGCGCAGATATTGATTCCCACTTCTTTGCGGATGGCGCGGATGACTTCCAGCACTTGGGGTAGATCTTCACTTGCCAAGCCCCTGCCACTGGTCACCAGGGAAAAACGGCTGGCCCCGTTTTTTTTTGCCTCATGGGCGGCGGTGAGGATCTGGGCTTTATCCAGTAGAGGGTAAACCGGAGCCTCTGTCTGGTAATGGGCGGATTGCGCACAGAAATGGCAGTCCTCGCTGCATCTGCCGGACTTGGCATTGATGATGCTGCACAGGGAAAAGGAGGTTCCCCGCCGGGCAAGCTTGGTCGCCAGGGCCTGGCGCATGAGTTCGGCCAGGGGCAAGGCCTGGATTTTGGTGATGTCGGGCGGTTGGTTCATGGTGGTGGTCTCTAAAGTCAGCCACGAAATCCACAAAAGAACACGAAATGTGTTGAAGTTTTTCGAGTCGCTTGGTGGGTTTTGTGGCTAAAAAAAGCAAGCGGTTGCAGTAGATATCCTGGCCTATTTGAGGCCAAAAATTCCGCCTTTCTTGCCGGAAAAAGCTGGGGTACGGCTTTCTGACCGGGGCTGCCGGGGTTTGCCGGTCCTGGGCTTGCTGCCTCTGGGAGAAGCGGAAGGCTCGGGTTGCGAAGCGAGATCGGCGGGCGAGCCACCAAGGGCCTCCTGGTAAAGTTGAAAGAGTAGCAGTCCATCCGGGAAGTAACTCTTGCGTTTCAGCCAGCCAGGCCAAGCCTGCTCTGCGCCGTGTTTGGCAAAAACCGGGAGATTGACCAAGAGCGAGGTGATCTCCTCCCTGGAGGCCCGTTTGACATTGAGGTGCTCCAAATGGGAATCAACCTCCGTGCGGAGGTTACGGGAAAAGGCAAAGGCCTCGCGGCCCTCGGCCGACAGGGTCACCAGGTTGAAGCGCGCCTGGGCCCAAGGCAGCAAGAGGAGTGCGAGCAGAAGGTGTTCCGGGAGAGGCCTGCCTTCGCCATGCAGCCGGTCGATCACCTGGCACAGGGCGAAGAGGAGGCCGGTTTTGTCCGAAGGTTTTGCTGGCTCCGGGTTGATGATTCCGTCATAGCAAGGGAGGAGGAGAAAAAACAGTCCGCTGGCCACGGCAAGCCGACACCAGGGGGCGCAGGCGCCGCTGTTTAGGTCTTTGAAAAATTCGTCCCGGACCCGGGAATCCGGGCAGAGGCGCAGGGTGTCCCGATGGGCGACAATGGCCTGCCAGGTACGCTCTTCGATGGTGAAACCGCTTCTGGCCGCGTGGCGGATGGCCCGCATCATGCGAACGGGATCTCGGATAATCCTCCGGTCCGGCTCCCCGACAATGCGGACAATTTTATTGTTGAGGTCCGCCACGCCGCCCGTGTAGTCGATGATGGTGAAGTTTTCTATCTCGTAGAAAAGGGCGTTGATGGTGAGATCGCGCCGGAAGGCGTCTTCCGCCTCCGAGCCGAAGGTGTTGTTATGGGCCAGCACCTCGTCTTCTTCCTTCTCGCCCTCCTCAAACTCGCTGCGGCAGCGCAGGGTGGAAACCTCGACGATCTTGCCGCCAAAGAAAAAAACCTGCACCAGACGAAAGCGGCGACCGATGATCCGGCTGTTGCGAAAAAGGGTGCGCAGCTGCCCGGGCCGGGCATTGGTGCTGATATCGAAATCCTTGGGGGTTTTGCCGAGGTAGAGATCGCGTACTGCGCCGCCCACCAGGTAGGCGGAAAAGCCCGCGTCGCGGAGGCGGTGCATTACCTTCAGGGCTTCGCGGTCGATGTCCTTGCGGGAAATAGGGTGCTCGGCCCGCGGAATGATGAGAGGTTCCGGCAGGTCAGCCAGGTCGGTGGATGGGTCCATGGGATCTTCCGGGCAGGAGAGCAAGGTGTCTGGACTCCTGCCTTAATACGTAGCCGCAGGTTCCTTGTACATGGACTCGGCCTGCGAAACAAACTGGTCGAAAACCTCGCGAACCGTGAGGATTTCCTTCATTTTAAAGACATTTTCACCGGAAAAAACTAGGCCATCCTCCATGTTTCCCTCGCAGGCCGCAGTGAGTCGGTCGCTGATGCAATACACATGGTCGCATTTTTTCAGGCATTTGTATTTGCATTCCTTGGCCTTGAGATCGGCATGGCTCAGGAGCTGCTTGACAAAGGGGGTTTTGATGGCCCGGCCGGGCAACCCCACCGGAGACTTGATCAGGGCAATGTCCTCCTGGCAGGCTTGGAGCATGGCCTGCTTGAAGCTTTCCGCCACCGAACATTCCTTGGTGAGGACAAAGCGGGTGGCGATCTGGATGCCGTCTGCCCCGTACTTGTCCATCATTTCCGCCATCTCGAAGCCGTTGGTGATGCCGCCGGCTGCGATCAGGGGCACCTTTTTGACCACCTTGCGGATTTCGGGAAACAATTCGCGCAGGGCTACGGTTGTGCCGAGGTGGCCGCCCGCCTCCTTGGCTTCGACCACGATGGCTGCGGCACCAAGTTTTTCCGCCAGGATGGCAAAGGAGGGCGAGGAAACGATGGAGACAATGGGGGTGTTGGTGTCCTTGCCGATTTTGAAGATATCCCGGGAGAACCCGGCGCCGGTGACGATCATGTCCACTCCGGCTTCGATGGAGCCCATGACCAGGCTGTAGAAATTCTTCATGGCGAACATGATGTTCACCGCGATGATCCCCTTGGTGGCGGCTTTAGCCTTGCGGATGTCGGCCTGGAGCTCCTCCAAGGGGATGGCTGAGCCGCCGATGGTGCCGATGCCGCCGCACTCGGCAACGGGAATGGCCAGGGCCGAGGTGGAGACGCGGATGGACATGCCTCCCTGAACAAGGGGTACCGGGGCAGTGAATTTGCCGATGGTAAGGGGGGGTAGCTTCATGAAAGTCTGGTGCTCCGTTTAGTTTGAGGACGAATGAGCAACTATGCTTTTTTTCGTTTTTTTTGTCAAGGAAACCTGGTGGGTTCGTAAAATAAGGAAAAGGTCACTTGTTCGTGACGCAACTTAAAAAAAGTTATAGCAAGCGAAGCGACAACCGTCGCCGGGCGTTTTCGTTTTCTGCTGCGCAAGCAGATTTTTTCAGCCTGTGAGTGCAACAAACCTTCCTGGCCAAAAAGGCGGGTTTTGCCTCCGAAGAAAAGAATTTTTGCCTTTTTTGCTGAATTCTAGTTTAAACTAATTAAAATAGCTGCGCTGTGGCGGGAAGATGTACCCGATTTGCCTTCTTCTTTGCAACATATATATGCGCGATTCAGGGAATGCTGCATGCATATTCATCCAAGCCGCATCGGCTTTGACATAGACGGCGTGGTCGCCGACACCATGGAGGCCTTTATCCGTCTGGCTCGGACCGGGTATGGGGCCAAGGTCCGCCCGGAGGAGATCACCGAGTTTCAGGTGGAGGATTGTCTGGACCTTGACCCGGCCATGGTGGAGGAAATTTTTGGCCGTCTGATGGAAGAGCCCATTGCCTGCGGCCTGCGGCTCATGAGCCAGGCCCGGCAGGTGTTGACCAGATTCGCCGATTATGGCCCCCTCACCTTCATCACAGCCCGACCGCAAAAAAACCCCATCGCCCGCTGGTTGAAAAAAGAATTGGGCCCGCAGGTTTACGGGCGGGTGCGCCTGGTGGCCACCGGCGAGCACGACAACAAGGCTGCCCACATCAGGGAAATGGGCCTTGCCTTTTTTGTGGATGACCGGGCGCAGACCTGTCTACAGCTTGCCCTGGAAGAGGGCATTCAGCCCATTGTCTACCGCCAGCCCTGGAACCAGGGTAAGCATGCTTTGCCCGAGGTGGAGAGCTGGCGCACCATCCACACCCTGTGCTGTGGGGACGGGTTAGGGGCGGCGGCATGTTGAAACAATGCCCTGCTTGCGGTCAGGCAATACCGGCCCATAAAAACCCGGCGCCCACTGTGGATATTATAATCACTGTTGGCGGCGGCGTTGTTTTGGTGAAACGAAAAAATCCGCCTCTCGCCTGGGCCTTGCCCGGTGGGTTTGTGGATTACGGGGAGTCGCTGGAGCAGGCGGCAGTGCGGGAGGCGTGTGAGGAAACCGGGCTTTCTATCCGCCTTGGCCGCCAATTTCATACCTATTCTGAGCCGGATCGCGACCCCCGGCAGCATACGGTGAGCACGGTTTTTCTTGCCACAGCGGAAGGAACGCCCGTGGCTGGCGACGATGCGGAGGCGGCAGCGATATTCCACGAGGAATCGCTGCCGCCGTTGGCTTTTGACCATTCAAGGATTCTGGGTGATTATTTTGCTGCGCAACGAGCTGCTGACTGAAATGAATACCCGAATCCTGCTGGTGGATGACGACCCTTTCATCATCGAGATGCTGAAAAGCGCCATGACGGCTCTGGGCCATGCTTTTGATACGGCCATGGACGGCGAGGAGGCAAAGGTCAAGCTCAAGCAGAGCGAGTTCACCATGGTCCTCACCGATCTGACCATGCCGCGCTGTGACGGGATGGAACTCCTGACGCATATTAAAGAGGAATATTCCCAGATCGAGGTTATCGTTATCACCGGTCATGCCGAGATCCATGGCTTTACCGATGTTGCCCGGGCCGGAGCCAGCGATTTCATCACCAAACCATTCGGCATGGATGAGCTTGAGGCCAAGATCAGCAGGGTCATTCGTGAGCAAAACCTGATCCGCAAGCTTGAGCATCTCTCCATGTGCGATATGCTCACCGACCTCTATAACCGCCGTTGTTTTGAGATGAAACTGCACGAGGAGGTGCCGCGGGCCCATCGCCAAGGATACCCGGTGTATCTGGCCCTGCTCGATGTGGACCGTTTCAAGGAGTACAACGACCAATATGGACATCAGGCCGGAGACCGGGTTCTTCAGGATATAGGGAGAATCCTCGTGCAGTGCACCAGGGAAAATGTGGACTGGTGTTTTCGTTTCGGCGGTGATGAGTTCGCACTCATAATTCCCTATGCCACCGTCGCCCAGGTTGGCCAGATTGCCGATCGCATCCAGGAACGGTACAGTCACGAGCAACACTATGCCCCCACTAGTCTCAGCATCGGACTGGCCCAGTTCATCAGGAATCCCGGCGCTTCCTGGGCGGAGGATATCGCCGATCTGGTGGCCCGTGCCGACAAGGCGTTGTATTCCGGCAAGGAGCAAGGGGGCAATCGTGTGATTGCCGACTCCTCCCTGTCGTGTCCCGGAGAATCAGACGCCAGAACAGATCCCTAAGACGGCAAAAAAATATCGTCGTCCAAAAAAGTTTTCAGCCAAGCCCCGCCTCCCTGCCCTTCTGTTTGCCCATGCATTTCCTTCATTTTCAGATGGTTACGCCATATTTTTTGGTATAGCCGACCACCGTGTTTTCCCCGAAGATTTGCTCAGTTTGTCGCAGATAAAAAGTTTGTATTTGCCCATATTCTCTGGTATATAAGCTCGATCTATTAAAGGAGGATTGTTTCCATGGCAAAAAGCACAACAGCAACCAAAACGAAGTCCGATGTCAATGAAGGGGAAATGAGCTTTGCTCAGCTTTTCGAGGAAAGTCTCAAGGTGGCGGAGGTCGGTGAAGTCGTATCCGGCACCGTTATCGCCCTGGCCAACGATTTTATCGTGGTGGATATCGGCGACAAGTCGGAAAGTGCGATCCACTGTTCCGAGTTCAAAAATGAAAATGGCGAAATCGACGTCAAGGTGGGCGACATCTTTGACGTCTTCGTGGAGAAGCGCGAGGTCGAAGGCGGCCTGAAGCTCTCTCGCGAGAAGGCCATCGGCATCAAGGTCTGGGAAGACATCGCTAAGATCCAGGAAGAGGACGGCACCATCTCGGGCCGTATCGACAACCGGGTCAAGGGTGGTCTTTCCGTTGATATCGGCGTTCCGGCCTTCCTGCCCTATTCACAGATTGATCTGAGACCGGTCAAGGATCTGGACAGCCTCATCGGCCAGACTTTTGAGTTCAAGGTCCTCAAATATAACCGCAAGCGCAACAATGTGGTGATTTCCCGTCGCGCCATCCTCGAGGACGAGCGCAAGAAGCTGCGGGAAGATATGCAGTCCAACCTGGTGGAAGGCCAGGTGGTCACGGGCACCATTACCAATATCACCGATTACGGGGTGTTCATCGACCTGGGCGGCATGGACGGTCTTTGTCACATCACCGATCTTTCCTGGGGCCGTGTTTCCCATCCCTCCAAGCTGTTCAAGGTGGGCGAGGATGTTCAGGTCAAGATCCTCAAGTACGACCGTGAGAACGACAAGGTTTCCCTTGGCGTCAAGCAGCTCAAGGAAGATCCTTGGGCCACCGTGCAGGAACGCTACCCCATCGGCGCCAAGGCCATGGGTAAGGTGGTCTCTATCACCGATTACGGCGTCTTTGCTGAGCTGGAAGAGGGCGTTGAGGGTCTGATCCACGTTTCCGAGATGTCCTGGTCCAAGAAAACCCGGCATCCCTCCAAGATTGTCGGCGTTGGCGAAGAGGCCGAGGTGGTCATCCTCAACATCGACGTGGATGCCAAGCGCATCTCTCTGGGCATGAAGCAGTTGCAGCCCAACCCTTGGGATCTGGTCAGCGAGAACTACCCGGTGGGCTCCATCATCGAGGGCAAGATCAAGAACATCACCGACTTCGGCGTTTTCATCGGCATCGAGGAAGGAATCGATGGTCTGATCCATGTTTCCGACCTCTCCTGGACCGAGCGGATCAAGCATCCTTCCGAGAAATACGCCAAGGGTGAAACCATCCAGGCTGTGGTGTTGAAGATCGACCGCGAGAACGAGCGGTTCTCCCTCGGCGTCAAACAGCTGGAGCCGGATCCCTGGCAGGCAGCCATTGAGAAATATTCGGTGGGTAGCACCGTGCAGGGCAAAATCACCAATGTCACTGAATTCGGCATCTTCGTAGAAGTGGAAGAGGGCATCGAAGGTCTGATCCATGTTTCTGAGATCAGCAAGGACAAGGTTGCCACCCCGGTGGGGTTGTACAATGCCGGTGATACCGTGGAAGCAAAAGTGATCAATGTTTCTGCCAAGGACCGGAAGATCGGCTTGTCTATCAAGGCCTTGACCGATGATTCCAGCGAAGGCTCCCTTGAGGAGTACAAGCAGAAGCAGGCCAAGAGTGGTCCGTCCACCATTGGCGATCTGTTGAAAGAAGAGATGGACAATAAGGCCCAGGAGTAATCAGACTGAAGCCGTTGTTCCAAGAGTGAAGCAATAAGGGAGCCGTAACGAAAGGGTCAAGAAAGTACAGGTTGTTTCGATACGGCTCCTAAATTTTTTTTCAGGTTTGTCATGTCACAAGGGTTATTCCGCCACAAGCATCCGGTCCTCACGGGATTATTGGTCCTGGGGGCTATCATGCTGTTTTTTTGGGGTGGAATAACCTTTTTTGTTGTCCGCCTCGCCAACCCGTCCAAGTCCGAACTTTTCCTCAAGGAAGGGATCGGGGTTATTGATGTCAAGGGGGTTATCCTCGAATCCGAGGCGACCCTTGAGCATCTGGTGGCCTTTCGGGAAGAGCCCAAGATCAAGGCCATTGTCCTGAGGATTGACAGCCCCGGCGGGGCTGTGGGCGCTTCCCAGGAGATATATGACGAGGTGAAGCGCACCATTGCCATCAAACCGGTGGTTGCCTCCATGGGTTCGGTGGCGGCTTCGGGCGGCTTGTATGTTTCTTTGGGCGCCAGCAAGATTGTCGCCAACCCCGGCACTCTGACCGGCAGCATGGGGGTGATCCTCAAGTTTGCCAATCTTGAAGGTTTGTTTGAGAAGATTGGCTACAAGAATGAGGTGGTCAAAAGCGGCAGACTGAAGGATATCGGTTCTCCCTCTCGGCCCATGACCGGTGAGGAGCGACTGATGCTTCAAGGCATGATTGATGTCGTCCAGAGTCAGTTTGTTCAGGCCGTGTCCGAAAGTCGGTCTTTGCCAGCGGCGGAGGTAAGAAAGATTGCCGATGGCCGTATTTTTTCCGGACAGCAGGCCAAGGAGTATGGCCTGGTTGACCAATTGGGCAATTTCAGCGATGCGGTCATGTTGGCAGCGGATCTTGCCGGAATGAAGACCGAAAAGATGCCGGAACTTATCTATCCCCAAGAAGAAGATTTTTCCTTCCTGCGGCTGATGACCGGTAAAAAAAGTGAATCGCTATTACAGCAAACAGGTTTATCCGGTCCGATTCTGGCCTATGAATGGACAGGGACCTTGCGATAGGAGTGTATCAAACGATGTTGAAACGGGATTTGGTAAATGCGGTGGCCGAAGAGATGGGCGCGTATCTGAAAAAAGATGTGAGCCAGGCCGTTGATATCATGTTGGACACCATAGTGGAGGCCCTGGCCGAAGACCGGCGCGTCGAAATCCGCGGCTTTGGCAGTTTTTCCGTGCGTCAGCGCAAGGCGCGGACCACCAAGAACCCCAGAACCGGCAAGGTTATGAAGATCACCTCCCGCAAAAATCTGCATTTCACCATGAGCAAATCGCTGAAAGACGCTCTGATCCAGAACGGGAAATAACCGGGGTCCGGCCCCTTACGCGCTCCCCAAAAAATGGATTGGAACTGATCGGCAGCGCCGCTTCACTGCTGCCGCAGATACGCGGAAGAGGTCTGCGAAGTGTGCTATTGCACATGAGCAGGCCCGATGACAACGCAGATGTGGTGCGGCTGAACAGCTAGAAATGGCTGGTTTCACCCTTGCCTTGGCGCAGCACCTCCGGCGTATCGCCGATAAGCGAGATCACCGATGACGGCTCTGGATACACGGTGCCGCCGTCGATGATGATATCCACCAGACGACCGAACTGCTCCTCGATCTCGAAGGCCTCGCTCATGGGCGGGTCATCCGGATCCTGGATGGCGCTGGTGTTGAGCATCGGGTTGCCCAACGCTTCGATGAGCGCCAGGCAGATGGCGTTATCTGGCACCCTGATCCCCACAGTTTTCTGTCGGCTGAGCATGATTTTTGGCACCAGCTTAGCCGCTTGCAGAATAAAGGTGTAGGGTCCGGGCAGATCTTTTTTCATTATCCTGTAGCTCATGTTGGAAACATGGCAATAGGTGCTGACGTTTTTGAGGCTTGAGCACATGAAGCTGAAAGGCTGGTGTATCGGCCTCTTTTTTATTTGATGGATCCGTTTGATCGCCTTCTGGTTGAACATATCGCAGCCGATGCCGTACACGGTGTCGGTGGGGTAGCAGATCACCGCTCCTTTGCGCAGGGCCTCTGCCGCCTGTTGGATCAAGCGGGGCTGCGGGTTGTCTGGATTGATGTCAAGTATCACGCGGCGATCCTTTTTAAGGGACAGGTGGTTTGCAGGTAGCGCTAACCCCCTATGAGTATTAGGTTATTGTACGGCACACCCCGACAAAAGGCAACAGCGAAGCGGTGACAGCAGGGTAAGGATCATGCGTATAGCCTGCGGTGTGGACATCGGAAGCAACAGCTTTCGCCTGCTGGTGGCAGAGGTTGAGGATGACCGCCTGCACCCCTTGGCCCACGATCTGATCACGGTCCGGTTGGGTGAAGGGCTTGGGAAAAGCGGATTGCTTGCCCCTGCGGCTCTGCGCCGGGCCGAAGCGGCCCTGGCCCATTTTGCCGAGACAATGGCGACCTATCCGTTACACAGTGTGCGGGCCTGCGCCACCCATGCCGTACGCGCTGCCGCCAATCGGGACGAATTTCTCCAGAAGGCTGAGGCCTTGGCCGGTTTCAGAATAGAGGTGCTTTCCGGCGAGGAGGAGGCCTATCTTGTCCTGCAGGGGGCGCTTACCGCTCTGCCGCAAGAACAGCGGCATTATCCCCTATTGCTTGCGGATGTGGGCGGGGGCAGCACGGAGATCATCCTCCAGGCCACAACCGGAAGCGAGCCCAGGGTGATAAGCTTGGCTTTGGGAGCGGTGGGCTTGACCGAGGAATTCGGTGCGGATTTGGCGGCCATGCGCGAGAAGATCAGGGCGACACTGATCCCGGCTTTGCGGAGTATCGCTGAAAGGGAAGTGGCCGGGCAAGGATTCCTGCTGGTGGTATCCGGCGGAACCGCCACCACTCTGGCCGCTCTCGATTTAAGGCTGGACCGCTATGATGCCCAACAGGTCCAGAATCACCAGTTGAGTCAGGCAACACTGCACAGTCTGGTTGCATGGCTGGCTGGCCTTTCGCCCGGGGAGCGCAATGGACTCTCCGGCCTGGCCGATGGCCGGGGGGAGATTGTCGTGGCCGGAGCAGTGCTCTTGCAGGAGTTGCAGCAGGCTCTGGCAAGCCCAGTGCTGGTGAGCGATGCCGGGTTGTTGGAGGGCATTCTCCTGAGCGGGGCAACGGGCTGCTAAAGGCGGCGGGAGATGCGCTCTTCTGCAAACTCCTCATTGACCTTCGGATTGAAAGTTTTTTATAGTGAAGACTCTACGTTTTCCCCACCCGGTTTTTTTGGGTGGTGTTCTGGTATCTCAGGTCGCCTTGGCAAGCGAGGCGCATCACCTGTCACATTTTTGAGGGAGTCCGCTGATGTCACTCGATACAATCGAACATGCCTATACCTTTGACGACCTGCTCCTGGTGCCGGCCGCATCCGAAGTGCTGCCCAATGAGGTGAGCCTGGCTACGATGCTGACTAAGTCGATTACACTGAATATCCCCCTGGTCAGCGCGGCCATGGACACGGTCACCGAGCATCGGGCCGCCATTGCCATGGCCAGGGAAGGCGGGATCGGGATTATCCATAAGAATATGAGCGTGGAAGAGCAGGTCCGCGAGGTCCGCAAGGTGAAGAAGTCCGAGTCCGGCATGGTCATCGACCCGATCACGGTGAACGATGCCCAGACCGTGCGCGAGGTGAACGAGATCATGCGCAATTACCGGATTTCCGGGGTGCCGGTGCTGCATGGCACCAAACTGGTCGGCATTGTCACCAACCGCGACCTGCGTTTTGTTTCCGACGAGGATCTGTTGGTCCGGGAAGTCATGACCAGCAAGAATTTGGTCACCGCCAAGGTGGGCATCACTCTGGAGCAATCCAAAGCCCTGCTCCACGAGCACCGCATTGAAAAACTCCTGGTGGTGGATGATGAGGGCAACCTGCAGGGATTGATCACCATCAAGGATATTGAAAAGGTGCGGAAATACCCCAATGCCGCCAAGGATGACCTGGGCCGTCTGCGGGTGGGCGCGGCCATTGGCGTGAACTCCGGTTTGGAGCATGTGGAAAAATTGATCAGCGTGGGGGTGGATGTGGTGGTTCTTGATTCCGCCCATGGGCATTCCCGGAATATCCTCAACGCCCTGACTCGGGTTAAAGATGCTTTTCCAGAACTCCAGATCATCGCCGGGAACGTGGCCACGGCGGAAGGAGCCGAGGCCCTGATCCGGGCGGGAGCCGACTGCGTCAAGGTCGGGGTTGGGCCCGGCTCCATCTGTACCACCCGCATCGTGGCCGGGGTCGGAGTGCCGCAGATGACCGCGATCTATAACTGTTCCAAGGCGGCGGATAAATTTGGCGTGCCGGTCATTGCCGATGGTGGGATCAAGTACTCGGGCGAGATCGCCAAGGCCATCGGCATCGGGGCCAGGGTGGTGATGATAGGCAGTCTCTTTGCAGGAACCGACGAATCACCCGGCGAGACCTTTTTGTACCAGGGCCGAACTTACAAGGGCTATCGGGGCATGGGCTCGCTCGGCGCCATGAAGCAGGGCTCCAGTGACCGCTACTTCCAGGAAGGGGTGGAAAATCAGGCCAAGTTCGTGCCCGAGGGCATCGAAGGCAAGGTGCCCTACCGGGGGCCGCTTTCCGATATGATCTACCAGCTCATGGGCGGCCTGCGTTCCGGTATGGGTTATTTGGGCGCGGGTACCATCGAGGAGCTACGCCAGAAGGCGAAGTTTGTCAAGATCACCGCCGCAGGCCTCAAAGAAAGCCATGTCCACGACGTGATCATCACCAAAGAGGCCCCGAACTACAGGTTGGGCTGAAAATAGAAGTCGGGGTTTTGCCCTCTCTCGCGACCCTGCAAAAAGGTGACAACCAATGGATATCCATAGCGAAAAGATACTGATTCTTGATTTCGGTTCCCAGTACACCCAGCTCATTGCCCGGCGGGTGCGGGAGGCCGGAGTGTATTGCGAACTGCATCCTTGGGACATGACCTCTGAGGAGATCAGAAATTTTGGCCCCAAGGGGATAATTCTCTCGGGCGGGCCGCAATCGGTGCACGAGGCCGAAACCCCACGCGCCGCCGAGGTGGTGTTTACCCTGGGCGTGCCGGTGCTTGGCATCTGCTACGGCCAGCAGACCATGGCAGCCCAGCTGGGCGGTGAGGTGGAACCCTCTGCCCACCGCGAGTATGGCTATGCTCAGGTACGGGCCCGCAACCACTCCAAGTTGCTCGCCGACATCGAGGACCACGCCAGCCCAGAGGGTTACGGGCTGCTCGATGTCTGGATGAGCCACGGCGATCGGGTCAACAAGCTGCCCCAGGGCTTCGTGGCCATCTGCGAGACCGACAGCGCTCCTCTGGCCGGCATGGCCGATGAGAGCCGCAACTTCTATGGGCTCCAGTTCCACCCGGAGGTGACCCACACCCGTCAGGGCAAACGGATCATCGAGCGCTTTGTCCACGACATCTGCGGCTGCGGCCGCCTCTGGACCCCGGACAACATCATCAACGATTCCCTTGCGCAGATCCGCGCCAGGGTGGGCAGCGACGAGGTGCTGCTGGGACTCTCCGGCGGCGTTGATTCTTCGGTGGTCGCCGCCTTGCTGCACAAGGCCATCGGCACCCAGCTCACCTGCGTCTTCGTGGACAACGGTCTCCTGCGCCTGGACGAAGGCGAACAGGTAATGGCCACCTTTGCCAAGCACATGGGGGTCAAGGTGATCCGTGTCAACGCCGAGGATCGTTTTTTGAATAAGCTCACAGGCGTGGAAGATCCGGAGCAGAAGCGCAAGATCATCGGCAACACCTTCATCGAGGTCTTCGAGGAGGAGGCGGCCAAGCTCAGCAATGTCAAGTGGCTGGCCCAGGGCACCATCTACCCGGACGTCATCGAGTCGGCCGGGGCCAAAACCGGCAAGGCCAAGGTGATCAAGAGCCATCACAACGTGGGTGGGTTGCCCGAGCACATGAAGTTGGGGTTGGTGGAGCCGCTGCGCGAACTGTTCAAGGATGAGGTCCGCGTCATCGGCGTCGAACTTGGGCTGCCTTCGGAGATGGTCTATCGCCATCCCTTCCCTGGCCCTGGCCTCGGGGTCCGCATCTTGGGCGAGGTGCGCAAGGACTACGCCGACACCCTGCGCTTGGCCGATGACATTTTCATTGAGGAGTTGCGCAAAAACGAACTCTACGACAAGGTCTCCCAAGCCTTCACCGTGTTCCTGCCAGTGCGCTCTGTGGGCGTGGTGGGAGACAATCGCCAGTACGCCCATGTCGTGGCCCTGCGCGCCGTGGAGACCGTGGATTTCATGACCGCCCGCTGGGCCCATCTGCCCTATGAATTCCTCGACCACGTCACTCGGCGCATCTGCAACGAGGTGCGCGGCATCTCCAGGGTGGTCTACGACATCACCGGTAAGCCGCCGGGCACCATCGAATGGGAGTAACCCCAGTTGCCGCTTTGCCCAGTCGGTTTTTTTGTGATACCATGCAGGATGAGATGTTTTTCTGAGGAGAAGCAGATTATTGCCGACAAATCTTTACGGAGAAAGGGGCTGCCGTGAAAGGTGGACAGAAAGAGATGCGGGATCTGGAGTTGGCCAATCGGCTCTTGAACAGTTTTTCCAAGATTGCCGAGGTGATCAACACCCGGAATCTTGATTATTCTGCGCGTCTGGACCGGATACTCGAGGTTATCCTCGAGTATCTTCGGGTGGAGCAAGGCTCCCTCATGGTGCTTGAGCGGAAGAAGCATCTGGTGGTCCGGGCGGCAAGCAGGGCCGAGATCATCGGCCACGAACAAACCCTTGACGATCAGCGGTCCGTGGCCTCCTGGGTGGCGAGGCACCAGGAACCCCTCTTTATCAAGGATATCTCCACGGATAAACGCTTTGACCGAATGTGCAGCAACAGCTACAAGCGCAATTCGTTGCTTTCCATGCCGATCCTCCATAAGGGCAAGGTGCTTGGCGTCATCAATGTGACCGACAAGATCGGGGATCGGGATCTGCTGAAAGAGGACATCACCCGTCTTTTCGATTTCAGCAGCGTCATCCTTTCCCTGCTTGTCCAGGAAAACCTGCAACAGGATCTCCGGCGCCAGCAGCGCATCCTTCGGGAACGCAATCAGGAGTTGCGGCACCAGGAAACCTTGCGCGGCGAACTTTCCCGCATGCTGATCCACGATCTCAAAGGGCCGCTTTCCGAGGTGGTGGCCAATCTCGACATCTTGTCCTATACCGTTTCCGAGGAAAACCGGGAATTTCTGGAGTCGGCCCAGATGGGTTGCGATCGGGCGGTGCGCATGGTCTCAAACCTGGTGAGCATCGGTAAGATTGAAGACGGCAAACTCGCGCCCATCAAAGAGGTTATCGAGCCCGGCCCCGTGCTGGCCGAATGTTTGAGCAGCATCAAGGGTATGGCCAGGATCAAGGGAGTGGAATTGATTCTGGAGGTGGAGGCGGACCTGCCGCAGATTGGACTGGACCGAATCCTCATTCTGCGGGTATTGCAGAACCTGCTCACCAATGCCCTGGGCTATTGTGCGGGCAACACCACGATTCGTTTTGGCTGTCGACGGATACCCGGCAAAAAACGGCTGGAATTTTATGTGCAGGACCAAGGCCCCGGAATCCCCGCGGCCAAGCACCGCGCCATTTTTGAAAAATACGCCAGAATTTCCGACAAGCAGGATGCCCTGGTCGGCACCGGCCTTGGCCTCTATTTCTGCCGTCTGGCCGTGGAGATTCACCGGGGCAGTATCGGTGTCGAGAGCGAACCTGGGCAAGGTTCCCGTTTTTATTTCAGCCTGCCGCTGTAATGCAGCGCTGACAGCTTTCAGCTAAAGGGAAGAAAAGCACAATGAAGCTCAAAGCCCCAAAAGACATGGTTTTTCTTATCGTGGACGACATCGATAACATGCGTCGATCCATCAAGGCCATGCTGAAGCTGGTTCAGTTCGGCAAGGAGTTTTACGAGGCGGCCAATG
>Ga0315272_10000613_pt1 | contig 18189 bp, 12 predicted proteins | sample C3_middle_MG_FD_203918 | JGI IMG/M metagenome (GOLD analysis project Ga0315272, IMG submission 203918) | Sediment microbial communities from Yellowstone Lake, YNP, Wyoming, USA - C3_middle | ecosystem: Environmental > Aquatic > Freshwater > Lake > Sediment | place: USA: Wyoming | collected...
GCGGGCTGGCCGGCCCACCAATGCCCAGAGGAACCTCGGTCACCGCATATTCCAGCCCGCGTGTGGTCCCGCCACCCTGCGCCCGGAGCAGATCCTGGCGTGCGGCGAGCAGGTTGTAGCGCTGCAGCTCGACATCCAGGTTGTTTTCGATCGCAATGGCGATGGCATCGCGCAGCGAGAGGTAGAGCTGGCCGGCCTTCAGCAGGTCGGCGTAGCGCGACGTGCTGTTCCAGTTCGGCGCGGGCACTGAGGACGGCCGCCACGGCCGCGAAAACTTCGCCCATCCGCCCGGGACGTCGGCCGCCTCCACGGGAGCAATCAGGCATGCGGCCAGCAGCAGGACAAGGGTTTTCCGAATACGCATGAATAAGATTCCGCTCAACGCGTTCGCCTCCCCGCGCCCGCGGCCGGGGGGCGCTGGAATGGCCGCGCTTCGACGACGATACCCTCGCGGACCTGATCGTTGGGGTTGACGACGACCTTCATTCCTTCCTGAATTCCGGACATCACCTCGATCTCCGAGCCGCTGTCGCGTCCGACGCGCACGGGCCGGAAGCGGACGGTGCTGGAATCGTCCACCACCGCGACGAGAGTCCCTTCGGCGCGCGCGATCAACGCTTCGGATGGAATCAGCAGAGGCGGATCCTCGCGCATCCCGCGGATGGTCACATTGGCATACATGCCGGGCATCAGCTCGCCTTTCGGATTGGCGACTTGCACCTCAACCAGCAATGTTCGGGTGGCCGGATCGAGCGAGCCGGACGAGCGCGAGACTCTGCCTTCGAAGACTTTTCCCGGCAATTCATTGAACTCGATCTGTGCAGTCTGGCCTACCCGCATCTCGCTCGCATTGACTTGGGGCGCGTTGATGAACGTCCGCAGGGTTCCCGTCTGAGCAATGCGGAACAGCATCGTGTTGCCCGCGGCGATCAACGTTCCCAGATCGACATTGCGCAGCGTAATGACGCCGGCGAACGGAGCGCGGATGTTCAGGTAGCTGGAAACCTGCTTGAGCCGGGCCAGATTCGCTTCCAGCGCGGAGACGTTATTCTGCGCGGCGGAAACGCCCTTTTGCAGCGCATTCACGGCGGCGTCGTCCGCCTGGTAGTGCGCCTGGTAAGTGTCGTTTTCCTGGCGCGACACGATACCCCGCTTCACCAGGTTGCCGTAGCGGACCGCGGAGACCCGGGAGAGCTCGCGGTTCGCGATACCCTGGGTCAGATTCGCCCTGGCCTGTTCCAGCGAGGCGTGAGCCTGGTCCAGCGCGGACGCCGCCTGGTTGACCTGTTGCGCCAACTCCGGCGCTTCAATCTCGGCCAGCAACTGTCCTTGGGCGACGCGGTCTCCTATGTCGACGTAGCGCCGTTTTACGTAACCGTCCGCCCGGGAAAGCACGGGCGCTTCCGTGATCGCTTGCAGCGTGCCGGGCAGCACCAAGGCCGTTTCCCTGGGCGCGCGCGTGACCACAGCGGCGGGCACGACCGGCTTGGAGGTGACGGCCTGTTCCGTCTCCGCGGCCAGGACGCGCTGTCTCCGCAGCTTGGGGAGAAAGCCCACAGCGAAGCCCACTACCAGAACCACGGCCAGCGCAATGCCCAACGCCCGCAGCAGCGACGTCCGCGGCTTCGGCCGGGTGTACTCCGGCACGTCGATGTGAGGCATCGGATGGCTCTGTCTCAGACTCTGAACTTCGCGTTCCAATTGCTCGATTTGTTTCCGCAGACTGGCGGTTTCGTCGCCGGTCTGCGGGGGAGCCGATTCAGGCAATTGCGGTTTCATTCTGTTTCTTCCTTCAATATCAATGCTTCATGATCGATGGCGGGCTTCTTGCGGAGCATGCTGTAGACCAGGGGCACCACAAACAGCGTAGAGACCGTGGCCACCATCAAGCCTCCGATCACAGCCCTGCCAAGCGGCGCGTTCTGCTCGCCGCCGTCGCCAAGGCCCAGCGCCATCGGCAACATGCCGAGAATCATGGCCGCGGCCGTCATCAGAACGGGCCGGATACGAACAACTCCGGCGGACAGCGCCGCGGCGCGGGCGTCCATGCCCTCCAGCCGCTCGTCGTTGGCGAAAACAACCATCAGGATACTGTTCGCCGTGGCCACGCCGATGCACATGATGGCCCCCATCAGGGAAGGCACGCTGAGCGTCGTCTGCGTGATGAACAGCATCCAGAGAATGCCCGCCATCGCGCCGGGTAGTGGCATCAGGATGATGAACGGATCGACCCACGACTGGAAATTCAAAACCATCAGCAGGTAGACCAGGATCACCGCCAGGATCAGTCCGAGACCGAGACGCGTAAAGGAACTCTGCATCGTCTCGAGCTGGCCTCGAACGTGCATCGCGGCGCCGGGCGCGAGCTTGGACTGTAGACTGTCCACGATCGCCGTCACCTTGTCTCCGACCGTGCCCAAGTCGCTGCGGTCGACGTTGGCATATACGTCAAAGGCCGGTTGGATGTTGTAGTGGCTGACAATCAGTGGCGCCACACCGCGCGTCGTCGTGGCGACGTTGCTCAGCAACTGCGTCGGAGAGGGGACGGCGCCCGGGTTGCCGTAACCGGCGAAAGATTGTTGCGGACCGGCCGGCACGCTGGCGATGCTCGCCGTCGGGTTGGCCAAAGAGGTGTTCGCGTTGCGGCTCAGTCCCCCGGAGTTGACGGGGGTGCGCAGCAATACATCCAGGGACGGGATTGCGTACTGCGGCGTCTGCACGCCGATGGAGTAGTTTACGCCGTTGTCGTAATTCAGCCAGTAACTCGGCGCTACCTGCGTGCTGCCGCTGAGCGAGATCAACATGCTGGACGTGACATCCTGCTGCGACATGCCGAGTTGGGCAGCGCGGCTGCGGTCCACGTTTACACGGATCTCGGGGTAATCGACGATCTGGTGGATGTGCACATCGGCCGCTCCGGGAATGCGCTCGATCCTGCGTTGCAGCTCCTGTGCCATCGCATAGTTCCGCGCGACGGTACGGCCGATGACTTGCACGTCGATGGGAGCCGGCAGCCCGAAGTTCAGAATCTGGCTGGTCATGTCGGCAGCTTCAAAATAGAACGTCGCGCTGGGAAAGCGTGTATTCAGGCGATGGCGCAGTTGTTGCAGATACTCGGTGGCGGAGCCCTTATGATCTTCCTTCAGCGCAATCTGAATGTCGCCGTCGCCTGGGCCGGTGTTCTGGTTATCGCCCAGGGCGAGGTTCATGCCGCTGAACGGCAAGCCGATGTTGTCGAGAATCGTGTCGAGGTCGCCGGGCGGGATGGTGCTGCGGATCTCTTCTTCCACCTGGGCAAAAAGCACCTCCGTCTGCTCGATGCGAGTGCCCGAGGGTGCGCGAACGTGCAGCCTGAGCTGACCGGCGTCGACGTTCGGAAAGAAGTCGCGGCCCACGAAACGCAACAGACCCATGGAAAGTACCGAGAGACCGAAGAACCCTGTCAACACCAGCTTGCGATGGTCGAGGCTCCATTCCAGGAAGCCCGAGTAAGAATCGCGGAAGCGTTCGAAGCCCCGGTTGAAGGCGAGGTGCACGCGAAAGAACAGTCCGTGCCCCTCGCTGCTCTCGGTGCTGGATTCGCCGTGCTCTCCGCTCTGGTAACGCGCGATCTCCGGCCGCAGCATGTAGTACACCAGCGTCGGCACCAGCGTCCGCGACAAGATGTAGGACGCCAGCATGGCGAAGACCACCGCCAGGGCCAGCGGGGTGAACAGAAACTGGGCCGCGCCGGTGAGCAGCAGCACCGGCACGAACACAATGCAGATAGCCAGTGTGGAGACGAACGCGGGGACGGCGATCTGCTGAGCGCCATCCAGCACCGAGCGAACCATCGCCTTGCGCATGGCCATGTTGCGGTGGATGTTCTCGATGGTCACCGTCGCGTCATCGACCAGGATGCCGACCGCCAGCGCCATTCCGCCGAGGGTCATCGTATTGACCGTCTGGCCCATCATGTTCAGCACAATCAGGGAGACAAGAATGGAGAGCGGAATGGAGATGCAGACGATGACCGTGCTGCGCCAACTGCCCAGAAACAACAGAATCATCAGGCCCGTGAGGACCGCGGCCAGGAGCGCCTCCCGGACCACCGACCGGATAGCGGCGCGCACGAAGATCGACTGGTCGAAGAAGGTCCGGACCTGCAACTCCTTGGGCAGCCCGGCGAGAATCAGCGGCAACTGCTTCTTCACCTTGTCGACAATTTCGAGCGTGGAGGCCTGCCCGTTGCGCATCACCGTCAGCAGCGCGCCGCGCGTCCCGTCCTTCCGGACGATATTGGCCTGGACCGCAAAGCCGTCGCGTACCTGCGCCACGTCCCGCATGTAAACCACAGAACCGTTCGTGGTCTTTACCGGCAGATTGTTCAGCTCTTCCACGGCGCGCGGGCTGCTATTGACCCGAATCTGATATTCCTTGTCGCCGAACTTCGCCGTGCCCGCGGGAAGGATCAGATTCTGCTGGCCCAGCGCATTGGAAACGTCAAGCGCCGAGAGGCCGCGCGCCTGCATCGCATCAGGATTCAGATCGACCATCACCTGCTTGAACTTGCCGCCGAGAGGCAACGGGATAGTCGCGCCCTGAACGGTGGCCAGCTGCGTCCGGATAAAGTTCTGCCCGATGTCGGCGATGGTCTGTTCGCTCAACACCGGGCTGCTCAACCCGATCTGCAGAATTGGCACCGAGGAAGCATCGAACTTGATCACGCCGGGAGGGGTCTGCCCGGGAGGCAGCACGCGCAGGATCATCTGGTTCGATGCGGCAACCTGGGCCAGCGCCATGTCGATCTTGACGTTGGGCTGAAAGTACAACTTGATGATTGCGGTCCCGTTATAGGATTGCGACTCGATGTGCTCGATATCGTTTACCGTCGTGGTCATCACGCGCTCGGAGATGGTGACGATGCGCTTCTCCATCTCCTCCGGCGAAATGCCCGTGTAGCCCCAAACCACGCTGACGACGGGAATGTCGATGTGAGGGAAGATATCCACCGGCATAGTCACCATCGCCGCCCCTCCGAGCAGGACGATAAGACAGGCCATGACGATAAACGTATAGGGGCGCCGGAGCGCCAATCGGACAATCCACATGTATGTTGTACCTGCGCTTGTAGTGCCCTGGATCGGGCGGAAACTACAACTGTTGGGCGAACCCGCCCTACTTTATATGGGATGACAGGAGCCGGGGGCGGCGATATGGCCCTTTGGGGCTACTCCTATCTCCATTGAACACTATCCACCGGTGTGAAAGGGGTGAAGGTTCGTGTTGGGAGGAGAGCGTTGCCGAACGCCTCAGGGCAGGTGGACAATTCCGCGCTGAATCGCGGCTGTCGCCGCCTGGGTCCTGTCCTCCACCGCCAGCTTGTCAAGAATGCTCTTTACGTGGTTCTTCACGGTGTGTTCCGCGATGCTCAAAACGTAGGCGATCTGCTTATTCGCCAATCCCTTGACAATCAGTTCGAGCACCTCCAACTCGCGCGCGCTCAGCGCCGGACCGGGAATCTGTGCCTGAATGGCCGCCAGCACCTGTTCGGGCAGATAATCTTGCCCCGCCGCGACCGCGCGGACCGCTTTGAGCAGGTCGTCGTGCAGCACATCCTTGGTCAGGTAGCTGGCGGCGCCGGCGTGCAACGCGCGCCGGATATCCTCGTCCCCTCCGTACGTACTCAGGCAGATCAACCGCGCCGCCGGAAACGCCGAGCGGATCGCCATAACTGCCTCAATTCCTCCCACGACGGGCATGCGAACGTCCAGCAATCCGACGTCCGGCTGCGTCGCGCTGAACAACTCGATCGCCTGCTGCCCGTTCGAGGCTTCCGCGACGACCGAGATGTCGGATTGGGCGTTGAGAATCGTCGTGATGCCAACGCGGGCGATCAGATGGTCCTCGGCGACCAGGACACGAATGGGCGTTTCGGATTTCATTTCGTGGGATTCCCCGCGGACGGGCGGGCGGTCTCCACCCCAGGTTTGTGCGCGTGCCTGGAGTGTGGAACCGGGGCGGAAATTTCCACCACGGTCCCGGCGCCGGGGCGGCTCTCCAGATGAAACGTTCCGCCAATGCGCTCCGCGCGCTCCTGCATCCCCAGAATCCCGAAGTGGCCCTCCGACGGATCGAACGTCCCTTGCGGATCGAAGCCCCGTCCGTCGTCCCGGATGGTGAGCTTCACCTGGACCGCTCCGCGGTCGCGCACATAGCTCAAGCGCACCCAGGCGTTCCGCCCCTGAGAGTGATGAGCCGCGTTGTGCAAGGCCTCCTGCGCCACGCGCAGCAGATGCTGCTCCTCCTCGTCCGGGAGCTTCGCGGCTTCCCCCACGCTTTCCACTTGAACCTTCAATTGGGAGCCTGCGACCCACATGGGCGCGGCCGACTGGAGTGCTTCGGCCAGCGATTGTCCCTGCAACACGGCGGCTCGCAGATCCATCACCGAACGCCGGGCCTCGGTCAAGCTGTGCCGGACCATCTTGCGTGCCAGATCCAGGTACTGGCGGGCGCTGGCCGCATTCTCCGCCAGCCGCATCGACGCCGCGTCGAGCAACGTCGACAGTCCCACAAAATCCTGGGCGAGCGTGTCATGCAATTCACGCGCCAGCCGTGCCCGTTCTGTGAGCACAAGTTGGAACCGGGCCCGCAGCGTCCTCAGCCGCAACTGCCAGGCGCCCCACAGGGTGCCGAGGAGAGCCAGTCCCAACAGAGCCGCAAACCACGCCGTCTGGTAGTAGTGAGGCCGGATGGAAAACGCGTACTCCGATTCACTGGTCTTTCCTTCCGCCTCGGCGCGTACGTGGAACAGATACTGGCCGGGAGCGAGATTGCTGTAGCCAGCCGTGCGCCGTGCGCCGCTATTCACCCAGTCCCGGTCCACCTCATCCAGACGAAACATGTATCGCACCGCATCGGGCGCGCTCAGATGAATGCCGGTGTAGCGGAAGATCACCCGCCCGTCGCCGGGACCAAACGCGTTGCCGGAAAATGAATCCAACGGTTTACCATCGAACTCAACCAGGGAAATGACGAGCGACGGCGCCTGACGCTCGGGCGCCGGCACGGCCGGATTCAGCAAAGCCAGGCCTTGCGCGGTGGGAAACCACAGCCAGCCGTCGGAGGTGAACTCGCCACTGCCCGAGGCATAGGCCGGCGCGCATTGCGCACTGCGCAGACCGTCGGAAATGCCCAGTAGCTCCGCCTGAATCTTCTTCGACCGCCCAGCCGTGAAGTCGTCGAGGCTGGCCCTCGTCACATGGCAGACGCCTTGCGTGGTACCCAGCCAGAGATCGCCGGCCGCATCCTCAACGATGACGGCGATATTGTCGCTGGGAAGGCCCTCCGAGGCCCCGCACTGATAGAAGCGTCCATTCCGCCGCCACACCAGGCCTCCGCCGACCGTGCCAATCCAAATCGTGCCGTCACGCCCCGCACGCAAGCTTCTGAACTGCTCCGCCGGCAAGCCATTCGCGGTGGTGTAATGCAGCGTGCGTCCTTCCCGAACCTCCCATAATTCGCCGCCGTAGCTCACTGCCCAGACCGCTCCGTCCGGCCCCGAAGCCAAGGCGATCACCCCGTTGTTGGTGTTCGGTCCGCCGCCCGCCACGTGCACTCCACGGCCCTGCTCGATCCGGAACAGTCCACCGGGAGAGGCCGCCCACAGGGGGCCGTCGCGGGCTTGCAGAATGTCGAGAACCAGTCTGCGGTGCAGTGCGTCGGGTACCGGCAGTGCCCGGATCCGGCCGTCCCGGATGGACACCGCTCCTTCCCGCGTCCCCACCAGGAGCGAGCCGTCCGCGGCGTCGCGGATCGAGAAGATCTCGTTGCTGGGCAGCCCGTTCGCCGTCGTGTAGCGGATGTTCGGCTCAGGCCGGAAACGGTACAGGCCACGGTCGTGAAAGCCGATCCAGACCGCTCCGGAGCGATCCTGGTGGACCACCGTAGGCTTGTCTCCAGGGAGCCCCTCCAGCCGGGAGTAGAGCGTGAATCGTCCGTCATGGTAAGAATTCAGCCCAGTGTTCGTACCCACCCACAGGTTGCCTTCGCGGTCCTCGAAGAGCGAACGCACCCAGTCCTGTTCATCGTTGGTCCCGGCGGTCACACCGACGAATCTGCCGTGCTCCAGCCGGGCGAGCCCTCCATTCGTGCCTACCCACAGCGCGCCCTGCCGGTCGCGCCACAGCGCGCGCACGAAGTTGTCGGGCAGGCCGTCACGGGTGGTATAGCGCCGGATTGCGCTGTCTCCCGGCGCTGCGGAGACCAGGCCGTTGCTGAGCCCGGCCCAGACCGTGTTGTCCTTGTCGATCCAGAGCGCGGCCGCCATGCTGCCCCGAAGCTTCGCAGCCGGCACCACAACGCGCGCGTGACCAGCTTGCACGCGGAAGATGCCGCGAAACCCCGCCACCCAAAGCGCGCCGTCCGGGCCTGTGCCGACCATGCGCGCGCTGTGACGGGCCTCCGCGGGCTCGAAACCCGCTTCTCGCGCCTTGCCTCTGTCAACCTCGCAAACCGTATCGCCGGCCAATACCCAGATCTTTCCGGTCCGCGCCTGCTCCGGCAGCGCCGTCTCGGCGGCCATCGAACCGACCGCTGGATCGGGCAACCCGTCAGCGCGCGTCAGGGTGTGAAAAACACCAGCCTTATACCGCACGAGCCCGTCTGGAGTGCTGATCCACAGCGCTCCGTCGTTTGCGACGGTCAGGCTTAGAACGGTGTTGCTGGGTAAAGCTCCACTGCGCCGGTTGAACGCGGTGAATTCGTATCCATCGAATCGCGCAAGCCCCTCGTCCGTGCCGATCCAAAGGTATCCGTCTGGCGTCTGCGCCAGTGTGCGAACCGTATCCTGGGGCAGGCCGTCTTTCTGATTCCAGACTCGATGAATGGCCTGCGTCACTCTCCGCGACGGGTCGAGCGCGCTGGCTGGCCGGGCCGCCAGAGCCAACGCGAAGAGCAAAGCAGGCCGCCGGAACGCGGAGTACATCACTTTGCAGTGTAACCGTGTGGAATGGTGGTGAAACGGCGCCGCAACGCTATTTCCGGCGCAAGGCCGCGAGCGTCCGTGAAGAGGCAAGTGGCCGGAACTGCATGGGTGACGCCTCGCGCGAATGAATCGCGAATGAATTCTGCGCCACCACGCACGGGACGCGAGAGACGGGGCGCGCGAAGCACGCTCCGCGCGCCGATAGCCGGATCCGGGCGTTATTCAGCGGCGGAAGACCGGGCCGCGGGTTGGTTCGAGCCGAAGGACTGGAGTGCCAGATAGCTGAGGCCGAAGCGCTTGATGTTGTCGTACTGCCGCTCGTACTGATCGAAGTGGCGCTCCTCGTCCCCCACCATGTGCTCGAAGATCTGCTTCGTGGCGGCGTCTTCGTTTGCGCCGGACTCGATAGCCGCTTTGTTGTAGTCCTTGACGCTCGCCTCTTCCATCGCCATCGCTTTTACGAGTATGGCTTCCGGATCGGTGATCTTCTCCACAGTGCAGGCGGGCGACATATCCACGTCGCCCTTCAGGAAGAGGATGCGCTCGGCGAGCGCCTCCACGTGGCCCATCTCCTCGATGGCGGTTCGCTTGAAGAGATTCGCCAGCGGGCCGAAGCCCTGGTCGGAAAGATGGAAATGAAAGTACATGTATTGATGGACGGCTTGTAGCTCATCCGCGACAGCCGTGTTCAGTAACTGGATGCTTTGCGGTCGGTTCATACTCAGCCTCCGTAGACATCATGCCATGACGCCAGTCTCATGCATGCGGCTTTCGGATGGAGCTGCGAAAAGCCCGAAAACGCTACCTGTTGGCCCGCGGTTTGAGTCTCACACGCCTGGATATACCACCCCCTCACAGCCGCGGTTCCAGTCTAACCCGCCAGACCGGGCACGCCACCTAGCGTCCTGGCCAGCCGGACCGCCCGCGCTATGGCCCGGGCGACGGCTTCGGCGGCGGCCGCGCCCAGGACGTCCACAGGGGCTTCCCCCGTGCCTGTGCTCAAAGCGATGCACAGGTCGCCGTCCATCGACGTGTGCACGGGTTCGATGGCGCGCACGAAGCCGTGGTGCGCCAAAAAGGCTACCCGCGCCGCCTGCACCTTATTGAGGCGGGCGTTGGTCGCCACCACCGCCAGCGTCGTATTCTCACGTTTCAGGCCGCCCGAGACCGGGCGCTCCCTCATCTGGCGCAGCGTGCCAGCCAGTTCGGCCGACGCCGGCGCGACGCGGGTTCCCGCAATCAGCTTTCCGGTCTCGACGTCGCGCACGTCGCCGAAGGCATTCACCGCCACGAGGGCGGAGACCTTCACGCCCGGCCAAGCTGCTCCCGCGTCGACGGTGCATGTGCCGACGCCGGATTTCATGGCCTGCTTCATGCCGAACATCTTGCCAACCGTCGCGCCCGTTCCGGCGCCTACACAGCCCTCGGCGACGGGTCCCGCCGTGGCTGCCACCGCGGCGGCCTCGCCCATCTCGCGCGTCGGCCGCACGTTTGCCTTACCGATGCCGAGGTCGAACAGAATCGCTCCCGGCACAATCGGCACATTCGCGTAGCCCGTGGGAAATCCGACGCCCCGCTGTTCCAGGTAACGGCGCACTCCGGATACCGCTTCGAGCCCGAACGCGCTTCCGCCGGCGAGCAGAACGCCATGGACCTGCGGCGCGATATGCCAGGGACTCATGGTCTCGAACTCCTCGGTCCCCGACGCCCCGCCCTGAATCGAGGCTCCGGCCGCCGCGCCGTGTTCGCACAAGATGGCCGTGCAGCCGGTGATCGCATCGAAGTCTGAAACTTGACCGACCCGGATTCCCTCTATGTCGGTGAGACCACTGGTTGGCATATGTAAACAGAATGGCCTGAAAACCGGGCGCGCGGCGCAGTTTGTTGCCTTTGCCCGTATGCTAGCATCAGGGTTCTCAGGGTGGGATTTCCTTGCTCGAATTTTTGAAGCGCCCGATTCTGACGTTCCAGGAGTTTGTGCTCCTGTCGATGCGGGCCTTGCGCGGCATTTTTCAGCGGCCGTACTACTGGGACGATCTGTTCCTGCAGATGGACATGATCGGCATCGGCAGTTTGCCCGTTGTCGTACTGACGGGCTTCTTCGCGGGCTGCATCATGGCGCTACAGATGTCGCGGGCCCTGCAAACCTACGGCGCGACCAACCAGGTTGGCCAACTGGTGGCCATCACGCTGGTGCGCGAGATGGGCCCCGTGCTCACCGCTCTCATGGTGGCCGGCCGCAATTCGTCCGGCATGGCCAGCGAACTCGGCTCCATGAAAGTCACCGAACAGATCGACGCCATGCGCGCGCTCGGCACCGACCCGGTTCTCAAACTGGTGAAGCCGCGCCTGCTGGCGACCGCCATCCTGCTTCCGTTGCTCACTATCCTCGCTGACTTTATTGGTCTGATCGGCGGCTGGATCGTTTCCTGCATTTTGCTGAGCCTCACCACCAGCGCACACTACTGGAACACCGCGTGGCGCATTCTTGAGTACAACGATCTGGCGCAGGGCCTCATCAAGCCGTTCGTGTTTGCGATTGTGATCGCGCTGGTCGGCTGCTTTTATGGCATGCAGACCAAGGGCGGCACGCAGGGCGTCGGGCTGGCGACCACGCGGGCCGTGGTGGTGGCCAGCGTCTGGATCGTGGTGCTGACCTTCGTGATCGGCCGCGTTTTCGTGTCGCTTTAGGAGTCGTATGGCCGAATCCCAGACTCCTCAACTCGCTTTTGAAAACGTCAGCTTCGCGTTTGACGAGACGCCGGTTCTGCGCCACGTTTCCTTCGGGCTCAACAGCGGTGAGACGTTGATCGTCCTGGGCGCGGCGGGAAGCGGAAAGACGGTTCTGCTGAAGACCGCTCTTGGCCTGCTGCGTCCCACCGAGGGCCGTATTGTCCTGTTTGGTTCGGACGTCACCGCCGATTCGGAAAAGGAGTGGTTCGATGTCCGCGCCCGCATCGGCGTGCTGTTCCAGGAAGGCGGGCTGTTCGACTCGCTCGACGTGGCCGAAAACGTCGCTTACCCCTTGCGCAATCAGGCGTCGCGGCATTGTCCGGAGGGCGAGATTCTCCCCAAGGTGGAAGAGTCGCTGCAGTTCGTCGATCTCGGCCAGACAATGGACATGTATCCGAGCGAGCTCTCGGGCGGCATGCGGCGGCGCGTGGGTATCGCCCGCGCTATCGTCACTCAGCCCGAACTGATGCTTTACGACTCGCCCACGGCGGGCCTCGATCCCATCACGGCCAACATGATTGTCTCGCTCATCTGCAAGGGACGCGACGTCCGCCACGCCACCACAGTGATGGTGACGCATCGTTTTCAGGACGGCCAGATTCTGGCCGGTTTCCGTTTTAATCCTTCCACGGGCGGCTTATGCCCGGCCCGGGAGTGCGGGATCGGTCCCCTCACCCGCTTTTTGGTGCTGCGGGAGGGAGAGTTGGTCTTCCTTGGAACTCAGGAAGAACTGGAGGCATCCACGGATCCATATGTCTCCAAGTTCGTTCCGCATCCCTGAGTTCATTGGAAGCCCCAGGTTCGTGGGAAGCTAGGAGGAGCGCATGGCTGCTTCAAATAAAGTCGCGTGGGCCCAGCTCAAGGTCGGCGTTCTGGCCGCGGCCGCGCTCGCAATTCTGGTCTTGCTCGTCTTCCTGATGACCGGTGCGAATAACCCGTTTGGCGAGAAGTTCGACGCTTACGCCTTCTTCCCGGACTCGGTCGCCATGACCGAAGGCTCCGTGGTGCGCCTCAATGGCATCCTGGTCGGCAAGGTGAAGCGCATTGAGCTGACGGGAAGCGCCGACACTCGACGCGCGGTTCGCATGACCATGGAGATCGATCGGCGTTTCCTGTCAAGCATCCCGAAAGACAGTGAGGTGGCCTTCAGCGCGGAAAACGTGCTTGGCACCAAGTACCTGAATATCCAGCGCGGGCAAAGTCACGAAACGATCCGCCCTAACGACGAGATCAAGGCCCGCGACGACAAAGACTTCATGGAGATGCTCCGTTCGGCTTATCCGCTGCTGGACAGCATGCAGTCCATCCTGACGCGCGTCGATCACATGGTGGCCCAGCTTGAGTCGGGCAAGGGCAGCATCGGCAAGCTGCTCTATGACCAGGAACTTTACAATAAGGTCAACTCTATCCTCGATGACTTCCAGAAGGTGACCCACGCGCTGGCCAGCGGACAGGGCACCTTGGGCGCCTTGCTCTACGACGAGTCGCTCTATTCCGAAATCCGTGGCACCGTGAAGCGGCTTGATGACGTCATTTCCGGCCTGCAGCAGGGGGAGGGAACCGCTGGCAGGCTGCTCAAGGATCCGGCGCTGTACGACGAGCTGAAACAGAGTTCGTCGCAACTGCGCGTCCTTGTCACCAACCTGAATGCCGGCAAGGGTACGGCGGGTAAGCTTCTCACCGACGACACCGCGCACGCGAGGATTATCGCCACGCTGGACCGTTTGAACGGGACCCTCGACAAAGTGAACTCCGGCCAGGGCACCATCGGCCAACTGATGGTGAATCCCGCGCTGTACGAGAGCCTGGTGGGCACGTCGACCGAGCTGAATGGGCTGATGAAGGACTTCCGCGCCAATCCAAAGAAGTTCCTCTCCATCAAATTCCACCTCTTCTAATGGCAGTTGGGACGAGATACCTGGCGGTCAACGCCGACGACTTCGGCTTCACGCGCGACGTCAACGCCGGGATCGTCGAAGGCCATCTGCACGGCATCCTGACCTCGACGACTTTGATGGCGAACGGAGTCGAATTCGACGACGCCGTCCGTCTGGCGCGCGAGCACCCCTCGCTCGACATCGGCGTGCATTTCGTTCTCGTCGGCAGCCGCTCCCTGCTCGACCCGTCGCGCGCGTTGCCGCGCACCGTCTCCGAATTGATCCAGGCCATCGCGCTGCGCCGGATTCGCGTCTACGACGAACTGCGCGCCCAGATCGTGAAGATCGTCGAGGCGGGTCTGCACCCCACCCACGTGGACACGCACAAGCACACGCACCTGTTGCCGCCGGTTCTCGATGCCGTGGCGCGACTGGCCGAAGAGTTCGGTGTGCGCTGGGTCCGCCGCCCGTTCGACCTGCCGCTCACCGGCTCGCCGGACGATGTTCCGTGGAAGACCCGCGCGGTGAGCCACGCCTTCGGCTTCGTACGCGGGCACTTTCACCGTGCTCTGGAGCGCCGCCACTGCACCACGACGGACTGGTTCGCAGGATTCCAGATTACCGGGCGCTTCGGGCCGCAGTCCGTCGTTCACCTGCTCGACCACCTGCCCGCGGGAGCCACCGAATTTATGGTGCATCCCGGCTATTGCACAGCCGAGTTGCGCGCCGCGAGCACCCGTCTGAAAGAGAGCCGCGAAGAGGAATTGCGCGCATTGCTCGATCCCGCGGTGCATGAAGCGGTCCGGCGCAATGGAATCCTGCTCACCCCGTACGATCGTCTCTGACGCCCGGCGCCAACGCGCATTCGCATCTCGTGCGGGCTGTGGCTCCTCTCAGCCGCTGCAGTCTCCAGCACAGATCTCTCCAGAACCGGTAGACCGTTCATCCCCGATGGATGAAAAGCGTGCGCCCGCGCCCCTGGGAATGCCGATTTCCAGTTCGGCTCCGTCCGGCGCACCCTTCGACCTCCGGCAACTGCCTTTCATGGCTGCGGCTCCGCCAGGATGTGTGAATCAACGCGGAACTTGCGGTAGTTGGACCACGTCGTCTCGGTCGCCAGGCTGTAATGCTTGATGAGGAACCGCGCCTCGATCCGCGCCGCCATCTTCACGGGCAGCCACACCTCGCCATTCACGTGCTGCTGGAGAAAAGTCATTCTGGCTCCGCGATCCAGCTTGGCCAGGAATCCTCCGAAGGAGATGGGCTCGGTCAGTTCAACCTCGGCGCGTACCCACTGCAGGCTTGCTTTGTCGATCCAAAGCCGCCCGCGCATTTTTTTCAACAGATCCGCCCGCTTCACGGAGCTCCGGAAATCCGCGCGCGGAGCGGCGTCGATCACCCAGACTGGCATGCCCTCCAGCGTCTCTTCCCCGGCAAGCTGGAAGTTGTATGCCTTCGGGATCTCCTGCAGGAACCGGCGGCTGTCCGCGCGAGCCTTCTCCTGTTCCGCTGCCAGCTCCTGGCGCTGCTTCTCCGTCTCGCCGTTTCGCTTGCGGAATTCTTTCTCGTACTCCTCGTCCGCCTTCTGCTTCTCCTTGCCCGCAAGAGCGCGTCCATCTTTGCTCACCAGACGCTTATACGGCCGGCCATAGAGGCTCACGACATCGAACGCCTTGCGCTCCGTCTTCACCACGGCTCCCGATCTGTCGAGCGTGCGGGTCTCCTGACTCTCCGTGTAGGCGTAGTCCTTCAGGCGCGCCTCGTTGAGCTTGTTGCGCTCGATAGACTGGCGTACGATCGCCCCCGCGCTGGACGCCTCCTCCCGTTCCGGCGCCTGTTGACGGGCTTTTGCGGCGGCCATCAGGCCCAGAGCAGCCAGAATCGTGCAAACCACGCCAAACTTCATCTTGATTAGTGTAGACGCGCTCCCCGCTGAGCCGGGTGCGGTGTAAACTTGAAAATGCGGTCGTTAAGGGTTCTTCACCTGACGCCTCCCCTCCCCTCATGCGGGTTTTCTGGTATTCCGGGCACACAGCGACCAGACAGGCTCTGGCGGCTCACCTTTCCCAGCAGGGTTATCTGGTGCGCTGCGCCGAAACTCCCGAGATCCCATTGGACGGGGAAGATCTGATTCTTCTCGACTTGCCGCCAGACCTCGACGCGGCTCTCGTGCTGGTCCGCGAATTCCGGCACAGAGCGAGCGACCATGTGCCGATCATCGCGATGGGCGTCTGGACGCTGGCCGGCGAGGTTGCGCCCATCCTGGAGAGCGGTGCGGACGATTACTTGCTGTCCCCCTGCCCTCCGGAGCGCGTTGCTTTGCGTTTGACGGTCGCGGCGCGTCAGGCCGTGAAGCACTCCGTGGGCGCCGAGCAGAAGCGACTGGAAGAGCGGCTGGCGCAGACTTCCAAGACGGAGAGCATCGCCACGCTGGCCGGCAGCCTGGCGCACGACTTCAACAACCTGCTTGCCGCCATTCTGGGCAACACCGAACTGGCTCTGATCGATATCTCGCCTCAATCGCCGATTCGCTACAGCCTTGAGCAGATCGACAAGACGTCCCGGCGCGCGGCCGAACTGGCGCGCCAGATGCTTACATTCTCCGGACACGGCGCCAACGGGTCGGCATTCTCCGCAGTCAATCTGAATGAGTTGGTGCAGGAGATGGCGGAACTGCTGCGCATCTCCATCCCGAAAAGTTGCATCATTCGCTATTACTTCACCCGGCCGCTGCCCCTCATCTGGGGCGACCCCAGCCAGCTCAGGCAGGTGGTCATGAACCTGCTCATCAACGCTGCGGAGGCCATGGACGACCGCGGCGGAACGATCTTTGTCCGCACCGGCGTGATCGAGGCCGATGGCCTGCCCTCGAATCTGACGCTGGAAGTCCGCGACACGGGAGCGGGCATGGCGCCCGAGGTGCGCACGCGGATTTTCGACCCGTTCTTTACGACGAAGCGGACGGGACGAGGGCTCGGCCTGGCCGCCGTTCGCGGCATTATAGCGGCGCACAAGAGCCGCATCGAAGTGGAAAGCGAGACCGGCCAGGGATCGACGTTCCGTATTCTGTTCCCCGTTCTTGAGGGCGCCGCAGCCACGACAAAGCACGCCTCCGATCCCGATCTTGACTGGCACGGCACCGGAAACGTTTTGCTCATTGAAGACGAGGACGCGCTCCGGGATGCAGCCCGGCGCCTGCTTGCGAAGGCCGGCTATACCGTACTCGAGGCGCACAGCGGGCGCGACGGAATCGACACCATCCGCCAATTTGGAGGCGTCATCCATGCCGTTGTCGTCGACATCAACATTCCCGGAGTGGACGGCGTCGAGGTTTACCAGGCCGTGCGCGCGGCGCGTCCCGACATCCGCCTCCTCATCTGGTGCGGTTTCGATCCCGATGGCGTCCGGGAACGCCTGAAGTCCGTCGGCTCCGATCTCGCGGTGATCGAGAAGCCTTCTCAAAGCCGCGAACTCGCACTTGCGCTCAAACGCCTTCTCTCCCCGCAAGACTCCGGTCAGCAGAACATTGCCTGAGGCGCCGCCGCCGTCCGCGCTTCCCGCTCGGGCTTTGCGCTCGGTAGCATAATACTACCCATGACCCGCCGCGACCTTCTCAAAAGCTCCGCCGCGCTGGCAGCCGCCGGCTCCGCCTCTTGCACGCGGACGTCCTCATCTGCGTGGCCGCAGGACGGCTCCTTCGAACTTGCGGAGCTGACTATCGCCGAACTCGGCGCGGGATTGAAGGGCGGGCGCTGGAGCGTCCGCGGGCTGGCGGAACAATACCTCGCACGCGTCGAAGCACTTGACCGGCGCGGACCGCATCTCGGCGCGGTGATCGAGCTGAATCCCGACGTACGGTCGAGCGCCGAGTCTCTCGATCGCGAGCTGCGCGCCGGCGCTTCGCGCGGCCCGCTGCACGGGATTCCGATTCTCCTCAAGGACAACATCGAAACCGGCGGCCGGATGATGACGTCGGCGGGCTCGCTCGCGCTCGAGGGCAACTACGCCGCGCAGGACGCTCCCGTCGCCGCCAGATTGCGTGCCGCCGGCGCGCTGATTCTGGGCAAGACGAATCTCAGCGAGTGGGCCAACTTCCGCTCTTCGCGCTCCGTCAGCGGGTGGAGCGGACGCGGGCTGCAGACGCGCAATCCTTACGCGCTGGATCGCAATCCCAGCGGCTCCAGTTCGGGTTCGGGCGTGGCCACGGCAGCCAACCTGTGCGCGGCGGCGGTGGGCACAGAGACGGACGGCTCCATCGTCTCGCCCTCGTCGCTCAATGGCGTGGTGGGCATCAAGCCGACGGTTGGTCTGATCAGCCGCACAGGCATCATCCCCATTTCCAAGACTCAGGACACGGCCGGTCCGATGGCGCGCACGGTGCGCGATGCGGCTCTGCTGCTCTCCGCGATGGCTGGCGTGGACCCCGCCGACGAAGCTACGCAGGCCGCGGCCGGCCATATTCAACCCGATTACACTCGCTTCCTCGACGCGAACGGATTGAAGGGCGCGCGCATCGGCGTCGCACGCAAGATGTTCACGAACAATCCGGCAGTCACGAAGCTGATCGAAGGCGCGCTCGACGCGATGAAGAGAGCGGGCGCCGAGATTGTCGAT
>Ga0315272_10000614_pt1 | contig 18187 bp, 36 predicted proteins | sample C3_middle_MG_FD_203918 | JGI IMG/M metagenome (GOLD analysis project Ga0315272, IMG submission 203918) | Sediment microbial communities from Yellowstone Lake, YNP, Wyoming, USA - C3_middle | ecosystem: Environmental > Aquatic > Freshwater > Lake > Sediment | place: USA: Wyoming | collected...
GGGCCGGGGGGATAATATGATGATGATGATGATTACGCCTTATGGTCCTGAGAGGGTTCGTTGGGTGTCGATGCCGACTTCGACGGGAAACGAGTGTTCGGGCTGGCGGGTCGATTTTGCTATCAGAAAAACGGATAGTTGAGACTTAATGTGTTACCATGAATACATATATCATTCCGATTATCCAGTCGAGGTATAGTCTAACTATTGACATCGATATGATTAGCAGTATTGATATTATTGCTGATATGATGAGCCATATTATTAGCTGTTTAAATGCTCCTATGCTTGGCTTTTCAAGTAGAGTTGTGAATGACTGGAACACCCATAATGAGCTGACGTTTAAAAATACGAATAGAAATGGTATGCTGGCAAGTGCAATTATAAGAACTATTATTTCTAGTGGTGTCATAGCCACCAATTTATATACGCCATACTAAGGTCTTAATAAATGTTTTGCTTTGAGCATCTAGAGGTTTTGACCGAATAGTTCAGCTATGTTTAGGCTTGCTGTTCCAGAGTGTATCGTTGTAATTTGCATTGAGCTGTTATAGTATGCATCTATCCTTATTGATGCACTGCCTGAATGAGTATATTGTGGTTGCGGAGGAGGCTGTGGTGGAGGCTGTGTTTGTTGTTGCTGGCTAGTGGGCTTAGCAAACGTATTGTATATTATATATAGGAGGACTGCACCGAGGATTATGAGTATTATGTTTTTTCCTGATGTGCTTGTTTCTGGTGTCTCAGTTTCAGATTGAATAATTGTATTGTCGCTCATTTTCATCAACTGTGTGAAAGTGTTATGGTGATTTGTATGTAATGACCGTTTGAGACGTATTCATAATCAGCCTTGTCTAATTCGATTAGGACATTGCCATTTTGTGAGTCTAGGAATTCTATCCTGCCAATATAGTCTGAGCCGTTTGGTGCGTTTGTTACCTTGAATTGGTCTGTCTGTATTGTTACAATTGACTTTGTATAGTCTGGCGTTATGGTTATGTTGCTTGTGGAAGCCATTACTGTTTGACCATCACTTGCATATACTTTTACAAATGTTGGCTTAAAGCTTACACCATTAGGATTGACATATTGCCTGCCATATCCAAATACATACAGTATGAGGCTTACAAGTCTATGTTCAGAGCTAGTTAGGTCGAATGTAAACTTTGACAGAAAGCCAGTTGTCTGGAGGACTGTTATGCTGAGCTGATAGTCTAAGTAAAACGTTATGTTGTCTCCTGGATTAACAGTTCTATCATCGACGTCATATATTATATAAGTGTCTCCTTGGTTGCCAATGAGATATATGTAGCTAAGTGTGTAGCTTTTACTGGGCGTATATGTCCCACTTATGTGTAGATAGTTTGGTGGGTCTATTACTACATTTATAGATGACTTGCTTAGAGTATCAACTATGTTGCCATTGTTATCTACAAAGCCGATTCTGTCAAGCTCTTCTAGTGCGGCTGTGCCTGTAATTTCGCTTATGACGTGTTTCCAAAACGTTGATGTGGAGCTACTACTTAGAGGAATTACAGACATATTTTTAGCCATAATCACCACCATTATGATGCAGAACCTACATCTATATATTTTATGCTGAACGAATCAACACCTGAGTGTAACCCAGCTATTGTGGCACTGCCAGTGTCAGTATATGATATGTTGAACTTGTCTATCCCTGAGTGAACTGTTGCCACTACGGCTGAGCCAACATCATTATACGATATATCAAATCCATCTATACCAGAATGAACATTTGCAAGTGATGCTTCTCCGATATCAGCATATGAGACTGTAAACGCATCAACACCATAGTGTGTTGTTTGCTGTTGAGGTGGCTGTGTCCCAGTCTGTTGCCCAGCTTTAGACTTGAAATATATGAATATGAATATTGCTATGGCAATAGCTAGCAGTAATATATCTTCATTTTTATGCTGTTCAGACATGTTTATACACCTATATCCAGCTCTACTTGTATGTAGTCATTTACGTTCACGTATTCATACTGTAACCATTCCCAGACTATTAACCCAAAATTGCTTACTGTATCTCTGAACACTATGCGATTTATATATTCATTGTTTCCTGATACCTGTGTTACCTTAAATATGTCAGTTTTCCATTTAACCGTTGATGTTGATGAGTCATATGACGCTGTTATGTTTGTGGATAAAGCTATAATTGTTGCACCATCTTGACCAATAACCTCTACTTTACTGGGTTTTAGACTTATACCTGTCGGGCTAGTTGCATTCCTACCACCTAGGAATATCTGTAGTATTGCTGATAGTAGCCTTGAGTAGTCTGATGTTGCATCAATGCTGAACTTTGACAAGAAGCCAGATGGGTTTCTATTTGTTATGTCTAGCGTTACTGTCCACGAAAAGTTCACTGGGACACCTTGAGTTACGCTTATGGGTGTTACAGACGTAGTAAAGTATGTGTTGTTGTTCTTTGTTATGATTTTCATTCCATCTAGAGTATAGCTTGAGGACGGTGTATATGAGCCATAGAGCTTCAGACTATTTGGGCTTAAAAATTGATAATTCATATTTGACAGCGAATCTTTTACAACACCCGATGACGTGAACTGTATTGCACCGAATTGTTCAAGAGAAGCCGTCCCTTGCAATTCATTAATTATGTGTTGTTTAAATGTAGATGTTGGAGAGTTGTGTGAAGGAACTACTTTTCCATTAATCCTTACATCAGTATTAAATGTGAGTTTAGCCACATTAACCACCATATAGATTATATCAAATTTGAGATAAAAACATTTCTAATTTTTGTGAAGTGTAGCTTTATTGTGGCTTTGCTACGACATCGTTGAATGTCATTTGTGATAGCTCAATACCATAGTGAATAGTAGCAGGGTTTGGGCATCCATAGTAAAGTGCAAACCAGTCTAGCTGATATGACCATATCCCAAGAAAATCACCGTTATCGCTTAAAAGTGAAATAAGTTCTTCGACATAATCAACCGTCATTGGTTCAATTTCATGCTGAAATATTACGTTTTTGTTTCTGTCGTATATTTTTACATATGGCTTTTTGCCTATAGTATTATCGAGAACAACTAAGAACCAGTCGTCTGGGAGAGTAAAGTCATAATATGTTTGATTTAATAAAAATCGAATGTTGTGAACATTTGAACCTTTGGGAAAATCTGAAGATACTGATGCTAGTTGATTAGGTATTGGGACTGAGCGTATCCAAAATGCACCTCCAACACCATAGTTTGTCTTATTTATAGTATATTTTACTACAATTGCTATTCTTGTCCATGATATATTTTCAATTATTCTAGCTGGTCCACCTTCCTCACCATTTGGTGGAGTTGTGGTTACTATGCCATCCTTTACTACTTCATATCCAGATAAGCCAGTAAATGCGGTATTAAGCTGGTCTTGGCTTGAAAAGTCATACACAACAGTCCATCCACATGGCGGTGTCCATTCTGGGTCGAATGGGTCAAATCCAGATGGGTTTTCCATGGCTGTTAGTGTCTTACTATACGTCGAAAGTCCTGCGTTTTCAATTCCGCTGTGAACATTGGCTGTGTTTATCATGTCGTTAAACAGCATTATTGATGTATCAGAGCCATCGTGAATAATGGTTGTCTTAGGGAACGCGTTGAATGAATCGTTAAACAGCATGAAGCAATTATCTGTGCCACTGTGAGTGATTTGTTTGATTATTATGTTAATTATGTCATTAAATGCCATGTTTGATTGGTCTGTCCCACTGTGAATAGTGTATGGTGGAATGCCACGCTCTTGCTGTTGTATTTGCTGTTGTGTTTGACCGAAAATAGTTGCACGCTTAAATATGCATAACAAATATAAAAGTAGTAGAAATATTATGCTGTTATTCTTTTTTTTCTCACTTGTAATCAAGGACTACACCTGAAGTGTAAACTTTACCCTAACTATATCATTAACATTAACGAATTCATATTGAACGTAATTCCATTCTATGAGATTAATATTGCTGATGGTATCTACTAGGTCGATTTTTGATATATATTCTTTATCGATAGTAGTTTTTGTAATGACCATGTCTCCAGTCTCATATGTAATCTGATATGTAGTACTGTCGGGTGTTATAGTTATCTTGTCGCTTTCAGCAATAACAGTTGAGCCATCACTAGCTATAACTACAGCCTTGCTGGGCTTTAGAGATATCCCATTTGGATATGCGTTACTACGACCCTGTGCCAAAATACTTGCAATAGCTGTAAACAATCCATTCATGTTTAGAGTCATATTACTAAGAAAACCGCCAGTAGAAATCCTATTAACGCCAAACATTAAATCCCACTCGAACTCGACTTCTATGCCACCAGTAACATTGACTGGGTTCTGAAGAGCTGTATAGAAATACTTGTATCCATTAGCAGTAGTTATCATTACGCCGTCTAGGGTATATGAAGTAGAAGGAGTATAGTAGCCAGACACCCTTACAGATGTTGAAGTTGGATTCCAAGCACCATTATCAGGTATAGAGTCCATCTGATTTTGACCAGACATGAATATTATACCTGTTATAGTGTCTAGACTAGGTGTCCCATTTAGCTCTGCGAAAAGGTGATTGATAAAGTCTTGTTGTGGGGAACCTAAACTAGTTATGCTTTTTCCATTTATGCTGAATTTCGACTTAACATTCATATCTACAACCACCAATATAAAATAGAAAAAAATAGTTTAAAAAGTTTTTTACACGTGAAATACGTGTTATGTTTACTGTGGCTGAACTGTCAATGATAATACGGTTTTACTCTTAATAGTGTAGCCTAATATAGTTGCTGAGCTAGCATCATACTGGTCATCTCCAGCAAACGACGCCTGAAAATCATAGGTATTTGGAACAGTAAGAGTAATAGTAGTTGTAGCTACTCCATTAGCATCAGTAACTGCAGTCCCGTCATCAGTCCATTCTTTATCAGCACTTAGTTTGTGCTGAAAATCAATAGTTTTACCAGATATTGGGTTTCCAGAGTTATCTTTCAAAGTAGCTACTAGCTGAACCTGTCTGCTCCCTAGAGGTATAACTTGGAATGTCGCCTTAGACATACTATCACCAATTAGTAACATAAAACAGAAATATATAAATTTGTCTATTCGGATATGTTGCCTCTTATAGATGAGAACATCAATAACGATAATGCCACTAATAGTATAATTAACACTGTGCTAGGTTGTGATGTCTGCTGTGAAGGTTGCTGTGTAGTGGGCGGTGTATATGTAGCTACTGCACTAGCTGGTTCATATTCACTATCGCCACCAAAAGATGCCATATAATATGTCTTCTGAGTAGTTTCATGAATAACGATAGCCGTCCCAGTGTTATCGGTTACTGATTGAGATATTTGTGTATAATTTACTCCGTCATATGAATAGCTAAACGTTATAGTCTCTCCAGATAAGGGGTTACCATCAGTGTCTGTTAATCTAGCTACAAGTTTTACAGTAGCCATCCATCAATCACCACCTTACAGTGGATTGACGCTTAGAGTCAGCGTTGTCGGTATTAAGCCAGACTTGGGAATAGGGACTAGGTTGAATGGGTCATAATGCATATCAGGTAAGTCTCCTATATCAAACAGAAACATTGTAGGCTGATTGCTGTATGTAATTACGCCACCATAAGCAAATACGTCATACGTGTTCTCGTCTAGAAACATCATGTATGGGCTTACTAGATATCCAGCACTCTCACTAGTGGATATTGGAACCTTAGCCTCTACAAGGTTTGCTGGATTTTGTAATTTATCATCGGTATCAACTACACTTACACCCCACGTTGAACACTGTGTATTGGGATAACCATACATCGCTAGTATAAGTCTATTATCGCTAGACCTTACACCTAATACGTTTGGATGTATGCTTCCAGGGTCTGAAGTCATATAACTTGTATCGGGAACTACATAGAATTCTTCTTCAATATATCCACCATCGAGATAAAACACTTGCCATTCTGTTACATAATCCCATCCACTAGCTGGGTAACCAGCACCATATACCACAAGTCTAACTGTGCCTTGACTATCCATATAGTATTTTTTCCATGCAAATGGTCCAGCTCCAGAAACAAAGCTACCTGAATACTGTATCCGTGAAAAATCATATGGATTTATTACATATATTACTCCAACAGCACCATTAGTAATAAATGCATCGGTGCCAATAAGTATGGCTGGCTTATTTGTAGTAACATCTAGAAGATTTCCTAGTGGAATTATGTAGTTTCCAGTATTATCATTAGTTATTAGCTGTGGTGTTTTAACCGCCCTCTTCTTATACATATCTATGATTATAGCTGTCTTATCTGTATCATGCGGTGCGAATAGTAAATTATCTGCGATAGGCAGAAAAGTAGTCCATGGGAATATTCCATTATTGATAACATTGTTTGAGTATTGTCTCTCGGTACCTAGCTGAACATTAAGGGTCGATGGGTCTATCGTTATCTCTCGTTCATATAGGTATCTCGAGCCTGTGGTTTCAGTTGTCTTAGTGTAAAACAGTATTGCTCTAATGTTTCCGTTTCTGTCTATGTATGGCTTGTATATCGGTCCAAGGTATGTATTCGGCAAGGCATTCTTTAGTGAATTAGAATACATAACCATCTTGTTCTTTAGGTCGATTTTGATTAGGTATCCAGTCATTCCATATAGGTATATCGTTTCTTCCCCTGTTGCTATAATCCTGGCATTACTATTAGAACCTAGCAAGTCAGACGATGTAGGAATAGTTACAGGCGTAACCGTTACCATTCAAATCACCAAATAAGATATGTCCTAGTAGCTATAAAAAGTTTTTTCGGAATATTCGATTACATCCGTCTCAATTTCTAGCAGTGCTATGAATATTAACAGCATAAAGACCATTAGCGTGAAATACACTGCAAATGCCAGCGGGTTTGATTGTAGATACTTTATACTACTGAATATGAATATGCTGTAAACTAGTATTAGCAGAAGCGAGGACAACAAAAAAACAACTATTTTTTCTTTCATTTTGACATCGCTATTAACACTGCTACTATCGCTACACCAATTGCTAAGTATAATAGTGTATTGTTCTGTGTTGATTGCTGTGTAGTAGTATTTGCCTGCTGTAACGCAGTTGATAATCCACTATAATAGTTTGACGGGTTTACAAGTGGAGACGTCATTATCTGTGATATTGCCTTTGCTCTCTCTGTTGGGTCTGGTATCTGATTAGCGTAGTCTAGTGCAGTTTTAAGTGTCTGCTGTTGCTGTTGAACAACGTTCTGATATGTCTGTGCAATATACTTGTCTCTCTCTGTAATAGCCTGTGTAGTTTGGGCTACTGTAATATCATGAACAATATTTGCTATATAGTATAATCCAATCAAGCCTGCTATTACAAAAAATGCTATAACCTCGATTGCTATATCCTGCTCGTATGTTACTAATATGTCTGAACCATCCACCGAAATGCTCTTAGCTGGCAGATTTATACCAATCCTATTCATTATTGCTGTAACTATGCTGTAAGCATAAGACGCTGGCTGTGCAATAAACTGTGCAAAGAAATAGTCAATAAAGCCTGCTACATGGTCAAATCCAGGAATATTAAACAAGAAGTTTAACAGGTCTTTTGTAACAGATATCCTAAATGTTACGTCAAACCTATCAGATGGTCCGAGTAGAGTTATTTTGTCTGTTACCTTCTCTATCCTGCCCATAAAGTAGAATTTTCCTCCATGAGCATCACTATAAATATAAGCTTCTATTATTCCGCTAGTTATTGGAAGGTCTATAACAGTTGCATTATATTGACCAAATACTGGAATACCATTATATGTGCCACTCCATGCTGAATAAGGTGTAGCAGTAAAGCCGTCTGGATAATAGAATGTTATTTGTTTAACAGCTTTACCATACACATAGTTAAGAGACTTATGCTCTAACAGAACACCATTAGTATTATATATTTCAACGTGAAGAACATCCGTTATCAAGTTATTTATATTTCCTCTAGGGTTAGTACTCCATACTTGTAACATGAATTGCCCTGAACGAGTAGTTGAGCTGATAGTGTCATCTACGTATGTTGTAACGCTATCATATATCTTTAGCTTTACTGTCTGACCTGCTGTATCAACGTATATTGTAGCTGGCTGGTCGTAATTAGCGAAATAATTTGTATATACCCATTCAACCTTAGTCATGCATCTTCACTATTATTATTGTATTATTCTAGCTTCTCTAAAATGCAAAGATTTAAGGTGTTTAAGTCTAGTAATCTCTAATCTATTACTCATTTCACCAACCTCAAATCTACCATTACCTGTTACTTCAAAAGCTATATATCCATCACCAAATATCTTATCGTCTGGTATTCTTACGTTTATCTCGTAAAATTCATATTCACCTTTATCCATATATCTTAATACCTGTAATTTTGCATCTCTTGATAAACTTCTAAACACTAAGTCTATTGATATTGGATTATCATCGATAAAAATTACATCAAATGGATTATTGCTCTCTATGTATTGCTTCAGCTTCTCAGCTATATCTTTTGCTGATAAATTTTCATATATGTCTGGCATACTATCACCAATAAAAGAAATACAAAAAAGGATTATTTATAGTTTTCTTCAGCTACATGTGTCCTATTCCAGCAATGGCTATGTCCTTTGTATTTGTATATACAAGCTCGCTGAGAATTTTAGAGAAGTATAACGTATTATTTAGTCTCCATATCTTTATCACATTGCCACTTACACCAACTGATAATGTCTTTATACTAGATTTAGGAGTATATAAGTGTCCTATCCCAATAACCTCATAGTCTGGTATATTTATGCTTCCAATTTTAACATCTGGGGTTCTTGTAAATATTAGCCTTAAAACGTTAAGCTCATACCTATTTTTCTTATAATCATACTCTATGTATGTTGACAATATGCTAGAATCATCTTTGAATATCACAGTAAAGTCTTTACCGCTTTCAATCTTCTGCTTCAATATACTGAATACATTTTCAGCTGACAAATTATCGTAAACTTCACTAGACATGCTATCGCCAAAAATAAACATAGAAAAAAAATTATTTATGGTTTTTCTTTCCATGTCTTACGGCAAAGGGCAGTTCAGCTTCTTTCTTAGGACTGGTGATAACTTGCATGGTAGTAAGTGAACTGTGAATATGTGTTGTTTAAGCTGGTCTGCCGTGTCAAATTCTTTGTCGCAGAATGGACACTTGTATTTGCATTCTGGACACTGTGGACATGGTGGACACGGCTGGCATATGTCTTTCTGATGAACATCGGTTATGTGTTGTTTCAGTTGGTCTAGTTCATCGAATTTAGCATGACACCAAGGACACTCGTGTAAACACTGCTGTGGTGGTGGCTGTGGTGGAGGTGGTTGTGGAGGCTGTTGTGGAGGTTGTATTTGCCAGTTTGGATTACCAAACATCTTTCTATACTGTGCGTCCCAACGTAACCATTGGGCGTTCTCTGGGTCAATGTTATCCCACTTTTGTGCCTCCTGCTCATATAAATCAAGCATTTTCTGATAAGCATCGCTACCCTTAACACCGCTTAACAACAATTTTGCTACTTCGAATTCAACTCTCAGGAATGACTCTAGATGCTGGTCTTCGCCCCAACTTGTGCCTTTATGCATTTCCTCGAACTCAACGACAATGTAGTAATCTTGGGTCTCGCCTACAGCAAAAAAGTTGTTACTCTTCTGTGCCATCTCTGGGATTAAGAAATTACCAATCTCACATGATATGGGCTTAAAACCGATACCATCAAATTGTCCTTGTTGAATTGGCTGTTTAATTAATGGTAGCAATTGCCATCCTGTATACATTTGCGGTGGAAATAGAGGTCCACCATGACCAATACCGTCAATTAGAACTATCTTTCCTTTGTATTGCTGAAGAACCTCGTTAAACTTCTGTGGATTATCGTCTTGAGACGCCAACACTATAATGTTGTATAGCCCGTTAGGGTCTACATACTTAGGGTATAGATTAGCGTAATACGGTGCCGCCGTATCAGTAGCTACATCATTCCATCCGAATGGTGCAGTAACGATAACAACAGGTGCATCTAGCCTATTTCTACTCATAACACCACCTCTATCGGATTTTGGCTTTCAACATTTGCATAAAGATTTGCCTGAACTCTGGGCTTTCTCTAAACAACATTGGATACTCTATCCTCTTAACCCTTCTTCCACCAACAGATATCGTGCTACAATTCCGCAGATTCTCGGGCAAACTATTAACGTATTCCTCTATCTTTTTCGCCATCTCCTCTATACTATTAGCGTCAAGCGTTAAGCCTACCTTCATTGCCTCTTTTTGTAGCTCACGGAATTTAATAACGTAACTCATTGCTCCACCACCCTACTAGATATTAGACCTGCTAGAAATGAGAACAATGTAACTAGTATATCCTTGTAGTCCGTAGGCGTCATTGTAGAGAAAATGAATGCTACTGTTATACATATAAATCCAATGCTGAACATTATGACAATGTCCCATTTATAGTAATGCTGAGGTGGCTGTTGATTGTCAAGCCTTATTGGTGGAATTATTGGTTTCAGAAGCCACGCAGATAAACCTATACCACCAATAAAGATAGATGTTAGTATACCAAACCCAACACCAAATTTGTTAAACACATACATTGCCGTATAGCCTGCCACTGTAAGCACTGTTACCTCTAATAGTAAATCCTTAAATTTCATTCTTTCTCACCGATAATTTATACCCAAGAAAATATTTAACCTTTTCGCCAATACGAGTGCCTCTTTAATATACCCACGTTCAACCATCTCGTTCAATAGCCATGATACTGTTACGCCTAGAATAGCACATGCCGTCTGTATGTCTATTTCGCCTCTTATGAGTCTTTTAATTACAATATCGACTTTGCTTGACATTAAAACCAGAAAAAAAGTATTATTTTTAATATAAAACTGTTATGCTAGTGTATTTTAAATGGCTATTGTCTCAGCGTATGACTTGTTGGGTGTAACAGCTACAATCGTATGGCTTCCACTAGCTAGAGCGGTGGATGGTGTATATGTGAAGTGTCCGTTAGCATCAGTAGTTATAGTTCCTGTAACTTTTTGCCCGTCAATGTATAGCTCTACACTAGCGTTAGCGTCAAAGTTCCATCCTTCTATCTGAGATGCAGTAACATACATGAAAGGTGCCTTAGCTACCATGTCCTCGTAAATGTCATCTACAGCGAATACCAAACCCCATATTAATCCACGTTCAAGTATATCCTGCCTTGTAACCATGCCTACAAGTCCAACAGCAATACCGAGGACAGCGTCATCATACCTCTTAGCTAGTTTAGTAACGTTGTTATACCAAAACGCCTGTTTCCTAAGTTCTTTAGAGCCTATCATCAAAGCACTTCCAAGGGCTACACTACCAATATTTATTCTCCTTAACATGTTTGCAACTTCTGCCATATGTGTTCACCTGCAATTACTTAGTTTAAGCGGATATATATAAACTTTACTCTTTCAAGGACTTCGCTATTAGCTTGTATGTTTCAATCGCTGTTATCAATGCATCTGTTGGCAAATTCAACATTTCCGCTACACCTTCAATAACGACTAGTTCATTCTTTGACTCGTTGTATTTCTCTTGTAGTTCATACAGCTTTTCAGGAGAAACTTTAACGTTGAACTTTTCTAGTAGTTTAGCTAAACGTTCAAAATCGATATTTCCATTACGTATCATTTGTTCTATTTCTCCAGCGTATTTTAGTGTTGAGACTATCCTCATTGCTGTAACTACATCTACCTTTTGATTAGACGTCATGCTAGGTCAGAAATAAAAACAGAAAAAAACTATTTAAATTTTTCCGCTAAAAAACTGCCTTACTCTGTTATTGCTCCTCCAGCTCCTCCTCCAGCTCCAGCCTTAGCCTCCTTAACTGGGACAACGAATAGCTGTTCAATCCTTCTTAGTATCCTCTCGTTTCCACCCTCACTCCTAAAGTAATCACGCAAACTGTTAATCATTGATGTCTTTATAAATCCATATTTCCTAGCTAGGTGCCATATCTTACGTGCATAGTTTCTATACAGTATCCTAGGTGTTCCAACCAATCCTTCATCGTCTAGAATAGCACTTACCTCTTCATCTAGCTGTGCGAGTGATTTCTGTGCAATTATCTTACTAAAGTCATCTTCGGCAACAGATTTAAGTGTGTTCATTTTCCTGTTGTATTTCCCAACTGCTGGCTCAGTGTTTTCAAGGTGGCTCCTATAGTTTAGCTCTCTAAGTTCACCTTTCTTTACGCCAACTTTCTCAACTACTACTTGAGCTGACATGTCTTATCACCTGCAAATAACCATATCAACAGCTAATATTTAAACCTTACTATATGCTTCTCGAGACAGACATGACCATTCCAACGTTTAAAATAACAAAAAAACGGGTGTTTATGACCGTGTGGGGGCTAGCCCCCCAACTATTACCTATACTGTTATTATTACTTCTGCAAATTGTATAATATGAAATAGCTATATGTTTTGTGTCCTACATGTGTATATCTCGATATATAGTAATACCTTATCGCTCTAACAATCTTGTCTTTGTTAATGATGTCTCCCACAATTTTGTTGTAGTGTAGAAATAGATATTTTGCATTTAATAGTTCAGCGATATTGTATGCATAATATATTATCAGCTTCGGTGAACCAACGATATAGTTGTATTCGCTTCGCCTATGTTCATGATTATGCCATCTAGGAGGGTCTGCTACTACAATATCAGCCTTGCTAATCTCTACATCTCCACGCCTCAACATGTTATAGAACTGCCACGTAGTGCAATTATAGAACTTGTCTGGCGTTACTACCCATTTCCACTTTCTTACGTCTATGCCAATAAGCGTCTTTGGTCGATATATCGTATAGAACCGTCCTTTACCATACGTCGTATCAACAACTACATCCCCCAACTTACTAATCACGTCAGCTACTATCTTTGATGCTGGGTATTTATGATATAGTCCTCCCAACTTCTGGATGTCCGTTTGGTTTATCTCTTCAACTTTATACGTCATTGTTTTCACTCATTAGCTGTTTCAGTGCCACACGTATAGATAAAATTTCTTTCTTTAGCTCCTCTATCTCTGATTTCAATTTCTCAACATCGTTAGACACACATGTTTCCTCTAGCTCGTCAATCTTTTCATCGAAATACGTCCACTCATTCATTAACTCGTTTAGCTTAACTCTCAAATCAACTAATTCATTCTCTAATTCTCTAATCTTTTTCTCTATATCCACGATAAACCACCCGTTCTAATTATGTTTTTGGTTTTGGCAGATATAATATTTTCTCCTCTGGCATAAACGTGTATAGGTAACACTCGTTCTTTAATAGACATGTGTGGCATAGATATGTCTTGATTAACAGCTTACCATCCCTATTCAGCCTTACATAGTCTCTTATCCATCTTGTAACCCAATCCCACACATCCTCATAGAACACCTCTTGTTTAACGTATTTCGTTACTCCCAAATTCCACTTGTAAAAGATAAAGAACATCTTTGGTGTCTTGTTATATATTCTCTTGAACATGTTTGCATATATCTGTATTTGCCGTGTAAACAGTTCTCTTTGTTCATTGAGATTAGGATATGGCTTGATTTCAAAAATAATATCGCCACATAATATGTCAATATGTCCTACTAGCGTTATGTCTTTGTCAATCTCTATACGTAGCTCTTTCTCTTTTTCACAGTTCTCGAATTCTTTGCTAGTCTGTAATATTGCATGTGTGATTTGTCCCCGAATTCTATACTCATCCATGAAATCATATGGTCTGTAATATGGACAACGTAACAACTCAGTTACTCGTATCTCCACCACCATTATCACCATTTTCGATATTTGCCTGTTTTTTCATAAGCTCCATCTTTATCTCTCTTACTATCTCCTCAATGTCTGCCTCTTTTTCCGTATTTTCCAGTCTGTAACGTATTACTTTCCACCTAGTAACTTGGTCAATAATCTTCTTTAAGCTCCGTTCAGACAGCATTCCAGTCTTAACCATTTCTAGCAACATTCGATATGCCTCTTCGCTTTCAGGTAAATCACTAGTAGCTACAAAGGCAAGCTGATACACTAGCTTACTCTTTTGCTTAGCTCTCTTAACAATCTCGCTAGCACGCTTCTCTATCTCTTTTAGCTTCTTTAACTCCTCATTCACTTGTTCATTTGACATAACGTATTACCTCCGCACATTTGTCATAAACCTTTAATTCGCCATTCTCAATATCAGCTAGTTTACATAGCTGGTTTAAACGCAGTGTAGCATATCCACGTCTAAGACTAGCCAGCAAATGTTTTATGTCTAATACATTTTTCAGCTCTTTCTCTTTGCTAGCAGTCTCAATCAGTGCAGTAATGTATGCTCTCCATTTCTCTTCTGTAAATTGTTTCCATAGAACAGCGTGAAGACCGTGAGGAGTGATATATATTGAAGCATCGACATTCAGCATCTTTGCTAACGCTGTTACAAACTTTATCACATAATCGACTTTTGACTGTAAATATACGCCTTTTTGCTTACTTAGGTCAAAATCAAGCATAATTAATCGCTTACTTGAGACGCCTAATGTATATTGTGTCTTTGTCTTATGAGATAGGATTTTAGCAGTCCTAATTGCAACAGTCATATCACTCGTGTTTACCCTATTTACATTTCCCATATTCTCAATCCTCCTCTTCGGGCTTTTCAGGTAATACAGTGTAGAAAAATGACACATCGTGTAATAGTATATCACGCCACAAGTCTGTCTGATACTTTTGTATATCCTCTTTTGTTACCTGTATATCACCTGCCCATTCCAGCTCCTCATAGAACTTTAATAAACATGGGTATTCGTCCTCATCAACGTCCTCTATTTCCGCCCTCGGGCTTTCAACTTGTTCTTTACCCTTACTCATTGCATCCCACCCTCTCTACTCTCAATGTATTCTGCGATTGTGGATAACAGCAAAGGATATAACCATCTAACACAACCATCAATGTAACGCAATCTAGCTTTAAGTCTTTTTGCCTCCCCCTTTATCCCCTTTTTCTCCAGAAACCTATCGACATACTTATCAGCCATATCGCTACAAATAGCCTCAGCCATCTCTTCCACGGAATTATAATCGCATACCTCAATCTCTATCTCCTCCTCATGACCGTCTGGAAATATCAGCCTCAAAACCATCATAACTGTATACCTCTGATATCACTCATAAGTCTCAATATCAAGTTCTTGAACTCTGTTTCAGTCAAGACATTTAAGACTATTGCATTATTGCTAACCTTTATCACGGTATATAATTTCAAATATGGATTATAAATCACTGCTTTTATGTTCTCCTTTCTCAGCTCCTCTTTGACAATAAATGTATCCACTCGTATTCTATCACCCATGCATCCTCGTGTTATAAAGCAATCAATTATTCTATCTATTATGTTATCCAATTCGCTAGCTTTCATTTCCTCAACTTTTTTATCGATACTCATATAATACACCTTTTACATTTCTATTAAAGACTTAATCAGGTTAGCTATTGCTTGTATATGTGTATTCAAATGTGTAATGCCAAGGTTATCCCTTAGTAGTATTGACACATTTAATGCATCACTATTACCAGCCTCTACCTTTTCATATAGTATCTTTACAAATTGTGTCTCTAACATGCCACAAAAATACAACGAATAGCCCAACTTATGCTTAATATAGATAGACATATCTATCACTTTTTCCCCAACACTATAAGTAATCCATAAATCACTGTCTATCTTTATGCTATCATCTATAATTTTATCTAGCTCCTTTCTTAAATTATACATAAACATTCTTAATGCATCATTCATTCCTTTTCACCCTCTCTTACTAGTTTTTCTAATTCATCAACTACCCTAAGTAATATCGACTCAGCGGAATCTAGCTCATTAACTATATCTTCGTTTTCACTATCATGGTATTCTTCATATAGGTATTCTCCGTTATCTAGGTAAGATATGGCATCCTTTATTTTTTCAATTATCTCTTTTAGTTTTTCCTTCTCAATAGTTATCGACATTATGTAACACCTCATAGTAAGTTTTTAATACAGGTAATACCTTGTTAATAGTAGTTTCAGACACATTGGTCTTGAATGTAATGTTTATGTATAGCATCGCATTGCCACTATCCTTTTTCACCATTGTTGTTGATACCTTAAGATTTTTGAAGAACATATTAAGATATGTCTTTGTAAATGGCAAATCATATATTGCAATTTCGACCTCATTATCTCTAACTCTCAACTCAACGTGTTCAGCATCCTTGAACATCTCTTTTAACTTACTCTCTAGCATATCACGATACTTCTCCATTGTCTTTTCACTTAACACTTATCTCACCTCACTCTAGCATTACTGATATGTTAATTACCATAAAACAACGAGTTTCATTTATTACAATTCCCGCAATCCTAAGTCCATTTCTTACTATGATATCATATATTTGGTGTATTTGGTCAAGTCTAATTCTAAATGTTGCAATTGTTATTTCCATCTCTTTTGGCTCTCTCCATGGTATTTTTTCATATCTAATATACGTTGAATCATTTTTCTCTGCCCATTCCAATAGTTCTGTTGTAGCCCTCTTTACTCTTTTTCTTAGCTCTTTCTCTATTTCTTGCATTATCTACACCTCTTTAAGCATTAACCATAAATACAGCTTTATCTCATTGTTTCTCACTTCCATGAACCAGTGTGCCACTTTTAAGTTGTTTCTATTTACTACATCCATTAGTTCATCCCAGTATTCCGTGTTGAACATATGGCTATAGATTATTAGGGTTCTAGCTCCATTGTATAATACAGAACGTCCATGATATTCTATCTCGTAATAGCGTTTTTCACTCAACTCCATTAGGTCTGCCCACAGCTTTTTCAATTGCTCATTCAGTTTCTTTTCATATTCCATATATCTCACCTCTTATACAACATAAGCGAAAAAAGAAAAAAATACTCATTTTATATCACATCACTGATTTGGTGGTGCCAATGTGTAATAGCGTTTTCTCCGAACGATTTTCGCCTTTAATTTCTTTCCTGATTTAAGCAATTGCTCGAATTGTTTAAGCTGTTTCAGTAAAACGCTTGAACTAGTCCGTGTTGCAAACTCTTTTCCATCTAATGTCTCACAAAGCACATGGATTATCTCTCTATCATTATATTTCTCAACTGTTACGTCCTTGATTAGCACTGGAATATTTAATATCTCGTCTATCCTTTTATATTCAACGTCATATGGTCTTGAATACGTGGCACTATACTCTATTACGTCGTCGTTACTCATTTCTACTACGTCGCTATTCCCTACCTTTTCTTTACCCATATGTCTCACCCGTTTTGTTTAGGTGGGGGATTTTACCCCCACTATAATGTCCGCTTATTTGCTAATCAAAAGAACAAGAACAAAAAAAGAAAAAAAATATTGGTTTTTATACGATATTGCGTCGGGAAGACTTCCTTTGTCTCTCGTTGAACTTGTTGCACAGCCCGATTATTTGGTTTACGAGTGGCTTATTGTATTCAAGGGCTTTAGCCAATTCAATCAGGAATTCAACGATATCCGCATTGGGGATTACAAAAGAGTTCTTTAGTGATGGGCTTACTATTCTCAGCATTGGATTACCATTGGGGGATATGTTGATTTCAAGCATGTAGCCCCTGTTAGTCCATAAGCGAATTTCTTGCCAACTATTCTCATCTATGGCTTTTTGCCTAAGCTCTGGTATCAATTTAGCAATTTGCGAAAAGTCTTTCTCGAATTTGTATTCCGCTGGTATCTGTGTCTGCACATTTTCGCTCTTTACCTTTTCCTTTGCTTTCTCACTCATGTTTCCTGTGCCTCCCCCTTTCGGGGGCGTGTTCTCTAGGCGTGGCGGGGGTTTAAAAACCTTTCGCCCCCCCGCTTCGCCCACCGTCGAAGTCTTCCCTCGGCTCGCCTAAATTTATTCGGAAACCTTCGCCAACCGTCGAACCACGAGAAACTCTTCCCTCGCCTCGTCTCGTGTCGAAGCCCCCATCGACGCCAGCCGAACCCTCTCAGGACCAATGAGCGTAATCATCATCATCATCATATTATCCCCCCGGC
>Ga0315272_10000615_pt1 | contig 18171 bp, 17 predicted proteins | sample C3_middle_MG_FD_203918 | JGI IMG/M metagenome (GOLD analysis project Ga0315272, IMG submission 203918) | Sediment microbial communities from Yellowstone Lake, YNP, Wyoming, USA - C3_middle | ecosystem: Environmental > Aquatic > Freshwater > Lake > Sediment | place: USA: Wyoming | collected...
CGCTTCTTCAACCAGCCGAAGCTGGACGAACTGCGCGCGCGCCAGGTACAGGCGGTGAAGTATCTCGACCGGGTCGTCGAAGAGTTATTCGACCTGGTTCCGGACAACACCTACATCACCATCACGGCGGACCACGGTGAGTTGTTTGGCGAGGAGGGCTATTTCGGACACGGGCCGATCCTGCATGACAAGGTGCTCGAAGTCCCGTTCGTCGAAGGAAAGCTGCGGTGAAACCAGGCGTCCGGACTGGCCGCCAGACTCTGCGCGGTCCCCTTCTCATCGCCCTTGCGATCGCTGCGGCGCTCTGCTTTCAAGCCGCCTCCGAACGGAGCCGCACGCTGAAACAGAGCCGCGACCATCAGCGGGCGGTGGCGTCAGCGCTTTGTCTATCTTCGTCAAAAATCGAAAACGACCGCATAGATGTATCACCGCTCCCCGACGGTCGCGGCTCGGTTTCGGTCGCTTACATTGGACCGGGCGCCGGTTTCGCGTTTCTGGGATCGTTCCTGACCCTGGTGGCGGGCTTCTTCCTCAGCGTCTTCTCGCTTCTGCTCTGGCCGTTTCGCATGGTCTGGCGTCTGGTGCGGCGCCGCAAGGGCTACCGCAAAGCGCACGTGAAGAAGGCCATCTTCCTCGGACTCGACGGCCTGGATCCCAGGCTGACGGAGCGCCTCATCGGGGAAGGCAAGCTGCCGAATCTGGCACGCCTCGCCGCGGAGGGCGGCTATCGCCGTCTGCGGACCACCTTCCCGTCGCTCTCGCCCGTGGCCTGGTCCACTTTCGCCACGGGCGTGAGCCCGGCCAAGCACAATATCTTTGACTTCCTCGACCGCAGTTTGAAATCGTATCTGCCGCAACTCTCCTCGGCTCACGTGGGCAAGGCCGAGCGCGTCCTGCGCATTGGACGCTGGCGCATCCCGCTCACGGCCCCGCCGCTCGAACTGCGTCAGAAGAGCAAGCCGTTCTGGAAGATACTCGGCGAGCGAGGCGTGGGCTGCACGATCCTGCGCGTGCCCATCACGTTCCCGCCCGAGCAGTTCGACGGAAAGCTGCTTTCCGCCATGTGCACGCCTGACCTGAAGGGCACGCAGGGCAGCTTCTCTCAGTTCACTACGCGCGTGGAAAAGGCGACCTACGAAAATGGCAGCCGCTATCCGCTGCGTGCGGCGCCGAGCGGCTTTGAGGGCGAGATCGAAGGTCCCGAGGACACGTTCATCGAAGGCGGGACGAACCTGCGCATTCCGTTCCAGCTCCGGCGCCGGAACGGCCAGTACGAATTGCGCGTTCAGGAACACCGCGCCGTGCTCGAAGCGGGGCAATATACAGAATGGTTGAGGCTGACGTTTCGCACGGCCATCGGCGTGAAGGCGATCGGCATGGCGCGCTTCCTGCTGACGGAGACGGAGCCCGAATGCAGCCTGTACATGTCGCCGGTCAACATCGATCCGGAGCGGCCCGCGCTGCCCATCAGCCATCCCTCGTGCTACGCCGTGTATCTCGCGAATCTGATCGGCTCGTACGCGACGGCCGGCATGGCGGAAGACACCTGGGCACTCAATGAGGGCGTGATCGACGAAGACGCCTTTCTGCGCCAGGCCTACTCAATTTACGACGAGCGCGAGGCGATGTTCCTCAACGCGCTGGAGAGCACCAGCCACGGCGTGGTGGCTTGCGTCTTCGACACCAGCGACCGCATTCAGCACATGTTCTACGCGCACTCAGCCGCGTCGGACCGGCACTCGAAAGTGATCGAAGAGATGTACCAGCGCATGGACGCGCTGGTTGGCAAGACGCTGCCTTTCGCCGACCAGGACACGGCCCTGTTCGTCCTCTCCGATCACGGCTTCTGCGCGTTTCGCCGCGGCGTGAACCTGAACTCGTGGCTGCGTGACAACGGCTACCTGTACCTGAAGGACGGCGCTAGCGAGAGCGGGTCGTTTTTCGACGGCGTGGACTGGAGCCGGACGCGCGCCTATGCCTTGGGTCTGGCTGGCTTCTATCTCAATATCAAAGGCCGCGAGGCGCTCGGCATTGTCGCGCCCGGCCAGGAGGCCGAGCGGCTGAAGCAGGAAATCATCGCCAGACTCTCCGCTCTGCGCGAGGACAGCGGCGAGGCGCCGATCCGCACGGTCTACGCCACTGCGTCGCTCTATCGCGGCCCGTATGTGGAGGCCGCGCCGGACTTCATCGTCGGCTACAACGAGGGCTACCGGGCCTCCTGGGAGTGCGCGGTCGGCAAGGTCGCCGGGCGCGTTCTGGAAGACAACCCGAAGGCCTGGAGCGGCGACCATTGCGTGGATCCGGTGCTCGTCCCCGGCGTCCTGTTTTCCAATCGCCGGATCGACGCGGCGGATCCCGGTATCGAGGACATGGCCGCCACCGCTCTGCGCCTGTTCGGCATCGATCCACCCGCGTGGATGGACGGGAAGCCCGTGCTATGAGGCGCGCCGGAGCGATTGTCGCCGTCTGCCTGTCGCTTGCGGGTTGCGCCCGCCACACGACGGCCGTCAACAAGAAGATCATCGTGCTCGGCATCGACGCCATGGACGCCGGCTTTCTCGAACGCCATTGGGACGCGCTGCCGAACCTCGACCGGCTGCGGCGCACCGGCGACTTCCGCCGTATGGCGACCACCGTGCCGCCGCAGAGCCCGGTTGCCTGGTCCACCTTCATCACCGGAATGGACCCTGGCGGGCACGGTGTCTTCGACTTCGTGCATCGCGACCCGAAAACGATGCAGCCGCTTTCGTCGATGTCCGAGATCGTGCCTCCGACACACACGCTCGACATCGGGCCGTACCAGTTTCCGTTGTGGGGCGGCGGCGTAAAACGGTTCCTGCGCGGCAAGGCCTTCTGGCAGCTTCTCGATGACGCGGATGTGCCGGTGACGCTGCTGCGCATGCCGAACAACTTCCCGCCGCTCGAATCCAAGAGCCAGACGCTTTCCGGCATGGGCACGCCGGACATGCGCGGAACGTTTGGGACGTTCACGGACTTCAACGACAATCCGCTTGAGATAGCGCGCGACGTGGCGGGCGGGCGCGTCGTGCCGGTGACTCTTGAGCACGACCACGCCTCGCTCATCATCGAGGGACCCGAAAACACCCTGCGCAAGGATCATGCGCGGTCGAGCGTCACCATGACCGTGCGGCGCGATCCTGAAAACCCGGTGGCCCTGTTCGAGGTGGACGGCCGGAAATTCATCCTGAGGCAGGGCGAGTGGTCCGGCTGGATTCGCGTGCGGTTTCCGATCGTGCCTGGCCTCAAGTCGGCGGCCGGAATGTTCCGCGTCTTCGCGACGAAGCTAAACCCGGAATTCCGCATCTATGTTTCGCCCGTCAATCTCGATCCAGCCGAGCCCGAATTGCCCATCTCGACGCCCGCCTCCTACAGCGCCGAGCTCGCCGGGGCCATCGGTCCTTTCTATACCCAGGGCATCGCGGAGGACACCGCCGCATTGCGCGCGGGCGCACTGACTCGCGAGCAGTACCTGCAGCAGAGCCGTAGCGTCGGCGACGAGCAGTTTCGTATGTTGGAATACGCTCTCCGCCGCTTCCAGCGGGGAGTTCTCTTCATTCATTTCCTGGGGGTCGATCAGGATTCGCATGTGCTGTGGGGCGACCACGAAGACTTGCTGCTCAAAACCTACCAGCGCGTGGATACGGAGGTCGGACGCGTGATGCGCGCCGCGCCGGACGCGACCCTGCTCGTCATCTCCGATCACGGCTTCGCGTCCTTCCGTCGCGCCGTGAATCTGAACACCTGGCTTTACCATGAGGGCTTCCTGGCGCTCGACAATCCAGCCAATCTGGAGCAAGGCGAGATGTTCGCACACGTGGATTGGTCGCGCACGCAGGCTTATGGGCTGGGCCTGAACGGGCTCTATCTGAATCTCGCCGGACGAGAGCGCAACGGAATCGTGCAGGCCGGCGAGCGGGCGCGCCTGGTCGATGAGATCGCAACGCGTCTTGAGGATTTGCGGGACCCGCTGAACGGGCAGCGCGTGGTCGCTCGGGCGTATCGCGCGCGCGAGGTCTACCACGGTCCGGCCGTGGATTCCGCGCCCGATATCATCGTCGGTTGGGCCGATGGCTATCGCTCCTCCTGGCAGACGGCGCTCGGGGCAATGTCCGTCAAAACCATCGATGACAACATTGACGAGTGGCGCGGAGATCACTGCATCGCGGCGGAGCTGGTGCCCGCCACATTCCTGAGCAACCGGAAGAGCAGGTTGAACGACATCTGGCTCGGCGACCTCACCGTGACGTTGCTGCACGAGTTCGGCGTCAGTCCGGCCGCGGGCATGCGTGGAAGAGCAGTATTCTAAAGCGGAGGCAGGCAGCGATGGGACCGTCATTCAAGCTGAAAAAGGAACTCTGGGCCAAGGTCAAGAAGGTGTCGGAAGCGGCGGGTTACAGCTCGCCGGAGGAGTTCGTAGCGCACGTGGTCGAAAAGGAGATCGCGAAGCTCGAACTCGACGACGCCCAGTCGAACGAGGACATCGTCAACCGGTTGAAGGGCCTGGGCTACATCGATTGATGCTCTCGGCGGCGCACACCTGGAGCCTGACCGCGATCGCCATCGCGGTGGCTTTCGCCCTGCTCTGGGCGTTCGGGCGATGCTCCGATCAGACCGCGATCCGGGTCGCCAAACGCAAGGTGCGGGCGCACCTGCTGGCGTTCCGGCTCTTCTCCGACGAGCCGTCGCAGATCTTCCGGTCGCAGAAGCAACTGCTCGTCTGGAACCTGCGCTATCTCGCCCTGATGTTGCGCCCCACCGTCGTTACGATCGTCCCGCTCGCCTTGCTGCTCTTTCACCTCGATGCCGTCTACGGCCGCCGTCCGCTGGAGGCGGGGGAATCGGCCATCGTCACGGCGCAATTCGCCGCCGGATTCGACCTGCGGGCGGCGCCGCTTTCGCTGCACGGCCGCGGCGTCGCGGTGGAGACGCCGCCCTTGCGCCTTCTTGCGGATCGGCAAGTGTGTTGGCGCGTGCGCGCGGAGCGCGGAAAGTCCGGCAGCGTGGGCCTGGATCTCGCCGGCGCCTCAGCACAAAAGCTTGTGCAGGCGGGAATGGATTTCAGCTATGTGTCGGAGCGGCGTGTGTCGTCACTCCCTGCGTGGCTGCTCTATCCGCGCGAGGTCCGGCTGCCCGCCGCTGAGCTCGACTCGATCGCCGTGGACTACCCTTCCGCGCGGATCTCCGTCTTCGGATTCGGCGTCCACTGGCTCGTCTGGTTCTGTGTCGTGAGCTTTCTCGCGATGCTTACATTCAGAAGCCGCCTGCGCGTGACATTCTGACGCAATTGGGCTGACGCAATCGGGCGAGCTACCGGGCGGCGTATTCCTTGGTGAACCCGGTGCGCAGATTCTTCACGCTGAACGCGCCGTTCGGCGTTATATCGGCCTCGATCCCAAATCCCTGGCAGTGCTCCTCCGTGTTGGCGATCCGGTCCGCCGGAACGTTTGCCTTGTCGCCGCCTTCGATAGAGTAGTGGATCTGCCATAAATCTTCCAGTCCCGGAGACGAAGTCACGGTACGCCACACGGCGGGAGATCCGCCCTTGCGCGCGCCGTTGTCCATCACGGCGACGCGGGGCTTCAGCCCGTAGACGAGCGCCTTCGAGTTCGATTCCTGCCAGCCGTGGTGGGAGACGACAAACAGGTCCACCGGACCGATGGCATGGTCGGGGCACGAAAGATCCAGTTCTTTGTTCCAGGTCAAGTCGCCCAGGTCCACGGTACGGAATTTCCCGAAGGTCAGGACGAATCCGATGGAGCGGGCGTTCTCGCTGGTGTCCACCGCTCGTCGCGGCTCGCTGCCGCAGGCCGGATTGCGCTGGCCGCCGCCGGCCACATGTTTGGAGATCGTCTCTCCGTTTGCGGCTACGATCTCGACGCGTGCGCCCCGGACAGGCAGAATGTCGCCGGGCTTCACTTGCAGCCGCTTCACGCCCGAAGCGACCACCGCCTGATAGGCGGCCTCAAGCTTCTTCGCGCCCGGATCGTTCTCATTGTTCGCGCCGTGGTCGATGACCATTCCAACGGGGAACGCCGCGGTGAGTTCCGGAACTCCGCCAATGTGGTCCAGGTGGTAGTGCGTCACCAGCAGGTAGTCGATCTTCTTCAGCCCGTACGACTTGGCGGCCTCGACGATGCGTTTTGCGTCGCGCCCGTTGTTGCCGGGCCAGCCCGCATCCACCAGGAGCGACTCGCCGGACGGGAGCACAATCAGCGTCGCCTGCCCTCCCTCCACATCGACAAAGTGCATCTTCAGATGACCGTTCGGAGCGGCCATTGCAAGGGCCAGGCTCAGAAGCGAAGTGACAATCCAGCGCATGGCGGAATCCTAGCACAACCAACAGTAGACCCGGCGGGCAGACCACACTCCGCAGCGGCCCCGCGTTGCGCGATATCTTCGTGGAGTGGGTGCATGCAAGAAACTGATCGTGCTGGTGGGCTTGCCCGGTTCCGGCAAGTCGACGTGGGCGGACCGGCAGGGCGTCGGCGTTCTTTCCTCCGACGCGGTGCGCGCGCTGCTGACGGGCGATGCCGAGGATCAGTCTGTCAACCGGTTGGTCTTCCCTACCCTGCGCTACCTGCTGGCCAAGCGCATCGAGGCCGGCGCGGAGACAACGATACTGGATGCGACCTCGCTCACGGCGAAGGAGCGCAGAGCATGGGTCCGGACGGCCGAAGCCCTCGGCTGCGAGGCCGAGGCCGTGTTCTTCGATACGCCGCTCGCGATCTGCAAGGCGCGCAACGCCACGCGGCCGCGAGTGGTTCCCGAAGAGGTCATGGACCGTTTCGCGGCCCGGTTGGTCCCGCCGTCCGAGGCCGAAGGCTTCACGAAGATCACGGTGATGCAACCGTGAAACGGAACCTCGACCGTCAGGGAGCGGTGGTATTCCGGTAGTATTTGGGATTGCATGGCCGGACTTTCACTCAACAACGGGATGGCGCCAATAGCCGCCGCTCCCTCATCGTCGTGGCTCCACCTGACGCGCGGAAGCGAGAGAATACCCGAGAGGCGAGAATAGAAACTTATGCTGGGTGGCATTCTCCTGGTCCTGATCGTCCTCACGGCGCTGACCGCCTGGGCCGTGCGCGGGCGCAGCGCGCGGCTGCTCGCACCCTCGGTGTGGCGCGGGCCGTCCACGCGGCACGCCATCGCGATCACGTTCGACGATGGACCCAGCGAATCCACGCCACTCCTGCTGTCGCTGCTCGCGGAGTACCGCGTGAAGGCGACTTTTTTCGTCTGCGGCCACCACGCCCGGCGCTTGCCGCATGTCCTGAGGCAGGCCATTCGCGAGGGGCACGAGATCGGCAACCATACCGACACGCACGAGGCGCTGTACCTGCGGGGGACGGCCTTTATCCTGGAGCAGATGGCACGGACCCAGGATTCCATCAAACAGATTGCGGGGGTGGAGCCGAAGCTCTTCCGCCCGACCTATGGAGCGCGCTGGTTTGGCCTGCGCGAGGCACAGCGCAAGCTAGGACTGACCTGCGTCATGTGGACCGCCATCGCCCGCGACTGGGTCCTGGACGGTCCCGGCATCGCCGAACGGCTCGGCAAACGCACCAGGCCGGGCGCGATTTTTTGTTTCCACGACGGCCGGGATCTGCGTCATAATCCAGATCTTCGTCCGACTTTGCAGGCACTGGAATTGTTGCTGCCGCAATGGTCCGCGGCGGGCTATGAGTTTCTGACCGTATCGGAGCTTTTATGGAACAAAACGAGCAGCTCAGAGCACGAGTGATCGCCATCATCGAGCAGGCGATGAAGATGGAGGCGGGACGCGTGCAGCCTGCCAGCACGTTCGAGGAACTCGCCATCGACTCGCTCGACGGCATTAACATCGCCTTCGCCCTGGAGAGCGAATTCAACATCAACATCCCCGACGACGAGTTGCCGAAGATGCGCAGCGTCGCCGACATCACCGCCGGCATCGCGGAACTGCTCGCCACGAAAGAGAGCGGGGCGTCCGTTACCCCCGCCAACAGTGCGTCAACTAGCAATGGGAGTGCGGCTTGAAGCGCCGCGTCGCCGTCACGGGCGCGGGCGTGATTTGCGCCGCAGGCTCGACGGCGGAGGAAACCTGGACCGCCTTGCGCGACGGGCGGACGGCAATCCGAGAACTTGACGAAGCCTGGGCGCGCGAGGGGAAATACCACGTAGCCGCCGCGGCGCGCGGCTTCGATCCGTTGAAGCATTTCGAACCGCGGGAAGCGGCGTTGATGGATCGCTTCGCCCAATTCGCCCTGGCAGCGTGCGCCGAAGCGTTGCATAATAGCGGGCTCGCGTTTAGCGACGAGTTGAAAGCGCGGACCGCGGTGGTGATGGGCAGCTCCGGCGGCGGTCAGGGATCCATCGACGAAGGCTTCGTCGAGTTGTACGGGAAACGCAGCGGACGAGTGCATCCGCTGACAATTCCCAAGACGATGACGAATGCCGGCGCAAGCCACATCACCATGAAGTACGGGCTCACGGGACCGGCCTGGGCGGTCTCGACCGCTTGCGCGTCCTCGACGCACGCCATCGGCCAGGCCTTCTGGATGGTCCGCGACGGGGTGGCTGACGCAGCGCTTGCGGGAGGCAGCGAAGCCCCCTTGAATCCGGGCTTCTGGCGGGCGTGGGAAGCGATGCGCGTGATGGCGCAAGACACCTGCCGCCCATTTTCCATCGACCGCAAGGGTATGATTTTGGGCGAAGGCGGCGCGGTGCTCGTCTTAGAGCCGCTCGAACGCGCACAGGAGCGCGGCGCGCCGATTCTCGCGGAAATCTGCGGCTTCGGCATGGCGTCCGACGCACACCACCTGACGCAACCTTCATCCACCGGCGCGGCCGCCGCGATACGCATGGCGTTGAACGATGCCGGACTCAACCCCGCTGAGATTGATTACGTCAACGCGCACGGCACCGGGACGCAAGCGAACGACGCAGCCGAAGCGCAGGCGTTATCGCTCGCGTTGGGCGAGCGGGGCCGCCGCGTGCCTGTGAGTTCGACCAAGTCCGTGCATGGCCACGCGCTTGGAGCGGCCGGAGCCTTGGAGGCATTTGCCACGGTGATGGCGCTGCGCGACGGCGTGATTCCACCGACGGCGAATCTCACCGCGCTCGATCCGCAGTGCGACGTGAACCTGATTGCGGGCAGCGCGCTGGAAGGACGGCTGCGCACGGCGATTTCGAACTCGTTCGCCTTCGGCGGGCTGAACGCCGTGCTGGCGTTCAGAGCCCCAGACGCTCTTTGAGTTCTTTCAAACGTTCGCGGGAGACGGTGATCTCGGTCTTCTTCGGATCTTTCAGACGCAGCATCATCCGCCCGCCGAACCAACTGTACAGCTCATCCACATGATCGAGGTTGACGATGGTGGAGCGGTGGACGCGAACAAAGCGGACCGGATCCAGCTTCTCTTCCAGCTCCGCGATCGTGCGATCGACCACCCAGTTCTTCTCCGCCGTCGCCGCATACGTGAGCTTGTCCTCCGCGAAGAAATGCGTGATCCGCGCGGGTTCCAGGAAGTGGACGCGTTCTCCGATACGCGACGGAATGCGGTCCAGGCGGGCGGCGTTCTGCTGCGGCTGCATCGCGGAGGCGATCTGCCGCAGCAGGCTTTGGATCTCGGGCCGGGGAACTTCTCCGCCAGCCATTCGTTCCAGCTTCGCCAGCGCACGATCGAGTTGTTCGTGCTCGATCGGCTTCAACAGATAGTCGACCGAATGATGCTCGAAGGCGCGCAGAGCATACTGATCGTAAGCCGTGGTGAAAATAACCAGCGGCTGCTGGTCGAGTTTCCCCAGCAGGTCGAAACCAGTGAGCCCTGGCATCTGGATATCGAGAAAGAGCACATCGGGCGCGAGCAACTCAATCTCCAGCGCCGCGCGCTCCGGATCCGTGGCAGTGCCCAGGATTTCGAGCCGCCCATCTTCACGCAGCATTCGCTCCAGCCGCCGCAGGGCAAGTGCCTCGTCATCCACAAGAAAAGCGCGAGGTTTCATACCTTAACCAGGACGGGCAGGCGGAAGCTGACGCAGGCGCCTTCCTCCGTAGATCCTATCTCGATCGACGCCGCCGGGCCATACAAAGCCTCCAGACGCTGCTCCAGCATGTCGAGTCCGTGCCCACTGCGCAGGGCTTCTCGCGAGAAGCCTGGCCCGTCGTCGCACACTTTGGCAACCAGCGAATCACCATCACGATAGACTTTGACCGCGATGAAACCGCCCTCGCGACGAGTCGCAATGGCATGCTTCATCGAATTCTCGATCAACGTCTGGAGCGCGTAGGCAGGCACTTCGACGGTGGTCAGCTCCGCCGGCGCGTCGATCTCGAAACGCAGGCGAGAACCGAAACGGGTGCGCTCGATCTCCAGATAGTCGTTGACCAGACGGAGCTCATCCCGCAGGCGCACGACCGGTGCCTGTTGCGAGTCCAGGGCGAAACGCAGCAGCCGCGCCAGCCGCTCCAGCATCTCCTCGGCGCGCCGCGCATCTTCAGGGAGCAACGCCAGAATTGAGTTGATCGTGTTGAACAGAAAATGCGGCTGGAGACGCGACTGGAGCGAGTCGAAACGCGCCTCGGCGGCCAGCTTCGAAGCACGTTCGCGTTCGAGCTGCTGCGTGCGAAGCTGCAGCGTTGTCGCTTGAACGCGCGCTTTCATCCTCTCAACCAGATACGTGGCTGCTCCCACCATGATCGTGATGATCACGCTGATTTCCGACACCGAACTGAACACTTTCCAGAACGTGCCGGCCGGGAAGATCGGGAGCAGGAAGACGATCGATGTCGCCAGCAGCGGACCGGTCATGCCGACGAGCACGAGAAGTGCGAGATACGGCAGCCACAGCTTCCACGCGCCGTATCGCGACAGCCGGCAAGCAACCGGTGGAATCACAAACGCGGCCAGGTCGCCGGTGCAATGGGCATACATCTGATAAAGAAAAATGTGGGTCCAGGGACTCCGCGCAATCTCCTTGAATTCGAAGACGGTATAGATGGCGAGAATTCCCAAGCCTAGGCCGCTATTAATGACCAGCGTCATCAGAATGCGGCTGAGGAGTGAGTCCTGCTTGGGAGCCGGCTCGGTCTGGAATGCGCTGGACAACGGCATGGGGCTTACCTCGCGGCCTACTGGCAATCGATGCAGGTGCGCTTTTCGACAGGATACGACGGATCCTTCAACCAGGCTTCGGCACGCTTCGCATACTCGGTACCCGGCAGCTCTTTCACAATGCGCTCCAGGTACGCGCGCGATTTATCCTTCTCGCCCGAGCGATCGTAGCCATCGGCCAAACACGCCAGCAGTTCACCGCGATCCCGTTCCGGGAGCTTCGAAAAGTTCTCCTTCCGCAGTTCGAGAATGGCATTGAAATCGGCGAGGCCCTTCTCCAACAGGGCCGGCTGCCAGTCCGCTGGAACGCGGCGGGAAGCCACGAGCAGGGTGTTGCCACGCTGGTCGCGAACGGCGAGATTGTCCGGCTGGATTTGTACCGCCTTGTCCATCAGCGCGTTGCCTTTTTCCCACAGCTCCATGCCCTTCGGCATGTCGTTCTCCTCCAGAAAAGCACGCCCCGAGAGAGAAAGTGTGGCGGAGCCGAGGAAGACCATGGCTTCGGCGTGTTCAGGCTGGCCGTCGAGGATCTTCTGAGTAGCCGTGATGGCGCGATCCAGGGCTGTCCGGTCGCCGCGGAATCCCGCGAGAAAATCGTCGCGAATCTGCTGATCGAGGTGTGCCGGCGACTCGGCGGCATGGATTTCACGGGGTTGCGAGCAGAAGCCAAGCATCAGGCCGACCGCGGCGGAAAGAGAGAGAAGAGCCCGTTTCATGCTGCCAGTTTGGAGCAAAGCCACCGGCCGGCGGCCGGAATTCCGACGAACCGGCGGAGTTCTGGACGAGCGGTTTGGATTTCGGGATGAACGGCAGACGGAGTGGGGCGGACCCAAGTCCGCGGACGACCCACTGGTCGCCCTGTTCGACCTCGTTTAGCGCAGCCTTCCCGGTGCCTCCCGGAAGCGGGTCCAGGGGACCCGCGCCGACCCGGGGTCCGCCCCGCAATGCCGCAACCGTCTGGAGAACTGTGAATCCAGACCCGGCTGGGCCGAAACACCTTCAGGCACTTATGTTTTGGGCGCCATCTACGGCAAGCTGTCAAACTTAGGCCCCAGGCCGAGCTTATGCCCGAATGCGAGCCAGCGAGACCGCGACGCCATCGCGATCTGCTTTCGAAGAATGGTGTATTGGTCCAGAATCTGCAAATAACGCGACTGCCACACGACCGCCTCCGGCGGCAAGCCGGACGGGTGCGGCGTATCCGAGGCAATGTTGTCATCGATTCCCTGTATTTTGCAGAGTTCGCCGATCGTTCGCGTCTTCTCAGCCACGGATTGGGCTAGCTGCCAGACCAGAGCTTTCGGATACGCGAACGGTTCCTTGCGGGCGATGAGCGGAAGCGACCACGGCTGATGCAACTGCACGCCGTACTGAGGGAAACTCTCGCGTAGGACGCTTACCTCGCGGAAGCCGCTGGCCAGCAGCTTCTTTTCGAGGTCCCGCATCGCAAACAGTCGCATTTCAAGAGTGCTGCCAGGCCCGCCGTGAAAGGCCAATTCCGTGAAGGTCTCGAGCGAGCCGTCCTTGCGGCGGTTGACCAGTATGAATTCGCCATCAATCTCGACGATTCTGTAGGATCCCAAATTGGGAAAATGTTCGGCCGTCTCCTCCGTTAAGCCCGTGCACGGCACAGTCAGAATCAGGAAGCCGTGCGGCTTCAGGATCCGCGACGCCTGGACAAAGGCGTCTTCGACGGGCACGGCGACGTGCTCGAACACTTCACTGGCGATGAGAAAGTCGTATTGTCCAAGATGCTCCGGCCCGGGATTGGTGATGTCGAAGAAGGGTTCACAGTTATAGAACGTGTTTGCATACGAAAACAGTTCGGCAAATCGCCCGGCGTAACCGCTCCAGTCCGTCAACCCGATGCCGCGTATTTGCTTGAGCGTGGGCACCTCGGAGAGGATCAGGCTCTTGCCGAACAATTCCGTAGTCAGCAGATGGACAATCGAGCGGAACCGGACCGATGAGCCGCATCGGCCGCAACTCGACTCCTCGCGATCAAGAAGTTCGGTTTCGCTGAAGTTGTTCATCCCGCAAATATTGCAGACAAACGTGAACATCGTTGTTGAGTATACCTGACCGAACGGGGCCGGACCGTGTGAGGATTAACCGTCGTGAGACAGTTCCCGATGAGCCTTACCATTCACGGCGAGGAGTGAGATTTCCGATCCGGTCGCTGCTTCGTTTCGAGACATAATAGAGGCTCCGGAGGCGGCGTGGAGGGATAAATTCCCGCGCACGCCTGAGGCTACGGCAATGCCCAAATACGCGGCGATCGACATAGGCAGCAACTCGGTGCGGATGCTCGCGGCGGAGGTTGAGCCCAGTGGGGCGGTGCGCGTGCTCGCCGAGGATCGCCAGGTCACCCGGTTGGGCGAGAGCGTCTTTCTGAGCGGTGAGATGGACGAAGCGTCAATGGCGCTCACGCTCAGCACGCTCGAGCGCATGACGAATACCTACCGGCAGCACAACCTGCTGGCCGCGCGCGTGGTGGCGACATCGGCCGTCCGCGACGCGCGAAACCAGGCCCGGTTTCTGGAACGCGCCAGCGCCATCGCCGGTCAGCCGGTCGAGATCATTTCGGGGCAGGAGGAAGCCCGCCTGATTCACCTCGGCGTCGAATCGAAGTGGTCCCATCCGAACGATCGGTTGCTGATCATCGACATCGGCGGCGGCAGCGCCGAAGTAATCGAAGCCGAGAACGGGCGACTGAAACGAGCCTCCTCCCGGCCGTTGGGCGCCGTCCGGCTGCAATCTGTCTTCCTGAAGAACGATCCGCCTTCCCGAGACGACCTGAGCCGGCTGGAAGAGTTCATTGAGCAGAAGCTCTCGGTGGCCGCGCAAAAGATTGGGTCGGTCCATTTTGGCCGGGCCATCGGCACGGCTGCGTCGGCGTCGGCGGTGGTGTGCGCGGCCAACAGAATTCCCCGGGTGGACCGGGAACTGGCCGACCGGAAAAAGGTTTCGACCGCGCAATTGCGGCGTTTGTACCGCGTCTTATCCAAGATGGACGTCGCATCCCGGCGCAAGGTCGAGGGCTTGGGCTATCGCCGGGCAGAGATCATTCTGCCCGGCGTGGCGGTGCTGCTGCGCACGCTCGAGAAGTTCGGCCTGAGTGGACTGAGCTACTGCGCCGCCGGAGTCCGCGACGGGATCATCCGGGATCTGGCCGACCGGGGCGCGGGGCGCGAACGCGCCCGTTTGAACTGCGAACAGCGGGAGATGGTGGAGCAATTCGCACGGCGCTTTGGCGTGGATTTGCGGCACGCGCGCAAGGTGGCGCATTTCTCTCTCGAACTGTTCCATGCGCTCGCGAGTCTGCACCAACTGGCGCCCGGCGAAGGCCGCCTGCTGGAGGCCGCGGCGTACCTGCGGGACGTGGGCCATTCGATCAGTGACGCGGGCCATCACAAGCACTCGCTCTACATCGTCTCCAACGCCGACCTCGGCGGCTTTACCGACATCGAACGGCTGCAGGTGGCGATGCTGTGCCGCTACCATCGCAAGTCGATGCCGGTAGCGCGGCACGGCGACTTCATGGCGCTGCCTCCCGAGAACCGCCGGGCGATTACGCTGCTCGCACCGCTGCTGCGTATCGCGGATGCGCTCGACCGCAGCCGGGAGCAGCGGGTGAAGGAGATCGAATGCACACCGGGCTTGGAAGGAGTCATGCTCAAACTGAGGGCCAGCGAGGACATCGGCCTGGAGAAATGGGCCGTGGAAGGGGCGGCCGGAGCGTTTCGTCAGGTCTATGAAAGACCGCTGATCGTCGAGAATCCGCCGCTGTGAATTAGCCGTGAATAAACGGATCCAAGCCTGGATGGCCTCACCGGCGCGCTTCGCGCAAGTCGCGCTGCGCGAACGCTTTGCAAAACTACTGGCACAGATCGATCGCTGTTCCGCTAAGCCCGGCGCCGACGAAGTACACGATCTGCGGGTGTCCATCCGGAGATTCTCGCAGGCCTTGCGCATCTTCACACCGATGCTGGCGGCGAAGCCGGTGAAGGCCATGCGAAAGGCTTTACGCCCGGTGATGGACGCCGCCGCGTGCGTCCGCGATCTCGACGTCGGCGTGGAGCGACTGATCGAAGAGGGATTGGAGGAGCATGACCCGGTGGTGGAGGAGATGCGTGCAGAACGCCGCCGCGGCGAACTGGCGCTGTGCGGGCGCCTGCTTCTGCTGAAGTCGAAGGAGCCCGAGAGAGTCTGGCCGGCCGGCATGCGCGTCGTGGCAGCGGAACCGGCTCCGCCGGAAAGAAGCGGTGGCGCGTGAAGAAGAGCCGCATCATCGCCTGGAACAAGGCTGAAAGTTCGGGCGAGAACGCCCGCCGCGCGCTGCCGCGCCTGGCGCGGGAGTTCTTTGCCCTGGGGCGCACTGCCGCCGGACCCGCTTCGACGCCGGCGCAATTGCACGCCTTCCGGCTTGCGGCAAAACGGTTCCGCTACACTCTGGAATTGTTCGAGCCGATGTACGGCCCCATGCTCGCCGAGCGCCTGGAACAGGTGCGTAAAATCCAGGGTTTGCTGGGCGACCGGCAGGATTGCGTGGTGCTGGGCGACCGTCTGCGCAAGCGGGCCGGAGAGACGGAAGCCGTGCGCGATGTGCTCGCCAGGCTCACTGCGGACGGCCGTGCGCTGGAGGAAAAATTCCGCCGCTACTGGCGCGAAACCTTCGACGCGGAGGGCGCGGAAACGCTGTGGGTCCGCTACCTGGAACGGCGCCCCGCGCAACCTGGCGCGCCGCGCGAGGCCGTCCCCAAAAGCGCAGCGCCGAAGCGAGCGGCCAAACACAGCGTCCGCGCCGCCCGCCGGACATAACTCCTGCGCCCGGTCATCGATGTCCATTCGCCTTTGCCCGCTATCGCCCAGGGCGGTCCACGGCAGGCCGCGCTCTCCGAGGACTCCAGCCAACCCCCGCAGCCAATTCCTGTACAATAACCCCGCATGAGCTGGGCGCAGAATTACACACCCGCGGGCGGCAGCCTGCTCTGGTCGGCAGGCGCGGCGGCGATCCCGCTGGTGGTCCTGCTCGTCCTGCTCGGGATCTTCCGCAAGCCAGGCTGGCTGGCGGCCCTGGCGGCTCTGGCCACGGCATTCGGGCTGGTCACGACGCTCTACGGAATGCCCGCGCCGCTGGCCTTGAGCGCGAGCGCCTATGGGGCGGCGTTCGGCCTGTTTCCGATCTGCTGGATCATGTTCTGGTCCATCGTGCTCTACCGCATGACCGTGGTGACGAACCGCTTCGAAGCGATCAAGGACTCGATCGGCTCTCTGACCGGTGACCGGCGCCTCCAGGCGCTGCTCATCGCGTTTTGCTTTGGCGCATTCGTCGAAGGCGCGGCAGGATTCGGCGCACCTGTCGCCGTCGCCGCAGCCATGCTGACGGGCCTCGGTTTTTCGCCGTTCTACGCCGCGGGCATCTGCCTGCTCGCGAACACGGCGCCCGTGGCATTCGGCTCCATCGGGATTCCGGTCATCACTCTGGCCGGCATCACCGGGCTGAAGCTGGAGCTGGTGAGCCCGATGGTCGGCCGCATCTGCGCCCCCTTGTCGCTCTTCATTCCGGCCTACCTGGTAGTGGTGATGGGCGGGTGGCGTGCGTTGCGCGGCGTGTGGCCGGTGGCGGCGGCGTGCGGTTTGGCGTTTGCCTCGACACAACTCCTCGTCTCAAATCTGCTGGGGCCTCAATTGACCGATATCCTGTCTTCTCTCGCCGGGATCGTCGCGCTCATCGCTGTCCTGAAGACGTGGAAGCAGAAGGACCATTTCTCTCTGCCGGGAGACAGCGCGGAAGCGGGTCAGCCGCCGCATCACACGGCGCGTGAAGTCTTCAACGCATGGCTGCCCTACGGTTTCCTCGTGCTGTGCGTTCTGGCGCGGGGCAGCGAATGGGTGAAGCCCTTTCTCAACCGGCGGACCTTCCTGCTCGATTGGCCGCTGCTGCACAACATCGTTGTCCAGCAGGTACCGGCGGTGGCGCATGCGGGGCCTTACGCCGCGCGTTACAGAGTGGACTGGCTGGCCGCCTCGGGCACGGCCTGCCTGCTGGCCTGTCTGCTTACCGCGGTGGCTGCGCGTATGCGCCCGCGCGTCTTTCTGAGCGTGGTGAAAGAGACGGCGGTGCAGCTCGCGCGGCCGGTTCTGACAGTCAGCACCGTGCTGGCGCTTGCTTTCCTGATGAACTACAGCGGCGCCACGGCAACGTTGGGGTTGGCACTGGCGGGGACGGGCGCGGCCTTCCCGTTCTTCAGCGCAATGCTTGGTTGGATTGGCGTCTTCCTGACGGGCAGCGACACGTCCGCCAACGCGCTGTTCGGCAGTCTGCAGGTGGTCACCGCGAGCCGCTTGGGGCTGAGCCCGGTCCTCATGGCCGCGGCCAATTCGGCCGGCGGCGTCATGGGCAAAATGATCAGCCTGCAAAGCATCGCCGTAGCCGTCGCCGCCACCGGTCTCGCGCAGCGGGACGAGTCGCGCCTGTTCCGCTTCACTCTCAAGCACAGCATCCTGCTGGCCTCGATGATTGGAGCCATCGTGATGTTCTTCGCCTACGTGATGCCGAGCTGGGTACCGGTCGCCCGCTGATACGCGCCTCAGGCCTTGGCGGTCCGCTTCTCGTATGCGGTCATGTGGACTTCAATTTTGCGCAGATGGTCGTACCATGTGAACTTCAAGATGGCGGAACTGACGAGGACCACTGCGAACGCGATCCATGCGCCGCTGTGGCGGATGACAATGTAGATCGGCAGGGCCACCAGTGCGACCTGCCAGCAGATGCCCACGGCCACGTTGAACATATCGCGCAGAAAATCGGGATTGGGTTGGAACGAAGGATCGTCCGCGAGCACCTTTTCCTTGATCGGTCCCCAGAAGCCCCACGGCCGCACGCGCCGGTAGAATTCCTTCAGCACCTCGTCCTCCTCCTGCTTCGTCAGCAATGTGCCTAGCAGGCATCCGAGCAGCGAGATGACGAACACGAGCGGGAAGACGATCGAGACGTCGGTATTGATGCGGTTCAGCGAAGCGAAGGCCGTCACGCCGGCGAACCTGGAGAGTA
>Ga0315272_10000616_pt1 | contig 18164 bp, 17 predicted proteins | sample C3_middle_MG_FD_203918 | JGI IMG/M metagenome (GOLD analysis project Ga0315272, IMG submission 203918) | Sediment microbial communities from Yellowstone Lake, YNP, Wyoming, USA - C3_middle | ecosystem: Environmental > Aquatic > Freshwater > Lake > Sediment | place: USA: Wyoming | collected...
GATCTGAGCCCGTTCAACCATTGAGCCCATGCTTCGATGCCTGCGCCCGTCGTGCACGAGACCTCGAATATCTTCAGCTTTGGATTAAGCGCCAGGGAATCGTTCCGGACCTTGTTCATATCCGTGTTCATGTAGGGCAGAAGATCGATCTTGTTCAGGACCAATGCCGACGATTCGCGGAACATAAGCGGGTACTTGAGCGGTTTGTCGTGGCCTTCCGCCACCGACAGAACCATCATTTTGATGTCCTCGCCGACCTTGAATTCGGCCGGGCAAACGAGGTTCCCCACGTTCTCGATGATCAGCAGGTCCAGCTCCTTGAGCGGAAATTCGGACAGCACTTCACTGATCATGTTCGCGTCGAGGTGACAAGCTCCGCCGGTGTTGATCTGTACCACCGGCACATCAAGGGCGCCGATGCGTTCGGCATCATCACTCCCAACGATGTCTCCTTCGATCACACCGATCCTGAGATGCGGTTTAAGCGCCTGGATCGTCCGCTCAAGCAGGGTCGTCTTGCCGGCTCCGGGCGCACCCATCAGATTGATTACATACACACCGGCCTCTTGAAAGCGCCTGCGGTTCTCATCCGCAATGCGGTCATTAGCTTCGAGTATGCGCGTGACGACCTTCACTTTCATGCAGACAGACCATCCCTTTCTTACCTTCTTGCTTTCTTATTTTCTATCTTACCTTCTTACGTTCTTTCCTTCTTTCCTTCTTACCATCTCAGCTTCCCACCTTCCCAACTTCCTACCTTCCGGGGTTCCTCAATTGATCTCCATATCGACGATCTCCATCTCGCGTCCGGTCTTTATATCTATGAACTTCGAATTGCACAGGGGGCACGAAAAAACATATTGCACTTCAGATACACAGAACTCTTTTTTACAATCATTGCAGACGCCGCTCACCGGAACCCGTTCGATGACCAGTTCAGCATGTTCCGCCACGGTCGTGGCCTTGGCAGCATCAAAAGCAAAGCTGAGCGCCTCGGGCATGACCCCGGCGGCGAAGCCGATCCTGAGCCGGACCTGGTCAACCGTATGACCGCCGGCTTCGCGGCACTTTTCAACAACGACATCAAGGATACTCAGAGCAAGAGCGGTTTCGTGCATGGATTTTCCTGACTCGACGATGTCCCTATCCACCATCTGGATCGCAAAACCTGCATGAACAAGGACATAATCTCCTAATTTGGGTTCGATTGGCAGCAGCATAAGGTTTACTTCCTTGCGCGCGCCGAACACATCAATGACCGCCGACATAGTATCGATGCTGATGATTCTCGAAGGGATTGCAAGGCACATTGGACATTCCGATCACACAGGCTGTCAGTTCGTGGGACACTCGGGATGAGTAATTTATCGCACATCTGTTGGGCGCTGTCAAGCACGGGTATAAAGCAGGTTGTGCCGGTTGCTGACATCAGTCCCTACGTTGCATTGATCTTATTCAATTCTTCAAAAATAAGCTCTTTAACCCGTGGGATCACAGCAATGAGCTCATCACTCAGCTCCATGGACCACGAGGATACGTCTTTGGGCTGAACGCCAATGATGACGGTCTTTGGCTTTGTTCCGGTCAGCGCTGCCATGTTGAGAACATCAATAAGGCTGATCTGGTGCAGGGAGGCCTTCTGTTCGATCGGAAATCTCATGTCGTCTGGAGAAAAGCGGAAAAGTGACCCGGGGACGTCGCCTGCATTTACGACATCGATGACAATAAGGTGGTCGATCTCATGCAGCAGGGGGATCAGCTGGTGGCTCACCGTCCCGGCCTCAAGCAATTCCACATTGGCAGGCAAAGCAGCGCCTTTCAGGGAGTTGATGAGGTGAACGCCGAAGCCATCGTCCCTGAGCAGCAGATTGCCCACACCGAGGATGAGAATTTTTTGGGGAGGCGTTGTGACGCCTCCCCGGATCTGTTCAGCTGAGGTCATTTCGAATGCTTTTTGAGCTTATAGCCGGTAAAGATGGAAGTGATCGACCTGTCCTTGTTCACCATCGTGATCATGACGCTCATGTACACATGGATCAATACGAACACGATAAAGAACCACATGGACAGGATGTGCACCATCCGCGTTGCAGACTCGCCGCCGAGAAGCGCATTTACCCACAGAAAACTGTTCGGGGCTTTAATAAATCCGAACACGTTGCCGTGGTAGAGCGCCCCGCCGGTCAGGGCGGTAATGATGATCACCCCGGCAACGACGAGGTAGGCCAGGGCTTGGAGCGGATTGTACTTCCGATAATCCTTGTGAGAGCCTTTGATAAAGAGGTAATAGCCGAGGATATCCGGAACGTTCTTCAGATTCTCGATAACACCGAAGTCCTTCCAGTCCGCGTCAAAGGTCGACCGGAATGCCATATAGACCCTGACCACCAATCCCAAAATGAGCGCATAGGCGGCAACAAAATGGAAGAACCGCATCCAGGCCATGAGAAAGCTCTCGGGCCCGCCGGCTATGAAGGGCCAGTGGATATAGAGGCCCGTAAAGGTAAGCACGGCTATGGCGATCACCCTGGTCCAGTGTTCAATAATGTAGCCGAGGCTCCATTCTTTAGTCAGTTCTTGTGCCATGGCGTCCTCCCTCACGAGACCTTGAAGTCCATAATACGGTTGGATTCAGGATGGATCACATGCACCGTACAGGCAAGGCACGGGTCGAATGAATGCACCACGCGCATGACCTCCAGCGGCTTCTCCGCATCGGCTACCGCCGTCCCGATGAGCGCTTCTTCGATCGGTCCGCGCACCCCGTTGTCGTCCCGCGGACAGACGTTCCAGGTCGTGGGCACCACGCACTGGTAGTTCTTGATCTTCTTTCCTTCCACATCGATCCAGTGTCCCAGAGCGCCGCGCGGAGCTTCCCAGAGCCCGATGCCCTGCGCTTTATCCGGGATTTTGTAATCGGTGTACACCTTCGTATTGCCCTTTTTGATGTTCTCAATGATGTCGATGCCCCACTGATACATGGAGTCAGCCACCATCTTGCATTCCAGCGCCCGCGCGGCGATCCTGCCGATGATGCCGAAGAGCACCTGCGGCTGCCCGGGATGACCGATCTTGGCAAGGGTGTCGTCGATCAGTTTTTTGGCCGTTTGCTGGCCGGAAGCGTAGGCAACGACCATGCGCGCCAGGGCGCCGACTTCCATGGGCTTGCCCTGGAGACGCGGTGCTTTGGCCCAGGTATATTTCTTGTTCGGATCGTATTCAGTGTATTCCGGATCGGTCACACCAACTGCCGGGTTGAGCGGTGACGAGCCTTTGTACCAACTGTGGCCCGTGTGTTCCATGACATCTTCCGGCTTTGCATCGTGCACCTTCGGAAAATCCGAGGCGAATATCGCACCGCGGGGCAGCAGCCGCTTTTTAGGATCAAAGGAAGCATCCTCGAACACACCCCAGGAGAGGAAATTCGCCGGGCCTTTGCCCACGCCTGCGGCGCCTATGTAGAACGGTGCAATGGCCAGCAGATCGGCGATAAACACGTTATCGATCCAATCCTGAAGCTCTTTTACCCTGTAGAGATAGTTCTTCAAGTCGTCCACGGTCGGCACATGCGTTACGCCTCCCGGAGGGCTCGTCATGGTCATCGGCATCCTGCCGCCGAAGAGAGCGCTCACCTGGGCCGCCTTTGCCTGCATCTCAAGCGCTTCCAGATAGTGGGCCACGGCAATGAGGTTCACTTCCGGCGTAAGCTTATATGCCGGATGTCCCCAATAGGCGTTCGCGAACGGACCGAGTTGCTTGGAATCGACAAACGATTTCAGCTTGGCCTGAACTTTTTTGAGGGACGCCTCCTTGGGCCGAGCGTCAAGCGCCGAGACCACATCAACATAATCCAGGGCGTTCAAATGATAGAACCAGAGAATATGGGAGTGAACGAACTGGGCGCCTTCGATGATATTCCTGATGATACGGCCGTTATCCGGAGGCTTAATCTTGAACGCATCATCCATGCTCATAGAAGATGCATGGCCGTGAGAGGTGGGACAGACTCCGCAGATACGCTGCGTGATATGCCAGGCATCGCGCGGGTCCCTGCCCTGAAGGATGATCTCGAATCCCCGGAACAGGGTGCCTGTGGTCCATGCATCCTTGACCTTGCCGCCTTCGATCTCGACATCGATCCTGAGGTGTCCTTCAATCCTGGTAAAGGGATCTATGGTTATCCTGGCCATTATTTTTTACCTCCGTCTTTGTCTTTTGTCCGTCCCGAAGCCGCAGTGGTCACTGCATGCACGGCAATGCCAGCCGCCGTTGCCACCGCCGCTATCGTTCCGAGTGTATCGGCACCAGCCTCAACACCGCCCAATCCGGGGATCTTGACCCCGGGAAGCCGCTCATAGAACCCGGCGAACTTATCGGTCCAGCCCCGCTCCGCGCATCCGATACAGGGCCCGCCAGCCTTGATGCACCAGCTCGTCCTGTCGTTGTATTGGATCTTCGGACAGGCCGACCAGGTCATGGGACCTTTGCAGCCCATCTTGTATAAGCAGTAATTAAGGGTTTCTTCCTGAGACCCGAACTTTTCCACGAACCTGCCTGCGTCAAAATGGGCCCGCCGTTCACAATTATCGTGGATCGTCTGGCCATAGAACATAATGGGCCGGCCGAAGCTGTCCAGATCAGGAATTTTCCCGAGCAGGAGAAAGTTTACCACCACACCCACGAGATATTGCGGGTTCACGGGACAGAGATCCAGGTTAACCAGCGGCTTACTGATGCCGACCCGTTTAAGCGCCTCGGCAGTCCCGATGATCTGGGAAGGATTCGGTTTGGCCGCCGGCACACCGCCGTCGGTAGCACAACTGCCGATTGCAAGGATCGCGATGGCGGGCGCCGCATGTATCTTGAAGACCTCGAGCATTTCCTTATTGCCGATCATGCCGTGGCCTTTTTTCGTGGGAATGCCGCCTTCAACGATCAAAATGTAGCCGCCTTCTTTCCGGGACTTGGCCAGTATTTCCTCTGACTGTTTCCCGGCTGCAGCCATGATCGTCTCGTTGTAATCAACGCTCAGAATATCTAGAATGACCTGGGAGGGACTGGGGTAGGTTGCCTTAATGAATGCTTCGGTGCATCCTGAATCGGATGCGAAATTGAGCCACACAACCGGTTGTCGCTTTGCGGCTTTTTCTATGGCAGCGGCGATTCTAGGGGCGAATGATTCGGATAGGCCGAGAAGAACAGCAGTTGCACCACAGTACTTCAAAAAATCTCTTCGTTTGATACCACGGAACTCCAGCGCATCAAGAAACTGCTTACTCACTTCATCGTTCTTTCCCATAAGCCTCCTCCTTCTTGTTAAACAAAAAGTCTGGATCGGAATCGCTTGTGATTATGAAGTCTAAAGTAAGTATTGCCGTCTGTCTTCGCTATTAAATTGTAGCATAAATAAAATGGCATTACCTGTTTATCAAATTAATATTTTAAGTAGTTATAATAATTGCGCAGTATGTAAACTCTCACTACCTCCCTATAGCTATCTTTAAGGTCTGCTTTTATCATAAACAATGCAGAAAGCTATAGCCGATGGATTTCCAGATGCCATTGCGCTCACTCGCGTACAAGTGTAAGCGACTGGTCGAGGATCCATGCAATGCCGAATCCGAGCATAAAAGCATGGCGCGTCCGGACAAGCGGACTGTGTTCGAACACGGCGCCGGAGAGGTTATCGTAGCGGAGAAAGGACCCGAACCAGTGGCGGTCGTAACGTTTGCTCAGGGACAGGACCGCAAGCGATCCGCTGTAGCCGCCGCGGGCATCATAGGCCGGCCTACTGCCGGAAACGGAGAACTGTGGAGCCACCTCGTAGTAATAGTCATGGTACTTCTCCGTTGCAAAGAGAGGCCCGATCGCCGCCCCGATGTTCCATGCCTCGCGTCCGACATTTTTTGCATCATAATTAAGTTGCGGGTTTATTACCAGGCCGGTACCCTGCATGCGCATGAATGTTACCGCATAGACCGCGCGCACGGGAAGCCTGAATTGCAGCGCGCTGTCACCGGTGCAATCGTGCACAAGGCAAACCTCAAGGGAGGGTCCTATCTGGACCGTAGGATCAAGGTCACTCATGCCCGTGCGTACGCTATTCCCGCTGCTCCTGACCGGAGCGCCGGCATCAAAGCTCATATTGAGCCGCACGCGGTCGGATTCGAACAGAAGGCCGTTAATACCCTTCCGGTCGACCCTCAGCAGTTTGCCGCGATAGACAAGGTAAGGCATCGGAAGCAGAAGAACGCGCTGATGATCAGCCCCCCGATATTCCGGCAGACTCAGGCCGGTAAACCCGGCGCCAACTTCCCAGAGCGGCATTTCCTGCGCCTGAGCGCTCTGCGCAACGAATGCAATCACCAAAAAAACAGAGATCATGAAGAACTTCATGAGAATAACTCCGTGCCTACTGAAAAGTGCTGAGGGTAAACCTCTGTCCGTATTATAGATAAAGGGAGAATATGCGGCAAGATGAAAAGCGGTTTTTCTGTGGGAATAAGTCAGCAGAGGAGAAAAAACTGTCCTCCTCTGCTGATGCTGTATTATTTGAAGGTTGTCAGAATGTACTCCGCGATCGCCTTGGCATCTTTTTCAGAAATCGTCTTTTCATTGAATTTCGTCATTCCCGGCCCGGGATTTCTCATGGTTTTGATGATAGCTTCGGCGGTCTTTATGGTATTAGTATCGAGGTCCTTTTTGTGAAGTGTTTTCCGGGGTGCGATCAGATTCCCTCCGTCCACGTGACAAGCGGCGCAATGTTGTTTAAAGAGCGCCTCTCCGGTCGGTTGCGCTGCGTCAACACCTCCTATAAACATGACCGACATGCTCCCTGCTGCTGCAACAGCAAACATCGCGGCAATAAATCTTCTTTTCATACGCGCTCCTTTCGTTGGTCATCGTGTAGTAGTTCAAGATCTCGACTCACCTTCCGGACCAAACGGCCTGACCCGCACGTCCTGTGAGGAAAGTATAACTGAAAATGAACAAAGTGCAAGTTTTCAGATAGAAAAACAGGACTTGCATGGCCTTGATCCTTTGTTTTTAATTCGATTCGAACTCAGCGGTCACCACAACTCATTACTATTGCACAGGTGGATTGTCATGCGCGCGCATGACGAGAGCGCCGGAGAGAAGAATAAGGAAACCGCCGATCAAAGCAGCAGGGGGAGGCGTTTCAGCCAAAAAAAGAAACGCAAGCGGGATGGCGGCAAGGGGTTCGATATACCCGAGGATCGCGGCATGCTGGGCCAGCACCTTTCGCAGGGCGCTGAAATACAGGAGCGGTGCCGTCGTAGAGTGAAGCAGCCCTGTCATCAGCAACAGCATCCCCGAGCGCATACTGATCGTATGCTCCACGGACAGCGCTGCCGGGGCCGTAGCGATGATCGTTATCCAGAGCAGTACAATGATCGCTTTCTGGTGCAGCAGCAACTGGCTCAACTTTCGGGAGAAGATGATGACAAACGCGTATCCCACGCCCGAGGCAGTGCCTGCCAGGACGCCGGGCAACTGCGCGCTGCTCAGGCTGAGCCCTCCATTGGCAAAAACGATCATGGCCATACCCGCTGCGGCTATGGGCAACGAGATCAGCGTCACCCGCTGCAGACGCTCCGCGATCATGAACGGCGCGAGCGCGGCCACGAGCACCGGCGCGGTGTAGTGGGTAAAGATGGCATTGGAGACGGTTGTATGGCCCAGCGCGTAAAAATAGGTAAGATTGTTCAGCATCGAGGCAAGTGCCAGCCCGACATACAGATACCAGAAGTTCAGGTTGAAGACCGCGCTAGGAAAGTCCCCTCTCACCTTCAGAACAACAGGCACAACGATCCCGGCAATGAGCGAAGTATAGAAAAGCACCACGACCGGCGGAAGCCCCATCCAGCGGATCAGAAGCCCCCAGGTGCTCCATATGAACATGGCAAGTACGATTTTTAAATAGTTTTTCATATAAAATAACAAGAGCCAGGAATCGGAATACAGAATAATTTCTTATTCTCTACCCCTCCTGGCTCCTGACTACTGTCTCCTGGCTTCTGCTGTTCGTCCTACGTTCCCATCTCCCACGAGGCAAGGTTACGCAGATAACAGCCCGCTTAGTAGCGGTAGTGCTCCGACTTGTACGGGCCTTGCTTCGGCACGTTGATGTAAGCGGCCTGCTGGTCGGTCAGCTCGGACAGTTGCGCGTTCAGCGTCTTCAGTTGCAAACGCGCGACTTTTTCGTCGAGGTGCTTGGGCAGCGTATACACACCAATCGGATACTTGTTGGAGCCCTTCTGCGCTTCGGTCCACAGCTCGATCTGCGCGATGGTCTGGTTGGCGAAAGAAGAGCTCATCACGTAGGACGGATGGCCGGTGCCGCAACCCAGGTTCACCAGACGCCCCTTGGCCAACAGGATGATGCGCTTGCCGTCAGGGAAAATGATGTGATCGACCTGTGGCTTGATCTCTTCCCACTGGTATTTTTCCAGCGAGGCGACGTCAATCTCGTTGTCGAAGTGGCCGATATTGCACACTATGGCGTTGTTCTTCATCTTCTTCATGTGGTCGTGGGTGATGACATGGAAGTTGCCGGTGCAGGTCACGAAAATATCTGCCTTGTCGGCGGCGTATTCCATGGTAACCACGCGGAAGCCTTCCATCGCGGCTTGCAGCGCGCAGATCGGATCGACCTCGGTCACCCACACTTGCGCCGACAACGCGCGCATGGCCTGCGCCGAGCCCTTGCCTACGTCGCCGTAGCCGCAGATCAGCGCAATCTTGCCCGCGATCATCACATCGGTGGCGCGTTTGATGCCGTCCACCAGCGATTCGCGGCAGCCGTACAGGTTGTCGAACTTGGACTTGGTGACGGAGTCGTTGACGTTGATGCCGGGGAATTTCAGCTCGCCGCGTTCATGCATTTGATACAAACGATGCACGCCGGTGGTTGTTTCCTCGGTCACACCCTTCACGGCAACGAGGCGCTTGGAATACCAGGTTTTGTCAATTGCCAGCTTGGCCTTGATCGAAGCGAACAAGATGGTTTCTTCTTCGGAAGTCGGCTTGCTGATCACCGATGCGTCTTTTTCAGCGCGGCTGCCCAGGTGCAGCAGCAGCGTGGCATCGCCGCCATCGTCCAGGATCATGTTGGTCAAACCGCCATCCGCCCATTCAAAGATGCGGTGCGTATAGTCCCAGTAATCGGTCAGCGATTCGCCCTTGACCGCGAACACCGGGATGCCGTCGGCGGCGATGGCTGCAGCGGCGTGGTCCTGGGTCGAGAAGATATTGCATGAAGCCCAGCGGATTTCCGCACCGAGCGCCTTCAGCGTCTCGATCAGCACGGCGGTCTGGATGGTCATGTGCAGCGACCCGGTAATGCGCGCGCCTTTCAGCGGCTGGGTCTTTGCAAATTCTGCGCGGATGGCCATCAGGCCGGGCATTTCGGTTTCGGCGATGGCGATTTCTTTGCGGCCCCACGAGGCCAGTTTGATGTCGGCGATGACGTAGTCTTTAGTGGACATAAAGCCCTCCATTCATGATATAAACTCCCCTCACCCCTGCCCCTCTCCCCTGGGGGAGAGGGAAAAAGGGTGAGGGGGCTTCATTGAATGGGCGCCGTTGCTACATGTTGAATCACCCCATCGAGCCTGACAGACCCACCTTGCGGTGACTGCTGCAGCGCCCCTCGACGGGGTGTGTTGATGTTTTACGTCTCACAATGTTGAGGGCAGCCACACAGGGCTGCCCCTACATAATGTTTACTCTCTCAGTGACTGATTTCGGTTTCAATCCGCAATCCGCAATGGAATTACACTCCCGCTTCCTTCTTGAGCTTTGCGGCCTTGTCCGTCTTTTCCCAGGTAAACTCGGGCTCGGTCCTGCCGAAGTGGCCGTATGCCGCGGTCTTTTTGTAAATAGGCCGCCTCAGGTTCAAGGTCTTCACAATGCCCTTGGGCGTCATGTCAAAGTTCTTCCTGATGAGCTGGACGAGCTTATCATGGTGAATTTTGCCGGTGCCGAAATCGTCCACATGGATGGAAACCGGCTCGGGTACACCGATGGCATAGGCCAGCTGGACCTCGACCTCGGTGCAGAGCCCGGATGCCACGATGTTCTTTGCAACGTAGCGGGCCATATAGGATGCCGAACGGTCGACCTTCGTCGGGTCCTTGCCCGAGAAGCAGCCGCCGCCGTGGCTTCCCACGCCGCCGTAGGTATCGACGATGATCTTGCGGCCCGTGAGGCCTGTATCGCCCATGGGTCCGCCGGTCACGAATCTACCGGTGGGGTTGATGTGATAGATAATGGTTTTCTCATCAAGCAGTTTCTTCGGGAGCACCGGAAGGATCACCTTTTCGATGATCTCCCTGCGCAGCTGCTTAAGCGTCACATCGGGGCTGTGCTGGGACGAGACCACGATGGTATGGAGCCGGTAGGGTTTGCCGTCTTTATATTCGATGGTCACCTGGGACTTGCCGTCGGGCCTCAGATACGGGAGGATCTCTTTCTTCCTCACTTCTGAAAGGCGGCGGGTAAGCTTGTGTGCAAGCATGATGGTCATGGGCATCAGTTCCGGAGTCTCATCGCAGGCATAACCGAACATGAGGCCCTGGTCGCCGGCGCCGCCCGTGTCCACGCCCATGGCAATATCAGGCGACTGGGAATGGACCGAGGTAATGACCGCACAGGTCTCGGAATCGAACCCGTACTTTGCCCGGGTGTAGCCGATGTCCTTGATGGTCTGACGGACGATATCGGGGATCTCAACATACCCCTTGGTCGTGATCTCTCCTGCCACCATGGCAAGACCGGTGGTCAAAAGCGTCTCGCACGCCACCCGGCTCATGGGGTCCTGCGCAAGCAGCGCGTCCAGTACCGCATCGGAGATCTGGTCGGCGATTTTATCCGGATGCCCCTCGGTTACCGATTCCGAGGTAAAGAGATAATTCTTATTAATACTGCTCATCTGTTGCCCTCCCGGCCTTCAAGACCTGAAAAATTTTTGTTCTTATAGCACAGTCACAGTTTTTGTCAAGGTAAAATTAAACTGCGGTTATCCAGACGCCATTTGCAGCGCAAAAACCGCCGCCAGCACCGCAAATGTGGATGCACAATACATTAACCGAATGGACTTTTCAATACATTTTTTGTCAAAATCTCCCTGTTCATCGCCGATAAAGGGTTTGGCCAAAACCAGCCCTCCATAGGCGTTGGGCCCGCCGAGCCGGAGGCCGAGCGCCCCTGCCACTGCTGCCTCGGGATACCCGCTGTTCGGGCTCGCGTGCTTGCGGCCGTCTCGAAGGCTTATGCGGAAAGCATTCCTGCCGGACGCGCCGGGTAGGAAGGCTGCCACGGAGAGCAGAAAAGCCGTGATACGGGCCGGGACGAAGTTCGCCAGATCATCCAGCCTGGCCGCTGCCCAGCCGAAGTTCTTATAAGCAGCGTTCTTGTACCCTATCATGGAATCGAGCGTGTTCACGGCCTTATACGCCATGGCAAGGGCAGGTCCGCCGAGCGCGAGATAGAAGAGCGGAGCAATGACGCCGTCAGAAGTGTTCTCGGCCACGGTCTCGACCACGGCCCGGGTGATAGCCTGCTCATCGAGCTCCGCCGTGTCCCTTCCCACGATCATCGACAGGGCATAGCGTGCCCCAACGATGTCGCCGTTCTCCAGTTTAACAAACACGTTCCTCGCCGATTCTGCCAGGTCCCGAGCAGCAAGGGTGGTATAGGCCAGAAGAACAGCGATGATGAAGCTCAGCACTGATGAATAGGAGGAAGCAACGGAAAGGAGCAGTAAGGATGCCCCATACACCAACAGAACAATGAGCATGACCAGAAGAACGCCGGCTTTTTTCTCGGACCCCGGTGATCGAGTGAAGCGCCTGAGGACCTTCTCGGTCCTTTGGATCAACCAGCCTATGCCGCGGACCGGATGCGGCAGCCATCGGGGATCTCCCAGGACCAGGTCCAGAAAAAAAGCGAACAGGATCACCATGGCGGGCATGGCGATCACGTCAGCATACCCGGGAGCGCAACCAGCACCCTGTAGCATAATAGATCGAGTCATAGGTTTTATGGTTGTTTTTGCTCTTCGATTATTTCTTTAAATAGCTGCACCGGATCAAAGGGCTGGAGGGTTGCGTCGAATTTCACGATACCGGACCGCGGCTCGATGATCGTGATCTCGAAGTGGACCTTGCCGTTGGGTAAGAGCCTGCTGCGTTGTTCCTGAAGATTACGCGCCTTCAGCTCCAGAATGTTAATGCCCCGTTTCGCAAGAATATCATAGTCCCTGCGCGTGTAGAGCTCAATGCCGTTCAGCATCCTGGCCCTTCCAAGCAACGCCCCGGCGCCATCGAACACGTCCGCGACCACCAGCCATGCCGGACGCTCCACATCCGTGGCATTCACGATGTCGCCGGATATCACGAAGTCTCCCTTGGCATCATAGGCCGTTGAGGTGTTCACAACCTGCAAACCGTCGATCGACGTCAGCGTCGCAACCGGCTCTTTCGTCACGGGCGCGGATGCTTTGAAGCGTGAGCTCGCCATATAGCCAACTGCCACGATAATGATAACTGCGAACGCCAGCACCATCAACTGTCTCGCCGTGGAAGACGGCGCAGTCGTGATCGAAGCGGATACCACTGTCGGCCGAACGACAACGGGTTGTTGGGACCTCGGTTTTACCGGAGGCTTGGCCTGCTCGCTCGGCAGCGACGAAGAGGATTTTGTTTCCGGCAATAGAGGCTGGGGCTTCGACAGAACGGGTTGCGGTATAGCGGCGACGGCAGGTTTTGCCGCCAATGCGGGCATTGATATTTTTGCATCGCCCGAGGTCGGCGCAGTAACCGGTGCAGGAGCAGATGCTGCAGCCAATGGCGTTTGGGAACCCGTACTGCTCGAAACTTGCCCTGCCTTCTCCAGATTATGTTTGTAATGCTCGAGGTCTTCTTTCGAGACCGTTACCGAAGCGCCGCATTTTGAACAGGGAAACTTGATCCCCGTTCCCGTGATCTTGTCCTCTGATATGCGAAAAGGCTTGCCGCAGCTGCTGCACCTGACTTCCATTTTCAGCACTTGTTGACCAGTAGGCGTAGACGCTGTCTTGTTCAGAGTGAAATAGTGCTCACACTCTTCGTGCGTTATTGTTACGGGATTACCGCACTTGGAGCAGGCGAACTTAATGCCCGAGCCCGTGATCTTGTCCTCGGACACGCGGAAGAGCTTGCCGCAACTGCTGCACCGCATTTCCATTTTCCGGGATTGCGAAGCAGGAGACGGAAGAATCGGCCCGGCCGTCTTCGATCGAGCATACTGTTCAAACTCTTCCCGGGTGATCTTTACAGGACCGTGGCACTGCGAACAGGCGAACTTTATGCCCGAAGCAGATATCTTTTCATCGGCTATTCGAAAAAGCTTGTTACAGCTTCCACACCGGACTTCCATGCAGCGGGCCTCCTGAAAACCGGACATAGACGACGTAGTATCCATCGAATGTTCTGGGGCACATTGTAATATAATTTAGCAAAATTAGCTACAGTTCATCGGGATTTTCTTCTTCAACATTCTCTTCAGGAGAGTCTTTTTTCTCACCCGCAATACGGTACTCGTCCGATGCCCATTTCCCCAGATCGAACAACTTGCAGCGTTGGGAACAGAAGGGACGAAAAAGATTGTCCTGCCACGAGACCTCTTTGTTACAGATCGGGCAGATGATGTGGGTGTTTTTCATAACTCAGTCTTCTCGTTATACAGCAATCGGTCAAGTTCGTCGATGAGCTCTTTGAACAGCCCCCCATGGCTTTTTGAGCGGGAGAACAGCTCATCCCTGATCGCCTGGAGTTCCTCGTCTTCGCACCGGTCATAGGTGATATGGGCGTTCTGCATGGCAAAGCGTTCACGCACGAGCAGGCGCTTCGCCTTGTCTATAAAAGGCATCAGCAACCCTCTGATGCGTTCTAACGCTTCCCCTGTCTTCTGACTGCTGACTGCTGACTGCTGACTTCTGAGCTCTTCACCAATTTCTCTTACCATGACGGCCATAGTACAGTATTCCAGCCCCCGTACTCCCCTCCTCCACTGCAGAAGAAACGGATTTCGCCAGAACCAAAGGAAGTTTCGCACGCCAAGCTCGACGAGACCAGTGACTGCCGCATCAAGTTCTGACAGGACCGTGTTAGGGGGGCTGCGCTGTTCTTCCGTGAGAATCGGGACGATCAGGCCTCCTGTCGGCGCATCGCAGCCACAGTAGCGCCAGATGTTCCGCAGCACCATTGCTCCCTGCAGATCGTCGGGCGTATCAAAATGCACAAGGGACAGCACAACTTTGCCTGCGCCGAAGGTCCCCTCGATGACAGCAGGCTCGCCGAACAGGCGCTTCGGGTTCAGGTTGATCTGGTACAAACGTTCCAGCTCTTCCCAGTTGCCGAACGCATCCGCGTCCCCTACGTTCAGGTCGGAGCTGAACGAATCGGGCATTGCCTCGCCGTAGGTGGCAAGCACGGATACGCTTCCGTCAACGATGAACTGGGACGGCCACCAGGCGTGGAAGACCAGTTCGGAGTTCAGTGTTCGCCCGCCCCGGTTCTGATAGATATAGGACGCGGGCCGGGGGAGTTTAGAGTTGACGTCTTCACCTTGAAGAACGCCTTCCCAGAGAGGATGGTTATTCACCTTCAGTTTGATCCTGCCGCTGAAGCTCGGGACGCGCTCCTTCGTAGGTCGTCTCTTCACCTGCAGGAGCCCGATGCCGTCCATGGTTGCAAGCCCTGCCCCGCCGCAGAACCCGACATAGGCGCCGCCGTCATGGACGAATTTTTTTATTTTTTCGACACCGTCATCTCCGAGAGCCTTCACCTTGTTGGACGCCCAGCCGCCAGGAACGAACAACAGCGAATATTCCCGAAGTCTGCCTGCTCTCACATCCTCAGCCCGGATAAGGTCACAGGAAAGCCCGCAGGCTTCAAGGGCTTTATACGCCATCACGCCCCAGAGAAAGGACTCATCCCACAGAAGCGCAGCACGCCTCAAGCTTGAATCTTGAATATTAAATGTTGAATTTATTTTCATACCCCCTGGGCGTTATCATCAGGTTGTTCCATACAAAGGTTTTTGAGTTGCCGATGATCACGGTGGTCTGCATATCGATATCGCTCTCCTGCATGCGTTCCAGGTCCGTCACGATAACCGTCTCATGCTCACGCATCGCGCCTTTGACGATGCCCACGATCGTTGACGCTGTTCGGTGCTTCAGAATAATATCCCGCGCCTTGCCGAGGTGACCCGCCCTTCCCTTGCTCCGGGGATTGTACAGGACAATGACAAAGTCAGCCGAAGCAGCCGCAGCAAGCCGCTTTTCTATCATATCCCAGGGCGTCAGCCGGTCAGACAGGCTGATACACGCGAAGTCATGCATCAGCGGAGCGCCGAGCCGTGAAGCAGCGGCATTCAGCGCGGAAATACCGGGGATGACCTCGACAGAGGGCAATTGCGGATTTACGCTGTCTTCTGACTTCTGACGGATGCCTGCCCCGCTTGCGGGGACTTCTGACTCCTGCCCTCGCAATATCTCGAACGCGAGCCCCGCCATAGCGTAGACTCCAGGGTCGCCGCCGCTGACGATCGCGACCGTTTTCCCTTCACGCGCTATATCGATCGCCTTTCGGCACCGATCAACCTCCTGCGTCATGCCGGTCGAAACAACCTCCTTACCCTGAAGCAACTCCTTGATCAGGTCAAGGTATGTCCCGTATCCGACGATCACATTTGCCTGTTCGATGGCCTTCCGCGCAGCCGGTGTGATGTGCTCCAAACTACCCGGCCCGGTGCCAACGACGAATATTTTTCCCTTACCCACGTTCTTATTTCTCCCTTCCTGCGACCACAACTGCAACCGTCACATTCCCCTTCTTTTGCTTCCGTACCAGCAGCTCGGTCGAACCGCCGGCAAGCAGTGCGGCAGGCTCGGCAACTGCGTATGCACCCGTGGCTTTGAATACCATGTCAGACCGATCCAGCCCCTCGACCAGGTTCAGTTCATCGGACCTGTAGGTACGCATCGGAAATGTATGAGCAGTGCAGAACGCTTTGAGACCCGGCTCATCTGCCTTGATATCGATCGTTGCTATACCGGTGATGGACAGAAAGGAAAGATTCTGCTCCTCAAAAACCGCGCGAACAACCGCTTCGATCTCTTCCTGAGAGGTGCCGCTGTTGCATCCGATGCCGACACTGAGGTTCCGGGGTCTGAGATAGACCTGGCCTTTTACTTTACAAGCGCCGGTAGCGCATTCCTCGCCGATAATGCTGCACCGGGGAGCTCCCTTATATACATCGAGCTGGTTCGTGACAATGACGTCAGCGAATCGGGGATCGACCACCCGGAGGAACTCGTCAGGGAGCTTTAACGACATAGTGCAATAGATGCGTAGTGCGCCATTATTTACATATCGGGTCGAAACGATCGGAAGCGCATCCCAGTTCTCTACAGCAAGGTCATTGTCCCTCGCCCAGAGATCGATCGACGTCAGGCCATTCACGTCCGATGCCGTGGTAATAACCGCCTCGCCTCCAAGAAATCGCGCGATCTCATGCGCCAGTGCATTTGCGCCCCCAAGATGACCGCCCACCAGGCTCACTGCAAATTTTCCGGCCTCATCAAGCACCACAACTGCCGGATCGGTTTTTTTGTCCTTGAGCAACGGCGCAATGGTGCGTACAACGATGCCTGATGCCATGATAAAAACAAGCGAGTTGCACGAAACCCAGATATCCTGAACGGCGCTACTCTCAAAACGTATAACCTTCGCGTCGGTCAGGTGATCCGCAAGCTTTTCAGCCAGATGCTTTCCATTATCGGTAATATAAAAGATCGCGGTTATGCTCATTGAGAAATACCTTCTCCCCCCTCGCGGGGGAGGACTGAGGTGGGGGGCGTATCTTGGCATGAAGCCCTTATCATTTCCAGCACACCCTGCACGTTCGACAAAATATCATGATTCCAGAATCTCATCACTCTGAAGCCCTGCTCTTTCAAATACGAGTCCCTGATTCTGTCCGACTCGCTGTCATTATGCTGCCCGCCATCCGCTTCAATTATGAGCCGTTTTTCAAAACAAATAAAATCCACGACATACTGATCAATCGGCGCTTGCCGCCTGAACCGCAGATTGTCCAATTGGTTCATGCGGAGATGCTTCCATAAATATTTTTCCGCGTCCGTGAGGTTTTTCCTGAGCGTTCGCGCCCGTTCAGTCAATCGCGGCATTGAGTCCTCACATTATTTATCTCCTCCCCCCTCGCGGGGGAGGACCGAGGTGGGGGCAAGAGGTGGTCCCCCCCCATCCCAACCTTCCCCCGCATGGGGGGAAGGGGAAAGATCATAAACGTAAACAACTACCCCCTGTACTCATGCTTGAAATCTTTGTGATAGAGTTTTGATTCCTTGCCAAGAGATGTCTCCGAAGCTCGCAAGGATTCTCCCACGTAGATCAGCGCAGTCTTCCTGATGCCGGCGTCCTTCACCAGCCCGACGATGTCCTGTAATGTGCCGCGCAGCACCTTCTGTTCCGGCCACGTCGCCTTCTCGATGATCACCACAGGAGTTTCTCCGGGATATCCCTGGAGCAGTTCATCCCGCACCTTCTCGATCATGCCGACGCTCAGGAAGATCGCCATGGTCGCGCGATGGGACGCGAGTGAACCGAGCCGCTCAAGTACCGGAACCGGGGTCCGTCCCTCCATCCTCGTGAAGATGACGGTCTGGCTGATCTCGGGGATGGTCAGTTCCTGGCCCAGGATCGCCGCGCCTGCCATGGCGGACGAAACGCCGGGAATGACCTCATAGGCAATGTTCAAAGCACGGAGCCGTTCAATCTGCTCCGAAATCGCGCTAAAGAACGAAGTATCTCCGGTATGAAGCCGGACTACCGACCGCTTGCCCTCCACAGCCTTCTTCATGATCGCAATGATCTCGTCAAGGTCCATGTTCGCGGAATCGAAGATCTCGGCCTTGATGCCTGCGAGAAGCGCGGGGTTCACCAGACTTCCCGCATAGATCACGACGTCGGCTGCATCGAGGATCCTTCTGCCTTTCACGGTTATAAGTTCCGGGTCGCCCGGCCCCGCGCCTACAAACGTAATCATTGCGTTCATCGTTTCCTCACGATCAT
>Ga0315272_10000618_pt1 | contig 18118 bp, 25 predicted proteins | sample C3_middle_MG_FD_203918 | JGI IMG/M metagenome (GOLD analysis project Ga0315272, IMG submission 203918) | Sediment microbial communities from Yellowstone Lake, YNP, Wyoming, USA - C3_middle | ecosystem: Environmental > Aquatic > Freshwater > Lake > Sediment | place: USA: Wyoming | collected...
CGAACACTCCTAAAAAGCTCCATCTTCCATTGGTTATTAAAGAACTCTGCCAGAGTAAACTGCATGTCATTCATAGCAAGCATATAAGCCATACGAAGAGCAACGCAATCTAACAGCTCATCTGGAATGAGATCCTCTTGGTCATAAAGATTGTGCATCTGACTGACTAGAGGAGTGTAAAGTATGTCGATATACTCGTTTTCTTGATGATCCCAAGTAGACGGAACAATGGATATTATCTTCTCTACCTGATCGTATATATATCCAATTGGCTCTACGTCCTTTACAACATCATCATAAGTAACCTGATCTAGCTTCTTAACATAGTTCCTGTCCGGATTCACATAATACACACGCCATACTCTAGAGATGTTTGCAAAGGAAGAATTTCCTATGATATACCAAGTAGTGTAGAGATTCCATCTCGGTCGGTCAAACCACCTAGCATACTTGCTCACAGAAGAACACGTGCTCTTCTTGAGACAAAAGTTATCTGCTACATCCTGTCTGGCTTTGTTGAGAATTCTATACAAAAAAGGCGACTCATCATAAGCGACAGGATAAAAATCAAACAACCTACGGAAATAATCAGCCGCCGTCAGGCTCATGCCTTCTTAGTCCGTCTCTCTATTACCTTTCCTGTTTCAAACTGCAAACTCTTCAGATAACCAACAGTTACAATATTAACCTTATCCGCATCCGGATCATTCTTAAGCTCTTTCATTACAGCAGGCTCAAACCTCAAGAACTCGAGCCTCTTTCTGCATATGTCATAATGATGATCATCGGTAGCCCCATAGCCCAGGAACTCCACACAGAGAGCATCTGGGACTACCGTATCCGCATTCGGATCTAATTCGTATATCTTCCCATCTGTTCTATCAAAGAGGATGAGCCTCCTGTCTTGGTTCTTAACAATCATGTTCAATCTCCTCTGTTAGAGGTTCATACTAGGAACACCCTTAATCACCAAATGTGCCTTTGGACGCTCAGACCACAGTTGACCACCAATCAAGAACACGCTCAGCCAAGAGAGCTTGGCATTGATGTATTCAGGTTGCCATTCAGTTGTATAGAAGCTGAACGGGCTCGCAAAGGTGAAGTGGATATTATTCAGGTTGAGATAGATGATATCGCCGACATAGTTACCACCACCAGCATCATACGGGCTAAGGTAGGGATCCGGAAATACTGGAACGCCACCAACAATGACACCCTTGACGGTATGTTCTCTTACCTCGGTAATTTCTGCTACATGCCCAACATTATATCTCTCAAGCGGAGTGAAAGACTCGATTATCTTCTGGAATGTAGCATAGTCGGTAAACCCACAAGAAGGCAAACCGAACATGCTACCGACATTCTTCATGTATTTGTTCACGCCTCGCTCGATACCCTGGTAAACATTAGAAGCATTACCAAGGTCGGTAGCGTAAGAATACTGAGTTCCAACCCACCAGGTATAGGTTGTTCTATCCAATTCTCCAAATACACCGGAGATTCCAACTACATCGAGGATACCATAAAACTCTTTGTCACTTGTTCTAGATCTGATAAGATCATTCGTAAGCTTTGCAAAGGTTTGAAGCCCGATGTCGCTTACCTTAATTGCCAGTTCATTCACGACCTTGTTTGGAGAATCCGCTTGGGCAATCTCGAACTCGTTCAGTCTGATTGTATTGCCCATTACAGCTGGTTCAAAGATAGCATTTATTGTTTCTGCATTGAAATCGTTGATCGTAAAATTACCGCTGGTATCAAGATACTGCGGACTAGGAGAGCTGAGGTCAGGATAAACTGGCTGAACAATAAAAGCAGCTTGGAACGGTCTCTGATCCGCTCTCTCGAGGATAAGTCTCACCATCGGTGAGATCTTGGGAAGATTCTGTGCCACTGCATAGGCAATAAAGTTTCTCCTGGTTGTGTCTAAGAAACGTTTAAGCTGTGAAGAATCTTGAAAAACTCCACCAGTCAAAAACGGAATATTTACTGTCGTTGCCATCTCTCCTTACTACCTCCCTAACATTGATAATACGTCCTCTATGAGTCTATCCTTCCCATCAATGCCAGAATATCTCTTTATTACATCATCATCTTGTCTAGCACGAATGGGAAGGCTGTTTCTTGATTTCTGAAGTCTTTCACTCACATACAAACGAACTGCTGTCTCGAAATTGATAATCCCATTCTGCTTAGCAAAATCCAGAACATCCTGGAAGTCGTCCTTGGAGAGACCATAACTCTCGAGAATCTTGACGAATTGTTCTTCCTTTCGAGCTTTCTCTTGCTCTTCCAACTTCTTCTTTAGATTACCAATTTCCTGGTCGTATTGCTCTTTCACCCGCTTGACTTCTTTCTCATATGGAGGCTCCGGCAGGCTTATACCGAATTTATCTAAAAGAGTGCGAAGATGTGGACGAAGCTCAGGATCCTCATAAGCGCTTCTGATAAACTCTTGCATTTCCTGTAGTTGCTGCTCTGGAGATTTTGTATCTTCCATAACCTACTCCTACTTGCTTTGAGCGACAGGTTTATCTATCTTAATGTTCTTCCTATACTTACTAAACAGCCCATCATTGGGCTCACTATTTCGGGGGTTATATCCCCAATAATCACCAGTTACATACCCACTGTATTTCCCTGGATTAATTTTCTGAATCCCTTTACCTTTTGTAGCCATGTTATATCCTCCTACATAATTGGTGCTCCACCACCAGCACCAGGCGGCGGAGTTGGTGTCGGCGTAGCTCCTCCAGGTGGCATTCCACCAGCTCCAGGAGACATACCAGCCTGAGCACCCTGCACAGCCTGAGCGGCTTTAGCTAACTTCTGATCTGCATCTGGCACAACTTTACTTAACTTTTTGAGACAATCCAAACAGACCTGTCCCTTCTCGGAAGTGGAAGAATAGATGCCAAGGGCTTCTTCCAGCCCCTTGATGCACATTGCTACCACTATATCGGCATATTCTTCCATCCCAATCGGGCTTCCAGTTGCTCCCATCTGTGGCGCCATTTCTCCATTCATCGTTATCCTCCTATTCTGGGGGAGAGAACTAACCATCAGAAGGATTGCTCGCTACTTGCGAGCTTTGCGTCGTGCTTTACGTCTAGTCCTTCTAGCCATCTATTATTCCTCCTTATTTCAACCATATAGTTAGTTCTCTCCCCCATATTCATAGATGCATATCATTCACAGAAAGTCAATACTTTATTTAACTAATCCCGCCAATTTTTTGAATAACCTTTCCGAGCATGTCATAAAGCTCCTGGATACCCCGAGTCAGTAGTGCGATTAGATCCATATAGTTCAAGCTTGCTTTGCCTTCCGTGTCAATCGCTATAAGCTCTGGGCAGACCTCAGAGACATCCTGAGCAATAAAGCCAAACCGGTTGACTTTCAAAGGATCATTCACATATACATATCTTACTGGCTTTAGACATGAGATAACATCTAGACAATCAGTATTAAGATAATCTGACAGAGGCTGGACATCTGTCTTTATACTTGCATCAGATCTTTGTGTCAGTTTACTATAATAAATAGCGTCACAACAGATATCCCATGTCGATATTCCGCCTCCCCATCCAGAAGGCCAATCAGTCTCATAGCTACCATTCATGTCAGGAATTACACACGTTACCGGCGAGCCATTAGCAGGCGGAATAATGATTGCATCCCTGAAATTCTGACCGTCTGAGGTTTTACTGATACCAATTCTAATACTCTTATCCGACATGGACATATACAAGCCACCGAGATTACTGTAAGAACCATAACCAAAACGAATAGCAGGGGAACCAGTAGAAGATGCTGCGCCTACTAAATTGATAATTGACGAATCGCTACTAGAGGTAGCAGGATGTATATAAACATAACCTGAAGATATCGAACGAATATCACCAACCACATCTAGATTGTATGCGGGCGCCGTTGTTCCAATACCAACACTGCCGGATGAGGTAACAAAGATCCTATCTGTATTATTAGTCCTCAGACTTAAAGCATAATTATCTACAGTCCCCAAAAATGCATTTGCCCCTACCTGGATAGCAATGTTCCCAGCAACATGCAGCTTATATGATGGAGTTGTCCCAATACCAACATTACCATTTGTATCAATTATCACTCTATCTGTGTTGTTAGTTCTCAAACTTAGTATATAGTTATCTAGTGTCCCGATAAATGCATTCGCTCCTGCCTGAATCCCAATATTCCCGCCTATATGTAGTTTCTGAGTCGGAGAAGTAATACCAACACCGACATTACCAGATACAACATAGATCGGCGCAGCACTGAGCTTAACATTCGCTGTATCAAACTGAACAAGCTGTCCTGTCACAGCACTAGTAGAGTCCAGATGGTAACCATCTAGATAATCAGCACAAAGATTTGTCACTAACTGGTTACTACTTACAATAAAAGGAGGTGTAGATGTAGTTGTAGAAACAAACTGCTGAGCTGTGATATTACCCGAACAAGTTGTGTTCTGATCAGACCTCAGAAATTGACTAGGAAGAAGCCCACCTAGCTTATCAGCATTTACAGCATTAGCAACCTTAATATCTACCCAGGAGGAAGACTGAGCTATCTTAAGCGTAGTTCCATCGAACCAGAATTGACCATCATACGATACTGTAGGAGCCGTTGAGCCGACATTCACTACCTTGCAAAGATAGCTAAAGTTCTCATCTAACATGCTAACAGGGAAACATTTAACCCCGTTTATTACCTGATACTGGTTGTTGTTTATTACTTGTTGGAAGTTATATGGGACTTGCATCCCTCACTATACCCCCTCTAGAAAGTCTACAAGTCTTCCGAACGGTATTGTTGGTAAGAATGTTGCCTTCTTCTTGATTAAGCTTATCTCTTCCGAAGTCAGATCAATCACATCGTCCTCGCTCATAATCTTCTTTAACAGCGTCCAGCACTTCATCTTTTGCTCGATATCCTGGGAATCATCTCTGGCAAGAGAAGCCAGGATAGCATTCCGATAAGTAATCTCAGTGTTATCACCAGCAAAGACCATCGGTTCCCCGTTCAGCCCCAACATGACTTTGTCCAGGTCTTCTTTTCTGAACTTCATCTTATCCCTCCTCTGTTAAGAATACGTGGTTACCAATCTCTGCCGCTACCTTTAACTTATTCGCCCAAGAGGGGCGCTTGTTAGAGTAATACAAACTTTTAGTCATATAGTATCTAGCACCATCTATTTCATCCAAGAGAACCCTGCCATTCAAAACATTATCCGCTATCTCGTAAAATACAGAGGGAATATCCCTCTCACCCCTCAACGCAGCTTGTAGGATAGGATAATTGGGATCGTTCTTGTTCCAGCAGGAGAATTGATAAGGTCGTAAACATTCAGTGGCAGGATAAGTGTTATTAGCCAGGGCACGATTACGGATAACCTGTGCTACGGCAACCTGGCCTTCGTAGGGCTCACCCCTAGCCTCGCCGTATACCGTCAATCCTGTAACCTTGACATCAATTGGTCTTATCTCCATATGCCTTCACCTTCTGTAAAGCCATTTCTACTGCCAAATTCAAAACAGAAAGTCCAACATCTATCCCGATATTCTTAGCAGCATCCCCAAGCTGCCTAACAGCTTCCGTTCTCTTCTGCTCAGAAGTAAGAGTATTGTTCTGCGCTAGTTTGGTTACAATATCTACCGCCACAGGAAGAAGCTTTTCTAAATATTCCACAATACCTCTCTCGAACAACGAGAGAATAAACCTCTCTAGCCAGCTAAGCTTAGCCAGAATCAACTGCTTAATGTTATTCATTCTGCTTTCCTCCTATCGGCCTCTTGGTTGTTAACCTTAACGCCAGATTGACCAGAGCAAACAATCCCAGCCCTATTGCCTGTATATCCTGCTGAGATGTAACACCTCCCGTCTTATAATCCACAACAGCGGCAATGAGAGCGGCTATGTTGAACCATATGGTCTTGCTGTAATACCAACTCTTGTTGTTGCCGATCTCATGCCCAATGTCAAAAATCTCTTTAATTATTCGCCACATGTTCAGCAAGCTCCTTTACTGCTTTAAACAATAATGCCAACATGTCCAGAATATTTATTGAGCACTTACCATCTTCTTCGCTTACCGTCACGCCCATCGGGAACACATCTTTCACATAGTTAGCTATAAACCCGACATGTTCTCTCTGATCTACCTTAAACAGATATTTATAAACATCTATGTTCTTTATCAGATTGAGCGCAGAATCAGAGAATAACTCAATGTTCTCTTTTATAGACAAGTCAGATCCCTGAGTGACAGTCCCTCCAACAGTTAGATTCCCACTTACAACCACATTATCATAAAGATTTACCTGCCTACTAGAACCACTACCTGACCCGATTATATAAAACACTCCACCGGTGCTGAGTCCTATTCTACTATCACCATTCGGATCAGTCCCCCATAAGATTTGGTTACCAGCAGTCCCTGGCGAAGGCATGATTATGCAGGCAGAATTGGTGAAATTATTAACTCCGTTACGAAAGTTCAATCCATAAGTGTCTGAAGATGTGGTCTTAATGTCTACATGTTGGAACGTCGGAGTAGAGGGCAAAGAAATACTCCCAGATATTGTTCCATTCACAATAAGATTGCCATCAACATAAACATCATCACTTAAAATCATCGATCTCCTGCCGCTACTGTTATAACGACCAATAATCCTAAAGTTACCACTAGTATCCACACCTATCTTAGACTCTCCAGCCCCCCAACCCCCGGACGTAGGCTGCCACTGAATAGCCGAACCAGAAACACCAACCGGCATCTTAATAGCAGCTTGGTAAAATCCAGATGGATTAGAAGATAAGTCTATGCCAAAATTAACCTCATTCAGATTGGAGATCGTAACAGAGTTTACAGTAATATCCCCAGATACAGACCCACCACCAGGAAGATAGCTAGATTTTATCTTTCCAGAAAGAGGCGTGCCGTTTTCGAATACATCCGACAGCGTCTGGAAATTCTCATTTGCCTTCTGCAAATCATCCCTAACCTGCGTAGGGCTTGTTCCATCATAATTGAACGGCGTGCTATACCAACCCATATCTCATGCCTCCTAATTCTGTTTCTTTACCTTCAAAACTAACCCTCCAGCGTTTATCACAAACGTTACACCTGTAATTATACTAAGAGCAGAGTCTAGAGTAAAGGTATAAAGCTTGTTGCCGGAGCTGTCGAAGAAGTAAATTTCATTTATACTTCCCCAATCCCCAGTTGCACTAGGGAAGGAAATCTGAGAAGAGTTCTTGTAATAATAGTAAGATTCATCCTCAGAATCAAACACAAACAACCCAGAGGAAACAGTCACCCTAGCATAACCATTGCCAGCTTTCTCTGTCCCATTGTATCCTAACCCGATAGAAACAATGCTGTTCATATCACTTATAATCTTATCAGATGCTGTTCTTGTTAAAATTAACATCTTATCCTCCTACGTAATAACAAATATTGTTGTTCGTGTCATAAAAGCCACATCAGAGAATATAAACAGTGACTAAGATAAAAGCAACTCATAAGCATCAACCCCAGAACACAACCCGTAGATGTTCTGATTACCGTCACAGAACATGCCTAACTCGTAAATCTTATAGTCAAGCAACTCTCCAGATACATCCACACTATAATTAGTCGGATCGCTGTAAGCTACGGTAGACTCAAGAGCAAGACCACCAAGCATAGAAACCCCACTAACATTGCTAAGAGAGATACTGCCGCTGAGAAACTCACTTCCAACAGTAATATTGCTAGTTAAGACACTGAGTGCAAACGATACCCCCATCACAGAGCCAGAAAGAATAAACACATTCTTCTTAGACACATTGTTCGGATCCGGCATCCATAAGAGCAAATACCAAAGGAAGGGATGATCTATGTTGAATCCAGCTGTAACAGATATATCTACCCACCAGGTAGTATACTGCGTCCAGACAGGACGATCTGTCCACTTGCCCTTTCTGATTGTATACGCTAAGGGAGATTCAATGCCTTCGTAATTTCTAGATTGCCAATCGCTTATCACATCCCTAGCCTCCGCTTGATCTCATCTATCTCTGCTAAGATGTCCCTACCAGATACGAATAACCGATCATACACGTCCACTCTCCTATAACTAGACCCAGCATAAGGTCTACCTACAATAGCAAACTGACCAGGGAAAGAAGGCTTGGTAGAATTCGTTAGAATACCCACATAAGAATCATACCCCCAATTGCCGCTGTCCGGAACCCAGTGGATAAGAGAAGAATAACACTGACCACTCCCAGGGAGAACAATCGCTCCCTTAGTGCAACCTGCGCCACTGCCAGTGTTAAACCAGGACATATCTATACAGGCCTCCACATTGGAGCGAATGAGCTTCTGAGAAAAATAAATGCCAGTCATGTAAAAGTCCGAGAGATCTATCCCATCCTGCCAATAACCCATTACATGTATAGCACAAGAACAGGGTTTGGCCGCTTCGTTTGTAGCAGTGCAAATATGTAGCCCACAGATAAACGGATCAGGAATCTCTGTCCTCGCAGGCTTAACCTCAACCCTGGTTGTATTAGCATCTAACTCCAGAGCTATGCATACCTTCCCACCATCGTCGGATGTAACTACAAAATTCGCTCCCCAGATATACTGCCTGCCATTGTGATCGTCTATGTCCGAGAAGATGTTTACTATATTGTTTTTAGCTGGATTGGGAATGTTCGGATTGTCAGATGTGCGGATAAATACACCTACTGCCTGCCCTACGTCTATAGTGTTAATATTGCTATAGACTACAACAGGGTTCCCACTCAAAGAAGCACCTCCATTACTTCCCTTTCTCCTGCTCTTTGGCTTCTTGAACAAGTGCCGCCTCCCTCGCTCTCTGTATCATGACTTTTATTCTGTCTTTGTGTGGAATAGGTAGCAACTCTATCGCTACTTCGGGCGGTATGAGACCACGTGCGTTTAATTCCAGAACGAGTGTAGTAAAATTCTGCAAGAGAACAGGAGATGTGGTGTGAGCATATACTTCCACCCTGATAGGCGTCTTTGCTAAGAGAGGGAACTTATCTGTGCACAATACCTTATACATAGCATATAGAGTCATTACCCGTTCGATGAATTGCTCAAACTTGAGCGCACGAACTATTACTTCCGAAGAGGAGAACTGAGATGCCAAGAGAGCATGCGTGTAAGACCTTACATTCTTAGCACTGTGACCAAGCATGATCTCAGATATACCAACGGTGTCTAAGATGTTTCGCTCATATCGATCAGACAAAGTGGAAAGAACGCCTGGATCTATCTTAGGAACAACTTCTTCTACAGCCATGTCCGGACTGTCTACGAGAACTACACCGGAAGGCTTGCGAAGTTCATTAACCACATCTTCCCTTGTTAAAAGACCCTGGAAAGATTTTAGAATAACAGGAGGATATGCTAGTCTCTCCACCAAGGACGGAAGCTGCTCTTCTATGTCATTTATCCCTTCCTGTGCTGGTATGCACTGCTCGCCGTTTACAAAGCCGTAGATGTTGCCAGGAAGGTAGGATGGGACGTAGAAAGCAAAAGGATGATCAGATACGAATGGGGACTTAAAATGATCACGAATGGTATAATCTAAGCCCAACGTTGCCACATAACAAGAGCCTTCTCCTGGGTCTTTATACCAAACCTCGTAAACTTCGTAATACTCGTTCGGGTTTAAATCTGTGATACGTGTGAGCTCGTCTGTGGAACCAACTACATCAAAAAACCTGCTAAAGGGAGAAACTGTCCTGTCCGGAATAGATACCTTGCCAAACCGCTTCTCATACTCGTCTCTACCCATACGGAGCACATAAACCAGAATCTGTGAGTCGTCGTCCATCTCTAGATCGGGATAATAGAAGAGAATATCAAAGGGAAAGACTGGACGGAATTTTACGCCGTCTCTTCTGGGTTCTACACGAAGACCAATGAAGCCCCAGAGCTCGCCTAGTTTGGCTAGGTCATACAGAATAACATCTACGCCTTCTCTGTAAAAGCCATCCTGCACTTCCTTCCGTAGATCATCCGATACATCTGGCTGAAGCTCGAAGATGACATTGTCAGAACGATAGATCAAAGAGGAGATTAAATTGATATATCTACGGAGAACATTCTTGGAAGTTCGGATGTCTATGAATGACTCTAGGACACGCAGGTATCTGTCCACTAAGGCAGGACGTCTGGCTATGCAGGTGGATACTATCTCCCGGAGCTCTTCCTCAGATTTACGCCTGTCCTGCTTAACAAATTTCTCAGATTCCACTACTTTCATAGCTCGCCTTTCTTAATGCCAGACTTGCCAAAGGCTTCGTATCTAACCGGATTGGATTTAAACACATCCGCTACAGCAGAAAAATCTTCTACATGCGCTTCCTTGCTAAGAAGAGAACGGGCTTCGGACATGTCTATATAGCCGGGAGAAGACATCAGCCTCTGGTTTTGCTTGGCTTGATACCGACCTTCCTCACACTGCTCCAATAACCTTTCCTGCAAAGGAGAACGCTTGCCCTTTACGATAATATACATAGCCACCTCCTAGAATAATCCAAGATAACAATAACAAAAAGGAAGAAAAAAGCAAGAGAAAAATAAGATGCCCGATAGGCAAAACCTGGCTGACATACCTACCGGGCAAACTGCTTGATCCTATCGAACCTCTCCCCAGGGACATAATAGACAAGAAACTAGGGGAAGGCAAGGGAAAAGTTATGGTGGGGGGAGGGATCACACGGCGCCCAACAGCAGCATCCGATCCGTCCCGATGGCGTAGTGCGCACTATCTGAATGACCGTTCAGTCACGCAAAGAAATGACCGAGTAGTCACTATGTGAATGACCATTCAGTCGCCCAAGAGCAAGGAAGCAATGGTTCCCATAGAAACTTAACAGGCGCCAAGTAAGGCTTACGTAAGCTTAGGAATGATTATCGTTATCGATATAGCAAGCCGAACACAACCAAAGCGAATGGTTGCTAACGATTAGCAATTACAAAGAGCAAGCTAGCCGAATGACAAACAAGGAAGCAATCGATAATCGTTCTTGTTCGCAAAGAGAAGCAATCATTCGGCTAATCCTAAGGCTAGCAAAAACCAAAAGCAAGCTAGCCGAAGTTAGCTAAGCCTAAGCCGAATAGCTAAGCACAAGCAAAACAAGAGGAAGCAATCCATAGACTTCGCTCACTAGTGCTTCGGCTAAACCTGCCAAGGGAGAAACTACGAAACTATGAAACTATGATTGACTATGATGAGTCTTAAACAAGCGTTTAAATTGACTTAAGTTATCGGAATTACTAGAGAAAACCCGAATTTTGGGCTTCTAGATGATAATGGTTGTCATTTGCATTTAAACAAGCGTTTAACATGGTCTAAGTGCTTGAAATTACTTAGGGAACCGGCAAAATTAGGCTTACCTAACCGTTTCGGCCGCCCGGGGATTTTAGGAAACGTGGAAACCTTTTGTCTAGAACACATAGTCGTTAGTCTTTGTTAATAAAATCAAATACTTAGATTTTGTTCTTAAACAAGACGACTATATTACCTAGATGGAATATTTCAATGATTTTAGGTAGTTAGATTAACATCGTAGTATGAAACTAACTTGACAAACCATAGTTAACTATGACGAGAAGCTAGATATTCCAAAGGCGTCTTTGGGTTGTCAAGAAAATGAGGGTAATTTTTTCTTTTCCTAGGGGGTAATACCTTCTTTCACGAAGTTAATTCCCTATTTGAGGGTAAAGACTAGCTAAGAAGAAGCATAGCAAATTTTCCCTTCTTGGTCAATAAGAAAGAGGGAGTTTTCCCTTCTTGGATACTAAGGAAGGTCTTCTCTTTGCTAACCGAAGATTGCTTTGCTTATCGGAAGCTTATTGTGCTAACCGATATTGCTTCCGTATGGCGAACAAGTTTCTGTTCTTCGGCTAAGGAATGGATTTTCTCTTTCTGGTAGTCTTATCTTTGCTTCCCGAAGCTTTTCCTTTAGCATACTCTAACGAATAACTTGACAAAAACTTATGTTTCGAGTATAAGCTATATTGTGTTTAACTATAATCACTAACCAAGAGGAGGGTTTTAAAAATGTTTATCCATTCTTATGGCTTTAAACCAGAACCGTGGTATCACGGCCATTACAAGAAGCATCTTTTACTTGGCGTCGAACTGGAAGTCGACGGCGCCGGTGAGGACGAAGAACATGCCCGCCAAGTCCTCACCATCTTGAACGGCAATCCATATTCAAGACGTCATGCTTACTGCAAGCATGACGGAAGCCTTGAGGCCGGCTTCGAAATTGTTTCACAGCCGGCAACAATTAACTACCACATTAAGAGAATTCCTTGGCAACAGGCCTTCGAGTATCTGCTTGCTCAAGGCTATCGTAGCAATGATACAAGCACGTGTGGATTGCACGTGCACTTCAATTGCATCTTCTTGGGTGATTCCCAAGAAGAATTCCTCAAAGCGGAAGGCAAGTTGCTTGCCTTTTTTGAGGAAAATTGGGAAGCGATTATAAGATTTTCTCGAAGAAACAGAAAACAAATTGAGCGATGGTGCAAGCGATACGGCCATCGTGATATTAAAGAGGCTTACAATGACAATGACGGATGTAGATATTATGCATTGAATTTCCAGAATTCTACCACGGATGAAATTAGAATATTCCGTGGTACGTTGAAATACTCCACGTTTATAGCCACGTTGTTGTTTGTTCATAATCTTGTCCTCTTTTGCAAGAGGACAAAGGACAACGACGACGTATCTTGGGAAACTTTCCTAAGATTCGTAAGAAGGAATCCCAAGAACATAACGTTGATTGAATATTTGCAATCCAGGAATCTTTGGACGTTGTAGTTACTTTCTTGTTCTTTGAAAACCAAATAACGTTTAATAGGAGGTCAGGATATGTGTGTAATTTGTGTTTCGCAATCGGGAAAGAAAGTTCCTCAGGAATGGTTATCGGATATGTGGCTAATCAACGACGACGGTGGTGGAATTGCTTTTGTCAAGAACAACCAAGTCCACGTTCGTAAAGGCTTCATGACGTTAGACGCTTTTCTGAAATTCTATGAAAAGCTTCCTAATGTTCCCCACGTTGTTCATTTTAGGCTTGCTAGTATTGGTGTTGTGAGCAAGCAGTTTACTCATCCATTCCGTATCGATCGTTCTGATAATCTTAAGACTAGCTACAAAGCGGAAATGGTGCTTTTTCACAATGGAACGATTAAGGATTACGAAAGATTCGCAAAGCTTGCCAATGTTTCGCCGAAGAATTCCGATACCTATTGTCTTGCCCGTTTTTTGGCCAAACTCAGTTACAATGACAAGATTGCCTTGCTTCGTAAGCAATTAGGCTCCAAATTCGTTGTTCTTTCGCCGAATTCAATTGTTCTTCTTGGCCAATTCTTTCCGAAAGACTCGTTCTGGTTTTCAAACTTGTATTGGGAAGAATACTCACTAGTTCGGAAATACCTAAAGCACTGGAAGCAATGGAATTGGAAGTTAGACTAATCTAACAGTTAACCGAACAATCTTTGGAGGCCAATTTGGCCTCCATTTTTATTTCTTCTTTCCTTAGATATCCATTCCGAAAGTGTTTATTCTTGCTTTGGATGAATTCTTTCTCGTTAGCCAATAAGAAATACCTAAACCGAAGCAAGCTTGCATCTAAGGCGAAAATAGAGCTGTTCTCTTAGTGCTTTTCTCTTGATCGATCAGAAAAATTTTTTTCTTGGTTGAAAAAATACTTGACAAGTTGTTCATGCTTTGTTATAAAGCAATCGTGGTTATGGTTGAATTTGTTCTTTGAAAAACTAACCAAGAGGAGGACGTCATGAGGTTATACGAATTTAGGGACGGAAAGCTCCATCCCTATTGGTTAAGAAACGGATTGACCATCGGCGTAGGGATGAGCTTTCCTACGTCAGAAACTTTTAGGATTTATAATGTTAGGCGAATCGGTCGTGGATATTTATGGCCGATTCGATCTAATGGGAAGAGCACTCTAGCATTGTTTCCAGAGTGCAATCAAGATTTTGGAGCTCTTATTATTGTGGGTGGTTCCAAAATTGAAACTGACGGTAGAATAATTCTGCAGAATTCCACCGCTGTGCTAATTGAGCTTCAACCGAAGAATTCAATCAGAATTGGCCGTTTCGGTTATATTTGGGACGGCCACAACCTAAAACGAATATAGGGGGCAATAAAGCCCCCCGAAAAGCCCGGGTTCGTCCCGGGCTTAAAAATAGCCCTTGGGGGCTATGGGATACGTGCGTCCGCTTGCCCCTGAGGGATTGCAGAAGCCCGCCCTAAGCCAACTGGCGGGAAGGACACGCCCGCTCGAGCTGTTGCGGATGGATTTTTTGGAGTAAGGTTACAGCGGCAGTGTGAAAGTTGTGTGATGCTGAAGAATATCATAAAATACAGATGCAGGCGGGTTTAGGCAAAGAGACAAGCACAGGAGGGAACATACATGAAGAGCGGTCTGCTTCGCTCACCAATTATTTGGTTCGGCGGCAAAGGTAACATGGTCGCCAAGTTGTTAAAGTTCGTTCCTTCGCACAAGATATATGTGGAAGTATTCGGCGGAGGGGCAAGCCTTCTGTTTGCCAAGGAACCATCCCCGGTGGAAGTATACAACGACATAGACTCCGGGCTTGTGAACTTCTTTCGAGTGCTGAGAGATAAGGATAAATTTCAGGAGTTCTACGAGAAAGTGTGCCTTACCCCTTATAGCAGGGAAGAATACAATTACTGTAGAGCCACATGGCAGGACTGCGAGGATGAAGTAGAGAGAGCATACCGATGGTTTGTAGTTGCAAGAATGTCCTTCTCTGGTCATTTTGGACACAGCTGGAGCTTTAAGGTTACAACTAGTCGTAAAGGGATGGCATCAAGTTGCTCAGCTTGGCTAAGCATGATTGAGGAGTTACCACTCATGCACCAAAGATTTATGACCGTTCAAATAGAACATAAGGACTTCAGGGACCTAATAAGAACATACGACACCAAAGACACATTCTTTTACTTAGACCCACCTTATGTCCCAGAGACTAGAAAAGGTGGTAAGTATAAGCACGAGATGACAGATAAGGATCATAAGGATCTTGTAGAAATACTTCTGAATATCAGAGGTAAGGCCATGCTAAGTGGATACGTTAATAGAATCTACAAGAAGCTAGAAGACGAAGGTTGGATAAGACACGATTTTGAGACTGCTTGCCACGCTGTTGGTAGAACAAGACAGACCGGAATCTTGGGCGAAGGTTCGGCAAGAGAGAAACACAAGAGGGTAGAGAGTATATGGCTGTCTCCAAATTGTTTAGACGAGCATAAAATTTTCTCTTGACATTTGTTTTGAGTTGTGTTATATAGAAAGCGTGGTTAACAGGAACAACAACCAACCAAAAAGGGAGGGTATCATGGTTAAGAAGGTCGAGCAATTTCATTGGAACGATCGTCCACAAATTAATCAAATCGTAGTAGGCACGGACGACGGCGAATATCTCGTATCTTACGGAACAGTGGTTGCCCGTAAGAGCGGGGAAGAGGTAGAACTCTCCTATTTTTGGAGATATTCCCCGACCACGGCCAAGCATGTCACTCGCTTTCTTGGCCACAACAGTTCTAGAGAAGTAAAGGAGCGCATAAAGTCGGGGGAATATAAGTTAGTGGATAGACTTATTATATCATAAGAAAAGGGGGATAGCCATGAGAGACAGAATGAGTTTGAAAAAGGTAAATTTTGGGGAAAAGGTTCTCTTCCAATTGAGAATCGGGCGCAAACCGGACTTTATTATATGGGTATCTCCCAAGCTAGTGACCCAAACTGAGAGTGAATGTCTTCTGGAACTCCCAACTACAGATGTCAGGATTGCTCGAGGTAGAAAGAATCTAATACTTCTCCCTGGCAATAGAAACTTGTTCAACATCTATGTTCGCTGTGCCTTGGATAGGTGGTTAGGCTGGAAAGAATCGAGCGTTACAATTGATACTTCCCCGTGCGAGATCTTTGCTTATGAAGCTGATACTAACCATCATGCCGCGCTTGTTCTTACAGACACATCTTTTGTGGAGTATCGTTGGAAGAGAGCAAAAGAGCAGATAGTCGAGGAAGGCTTCGGTGTCGTTCATTTGGATGGCACTGTAACAGAGATCGACGGCGAAAAGGAAGACGCTCTCGCTTCCTTGGACTAGCAGAACACAAAAGGAGGGTCGGTTATGAAAGAAAAATGGTTGTTGGAGAAAAGAGAGGCCGAAGGTAAGATTTTCTTTCTTCTCAAAGTCGGAAGCTGTCGGCACGAAAAACCGAGCTTCATAATTTGGGTCTCTCCCAAACTGGTCACTCAAACCCAGGATGGCTTTTTCCTCGAACTCCCAGCTGAGAATGTCGAACTCATAAGAGGCAAGAAAGATCTGATTCTCCGACCTGGCAACGAAAGCCTGTTCAACGTCTTTGTTCGATGTGGCTATCGTGGTGAGTCGGAGATAGAAATTCTTACTCCTGGTAGCGTGTTCGAATATCAAATATGGTCTTCTCCCCAAGGTAGCCTGGGCATCAGCAGAGGTGCTCTAGTTCTTACTGAAAGTTCTTCTGTCAAATACCACTGGAGGAGAACAGGGAGAACATACGGCTCCCCCACAGAAGGCGTCTCTGTTGTTTCCTTAGATGGCCACAAGACAGACCTTGAGGGGAATGAGGAGGATGCGCTTGCCAGCTTAGAGGAGGGTTAGACATGAGAGACAAGGTTGATGCTTTGAGAGAGAAGTTTGGAGTTCTGGAAACCTGGAACAAGACGCTCGTGAACACTACACCGCACCCGATTAGTATTATGCTTCAAGGCGAGATTCTGGAGATCCCGGCGGCAAAGTCTCCTCTTAGACTTAAAGAGGAAACAGAATTCATCGGCATCGCCGGCAACATCCCCTTGTTCCGGAAAGAATTCGTCTTGGAAGACACACTTCCACCGGAAGATGAAAATGACGAGATCCTCTTCATTGTCCCTGCTCTAGTTGCGCAACTACTCAGAAAGAATCGGCGGGATCTGGTAGTGCCCCACGAGTTTGTGCGGGATACAAACGGCAACATTGTTGGTTGCCGGGGTCTCGCCTTCATAGATTAGCCTAATTTAGCTCAGGAGAGCGACTTTCGGGCTCGGACATATAAATATACCACCCCACTCGGAAGTTGCTCTCCTAGAGCTCAAAAACGGTCTAAATAGAGTAATGACCAAAAGGAGGGTTGAACATGTCAGATTATCGTTTGAAGAACGTGAGCATCAAGAACTTCTTCATTCTTAGTAATCTTTCCTTTGCTCCTGAAGGCAAACATGTTCGCATAATCGGCCAAACGGGAACAGGCAAAACTACAGCGATTGGAGCAATTCTGCACGCCTTCTCCTGGATAGATACAAAGGGACACAAGCGTGTTCCCGGCGCTGTGGTTGATTTTACCCTTACAGGAGAAGAGCGTCCGGAAATACCAATACATCCAGCTCTGATCTATCCACAGGTGCACGAGGGACACCCGTCTCTCTTAGTTAAAGAAATCCTGTATCCTGAACTTTGCAAACTAGAGTCGGAACATCGCAAGATCAAATCCAGGTTGAAATTCCTGCACGATATGTCTGACTATCTGCATTCATGTGAAGCTATTCCGCCTATGCGCATCACCAATGAGATTATCGAGCTTATGCGACAATATGATGATCTTTCTGTGCGCATCATCCAGTATAAACAAGCGATGGAGAATGACCCTCTCTTTGTGAAGTGGGAAGCTATCAAAGACTATCATTATATGTCTTACGCTGAAAAGGTAGAGCTCCTGTTCGACTGTATATCGGACATCGAGGATAGAATATTCTGCCGATTTTTCAAACTCATAGACGACGGCGAGCGATTGAGTCCTTCGTTCATTGAAAAAACCAAACAAAGATGGCAGGTAATATATACTTGGAAAGAATACGACAAAGACCTAACCATAATAGTGGAGGACTAATATGAGTGGAAACATTGCGAAGCTTAACCAATTACTAGCAACCCCGAGCGTCAAACAAAAATTCGTGGACGCTCTGGGTAAAGAAGCAGGCTCT
>Ga0315272_10000619_pt1 | contig 18107 bp, 17 predicted proteins | sample C3_middle_MG_FD_203918 | JGI IMG/M metagenome (GOLD analysis project Ga0315272, IMG submission 203918) | Sediment microbial communities from Yellowstone Lake, YNP, Wyoming, USA - C3_middle | ecosystem: Environmental > Aquatic > Freshwater > Lake > Sediment | place: USA: Wyoming | collected...
GCATAAGCGTATTCAACGTAGCCGATAGAGTTCTTGATGCGCTGAACATAGGATGCAACACCCTCGTTACCCTTGCCGCCGGTTCCGACTTTCCATGCTACAGCCGTACCTTCGCCAACTGAAGACTTCCATTCATCGCTGACTTTAGACAGGTAGTTGGTGAAAATAAACGATGTACCTGAACCATCAGAACGATGAACTACAGTGATTGCCTCATCCGGGAGTTTTGCGTCAGCGTTGATAGCTACGATAGCGGCGTCATTCCATTTTGTGATCTTGCCCAGGAAGATGTCAGCTAGTACTTTGCCGTCCAGCTTCAGCTCACCGGCTGCAATGCCGTTAACGTTTACAACGGGAACAACGCCACCCATTACAGCAGGGAATTGCATCAACCCGCCTTTATCCAGATCTTCAGGCTTCAGCGGCATGTCTGATGCGCCAAAATCGACAGTTTTGGCGTTGATTTGCTTGATGCCGCCACCAGAACCAATAGACTGGTAGTTCATGCCGGTATTGGTTTTTGCTTTGTAGGCCTCAGCCCATTTGGCGTAAATCGGGTATGGGAAGGTGGCGCCAGCGCCTGTGATGTCAGTGGCAAATGCCGTTCCAGCGGTCATAAGGGCTGCCGCCAGACCTATGCTTTTCATAATATTATTCAATTGAATCATGTTCGCTCCAATAAGTTTTAATTAACTGCCAGGGACTGCATGCGTTAGCCAGCGGAATGCATAATAATAAATATTTATTACAGTATTATTACATAGTCTGGAAAAGCACCAGATTTCTGTTGGACTTCATCGGTAAATATTTTAACCTTATAAATATAAAAGATATTTTATTTTGACGTCTTGGTGGTTTTCTTAAAGCAGGGAATTGCGCAAAAGTTTTGTCATATGTAATAAGTCGAGGTGAAGAAAGGCGTTAGGAAGGCGAGCGGTGCTGGCGGGCAAAATATTTGTCTGCTTAAGTTGTTTATTCGGCATTATCAGCGACCACCGCAAGGCCTTTTGATGAATTAATGATGCTGACAATAGAACGTTGCCATTACATCCTTATTACCCTGGACTAAAGGGCGGGGACCAAGGTCAAGATTGACCATTTATGCTTTCAAAGGTAGGATGGCCGACTTTCGTGGCTGCTATGGGGATGAAAACGCATGCGTCGTAAATTAGTTGTCGGCAATTGGAAAATGTTTGGGCGCCTTGCGCGTAATAAAGAGCTGCTGGCCGGTGTGATGTCGGGTGTCGGTGCTTTGCGCAATACGGACTGTGCGGTTTGCGTACCTTATCCTTATCTGTCACAGGTGCAGACCTTGCTGCAGGGTAGTAATGTAGCCTGGGGTGCGCAAAACATGAGTCATCATGAAGAAGGTGCATTTACCGGCGAAGTGGCTGCTGGCATGCTGCAAGAATTTGGTTGTAAATACGTTATTCTTGGCCACTCAGAGCGTCGTGGGATTTATCACGAAAATGATGATCTGGTTGCGTTGAAATTTGAAGCGGCAATTAAGGCTGGCCTGAAACCTATTCTCTGTGTTGGGGAAACACTGGAAGAGCGCGATGCAGGTGTGACCGAAGAAGTTGTTGCGCGTCAACTGGATGCCGTAATAAATAGGTCAGGCGTAAAGACTTTGCAACAGGCCATTGTGGCATACGAACCAGTGTGGGCCATCGGAACCGGAAAAACAGCTTCGCCAGAGCAAGCTCAGGCAGTGCATGCCTTTATTCGTCAACGGGTTGCGAAACTGGATGGGCAGGTGGCGCAAGGCTTGTGTATACTTTATGGCGGTAGCGTAAAAGCAGCGAATGCGCCGGAGCTTTTTTCCATGTCGGATATTGATGGCGGGTTAATTGGCGGCGCTTCTCTGGTGGCGGAAGATTTTGTGGCAATTTGCCGTGCGGGAAAATAATTAGTTGATTGGAGTAGTTTAGTGGAAACTTTAGTTTGGTTTGTGCATGTGATCAGTGCGGTGTCGTTGGTCATTTTGGTGCTTTTACAGCATGGTAAAGGTGCGGATATGGGCGCAGCCTTCGGTTCCGGCTCTGCCGGTAGCTTGTTTGGTTCAAGCGGTTCTGCTAACTTTTTAAGCCGTAGTACTGCGGTAGCAGCGGCCATATTTTTTACTACCAGCCTTGGCTTGACTTATATCTATGCACATCCTGTGCAGAGTGGCGGGTTGATGGATAGTGTAGATGTCAGCAAAACTGCCCCGGTAGTTGCACCTGTTGTGACAGATAGCGATACCAGTGGCTCAAAATCAAAAGAAATTCCTAAGTAAACAGTAATCATTTATCAGAATTTGCGGAGTTGGCGGAATTGGTAGACGCGCAGCCTTGAGGTGGCTGTGTCCTTTGGACGTGAGGGTTCGAGTCCCTTGCCCCGCACCAGAATTAAAAAAATAAAGCCTTTCGTGCTTTAAAAGAATAATATCAATTAAATTGCTAAGTATCATAATGATGCAGCGAGGGAGGAATTCAGATGTTGGATAACTATTTTCCAGTACTGCTTTTTATCGTGGTAGGTCTGGCAATTGGCGTGGCACCTCTGGTTTTGGGGCGCATACTCGCGCCACATCGTCCGGATGATGCCAAGCTTTCTCCGTATGAGTGCGGATTTGAGGCGTTTGAAGATGCGCGCATGAAGTTCGATGTGCGCTATTACCTTGTTGCTATTTTGTTTATTTTGTTCGATCTGGAGATCGCCTTCCTTTTTCCGTGGGCAATTGTCCTAAAAGAAATTGGCATGTTTGGCTTCGTTTCCATGATGATATTTTTAGCGATACTCGTTTTTGGATTTGTTTATGAGTGGAAAAAGGGGGCCTTGGAATGGGAATAGAAGGCGTTCTTGAGAAGGGGTTTGTCACCACCTCGCTGGATACGGTGATCAATTACACGCGCACCGGTTCGCTGTGGCCGATGACTTTCGGTCTGGCATGCTGTGCGGTGGAAATGATGCATTCGGCCGCGTCACGCTACGACATTGCACGCTTCGGTGCAGAAGTGTTTCGTCCCAGCCCGCGTCAATCCGACCTGATGATTGTAGCCGGTACCCTGTGTAACAAGATGGCTCCCGCACTGCGCAAAGTTTATGACCAAATGCCTGAGCCGCGTTACGTTATATCCATGGGTTCCTGCGCAAATGGCGGCGGTTATTATCACTACTCCTATTCAGTTGTGCGCGGTTGCGACCGTATTGTACCGGTGGACATTTATGTGCCGGGCTGCCCTCCTACAGCGGAGGCGCTACTTTACGGGCTGATTCAATTGCAAAATAAAATCAAACGAACGAACACCATTGCACGCTAGGACTGGACATGGCTACTGATTTAAATCAATTGAGTGCAGTACTGCAGGATGCATTGGACAAACAGATTGTCAGCCTGGAAAATAAATTGGGTGAGCTGACCCTGGTGCTACGCGCAAAAGATGCGCATGCAATATTGACCCGTTTGCGCGATGATGCAAAGTTCAATTTCGAACAGCTAACCGACGTCTGCGGCGTTGATTACTCTACCTATGGCAGCGATATAAGTGATGGCGGCGTTTACTTCGCCGATGACGCCTCATTACCTTGCGCCGAACGCCCCTATCGTTTTGCTGCTGTATATCACTTGTTATCGATCACTAACAATGTGCGTTTGCGTGTGCGTGTCTTCGCTGAAGATGACAGCATGCCGATGTTGCAATCGGTAGTCGATATTTGGCCAGGTGCGAACTGGTATGAACGTGAGGCATTTGATCTGTTCGGTATTATCTTTACCGGCCATCCGGATTTGCGCCGTCTGCTGACCGATTATGGTTTTATTGGCAATCCGTTCCGTAAAGACTTCCCCTTGTCTGGCCATGTGGAAATGCGCTATGACGCAGAGCAGAAACGCGTTGTATATCAACCAGTGAGCATTGAACCGCGTGAAGTGACGCCGCGTATCGTGCGCGAAGACAGCTACGGTGGGATGAAATAAGATGGCTGAGATTAAAAATTACACCATGAATTTTAGTTGCGACCGCCCTGCGGGCTTAACTTGCTTCCGCAAGTTAGTCTCCACTGAAGTTCATGGTGGGTATTTTTCAAGTTTAGTGTTGGGGTAGTCGATATGGCGGAAATAAAAAATTACACCATGAACTTTGGCCCGCAACACCCGGCTGCGCACGGTGTATTGCGTCTGGTGCTGGAACTGGACGGTGAAGTGATTGAGCGTGCCGATCCGCATATCGGCCTGTTGCACCGTGCGACCGAAAAGTTGGCCGAGCACAAAACCTATCTGCAGTCAGTTCCGTATATGGACAGGCTCGATTACGTTTCGATGATGAGCAACGAGCATGCCTATGTGATGGCGATTGAAAAACTGCTCGGTATTGAAGTGCCTGAAAGAGCCGAGTACATCCGCGTGATGTTTGACGAGATTACACGTCTGTTGAACCACCTGATGTGGCTGGGCGCGCATGGCCTGGACCTGGGTGCGCAAACGGTATTTTTCTATACTTTCCGTGAACGCGAAGCGCTGATGGATGCCTATGAGGCGGTATCCGGTGCGCGCATGCATGCGGCCTACTATCGTCCGGGCGGGGTATATCGCGATTTGCCGGACAGCATGCCTCAATATCAGGCATCAAAAATACACAACGCAAAAGCCGTGCAGCGCATGAATGAGAACCGCACCGGTTCACTGCTTGATTTTCTGGAAGACTTTACCAATACCTTCCCCAAGCATGTGGACGAGTATGAAACATTGCTGACCGACAATCGCATCTGGAAGCAACGTACCGTTGGCATTGGTATTGTTACCCCAGAGCGTGCCAAAGCACTGGGCATGAGCGGCCCGATGCTGCGCGGTTCCGGCGTAGTGTGGGATCTGCGCAAACATCAGCCGTATTCTGTTTACGACAAGCTGGATTTTGATATTCCGGTTGGTGTGGAAGGCGATTGTTATGACCGCTATCTGGTGCGAGTGGAAGAAATGCGCCAGTCCAATCGCATCATCAAGCAGTGTATTGCCTGGCTGCGCGCCAATCCGGGGCCGGTGATGAGCGAAAACCATAAAGTATCGCCGCCTTCACGCGAAGGCATGAAGCAGAATATGGAAGAGCTGATTCACCACTTTAAACTGTTCACCGAAGGTATGCATGTGACACCGGGAGAAGCATATGCCGCAGTGGAACATCCCAAAGGCGAGTTTGGTATTTATATCGTATCGGATGGTGCCAATAAGCCATACCGTCTGAAAATTCGCGCCCCCGGCTTTGCGCATCTGGCTGCCATTGATGAGATGTCTCGTGGTCATATGCTGGCTGACGTGGTCGCCATTATTGGTACTCAAGATATTGTTTTTGGAGAGATAGACCGCTAATGTTATCCGATCAAATACAACAAAAAATCAAACGTGAACTGACCAAGTATCCGGCCGATCAGAAGCAGTCTGCCGTGATGGCTGCCTTGCGTTTCGTGCAGGATGAAAAGGGCTGGATCTCCAACGATGACATGGCTGACATCGCCATTGTTCTCGATATGCAACAGATGGCCGTGTATGAAGTTGCTACTTTCTACCATATGTACAATCTGAAGCCGATGGGTAAGCACACCCTGACGGTATGCACCAATATTTCCTGCATGTTATGCGGCTCTGCCGAAACCGTTGCGCACCTCAGCAAGCGTCTGGGTATTGGCCTGGGTGAGGTAACTGCAGACGGCAAATATGGACTGCGCGAAGGTGAATGTATGGGTGCCTGTGTCGATGCACCAATGTTCACGATCAACAACAAGAAATTATGCGGACGTCTGACAAGCGAAAAAATTGATCAAATTCTTGCGGAGCTGGACAAGCAATGAACGCACCTATTCTTCTCAATACCTCGCATTTCGACAAGCCGTGGACGCTGGAAAACTACCTGAAGGTTGGTGGCTACCAGGCGCTGCGCAAGATCATCGAAAGCAAGATGTCGCCCGATGAAATCATCGCCGAAGTGAAGGCTTCCGGTTTGCGCGGTCGCGGTGGTGCGGGTTTCCCTACCGGCCTGAAGTGGAGCTTCATGCCCAAGAATTATGAGGGCGACAAATACCTGGTATGTAACTCGGACGAAGGTGAGCCGGGCACGTGCAAGGACAGAGATATTCTGCGCTTTAATCCGCACAGCCTGATCGAAGGCATGGCGATTGCCGCTTACACGATGAAAGTGAAAGTTGGCTATAACTACGTGCACGGCGAAATCTATGAAGCCTATGAGCGCATGGAAGAGGCCTGTGAAGAAGCACGCAAGGCGGGCTATCTGGGTAACAACATTCTGGGGTCGGGTTTTGAGTTTGATCTGCATAATCACCTGGGTTACGGCGCTTATGTGTGCGGTGAAGAAACGGCACTGCTGGAATCGCTGGAAGGAAAAAAAGGCCAGCCGCGTTTCAAGCCGCCATTCCCCGCCAGCTTTGGCCTGTATGGAAAACCGACCACTATTAATAATACCGAAACGTTTGCCAGCATCCCCTACATTATCCGCGAGGGTGGTAAAAAATTTGCCGACATGGGCGTGCCGAACAGTGGTGGTGTAAAGCTATTCTCGGTATCGGGCCATGTGAATAACCCGGGCAATTTTGAAGTGCCGTTGGGCACCCCGTTCAAGAAGCTGCTGGAAATGGCCGGTGGTGTGCGTAACGGTAACAAGCTGAAAGCGGTGATTCCCGGTGGTTCCTCGATGCCGGTGCTGCCGGGTGAAATCATGATGGATCTGAATATGGACTTCGATTCCATCGCCAAGGCCGGATCTTACCTGGGGACCGGCGCGGTAATCGTAATGGACGAAACCACCTGCATGGTAAAAGCGCTTGAGCGTCTGTCGTATTTTTATTTTGAAGAATCGTGCGGTCAGTGCACGCCATGCCGTGAAGGCACCGGCTGGCTGTATCGCATTGTGCACCGCATTGAAAAAGGCGAGGGACGCCCCGAGGATCTGGATCTGTTGCTCAGCCTGTGCGAAAACATCGCGGGCCGCACCATCTGTGCACTGGGTGACGCTGCTGCTTGGCCGGTACAGGGTTTTCTCAAGCATTATCGCAGCGAATTTGAATATCACATCGAGCACAAGCGTTGCTTGGTAAAAGTGTAGGTGAGCAATGATAAACATTGAAATTGACGGCAAGCATCTCGAGGTTGAAAACGGCAGTACCGTGATCGAGGCCGCCCATGATGCCGGTATCTACATACCGCATTTCTGCTACCACAAAAAATTATCCATCGCGGCCAACTGCCGTATGTGTCTGGTACAGGTCGAGAAGGCGCCCAAGCCTTTGCCAGCCTGTGCCACGCCGGTTGCCGAAGGCATGAAGGTGTTTACCGCTTCCGAGCAGGCGGTAAAAGCGCAAAAGGGCGTGATGGAATTCCTGTTGATCAACCATCCGCTGGATTGCCCGATTTGCGATCAGGGCGGCGAATGCCAATTGCAGGATCTGGCTGTCGGTTATGGCGGCTCTGCTTCGCGTTACCACGAAGAAAAGCGCGTGGTATTACACAAGGATATTGGCCCGCTGGTTTCTGCAGAAGAAATGAGCCGCTGTATTAACTGCACTCGCTGTGTACGCTTTGGTGCGGAAATTGGCGGCCAGATGGAACTGGGTCAAGCCTTCCGTGGCGAGCATGCCGAAATTATGAGTTTTGTCTCCGGCACTGTGAACTCTGAACTCTCCGGCAACATGATAGATCTGTGCCCGGTGGGCGCATTGACCAGCAAGCCGTTCCGCTACAGCGCGCGTACCTGGGAGCTATCCCGTCGCAAATCAATCAGCCCCCATGACAGCCTGGGTTCCAATCTTGCTGTACAAGTTAAAGACAATCGCGTGATGCGTGTGCTGCCCATCGAGAACGAAGCCATCAATGAGTGCTGGATCTCAGACCGGGATCGTTTCAGTTACGAAGGTTTGAATTCGGAAGAGCGTCTGACCAAGCCGATGATCAAGCAGGGCGGCAACTGGCAGGAAGTGGAGTGGCAGGTTGCACTTGAGTATGTGGCAAATGGTCTGCGCCAGATCAAAACCGGTGCCGGCGCGGAAAATATTGGTGCTTTGGCAACAGGCAGTTCAACACTCGAAGAAATGTATCTGTTACAAAAATTGGTGCGCGGTATCGGCAGCAACAACGTCGATTTCCGTTTGCGCCAGTCCGACTTTACTGTTGATGGCAAACAGACTGGTGCGCCCTGGCTGGGAATGGCCGTGGCTGACCTTAACCAGGCGGATCGCTTCCTGTTGGTGGGCAGTTTCCTGCGCAAGGATCACCCGTTGCTGGCAGCGAGAATTCGCAATGCCGTAAAACATGGCGCGCAAGCCAACGTGTTGCACAGTGCAGATGATGATCTGCTGATGAAAGTTTCCAACAAAGCAATTGTTGCTCCGTCCGAGATGGTGGCAGTTATGGCGCAAGTATTACAGTCACTGGCTGCTGAAAAGAAAGCTGCCATAGATAACAACGTGCAACCCTTGTTGCAGGGCATAACTGCATCGGCCACTGCGCAGGCTGTCGCGAAGAGTCTGGCGAGCGGAGAGCGTGCGGTGATTCTGCTGGGTAATTTTGCTCAGCAGCATCCGCAAGCAGCACAGCTACAATTATTGGCACAAAATATTGCAGCACTCAGCAATGCAAAATTCGGTTTCCTTGGTGAAGCGGCAAACAGTGTGGGTGGTTACCTCGCCCAGGCAATCCCGGGAAGCAGTGGCTTGAATGCGGCGGCAATGCTGGCGCAACCACGCAAGGCTTATCTTCTGCTGAATGTGGAAGCTGAATTAGACACACATAATGCTCAACTGGCGGTGTCGGCAATGCAGACCGCTGATATGGTGGTGTGCATGTCAGCGTATAAACATCAGGGTATGGAATATGCCGACGTGATGTTGCCAATTGCGCCATTCACCGAAACTTCCGGCACCTTTATCAATACCGAAGGGCGTGTGCAGAGCTTTAAGGGCACGGTTAAGCCTTTGGGTGAGGCGCGTCCGGCATGGAAAGTATTGCGAGTGCTGGGTAATTTGTTGAAGGTGCAGGGTTTTGACTTTGACAATAGCGAAGCAGTACGCGATGAAGCGTTGAAGGGTGTTGATGTTGCAGGCAAGTTGAATAACACGCTGCAAGGCTTGGTAGTACAGCCAGCTCCTGCGGCGGCAGGTTTGCAGCGTGTCGCTGAAGTGCCTCTTTACGCAAGCGATGCGATTGTGCGCCGTTCTGCACCTTTGCAGGCTACCCACGATGCAAAGACACCCGGTGCAACAATGCACAGCGATGAGATGAACAAACTCGGCGTGCAATCCGGCGCCCAGATCAGGGTGAGTGTGGGTCAGGGCAGTGTGAAGTTGCAGGTGATGGCCGATGACAAACTACCCAAAGGTGTAGTGCGTGTTGCAGCTGGTCATGCTGCAACAGCAGGACTGGGCCCCATGTTTGGTGCTGTTACCGTGGAGCGTGTGTAAATGGAAGCTCAAGTCATACAGTTTTTTCAATGGTTCTGGAATCTGTTCGGGCTGTGGGATCTTGTCTGGTCGTATGTTCAGCCGGTATGGCCGCTGATCTGGATCCTGATCAAGATTATCACCATCGTTGCGCCCCTGATGATAGGAGTGGCTTACTTTACCTATGCAGAACGCAAATTACTGGCGTATATGCAGGTGCGTGTGGGCCCCAATCGCGTTGGCTATTACGGTTTATTGCAGCCGATTGCAGACGGCATCAAGTTGCTGTTCAAGGAACTGATTGTTCCTATCCGTTCCAACAAATTTCTGTTTGCGATTTCCCCTGCTCTTGTATTGGCCCCTGCTTTGGCCGCCTGGGCGGTGGTACCGTTCTCGAATGGCATGGTATTGGCGAATATCAATGCGGGCTTGTTGTTTATCCTGTCTATGACCTCAATCGGCGTGTATGGCGTGATCATTGCAGGCTGGGCTTCCAATTCAAAGTATGCTTTCCTCGGCGCGATGCGTTCCGCTGCGCAAATGGTGTCGTATGAATTGCCAATGGGTTTTGCGCTGGTGTGCGTGTTGCTCGCCGCGCAGAGCATGAACCTGTCGGATATCGTGAACGGACAGCAAACCAATGCCGGATTGTTTGGCTGGTATTTTGTGCCTTTGTTTCCGATGTTTATTGTTTATTTTATAGCGGGCGTCGCTGAAACCAATCGTGCACCCTTCGACGTGGCCGAGGGCGAGTCCGAAATTGTGGCCGGTTTCCATGTGGAATATTCCGGTATGGGTTTTGCGCTGTTCTTCCTCGGCGAATATGCCAATATGATTTTGATTGGCGGTCTGACCACGCTGTTCTTCCTTGGTGGCTGGCTGAATCCTTTCCATGGCTGGGGCGTAATCGGTACTTACACCGATATGGTGCCGGGGTTGATCTGGATGCTGGGCAAGATGTTCATCGTCCTGTTTATGTTCCTCTGGTTCCGCGCAACTTTCCCGCGTTACCGTTATGACCAGCTGATGCGACTGGGCTGGAAGATATTGATTCCTTTTACGCTGATATGGGTGATCGTAGTGGCGGCCTGGATGCAAACACCATACTGGGTATGGTCATCGGTGCCAAGTTAAAGAATGGTAATGGGATAAAAAAATGAACAAGCTCTTTTATTACATCAAGTCATTCATGCTGTGGGAGTTGCTCAAGGGCATGGCGCTCACCGGGCGTTATATGTTTGCGCGCAATATCACCGTGCATTTCCCCGAGGAAAAAACCCCGCAGAGTTTCCGCTTCCGCGGGCTGCATGCCCAGCGCAGATATGCAAATGGTGAAGAGCGCTGCATTGGTTGCAAACTATGCGAAGCAGTATGTCCTGCACTTGCGATCAAGATTGAAACGGAAGAGCGCGCTGATGGTACACGGCGCACCACGCAGTACGACATTGATCTGGTTAAGTGCATCTTCTGTGGTTTCTGCGAGGAAGCCTGTCCGGTGGATGCAATTGTGGAAACCAGAATTCTTGAATATCAAGGTGAGAAGCGCGGTGATCTGTATTACACCAAAGAAATGCTCCTGGCCGTAGGCGACAAATACGAAGCACAAATTGCCAAGGATCGCGCTGCCGATTCTGCATACCGTTAAGGAACAAGAGATGGCTATAAATATTCAAACGCTGATGTTTTACCTGTTGTCTGCATTGGCAGTGCTGGCTGCGTTGCGCGTGATTACTTCGCGCAACCCGGTGCATGCTGCATTGTTTCTGGTGCTGACCTTTTTCAGCATGGCGGGTGTGTGGATGCTGCTGGAAGCAGAGTTTCTGGCGCTTACGCTGATCCTCGTCTATGTGGGCGCGGTAATGGTGCTGTTCCTGTTTGTGGTGATGATGCTGGATATCAATCTTGAACGTTTGCGCGTCGGTTTCTGGAAGTGGTTTCCGTTTGCCGCCGTGCTTGCGGTAGTGCTGCTGGTGGAAATGGTGATGGTGCTAGGTTCTTCTCAAACAGCAGGGACAGGATCTCATGTGGTGGCGCATGCCGCCAATTACAGTAACACCAAAGAGCTGGGTCGTCTGATCTATACCGAATATGTATACGCATTTGAACTGGCAGCCGTGCTGCTACTGGTGGCGATTATCGCCGCGATTGCGTTGACCCATCGTCATCGCGCGGGAACAAAATCACAGGTTCATGCAGCGCAAATTCAGGTCAAGCGTAAAGATCGAGTTCGTCTGGTTTCCGTTGCATCGGTAGCCAGAGCCGAGACCGCCAAGAAATAAAGAAGGAGTTGCAGCTATGCTGAGTTTAAGTTTGTCACATTTTCTGGTGTTGGGTGCAGTGCTGTTCGCCATCAGTATGGTGGGTATTTTCCTGAACCGAAAAAATTTGCTTGTGTTGCTGATGGCGATTGAGCTGATGCTGCTAGCGGTGAATACAAATTTTATTGCGTTTTCGCATTACATGAATGATGTTTCCGGGCAGATATTTGTGTTCTTTATCCTGACCGTGGCTGCAGCTGAAGCAGCAATAGGCCTGGCGATTCTGATTGTGCTGTTCCGCAACCTGCGCACAATCAATGTTGACGATCTCGGCAGTTTGAAGGGTTAAGTATGAATATGCAAAATCTGTATCTGGTGGTTCCGCTGGCACCTTTGTTCGGTGCGATAGCTGCCGGACTTTTTGGAAAAGTGCTGGGCAGAACCTGGACGCATCGTTTAGCCATCCTGCTGGTAGGCGTGTCATTTGCCGCTTCGGTAGCCATTTTTCAGGACGTGATGGCGGGCCATACCTTTAATGGCACCGTGTATCAATGGCTGACGGCAGGGACGTTGGGCTCAACGAGTATTAAAGTGGGCTTCCTGATTGACCAGCTGACCGTGATGATGATGCTGGTTGTGACTTTTGTGTCACTGATGGTGCATATTTACACGATCGGCTATATGTCCGAGGACAAAGGTTACCAGCGCTTCTTCAGTTATATCTCACTGTTCACATTCTCCATGCTGATGCTGGTGATGGCCAATAACTTCATGCAACTGTTCTTTGGCTGGGAAGCTGTAGGTCTGGTGTCTTATCTGCTGATCGGTTTCTGGTTTGATCGCCCAACGGCTATTTACGCCAACCTGAAAGCGTTTCTGGTAAACCGTGTGGGCGACTTCGGTTTCCTGCTCGGTATCGGTTTGGTGTTGATGGTGTTTGGCACGCTGGATTACCAGGCAGTATTTGATGCTGCAAAAAGCCATGCGGGCGTCATTGCTCCAATACCCGGCATATACGTCGATACCATGACGGCGATCTGTATTCTTTTATTCATTGGCGCGATGGGAAAGTCAGCACAGTTCCCATTGCATGTGTGGCTGCCTGATTCAATGGAAGGCCCAACGCCTATTTCCGCACTGATCCACGCCGCGACCATGGTTACCGCGGGTATCTTTATGGTGACGCGCATGTCGCCGTTGTTTGAATTGTCAGACACAGCACTTTCATTTGTGATGGTAATCGGTGCGATCACCGCGCTGTTTATGGGCTTCCTCGGTATTATCCAGAACGACATCAAGCGCGTGGTGGCGTATTCGACTCTGTCGCAGCTTGGCTATATGACCGTTGCCTTGGGTGCTTCGGCCTATTCAGCGGCCGTGTTCCATCTGATGACACACGCGTTCTTTAAAGCGTTGCTGTTCCTTGCCGCCGGTTCGGTGATTATCGGTATGCACCACGACCAGGACATTCGCAATATGGGCGGGCTGCGCAAGTACATGCCGATTACCTGGATTACTTCACTGATCGGCTCACTGGCGCTGATCGGTACTCCGTTCCTGTCCGGCTTCTATTCTAAGGACAGCATTATCGAGGCGGTTGGCATGTCGCATCTGCCGGGTGCAACATTTGCCTATTACGCAGTCGTGGCCGGTGTGTTTGTAACGGCGTTCTATTCTTTCCGTATGTACTTCCTTGTCTTCCATGGCGAAGAGCGTTTTGGCAAAGCGCATGCCGAGGTGAAAGGCCATGCCAAGCATGATGCACACGACGACCATACGGCACATGAGCAGCACGGTTTGGCGCCGGGTCAGAAACCGCATGAAACACCGTGGGTAGTGTGGCTACCTTTGGTTGCACTGGCGATCCCTTCACTGGCAATAGGTTACTTCACCATCGATACGATGCTGTTTGGCAGCTATTTTGGAAACTCAATCTTTATTGATCATCATGCGCATCCTGTAATGGAAGAGATGAAGGAAGAGTTTCATGGCGCGCTCGGTATGGCCCTGCACGCGCTCAGCTCCTTGCCCTTCTGGCTGGCTGTTGGCGGCGTTGCCACTGCATGGTTCTTCTATTTGAAAAAACCAGCGATCCCGGAATTTATCAAGCAAAAGTCGGGTTTTATTTACACGCTGCTGGATAACAAGTATTACTTCGACCGTTTCAACGACTGGTTTTTTGCCGGTGGTGCGCGCGGAACCAGTCGCATACTGTGGAAGTTCGGCGATGTTAAGTTGATTGATGGATTTTTTGTAAATGGTTCGGCACATTTGATCGGGAAGTTTTCCGCAGTATTGCGTCGTGTGCAGACCGGTTACATTTACCACTATGCATTTGCGATGATCATAGGCGTGTTTGTATTACTGACGTTACGTACCTGGTTGTAATTAACCATCAGGGCTTTAATCAGGCAGTAGAAGAAAACTGAAGGATAATGAGTATGATTTTTGGATTTCCCTTATTAAGTGTTGCCATCTGGTTGCCGATTCTATTTGGTGTACTGGTATTGGCCACAGGAAATGACCGTAATGCACCTTTGGCTCGTATCATCGCCCTGGTTGGCGCAGTACTGGGTTTCCTCGTTACCTTGCCCTTGTATACGGGTTTCGACAGAACGAGCAGCGCGATGCAGTTTTTTGAATTACGTGACTGGATACCCCATTTCAATATTCACTATCATCTGGGTATCGACGGAATCTCCGTACTCTTCATATTGTTGAACAGCTTCTTCACACCACTGGTGGTGTTGGCAGGCTGGAAAGTTATTGAGAAGCGTGTTGCACAATATATGGCAGCCTTCCTGATTATGTCCGGTATTGTGAACGGTGTCTTCGCTGCACTCGATGCCATGCTGTTCTATGTGTTCTGGGAAGCGATGCTGATCCCCATGTTCCTGATTATCGGTGTATGGGGAGGCGCGAACCGCGTCTATGCGGCAGTCAAATTCTTCCTCTACACTTTGCTCGGCTCGTTGTTGATGCTGATTGCATTTATCTATTTGTACAAGCAGTCCGGCGGCAGTTTTGAAATACTCGATTACCACTTGTTGCCGATTTCAATGGAAGCGCAGAAGCTGTTGTTCTTTGCATTCTTTATGGCCTTTGCGGTAAAAGTGCCGATGTTCCCGGTGCATACCTGGTTGCCGGATGCGCACGTGGAAGCGCCAACTGGCGGTTCGGTGATACTTGCTGCCATTATGCTGAAGGTAGGCGCTTACGGATTCCTGCGCTTCTCCATGCCAATTGCTCCCGATGCCAGTCATGAATGGGCCTGGGTGATTATTACCCTCTCATTAATCGCGGTGGTCTATATTGGCCTGGTAGCGCTGATGCAATCGGATATGAAGAAACTGGTTGCCTATTCTTCAATTTCGCACATGGGATTTGTCACGCTGGGTTTCTTTATCTTCAATGCCTACGGTATAGAAGGCGGACTGATGCAAATGGTCTCGCACGGCTTTGTTTCGGGCGCCTTGTTCCTGGGAATCGGAGTGATGTATGACCGTGTGCATTCACGTCAGATTGCCGATTACGGCGGTGTGGCACACAAGATGCCGGTCTTTGCTGCCTTCTTTGTACTTTTTGCCATGGCTAACAGCGGCTTGCCGGGCACCAGCGGATTCGTTGGTGAATTTATGGTCATCATGGGCGCGATCCAGACGAATTTCTGGTATGCCATGCTAGCTACATCAACCCTGATATTCGGCGCTGCCTACACATTGTGGATGGTCAAGCGCGTATTTTTCGGCGTGGTAACTAATGAGCATGTTGCCCAATTGAGCGATATCACACTCAGAGAAAAGTTTATATTTTCCGTACTTGCATTGTGTGTGCTGGGTATGGGTGTGTACCCGCTACCCTTCGGCGAAATGATGCACGTATCCGTGAACGATTTGATTGTTCATCTCGGTCATACCAAACTGTAAGTTGACGTGAGTGCTTAATAAATTGAGGAAGCTATGAGTTATCTATCCACCCTGACCCCAGCCTCTGCAGAAATATTTCTGCTGGTGATGGCATGTGTAATTTTGCTAGTGGATTTGTTTGTCGTAAATCTGCAAAAGACCCCGACTTATTTGCTGGTGCAATTTACGCTGATGGGCCTGGCGCTGATTACGTTGATGACTCACCAGCCTGCCCCCGTACATCTGTTTCACAATATGTTTGTCAGTGACCTGATGTCGGACGTGTTGAAGATGATGAGCTATCTGACTGTCTCTATCATTCTGGTTTATTCACGCAGCTATTTATTAACACGCGGATTGTTTTCCGGCGAGTTTATGGTGCTGACTTTGTTTTCTCTGCTTGGCATGATGGTGATGATTTCCGCCAGTCATTTCCTTAGCATGTACATCGGTCTGGAAATTATGTCCTTGAGCCTGTATGCACTGGTTGCATTGCAGCGCGATTCAGCCGTGGCGACCGAAGCAGCGATGAAGTATTTTATTTTGGGTGCTCTTGCATCCGGTCTATTGCTCTACGGTATGTCCATGCTCTATGGTGCAACGGGCACGCTGGATGTGGCAGGCGTATCTGCAGCGATTAAGCATGTGGCCAACCCAGCATTATTAGTGTTTGGTCTTGTATTTGTAGTAGCCGGTCTGGCATTCAAGCTGGGCGCCGTGCCTTTCCATATGTGGGTGCCGGATGTCTATCAGGGAGCACCCACGGCAATTGTAATGTTGCTCGGTTCCGCGCCAAAATTTGCAGCATTTGCATTCCTGATGCGCATGCTGGTGGATGGCTTGCAGCCACTGATGAGTCACTGGTCCAGCATGCTGATTATTTTGGCCGTACTCTCCATGACGCTGGGTAACATCAGTGCGATCGCACAGACCAACATTAAACGCATGCTGGCCTATTCCAGCATTGCGCACATAGGCTTCTTCCTGCTCGGCGTGTTGAGCGGCGGTATTGATGGTTACAGTTCGGCCATGTTCTACATCATGGTCTATGTCTTGATGAGTTTGGGTGCCTTCGGCATGATTACCCTGCTATCCCGCGAGGGTTATGAGGCAGATACTCTGGATGCCTTCAAAGGTTTAAATCAGCGCAGCCCCTGGCTCGCTTTCGTGATGTTGCTGTTAATGTTCTCGATGGCAGGTGTGCCGCCTACAGCGGGTTTCTATGCGAAATTTTCAGTGTTGGAGTCTATTGTTCATACCGGTCATACCGAGCTGGCAATATTTGCAGTAATGCTTTCCCTGATTGGGGCGTTTTATTATTTGCGTATTGTTAAGCTGATGTATTTTGATGCGCCTGGAAGTCACGAGCCTATCCGTATTCAGGCTGACACAGGCATGCTCATCTCATTTAACGGTCTCGCAGTGCTGGCCTTGGGAATATTGCCCGGCTGGCTGATGACTGTGTGTGCAGTTTCCGTGCAACAGTCATTTCTGTTGCGTTGATCGGAAATTGAAATGTACGGTCAAGTATGAACAAAAATACTCTCGCTACGGCGGGAGTATTTTTTTGATCAATTTAAATATTATTAAAGCAATTTAATACCAGCATGAATTTACTCGAGACTCAACTTGATACTGAGCTTGCATACGATGGCAACTTCCTGAAAGTCCGCAAGGATAATGCTGGCATGCCGGATGGCAGTGTGAGTTCACGTGAATATATTACCCACCCAGGCGCGGTTGCGATACTGGCATTGCTGGATAATGGAAAGTTGATTATGGAACGTCAGTTCCGTTATGCGCCAAGACGGGAGTTTGTCGAAATTCCTGCGGGGAAAATTGACAAAGGAGAAAATATTCTCGTCACCGCCAAGCGCGAGTTGCTGGAAGAAACGGGTTACGTGGCTAAAGAGTGGATACATTTGACGACAGCCTGGCCCTGCATCGGTTATGCCGATGAACGACTGGAATATTTTCTTGCACGCGGACTCAGTCATCAGGGCAGCCGGCTCGACGAGGGAGAATTTCTTGAAGTGTTTGAGCTTAGTATGGAAGAAGCAATTGATTGGGTGCGTCAGGGCAAGATTGACGATAGCAAAACCATCGTTGGATTGTTCTGGCTGGAGAAAACCCTAAAGAACTGGGCAGTTTAAAATTAGTATTGAGTTATGATTTTTTTGAATTGATAAAAGTAATTAGTAAAAGGGCGGAGAAATGGAAAATTTGAAAACAGGTAGTGACACGCTATTCATCTTGCTGGGTGCAATTATGGTGCTGGCAATGCATTCCGGCTTTGCCTTTTTGGAGTTGGGCACGGTGCGCAAAAAAAATCAGGTCAATGCACTGGTAAAAATTATCACCGATTTTGCGATCTCCACCCTGGCCTATTTCTTTATCGGCTACAGCATCGCCTATGGCGTCAATTTTTTCAGCGGGGCAGAAGATCTCGCGCAAAAGAGCGGTTATGAACTGGTTAAGTTTTTCTTCCTGCTAACTTTTGCTGCTGCAATTCCGGCGATCG
>Ga0315272_10000621_pt1 | contig 18062 bp, 14 predicted proteins | sample C3_middle_MG_FD_203918 | JGI IMG/M metagenome (GOLD analysis project Ga0315272, IMG submission 203918) | Sediment microbial communities from Yellowstone Lake, YNP, Wyoming, USA - C3_middle | ecosystem: Environmental > Aquatic > Freshwater > Lake > Sediment | place: USA: Wyoming | collected...
TGAAGTTCATTTTCTTCGTTCTATTTTTCCTGGGGGGCCTGGCTTCGACAGCCAAGAGCGAAGCCGTGCTGCCGGCCTATCTGCTGGGTCTGGTGGTGGCGGGCGTGTTCCTGCGCGACAAGACTCTGGTGCACCGGATGCGGAGCATCGCGTTCTCGATTTTCACGCCGTTTTACTTCATTAAGGCGGGATTGTTTGTGTCGCTGCCGGCGCTGGCGGCAGCGGTGGGAGTCATTGCCATGCTGCTGGCGCTGAAGATGGCAACCAAGTTCGTTAGTGTGTGGCCGGTGGCGCGGGTGTTTTACATGAGGAAGGGCGAGGCGACCTACACAGCGCTGCTGATGTCCACCGGGCTGACGTTCGGGACAATTTCGGCGTTGTTTGGTTTGCAGAACAAGATCATTGATCAGCAGCAGTATTCGGTGTTAGTGACGGTGGTGATTTTGAGCGCGTTTATACCGACGCTGATCGCGCAGAAGTTTTTCCAGCCGACGCTGCGAACGATGGTAGCCTGGGGCCGGCTTTACAAACGACGGATCAATGGCGGAGTGATGTCTCCGCCACGAGCAAGCGGAAAGTGAGGACAACATGATGCCTATGTTTCAAAAAATTCTGGTGGGTTACGACGGATCGAAAGGCGGCAAGGCCGCCCTGGAGCGCGCCGCTGTGGCGGCGAAGCATTACAATGCCCAGGTGACGGCGCTGTGGGTGCGGGAGCCGTTGCCGCGGCATTCGGATTTGCCGGGAGAATTTGAGGGCGAAGAGGAGGGGGCCGATGAGTATTTCAAGGAGCGGCAAAAGGAGGTCGCCGAGCTGGCGACGGAGCATGGCATTAGCATTGGCTGCGAGACGCGGCGGGGGCACCCGGCGAAGGCGATTGTGGGTTTGGCCAAAGAGGGGAACTACGATCTGATTGTGATTGGGCACAGCGACCACTCGGAGCTGTGGGGCCGGCTGCTGGGGGACACGGCAGACCGGGTGAGCGACCACGCGCATTGCAGCGTGCTGATCGTCATCAGCCGGAGAAATAGGGGCAGTAGTGTTTTAGACAGAATCATCCGAAGACAGAAAGACTGGAGCAAAAACTATGACAACGATCAAAAACATCACGGCACTGGAAATTCTCGACTCGCGCGGCAACCCGACCTTGTCGGTGAGTGTCACGCTGGCCAACGGCATCAGCGCCTCCGCGGGCGTGCCCTCGGGGGCATCGACAGGCGAGAATGAGGCGGTGGAACTGCGCGATGGCGACAAGAAACGTTACGGCGGCAAAGGTGTGCTTAAGGCGGTGGGGAACGTAAACAAGATCATCGCGCCCAAGCTGGCGGGCATGGAGGCGTCGCGCCAGGCGGAGATTGACTACCGGATGATCGAACTGGACGGCACGCCGAACAAAGGGAAGCTGGGAGCCAACGCGATCCTGGGCGTGTCGATGGCGGTGGCGCGGGCGGCTTCGTTGGACGCGGATTTGGCGCTGTACGCCTACCTCGGGGGACCCGGCGCGGTGATTCTGCCGGTGCCGATGATGAATATTCTCAACGGAGGGAAGCACGCGGACAACAGCGTTGATTTCCAGGAATACATGGCCATGCCCGTCGGGGCACCGACGTTTGCCGAAGCGTTGCGCTACGGCGCGGAGACTTTTCACGCGCTCAAGGGGATTCTGCATAAGAAGAAGCTGGCCACCAGCGTGGGCGACGAAGGCGGGTTCGCTCCCAACCTCGAAAGCAACGAGCAAGCGGTCGAAGTCATCCTGGAAGCGATAGCCGCCGCCGGATTGAAGGCCGGCAAGGATGTGGCCATCGCGCTGGACCCGGCTGCCAGTTCCTTCTTTGAAAATGGGAAATACGTGCTCGCCAAGTCCGGCCAGGGCAATAAGACCAGCGACGAGATGATTGCGCTTTACGGAGCGTGGGTAAAGAAATACCCCATCGTCTCGATTGAGGACGGGCTCGCCGAGAATGACTGGGCTGGGTTCGCGAAGCAGACAGCGGTGATGGGCGACCGGATTCAGATCGTCGGCGACGACCTGTACGTAACGAATACGAAATTCATTGCACGGGGCATCCGGGAGAAGGCGAGCAACGCGGTGCTCATCAAGTTGAACCAGATTGGGACCGTCACGGAGACCATCGAGGCGATCCAGATGTGTCAGCGCGCCGGTTGGCGCTACGTGATTTCGCACCGGTCGGGGGAGACCGAGGACGCGTTCATGGCGGATTTCGCGGTGGCGATGGGCGGCGGCCAGATCAAGACAGGGTCGGCGTGCCGCTCCGAGCGGATTGCCAAATACAACCGGCTGTTGGCCATCGAGGCCGAGTTGGGGCGGCGCGCTGTCTTTGGCGGCGGGTTAGTGTTCGGCAAGGGCAAGTGAGCGGTTGTCGGACGCCGAACGAGTGGTTGTGTTATAGAGGCAATGGAGTTTGCCTGCCCTCGAAAGGGTTCGGGGGAAAACCGCCTTTGGGCTGATGACTCCTACCGAAACAATGTTGTTTGCGACGGTAGCGAGTTATGGCCAGTCGAAAACCAATTCAAACTAACCTGCCAGCGGAGACGCCGGCCCGGCTCTCACTCGGGCCTCCCTTCGTGGGGCGCGAGAGGGAGCTCTCTCAGTTGGGGGCACTGCACGCGCAACGCAAGCACGTGTTCATCATTGGCCCGGCCGGGGTGGGGAAGTCCGCATTGGTGGAACACCTGCGCGAGCAGCTCTCGCTGCTGGTTTCGGGCAAGTCGGCGCACCTGGGCGGGATCTGCGAGGGGCTCGAACCGCAGCTCGGGCTTGCGCCAGCGGGACTGAAGCTGCTGGAGCGGAAGAAGCGATTGCGGGAGGCGCTGGGCGCGGCTGGGCGGGTGGTGGTTTTCGACGGCGTAGGTTGGACGGGGCCCAAGGTTAGTTCGTTTTTTGAGAGTGTGGCCGAGCGGGCGCCGGTGTGGATTTGCACGCGGTCGGAGCATCCGTGGGACATCGGGCATTTTTGGCCGCTGCTGGCGCGGTTTGCGCGGGTGGAGGTGCATCCCTTTAGTCTGAGCGAAACGCAGTTGTTGGTCGTGGCAGCGGTGCGAGCTGGCGGCATCCCACCGAGGGCGCGGGAAATCGTGGGTTGGCTGCAACGGCGGTCTGGGGGGAGCCCCCTTGTGCTGGGTGAACTCTTTGAGGAATTGGCCACCGGCAAATACGATCTGGGCAGTCCACAGGCCCTGCGCCGGCTCGACTTGGATCGCCGGATTCACGAAGTTTTTCCAGGGTCGGGGCCTAGCGCGGCTGATCCCGGGGGCATGAGTCTATGAGTAAACTGAGCCTGGCCTGATATGAACGAAAATCACGCGCGAACTCTGGTCACGACTTTTCGGCACATGGACAACTTGCTGTCGGAAGCCGAACAGATACTGGCTACGGCGGGGTCAAAGTCGCCGTTTGCGGAATACACACAGGACTCCACGCCGGTGCAGCGCAAAGTGATTCACGACTATATTGAGCGAGTGCGGCAGGCCATGGGCCGGGCGATGGAGGGATTGGGTTTGCCGCGGCCCGCACCGGTCTGCGGCGCGCTATGGGCCGCGAGCGGGCAATTAACCTTCACGCAGATCGCGGTGGCAGAGATGGAACCTCAACGGCTGCGCGGCTACGGAGCTTTGAGCGACGAGGACAGCAAGGCCATCAACGAAGTCGTGGCGGAGTTGAACGCAGCCATTGAGCAGCTCCTGGCTTATCTGAACAAGGGTCCCGATGCCGACTTACAAACGCGCTTCGCGCGACTGGAGAAATTCACCGATGAAGCCAGGCTGTTGCGCGAATTGGAACGTGTGATAACCGCGCATGGCCTGATCGAGCTTCGCGGCGCGTTGGTAATGCTACTGGAGCGGCTCGAAAACCATGTCTTTGAAATTGGCATATTTGGGCGCGTCAGTTCGGGAAAGTCGTCGCTGTTAAACCACTTGCTGGGCAGCGAAGTCTTGCCGGTGGGTGTCACCCCAGTCACGGCTTTCCCCACGCGTGTGAGTTACGGCATCAGAGCGCAGGCGATCATTGAGTTTGCCGAGGAGAAGCCGCAAACGGTAGAACTCTCACGTCTGGCGGAGTTTGCGACGGAGCAGCAGAATCCAGGCAATGCGAGACATGTGATGCGTATCCGGGTGCAGGTGCCCGCGGGGCGGTTGCGCGAAGGCGTGACGTTTGTGGATACACCGGGCCTGGGTTCGCTTGCCAGTGCCGGGGCGGAGGAAACGGTGGCTTATCTGCCGCGGTGCGACCTGGGCATCGTGCTCGTGGATGCCGCCTCAACCCTGACACACGAGGACCTGGCGATTGTGCAGGCCCTTTACCAATCGGGCGCGCAGGCGATGGTGCTGGTGAGCAAAGCGGATCTGCTGGGGGCGGCTGAGCGCCGGCAAGCGGGCGATTACGTGGAGCGCCAACTGGCCACACAAGCGAACCTGAAACTTCGGGCGCACCTCGTTAGCGTGCTAGGCGAAAGCGCGGCTCTCTGCGACGAATGGCTAGAAAGGGAATTGATGCCGCTGGTCGAATCGCATCGGGAGCAAGCCGCCGCTGCGCGGAAACGCAAAGTGGGCGCGCTCCGGGAGGGGGTGATCAAAGTGCTCGAAACCAGGCTCCGCCGCGACCCTGAAGCCGCACCGCCAAGCGTAATCCGCACTGCCGAAGAAGCTATCGTTGCTCTACGCAGAGCCGATGCTGTCGTCGAAACCGCGCAGCGGAACAGCGAGCCAACCCTGGACGGCCTTTCCTCGCTTGCCGACGAAGTCCTTGATGCGGCTGCTGCTGACTTAGCGGCCAACTGGACTTCGGGCAAGGGAGAGAACATTGATGCTGTGAAAGCATTCTCCACCGCATTCCATCGGGTGCTGGCCAGCCAGGTGATGGAACTGGCGGAACTGTTAACATCTGCCCGGATCGACTTGAGCAAGGCGCTACAACAGGCTCACGAGGCTGCCCCGGGCGCTAAAGACAGTCCCGAGACTTTGCCGACACCGGGCGGAGCGCCCATACCCGACTTGACCCCCGTAACCGCGCACCTCGTCCTGAAACGCCCGTTGGTTCTGTCAAAGCTCGGGGCACGACTGGTCCGCCGATACCTGCGGCGGCAACTTGAAGCGGAACTTGGGCCAGCGATGGCCGCGTTACTGAGCCGTTACCAAAGGCAATTGCGAGAGTGGTTTCGAGGATCAGTGGTGGAATTGCGCGACAGTTTTGTCGCTCGGGCCGGTATGTATCGGGCTCAACTGGAAGGGCGAAATGCTCCGCCTGCTGCGGCAGCGGCGAGTGGGCAGCTCGAAGCCGATTTGCGCGTTTTGCAGAGCTGGCCATTGGGGACAGTTTTGACGAAGGAGGGAAACGGCAACGAAAGTGACTCATGAAGATATTGCTTCTGTCCGACATTCACGGCAACTGGACCGCCCTGCAGGCGGTGTTGGCCGCCGAGCCGGGGATTGATCAGATTCTGTGCCTCGGGGACCTGGTCAACTATGGCCCACAACCCGCCGAGTGTGTTGCCTGGGCCATGCGGACGCTTGCCTCCGATTGGCTGGTGCAAGGCAATCATGACCGTGCGGTTGCCTTGGACGAGGGTTCGCGGTCCTCGGCGGCCTACCAGGTCCTGGCGGTGGCGACCCAGGAGGCGAGCAAACAGGTCCTGACCGCGGAGATGAAGCAATTCCTAACCGGGTTGCAGCCACTGCAACGGTTCCAGCTTGATACGGCGGTCTGTGTCGCTTGCCACGCGGTGCCTTCCGCCCCGCTCTATCTTTATCTGCCGGAAGCGAGCCCAGTCACGCTGTGGGAATCAGAGCTGAATTGGGCCAACTATCCCGATTTCCTCTTCGTTGGCCACACGCATCTGCCGATGAAAACGCGCTTCCGCCGGACGCTGGTGGTTAATCCCGGCAGCGTCGGCCAGCCCAAAGATGGCGACCCGCGCGCGGCCTACGGCGTTTGGAACGACGGCGAGGTCACCCTCCGGCGAGCCGCCTACGATGTCGAGAAGACCATTGCGGCTTATCGTGGTCTGCGGCTCGAACCGCATATCGTGAACACGCTGGCCGAGGTGCTGCGCACAGGCGGGCATTTGCCGTTGGATCAAAACCCGGAGGAGCTCTTCAGCGCCTACTACCAAAAGCACGCGGACAAGCTGGCCGCCATGTTTTACCTCCAGAAATTGCTCAACCGCCGCATCGGGGTCGATACGGATAAAATGGATGACGCCCAGCGCCAGGAATGGATGCTAAACTACTGCCGTGCGCTGATTCAGGAAGCCACCGAACTGACCGACTGCATGCCGTGGAAATGGTGGGCCAGCTATCAGAAGTTCGACAAGCAGAATGCCCGGGTCGAGATCGTGGACCTGCTGCATTTTCTCATCTCCCTGGCCCAGGTAATGGAAATCACCCCTGATGAACTCTTCGAAGCCTACACCAAAAAGCACCGCGTCAATCTGGCCCGGCAGGAATCCGGCTACATGACGAAGGACGAGAACGACAACAAACACATTTGAAATATGGTCCAGTTTGACGGCATTCTTGACCGCATCTCCCGCTTGGCCAACGAGTTGAAACTGGCCAATCTCCAGCCACAAATTGCGGCGTGTGGCGGGTTGCTGCACCGGCGCGACGGCATTGACGTGGCGGTGTTCGGGCGGTTTAAGGCGGGGAAGAGTTCGTTCCTGAACAGCTTGGCGGGCCGGGCGGTGCTGCCCATTGGCGTGGTGCCACTGACGGCGGTGATCACGCGGCTGCGGTACGGGCCAACGGAGAGGGCAGAGGCGCGGTTTGTGAACGGGACGGCGAAGGCCGTTCCGGTGGGCGACATTGGGAGCTATGTGTGCGAGGACGCGAATCCGAGCAACGAAAAGGAGGTCGCCGCGGTGGAGATTGAACTGCCAGCCCTGAAGGCGCTGGCACCTTTGGAGTTCGTGGACACGCCGGGTCTGGGGAGCGCGTTCGTGCACAATACCGAGACGGCGATGAAGTGGTTGCCGAACGTGGGGGCGGCGCTGGTGGCGGTGAGTTGTGATGCACCGCTTTCGGAGCGCGACCTGGGGCTGCTGGAGGAACTGCGCCGCCACACACCGAGGATTGTGCTGCTGCTGACCAAGGCGGACTTGCTGAACCAGGCGCAACGGGCGGAGGTACTGGCGTTTGTGGAGCGGCAACTGGGCCAAAGATGGGGCACGGAGTTGTCGGTGTATTTCTATTCGGTACGTCCGGAAGAGGGAGCGCTGAAAGAGGCACTGGAGCGGGAGCTCCTGTTGCCGCTCGTCCGGGACCGGGGCGTAGCGTCCAGGGAGATTGCGCGGCACAAGTTGGTTTCGCTGGCGGGCCAGACACGGAGCTACGTGCAGGTGGCGCTGGCGGCGGCGACACAGGCGGAGTCGGCGCGGCAGGCGTTGCGGGAGAAGCTGGCGGATGAACGACGGCAGGTTGATTTGCTTCGGGCAGAGTTGAATGTGCTGGCGCGGGAATGGTCGGCGAGTGCGCTGGATTGGTATCTGGGCCAACTGCAGACGGCGCAGGTGGCGATGCAGGGAAGGGTGACAGGGGCACTGCGCGAGGAGTTGGGGCAGTGGCGGCTGCGTCTGCCGCGGCTGGTGGAAGCGTGGCGGGAGTGGCTGAACGGGTTGCTGCGAGGCGAGCTGGCGGAAGTGTCGCATGCGGAGCGGGGGATGTTCTGCACGCCGCTGCACGAGACGGAGAGGCACTTGGCGCGGACGCTGGGGGCATTTCACGACCGGCTGGCGGGCCATGTGAAGAGCGCGCTGGGTGTGACGCTGACGCCGCGCGAGTTCGGGCTGGAAGTCCGGGAGCCGGAGGCTCCGCCGGTGGATGTAGCTTACGCGTTTGACGCGGCGTTCACGACGGTGGGGTGGCTCGTCCCGGTGGCGCTTTTCCGAAAGCCGATTGAGCGGGTGCTGCTGCGAAAGGCTCGTTACGAGGTGGAGAAGAACCTTTCGCGTCTGGCGGCCCAGTGGCGCGAGCGGGTGGCGGCGGGGATCAAGGAACTGACCGGCGAGGCGGAAAAGCAGGCGCTGGAAGAACTGGAGGCGCTGGAGGGACTGGCGGCGGGGTCGGTGTCAAGCGCAGCCGAAATGGAAGGAGCGCTTCGGGAGCTGGAGGGATTTCAGAGGGACCAACAGCCGGAGCCGGCGCCGGCGGTGGCGGGCAGAGGATCGAGGGAACGGGAGATCGCATGAGTGAAGTCGCGGCAGCGGCGCCGGGCGCGGAGGCGGTGGCCTGGAGAGCCCCCTTGTGCTGCGCGAACTATTTGCTGAGTTGGCAACCGGCAAATACGACGTGAGCAGCTCACAGGCCCTTCGGCGGCTGGATTCGGAACGCCGCCCGCCCCGCATGACTGAGAGGAATACGCACGCCGTTTTGTTCTGGCTGGTCGGCCTTGGGTTTTGGTTCTGCGGCCTCTCTGAGGGTAACCTTGATTCAGGCCGTGTCTTTCGACCACTATCCCCAGGATGAATCTGGTTCAGGCCGCCTTGCGCCGCCCGTTTACTGTGCTGGTCGCTATCATCGCAGTGCTGATGGGGGCCTGGGTGGCGTTGCAGCAAATGACCCGCGACTTCTTTCCGCCGCTGGGCGTTCCCACCATTTACGTCTCCGCTCCCTATGGCGGCATGGACGCGAGCCAGATGGAGGGATTCATCACTTACTATTACGAATACCAGATGCTCTACGTTACCGGTGTCGAGCATGTGGAATCGAAATCCATTCAAGGCGCGGCTCTCCTCAAACTGCAACTCCACCCGGGCACGGACATGGCACAGGCGATGTCTGAGGTGGTTGCGGGCGTGAACCGTGCTCGCAGCGTCATGCCGCCGGGCACGGTGCCGCCGTTCGTCATGCGCTTCGACGCCGGCAGCGTGCCGGTGGGCAACCTCGTCTTTAGTAGCGCAACGCGCCCGGTCAGCGAAGTGCAGGACGCTGCGCTCACGCTGGTTCGTCCGCTGTTCGCCACTTTGCCGGGGGTGTCGGCCCCGCCGCCAATGGGCGGCAGCGCCCGCAGCATCGTCGTGAACCTCAAGCCCAGCCGCCTCCGTGCTTACAACCTCTCGCCCGACGACATCGTGGCTGCCGTCAGCGCGGCCAACGCGGTCAGCCCCTCCGGCAACGTGCTCCTGGGCGGACAGTATCCCATTGTGCCGATGAACTCGGTGGTGAAGGACATCCACGATCTCGACGCGCTGCCGCTGCGCGTGGACGGCTCCGGCGCGGTTTATTTGCGCGACGTCGCGGAAATCAGCGACGGAACCGACGTGATAACCAGCCGCGCGTTGGTAAACGGACGGCGCACGGTCTTCATTCCGGTCACCAAGCGGGCCGATGCGTCCACGCTGGCGGTCGTGAAAGAGGTGAAGAAGAACCTCCCCAGATTCCAGAGCGTCCTGCCCGACGGGGTGACGGTGAGCTACGAGTTCGACCAATCCCCCTATGTCACCCGCGCCATCGCGTCGCTGACGAAGGAGGGCGTCCTGGGCGCGGTGTTGACGGGCCTAATGGTTCTGCTGTTCCTGCGCGACTGGCGGAGCGCGTTCATTGTTGTCATCAACATCCCGCTCTCACTGCTGGCGGCGGTGTTCGCGCTCTGGGTAGGCGGGCAAAACATCAACCTGATGACGCTGGGCGGGCTGGCGCTGGCCGTGGGCATCCTGGTGGACGAAGCCACGGTCACGGTGGAAAACATTCATACGCACCTGGCGCGTGGCCAGCCCGTGGGCCTGGCCTCCTACGACGCGACGGCGGAAACGACGCTGCCGCGTTTGCTGGCAATGTTGTGCGTGCTGGCGGTGTTCATCCCGGCGTTCTTCATGGTGGGCGCGGGCCGGGCGCTGTTTGTGCCGCTGTCGCTGGCGGTGGGCTTTGCCATGATTGCCTCGTATCTGCTGTCGAGCACCTTGGTCCCCATTTTGTCCGTCTGGTTTCTGCGCGAGCGCGATAAGGAGGTCGCTGACAGCTCGGTGGTCGCGAAATTCCAGGAGTTCTACGCCCGGCGCATTGAAGCCGCGATGCGCTGGCGCTGGGCCGTGGTGGCGGGCTATGTGCTGGCAGCGGGTGGGCTGGTCTGGTGGGTCGGTCCGCAACTCGGCACGGAGATTTTTCCCAAGGTGGACACCGGCCAGCTTCAGCTTCGTTTCCGCGCCCCGGCGGGCCAGAGCCTTGACCGCACGGAAGCGGTCGCGTTGCAGGCTCTGGACATTATCCAGCGCGAAGTCGGCTCGAACAAGGTTGCCATCACTCTTGGCTTCGTGGGCATCCACTCGGCGACTTATCCCATCAGCTTCATTCACCTGTGGAACGGCGGGACGGAGGAAGGCATCCTGCAGGTGCAACTGAAGCACCGCACGCCTGTCCGCATCGAGGAACTCAAGGAACGCCTGCGCAAGCAGTTCGCCGCGCAATTGCCGCAAGTCGAATTCTCGTTCGAGCCGGGCGACCTCCTGAGCCGGGTGATGAGCTTTGGCTCACCTACGCCCATCGAAGTGGCCGTGAGCGGCCCGAACCTCCAGGCCAACCGCGCCTTCGCGGGGAAGCTGCGGGAGCGGTTGGCGCTAATCCCCGCGCTGCGGGACCTGCAATTTGGCCAGGCCCTGGATTACCCGTCGGTGGACGTGAACGTGAGCCGTGAACGCGCCGGATTACTCGGCGTCAGAATCACCGACGCCACGCGCTCGGTGTTAGCGGCCACGGCTTCGAGCCGCTTCACCACCCCCATCCATTGGGCCGACCCGGTGAGCGGCGTCGCCTACCAGTTGCAGGTGCAGGTCCCGCAAACCGGGATGGACTCGCTCGAAGACATCCAAAACATCCCAGTCACGAGCAAGGAGGGCCGGACGGTGCTGCTGCGCAGCATCGCGACCGTGACCAATGGCACGGCCGTTGGCCAATACCACCGCTACAACATGCAGCGCACGGTGACGCTGACGGCGAATGTTGCCGGCTCGGACTTGGGGCGCGCGGCGTCGCAGGTGAAACGAGCCATTCAGGAGGCGGGCGAGCCACCGCCGAAGATCCGTGTCGCGGTGCGCGGGCAAGTGGAGCCGATGGAGCAGATGCTGACAGGCCTGAAACGCGGGCTGTTGCTCGCCGTCGCGGTCATCTTCCTGCTGCTCGCCGCAAATTTCCAATCACTCCGTTTGCCCTGTGTGGTGGTCTCCACGGTGCCCGCGGTGCTGGCGGGTGTGGCGCTCGCGCTCTGGCTCACGCGCACTTCGCTCAACCTCCAATCGTTCATGGGCGCCATCATGGCCATCGGCGTGGCCGTGGCGAACGCGATTCTGCTCGTCACCTTCGCGGAACGCAGCCGCCGCGCCGGAGCGACGGCGCTGGTCGCCGCAGTCGAAGGCGCGCGGACGCGTTTCCGTCCGATTCTGATGACCAGCGCGGCGATGATCGCGGGAATGATGCCGCTGGCGCTCAGCCTCGGTGAAGGCGGCGAGCAAACCGCGCCGCTGGGGCGGGCGGTGGTGGGCGGGTTGGCCTTGGCGACGGTGGCGACCCTCACCGTCTTGCCGGCCGTGTTCGCCCTGGTGCAATCCCGCGCGCCGATGCGCTCCGCGTCACTCGACCCGCGCGACCCCGGCAGCAGCCAGTTTGTGCCGCCAACCATTGAGACTTCCATTCCTTCGAAATGAACTGACGCTCCTTTTCCCTTCATGAACCTCATACGCCTCGTGTCTTTCGCGAAACTTTCTGCCGCCGCGCTCGGGCTCATGCTGGCCTGCGGCTGCGACAAGCCGTCCGCCGTCGAACCGCCCAAATCAGCCGCACCTCCACCCCCGGTCGAAGTCGCGGTCACGCAGGCCAGGCGCGGCCCCATCACGCGCAGCATCAACCTGCCGGCCACCATTCGCGCGCAGCAGCAGGTCACGCTTTATGCGAAGGTAGCGGGCTACCTCAAATCCATTCGGGTGGACCGGGGGGACAGCGTCAAGGAAGGCGACCTCATCGCTGAAGTCGAAGCGCCTGAATTGCTGGCCGACCGGTCGAAGTTTGCGGCGGAAGTGGACATCGCCAAGACGGACTTCCAGCGCCTCAATGAAGCCCGGCAAAAGGCGCCCGACTTGGTGGTGACGCTCACCGTGGACACGGCCAAGTCCAAACTCGAAATGGCCGCCGCGAACTTCAAGCGCAACGAGACGCTGCTGGCCTACACGAAAATCATCGCGCCTTTCTCCGGCGTCATCACCAAGCGGTGGGTTGACCCCGGCGCGCTGATTCCGGCCGCCACCGGCAGCAGTGCGCCGCAGAGCGCCGCCATCGTCACTCTGATGGACTTCAGCACCGTGAGGATTGAGACGGCCGTGCCGGAGCCCGAAACGCCGTTCATACAGAACGCCCTCGTCGCCGAAATCAAAGTGGAGGAACTGGCCGGCAAGACATTCACGGGGACCGTCACCCGCTACGCCCACGCGCTCGATGAGGCGACGAAGACGATGGCGACGGAAATTGAAATCCCGAACGCGGAGGGCACGCTCCGGCCCGGCATGTTCGCTACGGTGAAGCTGGCCGTCGAACGCAAAGCCGAAGCGCTCCTTGTGCCGTGCGAGGCGTTGGTCTTCGAGAAAGGCAAGACTTCGGTGTTCACGGTGGCTGATGGCAAGGCGAAGAAAGTGGCTGTGAGGATCGGCTTTCGGGACGCCAAGTTCGGGGAGGTTCTCGATGGACTTGCCCCCGGAATTGTCGTCATCCTGCCCGGCAAACTGGCCCTGACCGACGGCCAGGCCGTCAAACCGATGGAGGCCAGGTGAAGCGGTTGCTGTTTCCGTCCCTTGCTCTCGCTGCGACGCTCACGCACACCATGGGGGCGGAAGTTCCTGCGACCAACCACATTGGCACCACCAATGTTCTGCTCATTGACCTTCCCATCGCGCTGCAACTGGGTGGAGCCCGGAGCCTCGATCTTAAGATCGCACGGGAGAAACTCGCGGAGGCCAAGGCCGCCCATGAGGGCTCCGTGTGGCAATTCTTTCCATCCATGAGCCCGGGCTTCGGCTATCGCCGCCATGACAATCTGACTCAAAACGCCGAGGGCGCGATTATTGACGTTCACAAGGACTCCTACGCGGTTGGGCCGGTCATTGGCGCTCAGGTGGACTTGGGTGATGCAATTTACAGGAATCTGGCTTCGCGCCAATTGGTGAAGGCGGCGGAGTTCGGCGTCGAAAGCCAGCGGCAGGAGAGCATTCTGGCGGCGGCACTCGGCTACTTCGACCTGGCGAAGGCGCAGGCCGCGGTGGCCGTGGCACAGGAAGCGGTGGGGATTTCGCTGGATTACGCAGAGCAAATCCGGCGGGCTGTGGAGGCAGGAGTGGCGTTCAGAGGCGACGCGCTCCGGGTGCAAGTCCAAAGCGAGAAGAGCCGACTGACGTTGCGCCAGACGCAGGAACAGCGGGGGGTGGCCACCGCCCGTCTGGTGCAGACGCTGCATCTGGAAGGGAGTGTGAAGTTGGCCACCAGCGAGGACGAACTGGCTCCGCTCGGATTGGTTGCCACCAACTCTTCGCTGGGTGCGCTCCTCGCGCAGGCGTTCTCGACCCGGCCCGAATTGGCACAGAGCCGGTTCCTGGTCGGAGCGGCGCGGGAGGCAAGGAAGGGTGCGGTGTATGGCCCGCTTGTTCCGAGCGTTGGCGCTCAGGTATTCGCGGGTGGACTGGGCGGCGGCAGCAGCACTTCATCCGACCGGTTCGGCGAGTCGGAAGATTATCAGTTCACGCTTGGCTGGCGTATCGGCCCCGGCGGCTTGTTCGACCGCAGCCGCGTTCACGCAGCCGATGCCCGATTGAAGATCAGCGACCTAAGCGGGCAGAAGTTGGAGGATGAAGTGACGCGTCAAGTCAGCGAGAGTTTCACGCGCTGGCAATCGTCAGCCGACCAGATGTCCATCGCCCGGCGTGCCGTCCAAGCGGCTGAGGAAGCACTGCGCCTGACGCAGCAACGCAGGGAGTTCGAGGTTGGGGCGGTGCTTGAAACCATCCAAGCCGAGCAGGATTTGACCGGTGTCCGCCTCGACTACCTCAATGCCGTAGCCGAGTTCAACAAAGCGCAATACGCCTTGAGCCGCGCCATCGGTGGTGTGGGCCAGGCCGCGGCCTCTGGTGCAGGGAAGAACGAATCGAAGTAATCGAACAACAGGCGACCCCGACCAGTGCCAGAAGATACGTCACGCAGGAAAGTTGAAGAATCCGGGCGGCGTCGCTCCACGCGCGATCTCCGCTTTGACCGTCACGAACTGGCCGGCGCGTTCGGCGACCTGGGGACGGACCTGCCGCTGATCGTGGGCATGGTCCTGGCCGCGGGACTGGACGCGGCCAGCGTGCTGGTGATGTTCGGCGCGATGCAGATTTTCACCGGCGTCGTGTATCGGATGCCGATGGCGGTGCAGCCGCTCAAGGCCGTGGCGGTGCTCGTGATCACCCAGAAGCTGGCGCCGAATATCATTTACGGCGCGGGTCTGGCCATCGGCGTGGTAATGTTGGTGCTGGCGCTCACGGGACTGCTGCAATGGCTCGCGCGGGTCGTGCCCAAATGCGTGGTGCGTGGCATCCAGTTTGGGTTGGGGGTGCAACTAGTGACGCTGGCGCTGAAGGACTACGTGCGCGCCGACGGTGGGTGGGGTTACGCGCTGGCGGGCGCGGCGTTTGTGCTCGCGCTGGTGCTGGCGGGAAATCGCCGGTTGCCGGCGGCGCTGGGGGTCATCGGACTTGGGCTGGCCTACGCGCTGGTGTTTCACGCGGAAAAACTCGGCGGCGGCGGGGTGTTCGGTTTCCGGTTGCCGCAGGCACACATGCCGACCTGGTCGGATGTGTGGACGGGTTTCCTGGTGCTGGCCTTGCCGCAAATCCCGCTCTCGCTTGGCAACTCCATCCTCGCGACGAAACAGGTGGCGTCGGACTTCTTCCCGGAACGCCCGCTCACCGTGCGGCGCATCGGGCTGACCTACAGTTTCATGAACCTGGTCAATCCCTTCCTCAGCGGCATTCCCGTGTGCCACGGGTCGGGCGGCCTGGCTGGGCACTATGCGTTTGGCGGACGCACGGGTGGGTCGGTAGTGATCTACGGCGCGTGCTTCGCGCTGGCCGGGCTGTGTTTGAGCGGCGGCTTCGAGCGGTTCAGCCACTTGTTTCCGTTGCCGGTGCTGGGCGTGCTGCTGGTGTTCGAGGGCTGGACGTTGCTGACGCTGCTGCGCGACACGGCGGGGGCGAAAAGCGAATTCATGATCGCGGTGCTGGTGGGATTGATGGCGTTCGGCCTGCCGTATGGCTACGTGGCGGGACTGCTCATCGGCACAGCCCTGTATTACCTGACATGCGGCGGGCGATTGAAGCTGGGACATGAGTGATTCCAACAAGCGCCCCGTCCCTTGGCTGAACCGTACGGTGTTGGGGATTGGGCTGGCATCGTTGCTCAGCGATTGGTCGCATGAGATTGCCACGGCGGTGCTGCCGGCGTTCCTGGCGACGATGGGGGTGGCGGCCGCGTGGCTGGGTTTGATTGAGGGAGTGTCGGACGGGTTGTCGAGCTTCGCGAAGCTGGGGTCGGGGTATTACACGGACAAGCTGCGGCGGCGGAAACCGATTGCGGTGGCGGGCTACGTGGTGACGGCCCTGGGCACCGCGTCCTTCGGATTCGCAACCGCGGCGTGGCATGTCCTGATCGCGCGCGCATGCGCGTGGCTGGGGCGCGGGGTGCGGACGCCGGTGCGGAAGGCACTGCTGGCATCGGCCAGCACGCCCGCGACTTACGGTAGAGCCTTCGGCTTCGAGCGGATGATGGATACGCTGGGGGCAATTGTCGGGCCAGCGAGCGCGTTCGTGTTGCTCCAGGCTCTGAATCATCACTATCCAACGCTGTTTGCGCTGACGCTTATTCCGGGGCTGGGTGCCGCAGTGGTGATTACCTTCCTGGTCAAAGAAAAGGAGCGGATGCCGGTGCCGCACGTCTCTTTTGGCGAGCGGCTGCGGCTACTGCCTAAAGCGTATCGGCGGTTCCTGGTGGCGGTCGGCCTGTTTGGCGCAGGCGATTTCGCGCATACGTTGCTGATCCTGCTGGCGACGCAAAAGCTGGCGCCGTCCTGGGGTGCAGCGAAGGCGGCGAGCATTGCGGTGGGGCTGTATGTTTTGCACAACGTCTTTTACGCGGCGTTTTCGCTGGTGGCGGGGTGGCTGGCGGACCGATTCAATAAACATCATGTTCTGGCAGGGGGATACTTTCTGGCGGCGGTGATGGCGGTTGGAATCATCGCGATGCCGTTCACGGTGTGGACCCTGGGGCTGATTTTTGTGTCCGGCGGGATTTACGTGGCCATAGAGGAAACGCTCGAGGATTCGCTCTGCGCGGAGCTGGTGGCGGAAAGCCAGCACGGGATGGCGTTCGGGGTGCTGGCGACGGTGAATGGGGTTGGGGATTTTGTGTCGAGCCTGGTCGTGGGCGGGTTATGGACGGCGTTCGGGACAAACGTGGCTTTCGGGTACAGCGCGGTGCTGTTCTCGGCGGGGGCGTTGTTGGTGTTGCGGGTGCAGAGTCGGCTGCGGTGAAGAAGTCCGCATTGGTGGAGCGCCTAACCGGACAAGTGCAGTTGCTTACGGAGCGAGTTGCCGCGGTTGCGGCGCGGTGTTCAGAGGGGAGCAGCGACGGGCGCGGAGGGGGGCATAAGCTGCATTATTTTCTTTGGCGGTAATCTTGCCATAACCTTTGGGTGTTACGTTGTGTGCGTCAGTCGGATGACTGGCGCGATGCGGGGCGGTTTGGACTGGCTGGCAACGCATCATAGACACGAAACCAAGAGTCCATGGAAACAGCTATGAAGATGCTCAATCGAATGAAAGTCGGCTTAGTGGCCGGAACCGTGGTTCTGGCGCTGGCACTGCCAGCCCTGGCGGAGGGCAAGGAAGGCAAGGAGGGCAAGAAGAAAGAAGAAATCAAATTGACGGACTGCCCTGCGGCCGTGCAGAAGACCATTAAGGACAACGCGGGCAGCGGCGAAATCCTGGAGGTCGAAAAGTGCGCCAAGAAGGATGCGGTGGTCTATGAGGCGGAGGTGAAGAAAGCCGATGGCAAAAAGGTGGACATCAAGGTTGCCGCCGACGGCAAGCTCATCGAGATAGAGGCGGCCGATGAGGGAGACCACCAGGACAACGACGAGAAGGATAACGACAACGATAAGGACGACGGCGAAGACGACAGCAAGTAGGGGGCGATTCATCCGGTGCGCACCCGGCGGGCCAAGTCGGTCCGTCGGGGCGTAGCCGGTCTGGCCTCTTTGGCCGAACTCCTGTCACACGTTACACATGAACATACAGCTGAACCGCCTGATTTTTCCGCTTACGCTCCTTCTGGCCTGCCTGGGGCCAGCAGGGGCGCGGGATGCCGGAAAGGCCAATGAAACCCTGTTGAGCGCGACGTCGCCATTTGAGGACATGGTGGAGTATGCGCTGGCCAAGAATTTCGCGAGCGTGGAGAAATCGCTGGCCAAGGCCGAAGCCCAGGGTGCGGCTGTGAAAGAGGCGTTGGCGCCCGCCTCCGCCGGCGAGTTCGATCGTCAGTTGCAGGCCTTGCGCAAAGTTGTCGCCGCCAGGGAACCGCATGGGGTGGCGGTCTGCGCTGTCGAAATATTTCGCCTGCTGCTCGACAATCTGGACGCAACCAAGCTAGAGGTGCCGAAGGAAGTGAGCCTGCTGGATTACGCGGGCTTCAAGTTGCACGTCCTGGATGCCGCGCTGAAGCCCGATTGGGACGCCATGCGGAAAACGGTTGTGGAAGCAGCCGGGTGGTGGAAGGCCGCCAAGCCGAAGGTGTCCGAGAAGGGATTGCGCGATGCGATGGAATCGACCATCCGCGGCCTGCAGGAAGCCGCTCGGACTGAGAACCTGCCCATGCTCCACTTCGCCGCGCAGCTGGATTTGGACTTGGTGGACGTGCTGGAAGGTCATTTTGAGAAGAAACCGTAGCTGTCTTTGCCGCAGCGAATTTTACACCCGCTTATGAAACGTTTCGTCGCCATTCCTCTGATAACCGTCACCGCGTTTGCGGCCGGTGCTTTTCTT
>Ga0315272_10000622_pt1 | contig 18030 bp, 17 predicted proteins | sample C3_middle_MG_FD_203918 | JGI IMG/M metagenome (GOLD analysis project Ga0315272, IMG submission 203918) | Sediment microbial communities from Yellowstone Lake, YNP, Wyoming, USA - C3_middle | ecosystem: Environmental > Aquatic > Freshwater > Lake > Sediment | place: USA: Wyoming | collected...
TGCGCGTCGATAAATTGGTGCCGCAGTTGGTGCGCCAGGCAGACGCAAAGCCTACGTCCGGGCAACCGGAAGAAGAAGGCCCGGGCGATTTCAGTGTGGATGAAAAGAATCATCAGATCCTGCTGACTGAATCCGGCCACGAGCACGCCGAAGAGATACTCACCAAAGCCGGATTATTGCCGGTAAACGGCAGCCTGTATGACCCCGCCAATATCACCCTGATCCATCATTTGTATGCGGCGCTGCGCGCTCATCATTTGTATCACCGCGATCAACAATATGTGGTGCAAGACGGCGATGTGGTGATCGTGGATGAATTTACTGGCCGATTGATGGCTGGGCGCCGTTGGTCGGACGGACTTCATCAGGCAGTGGAAGCCAAAGAAGGTGTGCCCATACAGAAAGAAAATCAGACGCTGGCATCGATCACTTTCCAGAATTATTTCCGCCTCTATAACAAGCTGGCCGGCATGACCGGTACGGCAGATACCGAGGCGTATGAATTCCAGCAGATATACAACCTGGAAACCGTGATCATCCCGCCGCATCGCCCGACTATCCGCAACGATCAGATGGACAAGGTGTATCTCACAGCCAGGGAAAAATATCAGGCGGTTATCGAAGATATCAAGAGCTGTTATGAGCGAGGCCAGCCAGTGCTGGTCGGCACGACTTCGATCGAGAATTCGGAACTGCTGTCGGGATTTTTGGAGCGGGACAAGCTGCCACATCAGGTGCTGAATGCCAAGCAGCATGCGCGTGAGGCAGAAATCATCGCGCAGGCAGGGCGCCCGAAGATGGTCACCATTGCTACCAACATGGCGGGGCGCGGTACGGACATCGTGCTGGGCGGAAATGTCGAGAAACAGACCGAGCTGGTGAACGCAGATGACAGTCTGGACGGGACCACAAAAGAGCAACACATCGCAAAGTTAAAAGCCGAATGGCGACAGCTGCACCAACAGGTTCTGGATAGCGGTGGTTTGCATATCATCGGCACTGAACGCCATGAGTCTCGCCGGGTGGATAATCAGTTGCGCGGCCGTTCCGGTCGCCAGGGCGATCCGGGCTCGAGCCGCTTCTACCTTTCGCTGGAAGACCCGCTGCTGCGCATCTTTGCTTCGGACCGGGTCACGGCGATCATGAACAGATTCAAAATGCCGGAAGGCGAGGCGATCGAGCATAGCTGGGTGACCCGCGCCATCGAGAATGCGCAGCGCAAAGTGGAAGCGCGCAACTTCGACATGCGCAAACAAATCCTGGAATATGACGATGTCGCCAATGATCAGCGCAAGGTGATCTACCAGCAGCGCAGTGAATTGCTGGAGAGCAGCGACATCTCTGAAACCATACGAGCAATGCGAGAGAGTGTGCTGGAAGATACTGTCAGTCAGCACATCGTACCCCACAGCATGGAAGAGCAATGGGATGTGCACGGGCTGGAAAAGGTGCTTGCTGCCGAGTTCCATCTGGAATTGCCGTTGGTGCGCTGGCTTGAAGAGGAAAAACAGCTCAATGAGGTGGCGTTACGCTTGCGCATTGTTGAGCATGCTGAGCATCAATATCAGGAAAAGGTTAATGCGGTGGGTGCGGAGGTCATGCATCACTACGAACGCGCGATGATGTTGCAAAGCTTGGATACACATTGGCGTGAGCACTTGTCGGCTTTGGATCATTTGCGCCAGGGCATTCATTTGCGTGGTTATGCGCAAAAGAATCCGAAACAGGAATATAAGCGTGAGGCATTCGAACTTTTTTCCATGATGCTGGATGCTATCAAGCGCGTGGTGACACAAGTATTGATGACGGTGCAAGTGCGCAGCGAATCGGATATCGAGGCGGTTGAAGCACCCCACATGCCGGAAAATGTGCAGTATCATCATGCCGATTATGACGAAGCGCTGGCTGCGTCCGCCGAGAATCCGTCAACTGAAGAAGAGCATAAACCGTTTGTGCGCGATGGGCAAAAGGTAGGCCGCAATGATCCGTGCCCCTGCGGGTCAGGCAAGAAATACAAGCAGTGCCATGGCAAGTTGAGCTAATACGCGAAGGAGAATGAGATGTCACTAGTGATGGATACGCTGCGCACCTCTACGATCACAGAAGAATTGAGTGATGCAGAAGTGGAGATCCTGGCGAAATTGTTCGAGGTTCAGGATTATAAATCTGGTGATATCATCGTTCAGCCGGGAGACAAGCAGCACGATAACCTCTACATTCTGGCACATGGCGATATCGAGGTGAAAATTGACAGTGGTGGTGAGAAATCCACCATTCACGTGCTTAAACCCGGTGATCTGGCAGGCATCATCACCTTCGTCGGTGGCGCAGCCTCCGATATAAGTGCAACGCTATGCGCTGTTGGCAAAACTAAAGTGCTGAGCATGGCAAGGGCAGAATTCGAAAAACTGGTGAACTCCCATCCGATGATGGTCTACAAAGTGATGCGCGGCGTGGTGCGTAATGTGCACGGCATCGTGCGGCGCGTGAATAGCCAATCGGCTGAACTGAGCAATTATATTTACCGTACTCACGGACGTTATTGATGAAACAACTAGCCATTCCATTAAGTTGCCAAAATGCTTTGCATAGCCATCTGACTATGTTGGCTAACTATGTCATCAAGTCATTGGTTAACAGGAACTTAGTGGCTAGTTATAGGGAATAATCCATGCCAGTCAATTTAACTTCGCCCGTCGCGGCACAACTGGTGCCCGTTGCGGGCGTTTCTTTGGGCATCACTGAAGCGAATATCAAGCGTCCCAATCGCAAGGATCTGCTGGTGATGCAACTGTGCGATGGCGCGCGCGTCGCCGGGGTGTTCACCCAGAATCGCTTCTGTGCCGCGCCAGTGATCGTCGCGCGCGAGCACCTTACCCAAGCAGCGGTTACAGGCTCGGGCGGTATCCGTGCACTGCTGGTGAATACCGGTAATGCCAACGCCGGCACTGGCGAGCAGGGCATGCAGGATGCGCGTACCAGCTGCGCGGCGCTGGCCGGCTTGCTGAATTGCAAGGCATCGCAGATATTGCCGTTTTCGACCGGCGTGATCATGGAGTCGCTGCCGGTGGCAAAGATCGCCGCTGGTTTGCCCGGCGCCGTGGCGAACATGCGTGCGGATAACTGGTTCGACGCCGCGCAGGCGATCATGACCACTGACATCGTCGCCAAGGCGATTTCAAAACAAGTCACGATAGACGGCACGACCATCACCATCACCGGCATCGCCAAGGGTTCCGGCATGATCCATCCGAACATGGCAACCATGCTCGGCTATATCGCCACCGATGCTGCGATCGCGCAACCGTTGCTGCAGGCGATGGTCAGCGAGGCGGCCAACCGTTCTTTCAACTGCATCACCGTGGACGGCGACACCTCCACCAACGATGCGCTGATGTTGATCGCAACCGGCAAAGCGGCCTTGCCGGAAGTCAAGGCTGTTGACAGCCATGCAGCCAGGGCTTTACAGGCGGCGATCAGCGAAGTTGCGACCTATCTGGCACAAGCCATCGTGCGCGACGGTGAAGGCGCCACCAAGTTCATTACCGTGCAGGTCGAGGGTGGCAAGAGTGAGGCCGAGTGCAAGCAGATCGGCTACGCGATCGCGCATTCGCCGCTGGTTAAGACCGCGTTCTTTGCGTCCGATCCCAACCTCGGGCGCATCCTCGCCGCGATCGGTTATGCGGGAGTCGCCGACCTGGAGGTGGCCGCGCTCAAGTTGTATCTGGATGAAGTCCTGGTAGCCGAGAACGGCGGACGTGCCGCCAGCTACCGCGAAGAAGATGGTCAGCGCGTGATGCAGCAAAGTGACATTATGATACGCGTGGTGCTGGATCGCGGTACGGCGAATGCCACGCTGTGGACATGTGATTTCTCTTACGATTACGTGAAGATAAACGCCAGCTATAGAAGTTAAACTTGCCGTTATTGGGGAGCTTTATGGACAAACTAGAGCGCTTCCTTGACCGCGCAGAACGCCTGATGGAAAAGTTGGAGCGCACGCTCCCGAAGTCTGCAGCAGGCAGTGCGCCTGATTGGGATGCGGCGCACGCATTCCGCTGGGAGCAGGCCAGGCTGGTTCCAGTACTGCACCCACATCGCATCAGCCTTGCCGACCTGATCGGTATCGATAAACAGAAACAACTCGTTGAACAGAACACCAAGCAGTTTGTGCAAGGGCGCCCTGGCAACAACGTATTGTTCACCGGATCGCGCGGCACAGGCAAGTCATCATTGGTCAAGGCGCTGCTCAATGAACATGCGGCGGATGGATTGCGCCTGATCGAAGTCGGTAAGCTGGCGCTGGCCGACCTGCCGCACATCATCGCGCTGGTTGCAGACAGGCCGGAGCGATTCATCCTGTATTGTGATGATCTTTCCTTCAGCGCCGATGAGCCGGGTTATCAGGCGCTCAAGGCTGTGCTTGATGGCTCGTTGGTCGCCTTCTCCGATAACCTGCTCATCTATGCCACCTCTAACCGCCGCCACCTGATGCCGGAATCCATGCAGGATAATCTCGCCGCGAAATACGTCGGCGATGAGATCCATCCGGCGGAAAGCATCGAGGAAAAAATTTCCTTATCTGAACGTTTCGGATTATGGGTGTCGTTCTATCCCTTCACGCAAGACGAATATCTGTCCATCGTTGCGCACTGGTTGCGGCACTTTGGCTTGACCGGTGAAATTGATGAGGTTGTTCGGCAGGCGGCATTGCAGTGGAGTATTCAGCGAGGATCAAGAAGCGGGAGGGTGGGGTGGCAGTTTGCAAGGGATTGGGCTGGTCGCGAGAGAGTAAGTTGAATAATCCAATTGAAAAAACTGTGATCGTTGAAGTTGCCGCTGCAGTTCTTCAACGTCCGGATGGTTCTTTCCTGTTAGCCCAACGTCCCCTCGGCAAAATTTGGGCAGGCTATTGGGAATTCCCCGGTGGCAAGGTCGAACCCGGTGAAACGTCATATCACGCGCTGGTGCGCGAGCTGCGCGAGGAGCTGGGCATTGCGGTAACAACCGCTTACCCATGGTTGACGCGTGTGTTTGCTTATCCGCATGCGAATGTGCGGTTGAATTTTTTTCGCGTGACGGCATGGAGCGGGGAGTTGCATCCGTATGAAGGGCAGGAATTTTCCTGGCAGATAAATCCACCCCGGCCCCCGGTTGCCAAAGAGGGGGGGCAATACGGAGTTTCTCCAATACTGCCCGCCAACGCCCCGATTCTGCGTGCGCTAGAGTTGCCTTCATTATATGCGATCACCAATGTGGCCGAATTGGGCGAACAGGAATTCATGCGGCGACTGGAAGTCGCTCTAAATAACGGATTGCAGCTAGTGCAGTTGCGCGAGAAAAATTATTCGCGCGGGGCATTGCGCGAACTGGCGTCGAAGATGTTGCCGCTGATGCGGCAGCATGGGGCGCGTCTGATCATCAATGCCGACATCGAGTTATGTAGAGAGCTGGGCGCGGACGGGGTGCAACTCACCGGCATGCAGTTGGCTGAACTGCGCGAGCGTCCTGAAGTGGACTGGTGTGCAGCCTCCTGTCACAACGCTGCAGAATTGAGCCGTGCTGAAGAGCTGGGTTGTGAATTTGCGTTGCTGAGCCCGGTGTTGGAGACGCGGTCCCATCCGGGAGCGCCTCATTTGGGGTGGGAGAAATTTGCGTCCGTCGCGGCGGGTTCATCCATCCCGGTGTACGCGCTCGGCGGTTTGGCGCATGATGACATGCTGACTGCTTGGCAACACGGCGCGCATGGCGTGGCGCTGTTGCGTCAGGCTTGGTGAGGTGGCTCGGTGAACTCCTGCTCGTCCTCGTTTGCTGGCTGACCTACGCGATATTCCTCGTTTGCCCACTTGCCCAGATCGATCAGTTTGCAGCGTTCGCTGCAAAAAGGACGGAAGCGGTTATTGGTGTCCCACTGATGTTCTTTGCCGCAATGCGGGCAGGTTACGATCGGAGGGGTTTTCATCATGAAGCGAGGCTGCAAAAAACCAGTTCGAATGGTACGTCCTGTTCGAACAGAGTGGACTTGGCCGCATAGTTGGCGGCGATGAAGCGGATGTTGATGGCATACTTGTTGGCACCGACTTCGGGTATGCATGCCAGATCACTAGCTAGTCTTACGCGCAGCATTTGTGCGACGCGCCCGCCCTGCATTTGCTGGAAAGTGCCTTGATGTGCGGTGAACCGGAAAGACTTGCCGCTCTCGCGTAACAATCGCAGCACTATCTTGGCCCCCACCTCTAGCGGCAGCAGCGGTGCAAGCCATGCGAGCAGGCTTTCACGCCGCAAGCCAGCCTCCTGTTTTTGCCAGTAGTGGTAGGAAGGCAGGTCGAATTCGCAGGTGCCGCCCGGCATTACTGCGCGTTGCTTGATGCCCATCAGCCATTCGTTTTCGCGCAGGTGCTGTCCGGTTTTGCCAGACATGGCAAGCAGGTTTGAGGAAGCTGCGTCGATTTCCGCAAGAATCACATCCAGCGCGTCTTCCGATATTGCAGGGTTGTTATGCAGCGCGGAAAGAGAGCGTTTCTGGCGTTCCAGCTCTTGCAGCAGGTCGGATTTCAAATCAGCACGACAGATGACTTCAAGAATCTCAAACAGCGTGATCAATGCCGCGTGGTGATTCATGTTGTGATCGCGCTCGGTGAAGTGAGTCATGCGCGCGAACAAATCCTCAAGGCGCAACAGAGTGCGGACCTTTTCATTGATAGGAAATTCGTAGCTGATCACGCCATCATCGCCCATAGCACTGTTGAGGGAAAATCAATTGCGAACGATATATTGAATAGCTACTCATCGTCAATTGTTGTTCAAGTAACGTTCATGCAGAATGTCGACCTGTGCGGCGAGGTTTTTTAGGTCGGTTTCATTTTGGATGACATCGTCAGCTAACCGAAGCCTTTCGGCACGCGGCGTTTGTTGAGCGATGATATCGCGTACTTCCTGCGCGCTGATCGGGCTGCGTCCGGTGACCCGGGCAACCTGAGTGTCTTCATCGCAATCAACTACAAGCACGCGCTGGATCTGTTGCCGAAACGCCGGACTTTCAGCCAACAACGGCACAACAAGGATGATGTAGGGCTTGGCTTGTAATTGCTGCAATGCCGCCTTGGCTTGCTCGAGTATTAGTGGATGTAAAATCATTTCAAGCCGCTTTTTTGCAGCAGCATCCGAAAAGATCAATCCTCGCATTTTTGCGCGATCCAACGCGCCATCGCCGGTGATGTAATCGTCGCCAAAGGTTGTGCGAATAGCAGCCATGGCCTCACCGCCGGCCCTTCGAGTGGGCTCAGGACAGGCTTGCGTCAGGTTTCGGGCGATCACATCCGTGTCGATGATGCCGGCACCATGTTTTTCGAATAGGCCAGTAACTGTGCTCTTGCCGCTGCCGATCCCGCCGGTGAGTCCTACAACGAGATTCATGGAGCGGCAAGGAGTTGCAGATAACTTTGTGTCAGCGCTTGCCCCCAGAACAACGCGATCAACCCGCCACCCGCCAGATAAGGGCCAAACGGAATGGGTATATTGCGGCCATGCTTAAGCGCCACGATCAGGGTGATCCCGACCATCGCGCCAACCAGCGAAGACAGCAATATGATTAGAGGCAACATTTGCCAGCCCAGCCAGGCACCGAGTGCTGCAAGCAGTTTGAAATCGCCGTAGCCCATGCCCTCTTTGCCAGTGACGAGTTTGAACAGCCAGTAAACGCTCCATAGCGCGAGATAGCCAGTTACCGCACCCAGAACTGCGCTGGACAAATTGGTAAACACTCCGAACAGATTGAACAGCAAACCCGCCCAGAGCATGGGCAGTGTGATGTCATCAGGCAGCAGTTGCGTGTCGAAGTCGATAGCCGTAAGCGCCAGCAATGTCCAGATCAGCAGCAACGCGCCGACCGCGGCCAGCCCGAAACCAAAGTGTGCCGCTGCAAATGCACACAGCATTCCGCTGGTTGCCTCGATGATCGGATAGCGTGGCGAGATCGTTGCGCCACAGCCTTTGCATTTGCCGTGTAAGATCAGGTAGCTGATGATCGGGATGTTCTCCCATGCGCTGATGGCGTGATTGCAATGCGGACAAGCCGAACGTGGAACCACTAGATTGTAAGGCGTGTGTGGTGTGGGCTCCTCTCTGTGTAGCTCGGCGCATTGCTGTTGCCAGCCCAGTTCCATCATTTTTGGCAAGCGATGTATCACTACGTTGAGAAAACTGCCGACCATCAGGCCCAATATGCCACACATGATGGTGAATACGAGTGGTGAAGATTGGAGCAGCTGGAATAAAGCGGTCATATTGGTGGTTTAGCGGAGACAAATCTGCGTGCGGGTTAGGTTCGTGAGGACCATCAGGCAATCAGTCCTTTGAATCAGGGAGGCGCCCAAAATGTGACCGGCACCATGTGCGGTGGTTCCGGGAAATTCATCTGGTCGAGACATGGACGGAGGGTTGAGGAGCATGGATACTTTCATCAGGCATCTGAAAACTTATGCGCCTTACCAACTTATTCATTAAATGACTTCGCCCATCTTGAAGATCGGCAAATACATCGCGATCACCATGCCTCCAATCAGCGTACCAAGGACCACCATGATGACTGGCTCCATCAGGCTGGAGATCGCTGCCACAGCATCATCTACTTCGGCCTCAAAAAAATCGGCCACCTTGCTGAGCATGGCATCCAGTGAGCCGGCCTCTTCGCCGATGGCACACATTTGCAACACCATGCTCGGGAATATCCCTGTGTTTTGCATGGCGACGGTCAATCCACTGCCGGAGCTGACTTCGCGTTGAATGACTTTGGTGGCATTGTAATACACCTGATTGCCTGCCGCGCCGGCAACCGAGTCGAGTGATTCGACCAAAGGCACACCGGCAGCGAACATGGTGGCAAGTGTGCGGGTCCAGCGGGCGATGGTGGCTTTACGGATCAGTTCGCCAAAAATGGGTAATTTAAGCACCAATGTATCCATGAAATTTTGCATTTTTTTGCTTCGTTTCCAGAAATAGAAAAAAGCGTAAAGACCGCCGCCGATTCCCCCGAAAATTAGGTACCAATAGGATACGAAGGCATCGGAAATGCCCATGAGCACCAAAGTAGGCGCGGGCAATGTTGCACCGAAACCTTCAAACAGTTCTTTGAATGCGGGAACCACGAAAATCATGATTACGGCAGTGATGAGGAAAGCCACGACGATGATGGAAACAGGATAAAACAGCGCTGATTTTATCTTGCTCTTGAGGGCCTGGGTTTTCTCCATGTAGGTTGCCAGACGTTCTAGCAGGGCATCCAGAATGCCTGCTGCTTCACCCGCGCCAATCAGGTTGCAATACAAGGCGTCGAAATACAACGGGTATTTCAGGAAGGCCTGCTGCAAGCTGCTGCCTGTCTCTACGTCGGTTTTTATGTCCAGTAAAAGTCTTCCAACGGAAGGATTGCTATGCCCCTTGCCCACAATATCAAAGGCTTGCAGCAGGGGTACGCCCGCTTTCATCATGACGGCAAGTTGGCGCGTAAACAGCGTGATGTCTTTGGCGTTGATGGCCTTGCCCTTGTTGCGCAGGCGTTTTATTTTAGTGGTGTTGATACCCTGACGGCGTAAAAATGAAGAAACAACAGCCTCACCAGGAGCCCGCATCTCCCCTTTGACCGCCTTGCCACTTTTGTCTTTGCCTTCCCAAGCGTAAGAGTATTCTTTCGCTTTTGAAGTCTTTGCTGGAATTTTTGTTGGAGTTTTTGCTGCGACAGCCATTACGCCCCCCTTAGTTACACCCGGAATGCTTGCGGGCCAAAGTTGATACCCATCATGCCGAGCTTTGCGCAACTTGTAAAGCCGAAGTGAAAAGAGGACGGTAGAAGTCAGGAACGAAAAAACGAGTTCATGCTTCGCAAGCTCGGCTTGCTATTGTTTGTTTGTATTAGCCGGGAAAATGCGCGCCACTTTCACAATTCGATTTTGGGTTTGAATGATTTCGATTGGGTAGCCGGCGATTTTAAGGCTGGTACCGGTCTCGGGAATGTCTTCGAGGTGGTCCTGAATCAGGCCATTCAATGTTTTTGCGCCATCCAATGGCAGATGTAATCCCAATTTACGATTCAATTCGCGCAGGCTGCTGCCACCTTCCAGTAAAAAGCTGCCGTCCTCCTGACGCTGAAATTTGCCGGTCTGAGAAGGCGCTTGAGTGGTGAACTCGCCGACGATCTCCTCGAGGATATTTTCCAGGGTCACCAGGCCGAGTAGTTCGCCGTATTCGTCAACCACCAATCCAAGCCGCGCATGACGCTCCTGAAATTGCTGAAGCTGCTTGAGCAGCGGTGTGTCCGAAGGGATGAAATAAGGTTCGTGGAGTACTTCGCGAAGTTGCGTCATGTCCAGAGCTTCTTCCTGTAACAAGGCTGGGACACGCTTGATATGCAGGATGCCGATGATGTTGCTGGGTGCATCGGCATATACAGGCAACAGCGTGTGGTGGCAGGTAATGATCTGTTGGAGCAATTCGTTTGCATCTGCGTTGATATCAATGGCTTCGATCTGGCTGCGCGGAACCATCACGTCATTCACGGTAATGCGCTCAAGATCGACCAGGTTCAGCAACATCTTCTGGTGCTTGCGCGGCAGGAAATGCTCGGCATCCAATACCAGTCCGCGCAATTCTTCAATCGTCATTTTCTGCTTGCTCTGGTCGGTCTGGATCTTGATTCGCAGCAGCCACAACACCCCTTTTACCAGCGCGCTAGCTACCGAGACAACAGGATAAAATAGTGTGATCAGAGGAGTAAGTATATAGCTTGCGGGCAGGGCGATGCGTTCAGGATAACTGGAAGCGATGATCTTGGGCATGATTTCGCTGAAGACCAGTAGCATGAAAGTGATTGCCAGTGTGCCCATCAGTATCGCCAGGTCGTCCTGCCCAAACAGGCGCAAGATAATGATGTTGGTCACGGCTGCGGCTGCAACGTTGAGAAGCGTGTTGCCGAGCAGAATGGAGCCAAGCAGCTTGTCAATTTTGCCGAGCAGGCGGTTCACGAGCTTTGCGCTGCGATTTCCCTTGCGCATCAGGCTGTTCAAGCGATAGCGATTGATCGCCATCATGCTGGTTTCTGAGCCGGAAAAAAACGCGCTGCAAACCAGCAACAACAGGAGAATGCCGAACAATGTGCCTAGTGAGATTTCGTCCAAAGCGATGCCTTAGTAGTGGTTTTGGCGGGTCATTTCGACGAAAGGGATAGTGGGTGAGAGGTAAGTGGGTGTCAAGAGGCGCGCCGGTAACTCAAAACCATCATCAGTACACCGGCAAACACCATCGGCAAGCTGAGCCATTGCCCCATGCTCATGCCGAGCGACAGCAGGCCGAGAAAATCATCCGGCTCTCGGGTGAATTCGACGATAAAACGGAAACTGCCGTAACCGATGAGAAACAATCCTGATACCGCCCCAATGGGACGTGGCTTGCGCGCATACAGCCACAGCAGTGCGAACAACAGCAAACCCTCCAGTGCGAATTCATAAAGCTGGGAGGGATGGCGCGGCAGGTTATCCACTTTGGGGAAGATCATTGCCCATGGCACGTCAGCTGGTCGTCCCCACAGTTCGCCGTTGATAAAATTGCCGAGGCGGCCAAATGCAAGGCCGGGCGGTACCAGTGGGGCGATGAAGTCGGTTATTTGCAGCCAGCGTAAATTTTGTTTATGTGCAAACCAAGCCATCGTTATCAGAACACCGAGAAATCCGCCATGAAAAGACATGCCGCCTTGCCAGACCGCAAAGACTTCAAGCGGATGTGCAGAGTAATACCCGGCTTTGTAAAACAGCACATAACCCAATCGCCCGCCAAGGATCACACCGAGCACGCCATAAAACAGCAGGTCGTCGAGCAATTTGGCGTCGAATTGTGGAATATTTAACGTGGCGATGCGTTTGCGCCCCAGCCAAAGAAAAGCCAGAAAACCGGCCAGGTACATCAGTCCGTACCAATGGATGGCCAGCGGGCCGAGTTGCAGGGCGATGGGATCGAATTGCGGGTGAACGAGCATGGGCGAATCGGGTAAAATCGGAAGACTGATTATACGGGCAACTCGGCAAATCGCTCAAACGGGACACTTTACAAGCAAGAAGAGGGAAACATGACCACAGCACAACAATTGAACACGCAATTCGGAATTAATGGCCAACTAAAATTTCGCGAAGATGCCAGTGGCCTGATCGTCGCAGAAATCAGCAACCGGTTGGCAACCGCATCGCTATGCTTACAGGGCGCGCATCTGATGACATGGCAACCGCGTAGCCAGGCTATACCGGTGGTGTGGCTGTCTCGCGATGCCAAACTGGCCGCTGGCAAATCCATACGCGGCGGCGTGCCGGTATGCTGGCCGTGGTTTGGTGCGCATGCATCCCAATCCGGCTTCCCCGGACATGGCTATGCACGTACCGTGCCTTGGCGGGTGGTTGAATCGGGCAGTGAACCGAACGGCGCAACGCGCCTGACGCTGCGCCTTGAGGAAAGCGACAAAACGCGCGCGCAGTGGCCATATGCCTGCACGCTGGATCTGACCGTGATCGTCGGCGAGACGCTGCGTATGGAATTGGCTACTGAGAATACGGGGACGAAGGATTTTGTCATCGGTGAAGCATTGCATACCTATTTTCAGATTGGCGACATCGGCGCAGTGCGCGTGAAAGGACTGGAAGGTTGCGAATACTGGGACAAAGTTGGTACTTCCACGCTCAAGGAGCAAGCTGGCGTTATCAGTTTCGCGGGGGAGACGGATCGCGTGTACATCAATACCGCAGCCGAATGCGTGATCGAAGACGATAAGCTTAAGCGCCGTATCCATATTGCCAAATCAGGCACCCTTTCCACGGTGGTGTGGACGCCATGGGTTGATAAGGCCAACAAGATGGGTGATATGGGGCAACCAGAGGGTTGGCGCGAAATGGTGTGTGTGGAATCGGTCAACGCTATAGAAAATGTGGAGAAAGTCGTTGCCGGATGCAAGCACACACTTATAGTCGAATATCGTGCAGAACTCGCGTAGTTGCCTGAATTCATTTCACAGTTCAGGCCTGTGTCAACTTACATCGGGAGAGTTGCGTTATTTCCTCGCCGATGAAAGAAGCTGAAATCGCGATCATTGGTTGAAGTTAGTTGGCAATATCGGTGGAGTTGTTTTAGAATCTTGGGCGAAGGTAAAACCTTCGCAGTTATTACAGGGTATTTCAATCAAAATATTTGGAGAAAACATGAAGTCTTTTATCGTAAGCATGATCGCAACAGCAGGTTTGGTAATGGCAGGTAGCGTAATGGCAGAAGACATGCCAGAACTGGCGAAGAAGAGCGGTTGCACAGCTTGCCACGCTGTTGACAAAAAAGTAGTTGGACCGGCTTGGGCTGACGTGGGTAAGGCATACAACAGCAACGGCGCAACAACAACTGGCAAGAAAGTTTCTGAGATCCTGTCTGAGAACGGCGCCAAGACACCGAAAGAATGGCTGCTCAAGAAGGTTGCTGCTGGTGGTACGGGCAACTGGGGTACCGCAAAGATGACTCCAAATTCACCTAAAGTTTCCGATGCTGATATCGCTACTTTGGTTGATTTCGTTTTGAGCCATAAGTAATTTGTAAGCAATGATCAAAAAAGCCGACGCAAGTCGGCTTTTTTGTTGCTACGATTAGTTTTGGTGATTGACTACTCTGGCTATACAAAGTAGGTGGTGTTGTCTAGAATCACAAGCGGGGGCAAAACTTTCGCGATGTTCGGGGCGTTTTAAGCATAAAACGAGGGGAAGCATGAAATCAATTGTCGGAAGCATGATCGCAGTAGCTGGTTTGATGGTTACAGCTAACGTAATAGCGGAAGAAATGCCAGCATTGGCGAAGAAAAATAATTGTACCGCTTGCCACACCATTGAGAAGAGGAAGGTTGGTCCCGCCTGGAAAGACGTTTCCAACAAGTACAAAGGCGAAACAAAGTACACTTACGAAGGAAAGGAATATCCTTTAATAGAAGGCCTTGTAATGAAAGTGTCCAAGGGTGGAAGGGGTAACTGGGGTACCATGCCTATGCCCGCAAATGACGAATCAGGCGCCAAGAAAGAAGAAATCGTCGAATTGGTTAAATTCGTATTAAGTATAGCCAAGTAAGCGTTGAACATTATGCAGCGATAGGCCGGCACTAGTCGGCTTTTTGTTGTGCGTTAAATTGACAAGCAGTGCGGCTGCTCCGCATAATCCAAGCACATTCATCAGGGAATCATTCATGCCATTTCATTCTGTTCGTTCGTTATTGCTTGGCACCATCGCGATGGTGTTGATCGGGTGCGAAAAACCCGGCACAACCGGGCAAAAAGCCACTGGAGATTTGAATGTGCGCATCGGCGCATCGGCGCCATTGACCGGACCGCAGGCTCATTTGGGCAAGGACAATGAGAACGGTACGCGCATGGCGATAGACGATGCCAATGCCAAGGGCATTGTTATCGGCGGGCAAAAAATACATTTTGAGTTGATCAGTGAAGATGACCAAGCCGACCCCAAGACCGCAACTATCGTCGCTCAGAAGCTGGTAGACAACAAGGTTAACGGTGTGATCGGCCACCTTAATTCCGGCACCAGTATCCCTGCGTCAAAAATATACAGTGATAACGGCATTGCCCAGATTTCGCCTTCTGCCACTGCGGTCACCTACACCACGCAGGGTTTCAAGACAACATTTCGCGTGATGGCGAATGACGTGCAACAAGGCCGTGTGTTGGGCGAATATGCGGCAAAAAACCTGGCAGCAAAAAAGATCGCTGTGATTGATGATCGTACCGCTTACGGACAGGGTCTCGCCGATGAATTCATCAAGGCCGCGCTGGTCAACGGGGCGCAGATCGTCGCGCATGAATACACCAACGACAAGTCGATGGACTTCACCGCGGTGCTGACGGCGGTGAAGGGTAAAAAGCCAGATCTGCTCTTCTACGGCGGGATGGATGCCCAAGGCGGGCCGATGGCGAAGCAGCTCAAGGCGCTCGCGCTGAACCTGAAATTCATGACCGGCGACGGTGGACATACGCCCGAATTCATCAAGCTTGCGGGTGAAGCGGCAGAGGGAGCTTATGCATCGCTGCCTGGCGTGCCGCTTGACAAGATGCCGGGCGGCAAAGAGTTTGAAAGACGCTTCGTTGCCAAGTACCAGCTTATCCAGTCGTATGCGCCTTACTGCTATGACGCAGTGAATGTGATGATCGCCGCGATGCAAAAAGCTGGTTCGGTGGAGTCTGCAAAATATCTTCCCTTGCTCGGCGGTATTTCATACGACGGAGTGACAGCAAAAATACAATTCGATGAAAAAGGCGACTTGAAGGACGGAGCCATTACCATCTATCAAGTGAAGGGCGGCAAGTGGCAACCGCTGGAAACGCTGGGTGCAATGGTTCCGGCAGCGAATTGATGTACATTTGACGCAATGACTAAACGACACCTTAGAGTGTCGTTTTTGTTTGCCAATTATGGAAATTTTCTTACAACAATTAATTAACGGTTTAGTGCAAGGCAGCGTCTATGCGCTGGTCGCGCTTGGTTACACCATGGTTTACGGCATCCTTGGCCTAATCAATTTCGCTCATGGAGAGGTGGTGATGATAGGCGCGATGCTGGCGTTGTCTGCTTTGACAGCATTGCTGGGTGTGGGCGTGTCAGCGCTGCTGGCATTGCCGCTAAGCATCGTGTTGGCGATGGCGGGTTGCATGGCTTTGGGTTACGGCATCGAACGCATCGCTTACCGTCCATTGCGTCATGCACCGCGCCTTGCTCCGCTGATCACCGCGATAGGTGTCTCCATAGTATTGCAGAATCTCGCGATGATGATCTGGGGGCGCAGCTACCACTCCTTCCCGCAACTGATCGAAAATAATCCGCACAATTTTGGTGGCGCGATCATCAATGATATCCAGATCATTATCTTCATTCTGGCTTTGGCGATCATGGCAGGGTTGATGGTGGTCGTGCATCGTACTCGGCTTGGACGCGCGATGCGCGCGGTTGCCGAGAACCAGCATGCCGCGCAACTGATGGGCGTGGACATCAACCGCGTGATCTCGATCACCTTCATGTTAGGCTCGGCACTTGCAGCGATAGCCGGAATAATGGTCAGCGCCAACTATGGGCTAGCACATTACTACATGGGCTTCTTGCTTGGCCTGAAAGCTTTCACGGCAGCGGTATTGGGTGGGATCGGCAATCTGCGAGGCGCAATGTTAGGCGGTTTGTTGCTTGGTCTGATCGAAAGTCTGGGCGCAGGTTATATCGGGGACATGACCGGCGGATTCATGGGCAGCAACTATCAGGATGTTTTCGCATTCTTCGTGCTGATCGCCGTTCTGGTATTCAGGCCGTCCGGGTTGTTTGGTGAACGTCTGGCAGAGCGCGCATGAAGTTTGCACAGAGATCGAGGATGCTGCTGGTCGCGCTGGTGATCGCTTTGCTGATCCTCCCCTTCATCACCGATGCGCTGCTGGGGCGCGGCTGGGTGCGCATCGTCGATTTTGCGATGCTCTATATCATGCTGGCGCTCGGGTTGAACATCGTGGTCGGCTACGCGGGTTTGCTCGATCTGGGTTATATCGCGTTTTTTGCGGTGGGGGCGTATTGCTACGCGCTGGCGGGGTCACCACATCTGGCCCTCGCATTTCCGATGGTCTTCCCCGATGGTGTGCACTTGTCGTTCTGGATTGTCTTGCCAATGGCTGCCTTGCTGGCGGGCGGGTTTGGTGTGCTGCTCGGCGCACCGACCTTGCGCTTGCGCGGTGATTATCTGGCGATCGTCACGCTCGGCTTTGGCGAGATCATCCGCATCTTTTTGAATAACCTGAATGCGCCAATCAATCTGACCAACGGTCCGCAGGGCATCAGCCGCATTGATCCGGTCAGCGTTGCGGAAGTGTCGCTGAGCGTCACGCAAAATATTTTCGGCATCGAGTTCCCATCGGTGCATTTGTATTTCTATCTGTTTCTCGCGTTTACGGTGCTGGTCATTTTGATCTCGCAGCGATTGGAAAAATCGCGCATCGGGCGGGCATGGATGGCGATACGCGAAGATGAGATCGCCGCTTCAGCGATGGGCATCAACACGCGCAACCTCAAGCTACTTGCTTTCGCGATGGGCGCGATGTTTGGAGGTGCGTCCGGTGCGTTGTTCGCCGGATTTCAGGGATTTGTCAGCCCGGAAAGTTTCAGCTTGATCGAATCCATCATGGTGCTGTGCATGGTCGTGTTAGGCGGTATGGGCAACATTACAGGTGTGATCATTGGCGGTGTGATGCTGGCAGTGCTGCCTGAAGTGTTGCGCTACAGTGTCATGCCGCTGCAACAGGCGTTGTTCGGCAAGACGGTGGTCGATCCGGAAAGTTTGCGCATGCTGCTGTTCGGCGCAGCTCTGATCGTGATGATGTTGTATCGTCCGGCCGGGTTGCTGCCGTCGCGTGTTCGCCGCCGCGAACTGGGTACTGACGAAGCCGTGGATAAGCCATGACGACCGGGACCCCATTGTTGCAACTCGCAGCGATCGGCAAACAGTTTGGCGGACTGAGTGCGCTGAGCGATGTGTCATTGCACATCAGGCGCGGCGAGATCTACGGCCTGATCGGCCCGAATGGTGCGGGCAAGACCACGCTGTTCAACGTCATCACCGGGCTTTATCAGCCGAGCGCAGGTGGTTTCCAGTTTGATGGGAAAAATTACCTTGCCTGCAAACCGCATGTCCTGGCGCAAGCCGGTATCGCACGCACCTTCCAAAACATTCGCCTGTTCGCAAACCTCACTGCGCTGGAAAACGTGATGATAGGCCGTCACGTGCGTACCCGTGCTGGCGTGTTCGGTGCATTGCTGCATAACCTCAATACCCGTAACGAAGAACGTGCCATCGCCGAACGCGCACGCGAACTGTTGCGCTACGTTGGTATCGAAAAGCCCTCCCAGACCCTCGCCAAACATCTGTCTTACGGCGAGCAGCGCCGCCTGGAGATCGCTCGTGCGCTGGCGACGGATCCGCTGTTG
>Ga0315272_10000623_pt1 | contig 18024 bp, 14 predicted proteins | sample C3_middle_MG_FD_203918 | JGI IMG/M metagenome (GOLD analysis project Ga0315272, IMG submission 203918) | Sediment microbial communities from Yellowstone Lake, YNP, Wyoming, USA - C3_middle | ecosystem: Environmental > Aquatic > Freshwater > Lake > Sediment | place: USA: Wyoming | collected...
GATTGGCCAGGCGTTCTGCAACGGCATCGGCGTCGGGATGCAGAGCGCGGCCATCGAAAAATGCGTAGAAGATCGCCACGATCACCAGCAGCTTGATGATGATGGCCAGCGTGATCTCCCTGGCGAGCGGATGGTGCAAGAAGGCTGGAATGGATTTTTTCATGAGCTACCCCTGTATTCGCAAAGGTCATGCCAGTTCCGGGCCGCGAACTGGATAATTATTGTTATGTGATATCAACAGAGTAGATCAATTGCTTGCAGGCGTGAAACACACTGGCTGACAATTATGGCAATCATGGCTAAAGTTGCCTGACAGTTATGTCACACAGGATGCCGGACCATGTCGCCCACTAACGAACTCATCAGCTTTCTCGAAACCCATCCCGATGCCCAGATTGTCATGGACGCCGATTACCGAATTCTGGCGGCCAATGCGGCCTATCGCCGCCACTATGCCGGTGGCCGCGACGTGGTCGGCCAGACTTGCTATGCGGTGTCGCATGGCTACAGTCGCCCCTGCGACGAGTGCGGCGAATCCTGCCCGCTGGCGGCCAGCCGGGCCAGCGGCGAGTCGCACCGTGTGCTGCATCTGCACCACACGCCGCGCGGCGAGGAGCATGTCGATGTGGAACTGACGCCGATCGTCGGCGCGTCGGGCAAGGTCGAATATTTTGTCGAGCGCATGATGACCGTGCGCGAAGCCAGCAGTATTCCCGCTATGACTGGGCTCGTCGGCAAGTCCACGGCCTTTAACCGGATGCTCGAAATGGTGCGCCGGGTGGCACCTTCCGGCACCGCGGCCTTGTTGCTGGGAGAATCGGGTACCGGCAAGGAACTGGTCGCGCAGGCCATACATCAGCAGAGCGGACGCGAGCACGGGCCGTTTGTGGTGGTGGAATGTTCCGGGCTGACCGAGACCCTGTTCGAGAGCGAACTATTCGGCTACGAGAAAGGCGCCTTCACCGGCGCCAACCAGCGCAAGATCGGCCTGGTCGAGTCGGCGTCGGGCGGCACCTTGTTCCTGGACGAGGTCGGCGACATTCCGCTGAGCCTGCAGGTCAAGCTGCTGCGCCTGCTGGAAACAGGGACGTTTCGTCGGGTGGGCGGGGTGGAGACGCTGCGTGCCGATTTTCGGCTGATCGCCGCCACCCACCGTGACCTCACGGGCATGGTCGAGCGCGGCAGTTTCCGCCGTGATCTGTTTTACCGGCTGAGCGTGTTCCCGATTCATTTGCCTGCATTGCGCGAGCGGCGCGAGGACATTGCCCTGCTGGCCGAAACCCTGCTGACCCGGTTGGCTCCGGGGCGCGCCTACACGCTCAGCGAGGCCGCGCGGGCGCGGCTGCAGGCCTACGACTATCCGGGCAATATCCGCGAGCTGCGCAACGTCATCGAGCGCGCCGTGCTGATGGCGGACGGCGATACCTTGCTGCCGGAACACCTTCCGTCCGAACTGGCGAACGATGCGGCAGAAGGCATGCCGGGTGTGGATGCCATCGTGCCGATGGAGACGGCGGAATTGCGCTATCTGCAATGGGCGTTGGCGCATCATGACGGTGACCGCAAGTCGCTGGCCGAGCAACTGGGGATCAGTGAACGCACCCTGTATCGCAAGCTGGCCGTATGACGGCTTCGTTTCTGTCACTACACCTGCATCAAGCCATGGCATGTGTGTCGCGAAGTGCAGTTGTTGACAAAGATGACCCTCTACAACAACGGAGGAGAACCATGAGCGACAAGAAGAAAGCCGATAACACCACCCCAACCATACAAGCGGCCATTCAGGCAGCGTACTCACTAAACGTCGGCAACCTGCGCGACACCGGTCATTCAGCTGAGGCGACGCCACCGGCCGCAATGGCCGACGCCCCGCCTGTCTGTGAGAGCCTCCCGCCGTCGCTTCTTTGGCCAAAGCGGTCGCACGAAGTGGGCTTGGAGTGCCCACGGAACGCAGGATGGGGCAAACCTCTGGTTACAGTGTTGGCTGGCCAGGGGTTTTTGCCGCAAGGTCCATGTTGTAATAATTTATATGTTATATTTTTCTATAACATATGGAAATGTACATGGACCAACGGAACGACAGCCCGCACCAACGCCTTACCCTTCTGGAGCTTTTGCTGGTTTGGGAAGGGCGCATTTACCGTTCGCGGGTATGCGAGCTGTTTGGCATTGGTTTGCCACGGGCCAGCCAATGGATCAAGGAAATCCGCGACCTGAACCCAACCTGGATGCAATGGGACAGCAAGTCCAGGAGCTACTTCGCTACGTCAGATTTCTACAAGCGGTACACCAAGGCCTCTCAGGCAGACATTTCCGAATCGCTTTCCCGTTACCTGTCCATGGTCGGGCTTCCCTATGCGTCGGCCATGGAAGATGGCAGTTCGGTGGCCTGGTCGGCGACGCCAAGCATCACCGCCCCGGCACCCAAGACATTCGCCAGCCTCGGAAATTCGATCAGACAGGCAAAAGCCGTCGAAATCGAATACATGTCGATGAGCGAACCGGCTCCGCATCGCCGCACGATCTATCCGCACAGCCTGGTTCTCGCCGGCCGCAGGTGGCATGTGCGCGCCTACAGCGAGGCCCATCAGGAATTCCGGGATTACGCACTGGGGCGGATCCTCGAAGTGAAGCCTTTGGCACGTCTCGCGGATCGCACCCGATTCGATGACCCCGACTGGAACACCAAGGTCAAGGTTCGCCTGGTCGCCCACCCTGAACTCTCTCCTGCGCAGGCCAGAGTGATCCAGGCCGAATACTTCAATGGGACCGCGAGCCGCGTGGAAACCTGCCGCGCGGCTCTGGTCCCCTATTTCATTCTGGACATACACGCCGCGATGGACACAAAGATCCAGCACGCGCCCGAGTATCTGATTGCCGTTGAAAACGCACGGGAGGTGTCCAAGTGGCTGTTCAACCGCTAGGTGCTGGCGGCGCTGCCGCCTCCCTTCTGTTCACGCGGCTGCCGGAGCGGCTGTTTGCGCCGCTCGCCTCGCCCAATAAGCAGACCTACTGGGGCATCCTGTGCGCGCTCTACGACAGGCGCTTCGGCCCGGATGCCCCCTTGCCGCCCAGCCACGGATTCACGACGCGAGACATCACCCAGGACATCGAGGCCGAACTCGTCATCCACGATTCCTGGATAGACGAGGATGGCGCCACGCCCGAAACGCCGCTCAACATCCGCGCCATCACCATCTTCAACCGGCTGCATGATTGCGGGTGGCTGCGGCTGGACCGCCATGGCGTCGACAAGCGGGTTTCCATGACCCCCACGGTCAACCAGTTCCTGGGGCAGCTCATCAATTTCGCTGAAACGGGGCCGATCTACGTGGCAGGCAAGGTTCGCTCCATCGAGGCCAACCTGAAGCTGGTGATCGAAGGCGCCGACGGTGACTCGCTTTCCGAGGCGGCCGACCAGGCGAGAAAACTGCTCGAACACATCCGTAATACGGGTACGAACGTCCGCGACCTGATGAGTGCGCTCGGAGCAGAGGAAACCACCACCCAGTACGTCCGCCGCTTCTTCAGTGATTTCATTGAGCAGGTGTTCATCGGCGATTACAAGGAACTCAGGACACGCGAGCACCCGCTTTCACGTCGGCCTCAAATCCTGCAATGGGTCGAAGAGTTGCACGGCTCAGAACAAGGCCGTGAACGCATGATCGCCTGGTATGAAACCAAACGCTTTCAGGGTGACCGGGCGAAAGCTGAGCGCATGTTCGAGCGCGACATTCAGAAATTACGTGATATCCAGCGGATCGATGATTACCTGGAACGGCTGGATGACGAGATCCGGCGGGCAAACCGCCGGGCCCTTGCCTATCTGGATTACCGGCTACGATCTCTCCGGCCTATCGACAAGGTAGTCGATGCTGCGATCGCACGAGTAATGGACTGTAGCGAGGATGCTCATGAAGGTCCGTTCGCTCCCGGTGACATGATCAGCCCGGCCAACCTTGCCGAGCCGCGTCGGCAGGAAGTGCGGGAGAAAGCGCCTCAGCTTCGGGAAACCACCCCCACAGACGAAGACATTGCCCGGGCAAAGCTGCGGGCCCTTGCCCGCAATCTGCGTCTGGTTAACGCCCCAAAGCTGGCTGAGTTCGTATCCCGACAGCTTTCTGGCAAACAAACCATCGCCAGCGAGGATTTGCAGCTCGGCGGCGTAGCCGACGTCCGGGCTTATCAGACCTTGTTGGTCCTCGGCGCGTCCATGGATAGCGGATCGGCCTATTTGCGGCAGCAGGCGTCAACCATGATGCGCGGCTTCAAGGTCCGCCGCACAGGCGACAAGGAAATCGAAAACAAGTGGATTACCGGTGTTCCGTTCCTGATCGAGAGCGCGAAGAAACCGGCCGCAACCAAAGGGAAATCGGCATGAGCCAGTATTGGGAAAACGTCGCAAACAAGACCGACAGGCAATATGAAGCAGAGGAATTCCAGTCCACGGCCAGCCGCCTGCTATCTGAACAGGTGCTTTATTACGCTGACAAGCATAGTCGCGTGGCATACGGCATGGTCGAGCGTTTTGAACGCGATTTCAAACACGTCCTCTCGATGGTCGGCAGCGGCCTGATCGTGAACCGGCAACTGCGCTATGCCTGCGCGATCCCTGACAACGGCAAGGCGGGCACGGCCAATACAGCGCAAACGCTCCTCGCGCTCGTGCTCCGGAAGATCTACGACGAACAGGCCCGAACCGGTCAGTTGAACGATGACGGCGAAGTGATCTGCGACCTGGTCGAGTTGGAAGAAAAGTATCGTCTCTCCACGTCAGGAAAGCGTGAACTGCCCGCCAAAGGCGAACTGGAGAGCCTGGTCAAAACACTGAAACGCTGGGGAATCGTTCGCAAGATGGATGAACATGAGTTCACCGAAACTGGCATCAGCACCGATCAACCCTACGTCCTGGCCATACGACCCGCCATTGTGGATCTGTTGGGTGAAATGGCGGTCTCCCGGCTGGCTCAGTTCTCACAATCGTTCGAGCCCGCACAGGAGCAGACTGAGGAAGGTGCCGGTCAAGGACCGGATCAGCAAGAGGAAGCTGAAGCATGAAATATCTGGAGAGCATCAACCTGGTGCAGTTCTTTCTGTATGAAAGAGAGCATGTCCGCATTGCCGAGATCACGGGGATCTTCGGGCCAAACGGCAGCGGAAAAAGCTCGTTTCTCGATGCCGTCCAGATCGCCATGTTCGGCGCCAACAGCCGCCTAATGGCTCTGAACGCTCAGGCCGACGAGAACAAGACGACCCGCTCAATTCGGAGTTATTGCCTTGGCCAGTACGGCGATACGGCCGAAGACCGGGTACGGCCACGCTCGAATACCTACATCACGCTGATCTGGCGTGATTCAGAGAGCAGGAAGCCCGTTTCCATGGGCGTGTGCATCTATGCCGACGAGAACAGCGAACAGCACAAAGTGCTGGGCCGCTATCTTCTGCCTGACGTGGAACTGACGCTGGGTGACCACCTTGAGACCGTCGACGGCAAGGAAAGCCCGAGGGAGTGGAGTACCTTCAAACAGCAGCTGCTTCAACGATCAAGGGTGTCCGGCGAGGAATGCGTGTTCGAGGAGGCCGAACGCTATATCCGCGCTTGCCTGCTTGAACTGCGCGGTTCGGGCGGCGCACCGTCATACGACGCCTTTGTCCGTGCATTCAAGTTTGCCCTGAGAATGCGTTTCGACAAGACGGTGGATGAGATTGTCAGGAATGACGTGCTCGAATCCCGGCCAACCAATATCAAGCGATTCAAGGAAGTTACCGACTCCTTCCGCCGTCTGGCTGATCTTGTCGCGCAGGTAGAACAAAAGATCACCGATGGCGCGGCGGTTGAGGCCGCATTTGAGAACGCCGCCATCGCGGCCCGCAAAGCAGCCACGTGGAAGGCGTTGGGTCTGGATGTGGCGCTTCAGCAGGCGAATCAGGCGCATGACGAAGCTGAAGGTCTCAAGAATGTGGCTGAAGAAGCGTACGGCCATGCCGAGAAGACTTTTAATTCGTTTAGTGACGACCACAATGAAGCGGTAGGTAAAACGAGCCACTTTCGCCAGTTGCGTGAACAGCATGCTTCGCATGCGGATTACGCCGGGCTCCAGAGCCAGATCCGTTTGAATCATGAAAACGCAGAACAGAAAAGAAAGGACATCATCCGTCAGCTTTCGCTGTTCCGGGACCATCTGAAAAAGGCCGCGGAGAGCGGAATCCTGGAAGATGCTATCAGCCGCGGGCTGGCCGACGAATCTCAGAAGCTGGCCGTGCTCATCGAACGGTTCAAGGAAGTTGAATGGAGCGATATTGAAACCCACCTGCGATCCGCGATTCAGGCTTCGGAGCAAGCGCAAGAGAATCTGAAATCTATCGGCAACGCACTAAGAGAACAGCAGTATGACGCGAAGGAACGCCTCCTGAACGCAAGAAGCGCGCTCGAACGGGTCAGCCAGGGCAAGCTCCCACTCAATCCAAACGTCGACACCTTGCAGAGGGAATTGCGGGACGAAGGGATCAGCCCTGTGGTGGTGTGCGATGTCGTCAGGATCACGAAAAAGGAATGGCAGCCTGCAATCGAGGCCTACCTGGGCGGCAACCTGCAGGCATTGCTTGTGACTCAGAATCAGGAGCGGAAGGCATTTGAGGTGTATCGCGGCCTGCCCGAAAAACGCGCCGGACATGGGGCCAAGATCGTCATGGAAAGCCGCCAGGAGACCGGGCGGCGCTATGAAAGCGGCTCAGTGGCTGAACTGATCGAAGGCACCGATCCGGCTGCAGTTGCCTTTCTGCGTAGTCTTTTTGGGGACATGGTGTGTGCCACAACCACGGCTCAGGCCATGGAGCGCGGCAAGCGCACCCTCACGCAGGACGGCATGCTCGTCGGAAAAGGCACCATCGAGCGCCTGAAACTGGTTTCCGATGACGCCCTGCGAATTGGCCGGGATGGTGGTGGGCTGCATCTCGATGCAGCCAGAAAGCATGTCGCGGATTGCGTAAACGAAGCGAAAGCCATTGAGTTACAAGTAGGCGCCGTCGAAACGACATCCAACGTGCTTCGAATCTTCCCCCCTGAAGAACAGGCTCAAACTTACATCAAGAGTTACTGGACGGATGCTGAAAAGGCTAAAGACACTGCAGCCAGCCTTGAAAGAAAAGTCGAAGGCGCGGCCAATGAGGAATATATGCAGCTTGGCCGGGATGAGCAGCATTGGTCAGACAAAGCAGCTGGTCTCAGTAAAGCTTTCATTGACGCTAACGGCGTTCTCAGTTCCGCAAGAACTGCACTTGCACAGCGCAGCGAGAATGTTGATGCCGCAGCAGAAAAGGTCCGGATAGCCAGCGAAGCCGCGGAAACTGCCCGTAATGACCCCGAATACGACGCTGAATATTCATCGCGCAGGTGGGATGACCTGCTTGAAAAGCAGGGTGAAGACTACGCGGCCATGGCAATCTACTGCGACGGAAAACAAAGGGAATACACTAGGCGGTCAGGAAGCGAGGCCAACAGGGGGAGCGGCCTGATGGGCGAATTCCTGACGAAATACCGTGAACAGGCCAGCGAAGATGTGCGTGAAGACTGGCGTAAAGCGCAGTCCTGGATGGGCGACATCCTGAAACGGCTGCGGGACACCGAATTGCTTGAATACAAAGAGCAGATGAACGATGCCTACAGGGTTTCCCAGGACACATTCAGGAATGACGTTGCCTTGGCCTTGAACCAGAACATCGAGGCGCTTGATGTCACCATGGAACAGCTCAACCGGGTGTTGAAAGAGTGCCCGGCATTCACCAACGGTGAGCGTTATCAGTTCAAGCGCATTGTTCGACCACACTTCAAGACGCTCCTCGAATTTGTGAAGAACATCGCGTCTTTCGGCCCACAGGAAGACTTGTTGGGTGGGGCAGGGGAGATCCCGCCACAGTTCAAGGAACTGCTGGACGACAAGATCGCGCCAGGCACCGGCAGCATCAAAAGCCCGCTGGATGACTACCGCGAATTTTACGAATTTGACATAGAAATCAAGCGGGGTGACCCGTTGACGGGAGAATCCAAAGTGGTTGGCCATCTGAGCAAGCGCATTGGCCCCGGATCTGGCGGCGAGCACCGCGCGCCGCTGTACGTGATTGCCGGTGCCGCACTGGCATCGGCCTACCGCCTGGACCGCGGCAACCGAAACGGCATCAGGCTGATCCTGCTGGATGAAGCCTTCAACAAGATGGATCCGACCAACATTACGGCCACGATGCGTTATCTGCAGGATTTGGGCCTGCAGGTGTTCATGGCCAGTCCAGGCGAGAATCTGGGTGTGCTCAATGCTTTTCTGCATCGCTACTACGACATCTCAAAAGACTCACTGCGCAATGTGATTTTCATTGACGGCCATGATGTCACTGACGAAGTCAGGCAAATGTTCATGGCAGACGATCTGGATACCCATCCCGAACTCATCGAGCAGGAAGTCCATCGCATGCGTGGGACGGGAACGGCTACCGCCCAGCCGGTGTAGGTGTCACATGGACACGAAGGCCCGTAACGCCCTCACGAAGCTGCTCGCGTTCGGCAATCGTGAGACAGCCGGTGTCCGCTCGACGCGGCCGGCGCTGACACGATTGCAACTGGCCGACTATCACGCCACGCGCTCGCTGGCCGACAAGGAGGCCTTCGAGGCAGCGATGAAGGCGGCGAGAGCCGAAGGCGCCGTGTCCCTTACCTGGGAAAGGGGGTGCGGCGAGCAAGGATTCATCCAACGCGTCGAACTTACCGACCTGGATGCCCTGGCGAAACTGCTTGGCATGGAGACAGCCGCAAGCCGCCTCGAGAAGGCGGCCTCGCAGTTCGCACCATTACTGCTGGATTTTCCAGTTCTAAATGACGTGTTGGCTCGCTGGGCCGCCTTGAAGAAGGTTCGCACCTTTGGCCCGGAGCACACCCAGGACTGGGTCGATGCCGCACGCATCATCAGCTTCATGACCACCAACCGTGAGAACAGAACGGTTGACGAGCCGATCCGCGAAGTCAGCGCGCGACTGTTCAAGGTGTTCAATGGCAGCAAGCGCATCGAAAAGCTAGCAGCGCCTGTCGATATCCTGCTGACGGGGGATGTCGACGCCGAGATCCGTGAGCCCATCGATGTATGGCAGGAGATCGGCCTGTTCCGGGAAGAGCAGCCCGTCCGCATGGCGGGCCGGGTGACCGTGGCGCGTACCCGCGTCACCGCGCTGCTGGATGAGCCGTATGGGGCTTTTTCTGCACCTTCTGTTGTCGGCTTGGCCAGCACCCCCAAGCTCGTGATGACCATCGAAAACCAGACCACCTTCCACAGCGAGGCCAGGCGCCGCCACGACGAGGAAATCCTGCTTATCTATACCGCCGGCATGCCCACACCCGCCTGGCGAGCCATGTATGTTCGGCTGCTTGGCGGCTTGCCGCCAGGTGTGCCCATCTATCACTGGGGCGATATTGACGAAGGCGGGTTCAGGATTGCCTCCATATTGGCTCAGGATGCCAGATCAGCTGGGCATACCCTTCAACCGTGGATGATGCATCCAGACGACGTTCCAGAGGACCGACGCGTTAAAGCCAGACCGCACACACTAGAACGAATCCGGCGTTTTGCGAGTGCCGCAGGCTGGGGAACGCTGGGTGAGGAAATTGCAAAAGCAGGCTTTACTGCAGAACAGGAAGGACTACCCATCGTTGGGTTAGAGCAGCCCCAATAGCCGCTAATCCGGGCCACAAAAACGCGTATCACAAAACACAAAACACTTCAGCAATCAATCAAAAATACTTTGTTTGAATTAACTGCTGTAAAGCCACGGCCGAGTCCATAGCATCACGGGCATTTCCACTTCTCGCGCAAAGAGTGCCCGTGGCTTCCATAGAAGAACCCAACAATCAGGATCATCCTGTCACGCTCTTCGCACACATTGCGGCACGATTCGAACAACTCGAACTGTCCCACTGGACGGCCGTTGTGTTTGCATGGCTTGCCGATTATGACGGGATCGATCGATGCTATTTTGAAGACGAAGAGGAATCCCCAGCCCATGAGGTGCTTCATTGCATCTCCGAACTGGAGCATGGGACTACAGACGACGAAGTAGCCCACGCGCTATCTCATCTTGAATTCCTTACTTGGCGTGTCCGCCATCCCGAAACCGCGGAGCGCTGGGATCCGCTCTCACTATCCCTCAGTGATTTCATCGGCGGGGACTTATCGCCCAATTGCTGGAAATGGGAAGGGACTTTCCCGTCTTCACCCGTAATTGCCTCATGGCTCATCGAACAGCTCACACACCGCTGATGTCCGGTGATTGGCTGCTCATTGCCGCTGGAGCCTTCGGTGTAGGCGGCGTATGGGTCGTTTGGCGTATTGCCTGCCACACCGACCACGCGGCGTCCGACCATTCAACTCCATCCGGTAGCGATTCAAGGGCAGCCAACCATATTAAGGTTCTCCCTGGCAAAGCCGTCCTGGATCAACTCAACCTTCAAGCCCTGGTCGACGGATGTCGCGACCGCATGGGCTTCGACTACACACTGTTCAACCAAGACTGCATGCCCGTCATCGAGCGGGCTGCGGAATGGACTCAACTGCTACCAGCCTCGGAATCGCACCATCACGCGCAGCCCGGTGGCCTCATGACCCATATGATGGAGTCGGCAGCACACGCGCTACGATTCCGGCAAGGCTATCTGCTTCCGGTCGGAGCAGCCCCCGAGGAAATCCCGGCTCGCAAGCACCGCTGGACTTACGCGGTGTTCCTTGCCGCGCTACTGCATGACATTGGAAGGCCTATGGCCGATATCAACGTCCAAGTTCTCCGATCGAGAAAATCCTGTGGCAAGTGGCAGCCTCTTGCGGGCTCGATGCTGGATCAGGGGTTGACGCATTACACGTTGAATTTCGAGATCACGCGGGATTACGACCTGCACAAGAAACTGCCCATCGTGCTGTTCCAGCGGCTCGTTCCTTCCCATGTTCTCGCTTGGCTTGCCGATGACATACAGCTCATGGGCGATTTGACGAGCTACCTTTCGGGGGACGATCAAGACAAGGGTGTGTTGCGAGAGATCGTCACACGCGCCGACTCCGAGTCGGTCAGGAACAACCTGATGCAGGGACCGCGCACCCGCTTTGCCTCGGCCCGGTCGGTGCCATTGATCGAACGCCTGATGCAAGCCTTGCGCCTGATGCTGGAAGAAGGGCGACTGAGCCTGAATAGGGCGGGCTCCCATGGCTGGGTTTACGATGGAAAAATCTGGTTCGTGTCCAAGCGGCTGGCCGACGAGGTACGCCAGTTCCTGACTGAACGCGAAAGCGGGGAGGGCATACCTGGCAAGGATAAGAACGACCGCCTTTTCGATACCTGGCAAGAGTACGGTGCCTTGATCGCCACCAGTGAGAACCGTGCTGTGTGGCAGGTCATGGTCAGTCTCGATGAAGGGTGGGAACAAAAGCTGACCGTGCTGTGCTTCTCGCTCGACAAACTATTCCAGTCCCCGGTTCTTTACCCGGAAATCATGAGAGGCAAGATCATTGCCGGAAAACAGGAAGCCTCGTACATCCAACCGCTCGATTCGGAATCCGAACTAACTATTGGTTCCATGAGTGATTCTGGCGTTGAGCCAGCCACCAACCCATTAGAGGATCCGGCCAACCAGCTGTCGCTCGTCATACCGCAGCCAGATACGACCCCCTCACCGAACTCCGAAGACCAGCCGAAGCGAGCCAGCACGGCTCTCCCTCCCATTCGCCCGCCGGCACAGCCCAGAGCAGCCGCTGTATCTGAACCTGGGGGCGCGGCTGAGGACGCAGGCTTTCTCGATGAAGATGACGCCGCGATCAAACATTCACCAAAACCCAAGCCCCCTACTGCAGCAGCATTGAAGCCGGTTGCACCTGCAGGGCAGACAGCGGCCAGGCCCAAGCCTGGCTCGAGAAAGAAGGAACCCTCTGGTGCAGCCATGCGGTTCATGCGCTGGGTTCAGGAAGGCCTCTCGGAAGGCAGCATGCCGTACAACCGCGCGGACGCCATGATTCACTTCGTTGACGAAGGAATGATGCTGGTTTCCCCAGTGATCTTTCGCAAGTTCGCCGAACTGTTCGGGGAGGAGGGCGATGGCACGCCATCGGATCGAGCGGGGAGCAAGCTGGGGACCGGCATCCAGCGCCAGGTTACCAATGCTGGCTGGAATCTGGTTACCGGAGAGAAGAAGAGCAACATCCAGCGTTACATGGTGATCGGCGCCGATGGCGAGGGCAAGAAACTGATCTCTGGCGTGGTCATACTGGATCCTGTTCGATTCGTGAATCCACTTCCGCCGAATAATCCCTGCATTGTCAGGTTCGACAAACCCATCGAACACGTCTGACATGAGCTATCCCATCGAAAATCTGTTCAGGCCCGCGGTCGAATACGTGCCGGCCTTTGCCTCGTTGTCCGGTGCCATTCTCCTGATGAGCGCTCACGAGTGGTTTTTCCTGCCAAAGGAACTGATCGTGACAGCCGCTGCCGGCATGGTCCTGCATGCCGGCGTGCGACTGAGACAGGGTATTCGGGTATCCCGATTTCAGCGCAACCTTACTAGGCTGCCTAAGTACGTCATTCCTACCAGCGAAATTCCCGTATCGAAAAGCCGCCTTTTCCTCGGTCTTGGGTTCAAGTGGGATCAGCGCCATACCCAGCGCCTGGCGCTGGCGCGCGATCCCAAGAATCGTCGCTACATCACCCAATTCGGCCTGTATACCTGGGCGCGTCGTTTCGAGTTCCGCCACGAAGGACGCGGCGGCGCCTCGGGCTGGATGGCGCGACAGACCAGGAAGGAAGCCTGGTGGAATCCGGTTACGCCATTGCCGCCTGTCGGCGGCGATCCGATCATTCACGGCCTGGAGCCGGACGAAACGGAAATCAGCATGGATCTGGTCGAGCGGCCCGGTCACATGGTTGTGCTGGGCACCACACGGGTCGGCAAATCACGCCTCGCCGAGGTGCTCATCACACAGGACATTCGGCGAGGCGACGTGGTGATCGTATTCGACCCCAAGGGAGATGCCGGTCTGATGACCCGCTGCTACATCGAGGCGGCCATGGCCGGGCGCGAGTTCTTCATGTTTCACTTGGGCTACCCCGACCAGTCTGCACGTTATAACCCGATTGGAAATTTTGCCCGAACCACCGAGGTCAGCACCCGTATCGCTGGTCAGCTCCCGGGCGAAGGACAGTCTGCCGCGTTCAAGGAATTTGTCTGGCGCTTCGTGAACGTGATCGCACGCGCGCGCACCACACTCGGTTACCGTCCGGATTACCGCATGATTTATGAGGATGCGGTCAATATCGATGCCTTGGCGCTGGAATACTTACGCTTCTGGCTTGACCGGGAACAGCCTGGCTGGAATGAGGCGGTTGATGCCATCGAGATGGATAAGACCCAGATTCAGCAGGCAATGAAATCCGGGCGGACGATGGATGCCATGAAAATCCTGCTGTTCGTCCGCGAGAATAATCTGCATGACCCGATAGCGGACGGCCTGGCATCCATCCTGTCGAACGACCGCAGCTATTTCGAGAAACTGGTGTCCAGTCTCTATCCCTTGCTGGAAAAGCTCACCACCGGCAAAACCGCGCAGATACTGTCTCCGCAGTACGACGACCCGACTGATCCAAGGCCGATCTTCGACTGGATGAGCGTCATCGAACGCGGCGCGGTGGTCTACGTCGGGCTCGATTCGCTCTCTGATTACGAAGTGGCTGGCGCAGTGGGCAACGCCATGTTCGCCGACCTGACCTCGATCGCCGGCCAGACGTACAAGTTCGAGCAGGGCTACGGGCTGTCCACGGCCATCCCCAAGCGCAAACTGTCCATCCATGCAGACGAGTTCAACGAGCTGATCGGCGACGAATTCATCCCGCTGCTGAACAAGGCCGGCGGTGCGGGATTCCAAGTAGCGGTCTATACCCAGACCTGGGCCGACGTGGAGGCCCGCATTGGCAACAAGGCGAAGGCATCCCAGATTGGCGGCAACCTCAATACCCTGATCATGCTAAGGGTCAAGAACAAGGAAACCGCCGAAATTCTCACCGACCAGCTCCCGGATGTGCAGCTGGTCACCTCGATTCAGGCCAGTGCTGCCACAGACAGTTCAGATGATCGTGAGGTGTTGTCTTTCACCACACGGAACGAAGATCGGATCAGCACCCAGGAAGCCCCCATGTTGTCGCCTGCTGATCTGGTGCAGTTGCCCAAGGGGCAGGCTTTTGCGCTTATCGAAGGCGGCCAGCTCTACAAAATCAGACTCCCTCTGTTCGACCCCGACGAAGCGCACCCCATTCCTGCATCGTTGGAAGACATTGCCGCGAGCATGCGTCAGAAATACGACACGCACGGCACCGAGACGGAAAATCTGGTCGTTGAAGGGAAGGGCAGTGGCTTCTAGGAATTCCGGTCTCTATGACAGCAATGTGGCAGTCGCCTTTCTGTGGCCATTGAAATGGCTTTTTGGGACGCTCTTGCTATATGTCATGCTTGGCCTGATCGCCCTCACCGCGGCTTTCCTGTTTGCCAAATATCAATGGCTGGATCCTGTGCAAGCTGCCGACGCTTTGTTCCAGTCGGAAACCGCACGCGTCAAAGAGCTTGTACGGCCAGGAAGCCACGCCGCCGGCCTTTCCACACTTACCGAGCAGACCCAACAGTGGACTTACTGGCTTTTTTTCAAGGCGACATCACTCCATGAAGCCACCTATGCCTATTTCTCTGGATATCAGGTCAACGAGGTTGACCGGATGTACCTCAGCCAGTTCGTTGCGCGCAATGCGCGGGAAATCTATCTGGCTATGAACGTGATTCAGATCTACGGGATCAGAATTGGCTTCGTGATGGCTGCGATCCCTTTGTTTTTCCTGTTGTACGTCTTGGCTGGCGTAGACGGCCTGACCGAGCGTTATATCCGCCGCGCGTGCGCAGGACGCGAATCGGCGGATCTTCACAAAATTGGACGCCTCTCGAAGCTGATGTTCTTTGCATCCGGTGTCACGCTGTATCTTTGCCTGCCGGTTGCAATGAGCCCGTTCTGGATCATTGCGCCGCTGGCGCTGGTTTTTACTGTGTCCACACGGGTTCAGTGGCAGTTTTACAAGAAGTATTTTTAAGTGAAAACAGGCTCCCAAACCTGCCACCTGTGCGTGTCGGTTTGGGTGGCGCCAGATGGGCGCTTCCTTTTATTCCATTACAGGTATAATGCATTCATGGCGCCACAAGACAAATCGCTCATCTGGGTCGGAGGGTGCAAAAAAGACTTGTTGGCCCTTCCTGCCGATGTGCGGAAGTTCTTCGGTCACGCTCTTGACTTCGCGCAGCGCGGTGACCAGCACGACGCGGCGAAGGTGATGAAGGGATTCGGCGGGGCCGGCGTCCTGGAAGTGGTCGAAAACGACATCGGCGGCACGTACCGCGCCGTCTATACCGTCAAGTTCGAGGAGGCCGTGTTCGTCCTGCATTGCTTTCAGAAGAAGAGCAAGAGCGGGATCGCCACACCAAAGGAGGACATGGACATCATCCGCACCAGGCTGAAGGTTGCCGAGGTGCTTGCAAAGGAGCTACGAAATGGCAAATCGAATCATTGATGGCATTGAGGTCGAAATGGGCTCGGGGAATGTCTTTGCCGATCTCGGTCTGCCCGACGCCGAAAAACTCAAAATCAAATCCGGTTTGGTGATTGAGATCACCAAAGCCGTGCGCAAACTCGGGCTCACCCAAGATGAAGCGGCTCGTCGCATGGGCATCACACAGCCGAAGGTGTCCGGCATGCTGCGCGGCGACTTCTCCAACCTGTCCGAACGCAAGCTGATGGACTGCTTGAATCGGTTGGGCTACGACATCGAAATCAAGGTGAAGCCAGCCGCTGAACCGCTCGGACATTTGGTGCTGGCGGTCGCTTGACCGCTCTACTGCGAATTCCAGTAAAGCCTGTGGTGTTTGCCGAACGATTTGATTTTGAGTTCGTATGTACGCGGAGATATTGACAAATTGAAAGAATTTAGGTTTGATGGAGGCCTAGTAGGGTCAGGGATGTGGCCAGACGAGTCTACTTGAGCAAAGCGAACGCCCCTATGGGGCTTTATCAAGACCCGATAATATGCACATAATGTATATTATGTAAAATAACAAATGAATGGCAGCCTGCTGGGACGTGCTTGCCAACGCATACAACCTAAGGACACCAAGCAAAACAAACCTAGCCTGCTACAAATATAATTTGAGCTGTGAAACGTGGCGCTCCCCTCATGCAACCTTATTGCAAGTGAACGAGGATCATCACAAATCATTGTTTCAGGCGGCGTTAAGCCAACCCAAAATTCACAATGGCCCCAGGGTCAAGGAGGAAAACATGAAACGTGACATTGTCGATGCTGGCCATCATCCGAAAACGCTTATGGTCCAAAGCCCGTTCATGCTTGATTTCAAGCTGGCCGCCGCTGGCCTGACGCTTGCCGGGGCACTCTTCTCCGTCCCCGCACACGCCGGCTATCTGCAAACGAATCTGGTGTCCAATGTTTCTGGCCAGGCCGCCTTCACCGATCCCAATCTCATCAACCCCTGGGGCATGGCTTACAGCGCCACCAGTCCGTTCTGGATATCGGACAATGGCACGGGTGTTTCCACCCTTTATAACGGGTCGGGGAGCAAACAAGCCCTGACTGTAACCATCCCTTCCGCAGCAGCAGGCGGCGGCCCCGCCAGCCCCACTGGCCAGGTCTTCAACGGCGGGGCGGGTTTCAATGGAGACCGGTTCCTCTTCGCTACCGAAGACGGCACGATCGCCGGGTGGAGGGGCGCGCTGGGAACCACTGCCGAACTCGTGGTCAACAACTCGTCCTTGGGCGCCAACTACAAGGGGCTGGCTATCGGCAGCAATGGCGCGGGCACATTCATTTATGCCGCCAATTTCCACACCGGCAACATTGATGTCTATGACAGCATCTTTGCTCCCGCCGCCCTTGCTGGTTCCTTCAGTGACCCGAACTTGCCGTCAGGCTACGCGCCGTTCAACATCCAGAACCTGGGCGGCAAGCTTTATGTCACCTATGCCCAGCAGGATGCGAATGCGCAGGACGATGTTGCGGGGGCGGGCCATGGTTATGTTGACATCTTTGATACCAGCGGCAACCTGCAGCAGCGCCTGATCTCGGGCGGGGTCCTGGACTCACCCTGGGGGGTGGTTCTTGCGCCTGCGGATTTTGGCGAGTTCAGCAACGACCTGCTGGTGGGAAATTTTGGCAATGGGTTGATCAATGCCTTCGACCCCGTAACCGGAGCTTCACTAGGCCAGCTCAAGACTGCTAAAGGCATGTCGATCTCGATCGATGGGCTGTGGGCACTGGGCTTCGGAAATGGTGCCAGCGCCGGGCTGAGCAACGAGCTGTTTTTCACTGCGGGGCCCAATGGCGAGACGGATGGTTTATTCGGGAAACTTTCCTCGGTACCCGAACCTTCGACCCATTTCCTGCTCGGTTTGGGCCTCGTTGCGCTGTATTTCACCGCGAACCGTTGCAAGGAGCGAATCCCTCTCAAGTCCTGATTCCGACGGGTTTGCCCGATACGGTGCTACAGGGCTTGAACCGCACTGACAAGTCCGCCTGACGAGGGTAGCACTCAGCGGCCAAGCAGTTTGCGCCCGAACTGCCACATTACCCAGCCGCGCTGTAGCCATTTGCCGGCGCGTCGCGGGCGCAAGCGTGCCAGCACAAGCGCGGCACCCACCATCAAGGCTGGGTGACGTCCGATATAACGAAGCACCGTCACCCCCCGGTCGGCCAGCGCCAGGCGTGCACGCCACGGTTCCACCTCGTGTGCCAGCGCTGTTCGCTGGGCCGCGGCTTGCGCCACCAACTGGCTGCGGCGTTCGGCCAGGTGGGTCAACTTCCTGTTCATGATTTGGAGGTGAGTTGCTGCCGGTCTTTGGACAGCTCCGCCAGACTCGCTTCGAACAGCCTCGGCTTGGTTCGAATCTTGTAGACGGCTAGCCA
>Ga0315272_10000624_pt1 | contig 18020 bp, 18 predicted proteins | sample C3_middle_MG_FD_203918 | JGI IMG/M metagenome (GOLD analysis project Ga0315272, IMG submission 203918) | Sediment microbial communities from Yellowstone Lake, YNP, Wyoming, USA - C3_middle | ecosystem: Environmental > Aquatic > Freshwater > Lake > Sediment | place: USA: Wyoming | collected...
AATTCGACAATACCCGTTTTTACGCTATTCCAGCATGAGGCTGAAAATGCAAAAAACACAGAAAAAATGCTTGCCCTCGAACAGAGTATCTACAAAACACATGGATCTGGAATCGGAACAGCAAGAAACATCTGGAATGAATCAGGCGCTATCGAATTCCTGATTCGGTGTGCGATTCAGCAATTCGGCGATCATCTCAGTAGCCGGAATATGCTCGTAGATAATACGATACACCGCTTCGCAGATCGGCATCGCAACTCCCAGCCGTTGTGCGAGGTGGTGCACTTCGCGCACCGTGTAAACGCCCTCGGCGACATGCCCGAGCCGGTGCAATATCTCCGACAAATCATGCTGCTGCGCTAGTAGCAAACCGACCTGGCGGTTGCGCGATAAGTCGCCGGTGCAGGTAAGTATAAGGTCGCCGAGGCCGGAAAGCCCGCCAAAAGTTTCCGATCGTCCGCCGAGCTTCAAGCCGAGCCGTGTGATTTCCGTCAGACCCCGAGTCAGCAAAGCGGCACGGGCGTTATGTCCCAGCCCCATTCCGTCGCAAATACCGGAGGCTATCGCCATGACGTTCTTCACCGCGCCGCCGACCTCCACGCCAATCACATCGCTGCTGGCATAGATGCGCAAACGCGCGTGATGCAAAGCCTGCGCCATACTGCGTGCAAAAGCTTCATCCTCGGAAGCAAGTGTCAATGCGGTGGGCAGACCGCGCGCGACTTCCTGCGCAAAACTGGGCCCAGACAATACCCCGTAATGAAAACCTCCCGGCAATACTTCTGCGGCGACCTGATAGGGCAATTTCGAGGTCTCCGCCTCGAAACCCTTACATAACCATACTACTCCGGGTCGATATGGAGTTTTCCCGATCTGTTGCAAAGTTGAGCGCAAGGCTGCAATAGGCACAGCGATAATCGCCAGCTCGGCAGTTTTCAAAGCGGCAGGAAGGTCCACGCTCAATTCAAGACTGGCTGGCAGCGGGATTTCAGGCAAGTAGCGTTGATTGCAGCGCACGGCGCGCATCGCCTCGATTTGCGCGGCATCACGGGCCAGCAATGTAACGCGATGTTGGGCCGCGAAACTAATGGCGAGTGCGGTTCCCCATGCTCCTGCGCCGATGATGGTAATGTTCATTTGGGCACCTCTAAAAATCCAGATTTCATCCCAACTGCTGCGTTGCGGAAGAAATTTATTGCTTACATATGACCCATATGCGGCGCTGCTAAATTTTTCCCGCGCCTTGCATTTGGGCGAACTCTGAATTTTTAGAGGCACCCATTCGCTTAATCAAAAATGTGCCATGTAGCGGCACACAAATATCTGTTGCTTAACCGCCCCACACCTCTATGCTGCGCACATAGCCGACATTCCCATCATGATGACGCACTTTGATCCAGCCAGTGCCGGTTGATTCGAGATGTTCCATGGCAACTTGCTGGCGCACCTGAAACGCACGCGCTGCATTAAGATCCGGTGCGGTATACACATCCAGCAATGGCAACAAAGCATACACATAGCGCTTGCTGCTCAGCATGCGCTTTTCCACCCAATATAAACCGCCAGACCGGTCGCGAACTTTCACCCAATTATCCAGCGTGACGATCTGCTCGAAAGGCATGTAACGATTCACCACGAACAACTTTTTCGCCTTGGTTGAGGGTGCGTCATAAAGGATCGCACTGCCTTCGCTGACCGACACAAAATCAATCGCAAGCGCTGCGTTTGCGCCACATAGCAGCATGGCCAGAACAAGCAAGCGCTGCGAAAGAATCGATTTCATTAGTGCGTGGTCGTTGATGCAGCAACCTGCGTTTGGTGCTTTTGCTGCTGGTAAAGCGCTTCAAAGTTGATCGGGTTCAGCAGCACCGAGGCGAAGCCGGCGCGGACTGACACATCAGAAACCGCCTCGCGCAGGTAGGGAAACAATATGTTCGGACACATCACCGCAAGGATCTGCTCGATTTCGTTGCCCGGTATATTGCTGATCTGGAAAACTCCAGCTTGTTTGACTTCTATCAAGAACATCACCTTATCCGCGATCTTGGCTGTGACCGTGCCCGCCACGACAACCTCAAACACGCCTTTTTCAAAAGAGTTGGCCTGTGTATGCAACTGCACATCGATCTGGGGATTTTCGCGCTGCAGGAAGATTTGCGGGGCATGCGGTATCTCAAGCGAGATATCCTTCACATATAACTTCTCTATATTGAATACGGGTTGACTGTTTTCCTGGGCAGCTTCAGACATATTGATTCCTTTAAATTAACAACTAAACACCGGACTTTGCCAAAAGCTCATCCAACTCTCCAGCGACATTAAGCTCTGCAAGATCGTCAAAGCCACCGATATGCTGACCATTTATATAAATTTGCGGCACGGTGCGTCGCCCGGTTTTTTCCATCATCTCGGCACGCAATTTCGGCTGCAGGTCGACCCGTACTTTTTCGATTTCCGTGACCCCTTTTCTGTTCAACAATTGCTCGGCTCGGATGCAATAGGGGCAGACCGCGGTGGTGTACATCAATACTTTTGCCATTTTCAATGGCTCCTCTAAAAATCCAGGCTCCGAGAATATTTGTCACTCGCAACCCGGCGCCGCACTATTTGCGGCATTGAAAATCATTTCTCCACTGGCAGATTTATTTTTTCCCAAGCCAGCATCCCACCCGCCAGATTGTAAGCCTGGGCAAAGCCCTGCTTACCCAACAGATAGCAGGCTGTACCGGAACGGCTGCCGCTGCGGCACACCACCACGATGGATTGGTCCCGGTATTTTTCCAGTTCACCCATGCGTTCTTTTAATTTCCCCAAAGGGATCAGCTTGGAATTCAGGACATGTCCGGCATCATATTCGTTCGGCTCACGCACATCCAGCACGAGGGCATTCTTGTGGTTGATGAGCTGCAATGCGGCCGTCGTATCCACCTCTTTGACACCGCGAAAACGATTGCCAAACAGCGACCACAGCAATATGGCGCCGCTGAAAAAGGCGGTGAGAATCGGGATGATGTTATTGCTTATAAACTGCATGATGGTATTCCTGTGCTTTTTGGAGGCCGAATTCTAGCAGAGCGGAAAAATGCGCGGGATCTTTCTCCGTTAGCTCAATCATCTGTTTATGCGTGTTACCAAAGCCATCCGGGTAAGACCAGATAGCCTGTAGTAATATGGCTTTAGCTTGTTCCATCTGCCCGGCCTGAGCCAGCAGCAGGGCCTGACGGTAAACCACTTTGCTTATAGGCGTAAAGTGCATAACGCGTGTATTAACCACCAGTTTTTCCTTGAGATGCTGGTCGTTTACCTCGATGAACGCGCTCATGTACAACTCCGCATAGGGCAGCAACAGTGCACCGCCGTGCGCGGCAACCAAGCTGTCGCGGAGGCGCGTGACCGAGGTCTGATCCACACTTGAGGCGGGACGAAGCGCCAGCGCCGATTCCAATTCACGATATCCGCTCAACACCTGTATCAGCAATGTCACACCCAACACCAGAATACCGGCTATGGATAAGCGTCCCACTCTACGCATTTCCAAACCGTACCTAGTCTCGTCCATTGCACCTAACATGATCGCGGCCACCGCCATAAAATAGAGGTACCACAGCGGATATTCGAGCAGGCTATGAATAGCCAGTACACCCAATATGGCATATCCCCACCAATGTGCCGCATCGCGCGTCGTGTGCTGATCGCTCTCCATCAGATTTGCCCGATTCGAGATCACATGCTGTCGATGAAAACCGTAGAACCAGACACCCAGTGAGACGAAAAATATCAGCAATCCGGCCATGCCTGTTTCGGCTGCCAAGTGAAATACCAGGTTATGCGCATTGTTGTATAAGCCAACGATATTGCCTTGCTGCATCAAGGGCACAAGCTGAAAATGGTGCCAGGCAAATTGTCCGAAACCAACCCCCAGCAAGGGAGATTGCGTGAACATCAACCACGATTCGCGCCACAGATACAGGCGAATATCACCCGATGCGCTGTCGCCAAACAATCGCTGCATGGTATTGACGCTGCTGTCTGCTCCAGCCATGAACGGCAATTGAACGATCATATGCATAATGCCAAATCCGGCAATCAACAACAGGCTATAGCGCAACAGTCTTCGTTGGCCTGCGTCACGCCTTGCCCACCACCATGCCAGGGCAGCCATCAGCAGCAAATACAGCCACGAACTACGCGAACCACTCAGGGTCAATACGAATAGCATCGGCGTCGCCAACAATGCGGCATAACCAACTTTAAGCCGCTGTCGCTGGTAAAGCAAACCAAGTGATATCAATCCCATCGCGATGTAATTGGCGTAATGGTTGGGTTGCGCGAGATTGCCATACACACTCGATGAGATTTTGGAGACGATCACCCAGCTCATCGGCGTAACCCAGCGAAAATGTTGCAGCACTCCGACCAATGCATTGATCTCTGCGCCGATCAATAAAAAAATCGCCAGTACAAGCGCCAATTTTTCAAAACCATAACAGTCGCGCAATCTAGCGCCCAGCACCATCAGTAACGCCGCGAACAGCAGATACAACATGAACAATAACGCCTGATCGAAATAAGCCACCATACCCAATCCCCATTGCAGCAATATCACGCCAATCAATGCGATGGGCAGCTGCGCGATGCGCGGGACTTCCGGTTTCAGCCAAAAGTCGGGGGCAAGCAACAGGGACAGCGCCAGCACTCCAAGCAACGCGCTCCACCATTCTTGGTAGAAAGTGGTTAATGGATAAGTATGTATATATTGCAGAAAGGGAAAAACACACACCAACCCTACCAAAGCCAGACTAAAGTGAGACAACTTAATATCCGACAACCGGATTGTCTGCGAGAGATTTTTTAGCATGAACCGAAATCCGGTGATATCGAGGACAAAACGAAAGGGCCGATGATGAGATGAAAAACACTTCCTGAATTCATGGTGCGGGACTCTTATGGTTATGCAGCAGATTTTACTGGAATTTATCGTATTGCGCCTTGGTTGAGAAATGACCCGTTAGAAATACGGCGCACCCTGGCGCGCCATATTTTCTCAAGAAGACGGGGAGGAAACTCACACCTGCGGATGGGCCCGCTCCAACTTGCTGTGCAACTTGTTCAGCGCATTAAGATAGGCCTTGGCGGAAGCCACCACGATGTCGGTATCCGCACCTTGACCATTCACGATGCGCCCGCCTTTTGACAGGCGCACGGTCACTTCACCCTGTGCATCGGTGCCGCTGGTGATGTTGTTCACCGAATACAATTGTAGTTCGGTTCCGCTTTTGACGATCTGCTCTATCGCCTTGAAGGTGGCATCTACCGGCCCCCCGCCCTGCGCATCGGCCTGATGCTCTGCGCCGTCGATACTCATGATCACTCGTGCCACCGGCAGCACGCCGGTCTCGGAATGCGCGCCCATGGCCACCAAGCGATAATGTTCACTGATCTGCGCAACCGCTTCATCGCTCACTAGAGCCTGCAAGTCTTCGTCGAAGATCTCATTCTTGCGATCGGCCAATTCCTTGAAGCGCTGGAAGGCGGCGTTGAAGGCTTCTTCCGAAGGGAATTCGATATTCAGCGAAGTGAAACGCTGGCGCAACGCGTTGCGCCCTGAGAGTTTACCCAGAGACAATTTGTTGGCATTCCAACCCACGTCTTCGGCGCGCATGATCTCGTAGGTCTCGCGGTGCTTGATAACGCCATCCTGGTGAATGCCGGACTCGTGCGCAAACGCATTCGCGCCAACAATCGCCTTGTTCGGTTGCACGGGATAGCCGGTGATACTGGAAACCAGTTTTGACGTCGGCACGATCTGCGTGGTATCGATGCGCGTATCAAGATTGAATATATCGCGGCGGGTCTTCACAGCCATCACGATCTCTTCCAGCGAAGCATTCCCGGCACGCTCGCCGAGGCCGTTGATGGTGCACTCCACCTGGCGCGCGCCGTTCATCACGGCAGACAAGGAATTTGCCACGGCCAACCCCAAATCGTTATGGCAATGGGTGGACCAGATCACCTTGTCCGAATTCGGCACGCGGGTGATCAACTGCTTGATGCGCTCGCCCCACGCAGCGGGAATGGAATAGCCCACCGTATCGGGGACATTCAGTGTTGTAGCTCCGGCCTTTATCACTGCATCGAACACCCGTAGCAGAAAGTCCATCTCCGAGCGCACCGCATCCTCGGCAGAAAACTCCACATCGTCGGTATATTCCAGCGCCCACTTCACCGCGCTCACCGCACGCTCGACCACTTGCTCCTCGTTCATGCGCAACTTGTGCTGCATGTGGATCGGGCTGGTGGCGATAAAAGTGTGGATGCGACCCGACTTGGCCGGCTGGATAGCTTCACCGGCGCGGCGCACATCATTCTCGGTCGCGCGCGCCAGCGAACACACTGTGGAATCCTTAACAGTTTCGGCTACCGCCTTCACTGCCGAAAAATCGCCCGGGCTGGCGGCTGCAAATCCTGCCTCGATGATGTCCACGCCCAACTTTTCCAGTTGGCGGGCGATGCGGATCTTCATTTCCCGCGTCATCGCCGCGCCCGGACTCTGCTCGCCATCGCGCAAAGTGGTATCAAAGATTATCAATTTGTTCATTTTGTTTGGCATGCTGAACTCCATTGCAAATAGGTTTAACCTGCGGAACCGCTGCGGTTACCGCGCATATTCGAAACTTGTAGGGGATATGATTAGCGCGCGCCGCGCAGCAGCAGCGCAGCCATCAGGCTGAACGTGGAATGGAGTCTTGCGATGTGGGCGGAGAAATGCATGGATGGGAATATAACGACTTTTATCGCCTCATGCAATGGGTTACTGCTTGTTTTGCCGCCGCCAAATCCATAGCACATAGCCAGACATGGCATAGCACAAGAATAAGCCAAACAACACACCGGGCGGATAGCTTGAGATCACGATGAAAAATAACACGGCAAGAAAAATCACCAGGAAGGGCACGCTTTTACGCATGTTAAAGTCTTTAAAACTATAGAACGGCAAGTTGCTGACCATACTCAACCCGGCAAACACGGCCAGTGCTGCCGCATACCAACTCACCGACTCGCCACTGAAGCCATTTTCGTGCATGACCCAGACAAATCCAGCAATCAGTGCCGCGGCAGCTGGGCTGGGCAGTCCCTGGAAATAGCGCTTATCGACTACGTCGATGTTGGTATTGAAGCGTGCCAGGCGCAATGCAGTGGCGGCACAATAAATAAAGGCGGCAAACCAGCCCCATTTTCCCAAGCCCTTAAGTGCCCATTCGTACGCCACCAAGGCGGGCGCGACACCGAAAGAAACCATATCTGACAGGCTGTCATATTCGGCACCGAATTCGCTTTGCGTATGCGTCAAGCGAGCCACCCTTCCATCCAGGCCATCAAGCACCATGGCGATGAAAATGGCCACTGCTGCATATTCAAAACGGTTATTCATCGCTTGCACGATGGCATAAAAGCCGGCGAATAGCGCGCCAGTGGTAAATAGGTTGGGCAGCAGATAAATCCCGCGCTTGCGCAGGTTCATCGTTTTGCGGGTGTCAAAATCGTTCATGAGCCTAGATTAACCCTTTTGCGGCAACATTGACAGACAGTCAAAGGCCGAACCCCACCAGCGATGAAGGAATGCGGATATTTACTCATATTGGGAATGGGGAAGTGGAAGGGTAAAGAGTTCTAAGTACTAGGAGTTAGACCCTTTTGCCTTCCCTCTTGCACCCTTTCGCAGTTAGTTTTTCGACTGATCGACCAGCTTGTTCTTGCTGATCCATGGCATCATTGCTCGCAGTTGACCGCCGACCTTTTCGATCGGATGCTCTGCATTCAGGCGCCGACGAGCGGTCATTTCCGGGTAGTTGGTGCGCCCTTCAAGAATGAATTGCTTGGCGTAGGAGCCGTTCTGGATGTTCTTCAGGCATTCCTTCATTGCAGCACGTGCTTCATCACCGATAACACGGTGGCCGGCCACATACTCGCCATATTCGGCGTTATTGGAAATCGAATAGTTCATGTTAGCGATACCGCCTTCATACATCAGGTCAACGATCAGCTTCAATTCGTGCAGGCACTCAAAATAGGCCATTTCCGGCGCGTAACCAGCTTCGGTCAGTGTCTCGAAACCGGCTTTGACCAGCTCCACCGCGCCACCGCACAACACAGCCTGTTCGCCGAACAAGTCGGTCTCAGTCTCTTCGCGGAAGTTGGTCTCGATCACGCCCCCCTTGGTGCCGCCGTTGGCTGCTGCATAGGACAAAGCAATGTCTTTGGCCTTGCCGGATTTGTCCTGAAACACCGCAATCAGCGTAGGCACGCCGCCGCCCTTAAGGTATTCGGAGCGCACGGTATGACCAGGGCCTTTAGGTGCGATCATGATGACATCCACGTCTTCTCGCGGCACGATCTGGTTATAGTGGACATTGAAACCGTGTGCAAAGGCCAGCGCTGCACCCTTCTTCAGATTCGGAGCAATCAGCTTGCTGTAGACATCCGCCTGCTGTTCGTCCGGCAACAGGATCATCGCCACATCGGCATTCTTCACCGCATCTGCGATCTCCATCACTTGATGTCCGGCGCTGACCGCTTTCTTCCACGAAGAACCATCCTTGCGCAAACCGACCGTGACGTTGACACCCGATTCCTTGAGGTTCTGGGCATGAGCATGGCCTTGCGAGCCATAGCCGATGATGGTTACCTGCCTGCCTTTGATCAAGGATAAGTCTGCGTCTTTGTCGTAATAAACTTTCATGTTGCCCTCTTCCCAAAAAATTAAAAATCCAAAATTAAAGTTTCAAAATTCTCTCGCCGCGCCCAATGCCGGAAGCACCGGTACGCACAGTTTCCAAAATCATGCCGGGGTCTATCGCCTGCAAAAACTCATCCAGCCTGGCACAAGTATCGGTTAGTTCGATCGTACAAGTTGAATTCGATTCGTCTATCACGCGGCCTTGAAAACTTTGTGCCACGTGTTTCAACTCCTCGCACGCAGAACCTTGCCCGCGTACCTTGACCAACATCAACTCGCGCTCCAAGTGTTCGCCTTCGCTCAGATCCATCACCGCCGCCACGTCGATCAACTTGTTCAGCTGCTTGTTGATTTGCTCGATGACCGCGTCTGAACCGCTGGTGACGATAGTCATGCGCGACAACGTAGGATCTTCAGTCGGCGCGACCGTTAATGACTCGATGTTATAACCGCGTGCCGAAAACAGCCCTGCTACTCGCGACAACGCACCCGCTTCGTTTTCCATCAAAAGGGAAATGATATGCCGCATCACAAGTCCTCCGACAAAATCACTTCAGACAATCCCTTGCCGCCAGGAACCATGGGGAACACGTTTTCGGTCGGGTCGGTGCGGAAGTCCATAAAAACCAGTTCGTTCTTGCGCGCAAACGCCTCCTTCAACGCCGGCTCCACATCTGCAGGGTTGTCGATGCGCATACCGACATGTCCATAAGCCTCGGCCAGCTTCACAAAATCAGGCAAGGCATCCATGTAAGACTCGGAATAACGGTTGCCATGAAAGAATTCCTGCCACTGGCGGACCATGCCCAGATAACGATTATTTAGCGACAACACCTTGATCGGCAGGTGGAACTGCTTGCAGGTGGACAGCTCCTGAATGTTCATCTGTATACTGCCTTCGCCGGTCACGCACGCCACCGTTGCACCGGGGTTGATCAGCTGCACGCCCATCGCAGCTGGCAAGCCAAAACCCATCGTGCCCAAGCCACCCGAGTTGATCCAGCGACGCGGCTTGTTGAACTTGTAGTATTGCGCGGCCCACATCTGGTGCTGGCCGACGTCCGAGGTGACGAAGGCATCTCCGCCGGTGATTTCGTAAAACTTTTCGATCACGTATTGCGGCTTGATGATCTCGGTTGAATTTTTGTAGCGCAATCCACCGCCTTTGACGCGCCACTCATCCACTTGTTTCCACCAGGCAGCCAAGTCTGACACATTGGATTTTTGCTTGCTGCTACGCAATTCATTCAATAATTGCTCTAGCACCGGCTTCAACTCGCCGACCACCGGCACATCCACTTTGACGCGTTTGGCAATGGAGGATGGATCGATGTCGATGTGAATGATTTTGCGCGGCACCTGCGCGAAATGTTCGACGTTGCCGATCACACGATCGTCAAAGCGCGCACCGACGGCGATCAACACATCGCAATATTGCATCGCCATGCATGCTTCATAAGTGCCGTGCATTCCAGGCATGCCAACGAACTGCTTGTCGTTGGCCGGGAAACCGCCCAAGCCCATCAGTGTATTGGTACAAGGAGCGCCCAACATATGCACCAACTCCGTCAATTGAGTTGATGCGCCTGACAACACAACTCCGCCGCCCGCATAGATCATCGGTCGCTTGGCTTCCAGCAACATTTGCGCAGCACGCTTGATCTGCGTGCTGTCACCCTTGCCGATGGGATTATAGGAACGAATACTGACACTGTCCGGGTAGACAAAACTGGTCTTCTGGTTGGAAATGTCTTTCGGAATATCAACCAGCACCGGACCCGGGCGACCAGATTTAGCCAAATAAAAAGCCTTCTTGATCGTTGGCGCGATATCCTTTACATCCTTGATCAAAAAATTATGTTTTACGCAGGGACGGGTAATACCGACCGCATCGACCTCCTGAAACGCATCCTCGCCGATGGCATAGCTGGGCACCTGGCCGCTAATGACCACCAACGGGATCGAGTCCATATAGGCGGTAGCAATCCCAGTGACCGCATTAGTGATCCCCGGGCCGGAGGTGACCAATGCCACGCCCACTTTCTCCGATGAGCGCGCATAGCCATCCGCAGCATGCACAGCCGCCTGTTCATGCCGCACCAAGATGTGCTTGACCTTGTCCTGCTGAAACAATGCATCATAAATATGCAACACTGCCCCGCCAGGGTAGCCGAATATATATTCGACTCCCTCTTCCTGCAAACATCGGATAGCGATTTCCGCGCCCGTCAACTCCATCTCAAACACCTTATATTTAAGCCCAAAAAGACCGTGTAAGATAATGGTTGGCGGCGCTTTGGTCAACCTTTGCCGCACGACCAACATGGTTTCAAGCAACAAAGATGACAATTTGCTACCATGTATAAACACTTAAAAAGGTAATCAAACTGAGCAGTCCCGCCGAATTAGACCTGTTTCTCAAGGGAGTGGAGCGCCGCGCATTCAAACAAGCGTTGTTTGCCGTACGCGACGATCACACCGCGTTGGACATCGTTCAGGATGCCATGCTCAAGCTTGCGGAAAAATATGGTGCCAAACCTGCCGAAGAGCTACCACTGCTGTTCCAGCGCATTCTTCAGAACACAATACGCGATTACTATCGCAGGCAAAAAGTCCGATCCGCATGGACAACACTTTTTTCCAGCCTGCAGCCCAAACACGAAACGGAGGAATTTGACCCGCTAGATGTGCTTGAAGACAGCGAAAACCAGAGCGCTCCAGACACCCCCGATATATCCTTGCAACAAAGTCAAGTTATTGCACTAATCGAACAAGCACTTAGCAAACTACCTCCACGTCAACGCGAAGCCTTCCTGCTGCGTTACTGGGAGGGACTGGACACAACCGAGACGGCAACAGCGATGGGCTGTACCGAGGGTAGCGTAAAAACTCACTGTTCGCGTGCTGTGCACGCGCTTTCCGCGTCCCTTAAAGCTAAAGGAGTAGAACTACCATGATTACCAGACTGGATCCAAACAAAATCGTGCAGTTGCTGACACAAAGTACCCGGCAGATCGACACTGCCACCTTATCAGCATTGGCCGACGCACGACGCAGCGCACTGACCAAGCAATCGGTGCATTCACCCGTTTTCGCACTGACTACAGGCCGCTGGATGTTAAACCTGATACCGCACTCGACCCAGCAATGGGTAGCTACCGGATTGCTTGCCGCTATGCTTGTCTTCGGAACGGGCTATTGGCAACACGCCAAAGAACAACAGATCAGCGATCTAGATGTGGCGATCTTGACTGATGAATTGCCAATCGAAACTTTACTAACTGATTCTCATCGCACTTAGCGAATGCGGAACCCTGTAATTGGTCTTGTAATACTGCTGTTCCTTATTAGCACACCCGCAGGTGCTGCAGCACTATCTTGGCGCGCACTTACCCCTGCGCAACGAGAAGCCTTGGCTCCGCTGGTACAACAGTGGGACACACTGCCAGAGAAACAGCGAGACCGCTTGCTCGCAACATCCAAACATTACCCACGTATGACACCCGAACAAAAGCAACGCTACCATGAGCGCTTGCCAACATGGAGCAAGCTACCCCCTGAAGAGCGCGAAGCTGCCCGAAAAAAATATCGTGCATTGGAAAAAATGCCCCCAGAGAAACGCGAGCAGGTCAAGCAAAGGGTTAAACAAGAGCAGGAAATAAAAGATCGGCAATCAGCAAGCGGGATTCCCTCCACACCATAGACTGCCCGGCAGCAATATTACTTGCAGTCCGCCAAGCCCAGTTATAAAGTCAAAAAACTGGCATGCCTATTCATTTTCGCCGCTCAACATGAATTGGGTTACAGCCGATCCGAACATTACCCCACACCACACTTTTTCTTCGATTAAGCATACCGAAAGACCGCTAACGTCTTTCTGTCCACCATAGCATGGTCATCCCCAGCAACAAAAATAATCCGGTCATTGCCGTGGCGCTGAAAAAGGGCTGCCAGTCATTGAGCGCGCCCAAACTGGCAAACAACCTCCCGAAAAAGTGAAACAACAAGCCAAGCACGATACCCAGAAACACCATGGCGCCAATTCCGCCAGAACGTCGCTGGTAGGATGCGAATGGCAGCGCCAATATCATCATTACTAGCAAAACGAAAGGGTAGGCCAACCTTTCCCACATAGCGATTTCATAAAGCCCGCTCTTTTCACGGTTGTCGCGCAAGTGTTCGGAATATTGATACAAACTCCACGCCGACATCTGCTTGGGCGCAACCAAAAGCACACTAAAAATCTCCGGGCTCAATACTGATCGCCATTCCTGTTTAGGCCAAGTGCTGACGCTTGCGCTCCCCTTGCCAAAGCGGGTTTCCATCACATCTTCAAGCTGCCATCGCCCGTCCTCAATAAAGTTTGCTCGCTTGGCATTGGTAATCACCTGTAAGTGGTAAGTTTCATCGAATCGGTAAATGTCGATATTCAGCAAACTAGTATCCGGCATCACATTCTTCACATTAACAAAACTAAGGTCATCTTTTACCCAAACGCCAGAGCTGAACTCACTGAGCGAAACTTGCATATTCTGCGCTTTCAAGCGTATTTGCTGCGCCATTCGTTCACTTGGTGGTGCAAAATACTCGCCACAAACAAAACTCAGCACCACGATTGGCAAGGCGATTTTAAACAGCGCGACGATCATCTGCCTAAGCGATGTTCCGGATGAACGATAAATGGTCAATTCCGAACTGGAAGCCATCTGCACCAGCGCAAAGATCGTACCCACCAGCACTGCCACAGGAAACAATTCATATATGTGCCCCGGCACGGTCAACAATACGAATAGCAACACATATCCCAAGTGATACTGCCCTTGCCCTAATGAGCTCAACTCCCTGATCAAGTCCATGAAAGCAAACAGCATCAGCAATGCGAAAAGTACCAGCGCGATGCTGGCATAGATCTCACGCCCCAAATATCGGGTCAACAGGTTCATTTGGCCAATACCCCGCGCAGCGAAAATAGCGTCATACGCCGATAAAACATCAGTGCGGTAATGGTCAGCATCAGCGCATGTATCCCCCACAGCCCCACACCCGGGGACAATTTTCCCTGCGCCACCCATGCATTGGTAACACTGATCATATTGCTATAAACCATATAGAGCACGATCGCTAGAATCAGGTTCAACGAACGTCCTGCGCGCGGATTGACATAACCTAAAGGAATTGCCAGCAAAGCAAGGATTGCGGCACTGATCGGCAACCCCAACCTCCATTCCAATTCGGAATAAGTTAAACGCCGCCATTCTTCCGCGCTGCGATTAGGCGGCGTTTCGCTTAGCCACAGCTCTGCAGTAGTCATGGCACGCAGCCCAAGTTGAGTTTGCTTAGCGGGGATGCTATCGATACGCATCGCATATCGCTCGAATTCCACGATGTTATAGTCGCGCTGTCCAAGCGTTCCTTCATAGCGCGTGCCATTTTTCAGAACCAGAAAACGATCCCCGTTCGGCAGTGTTTCCTGCAGCCCTTCTTGCGCCATCATGGTGCCGATCTTTCCGTACTGAGTAGATTGCACAAAGACATTACCGATGCGATTGGAGCCTGCGTAGACATTCTCGATGAAATAAACACGATTTGCCTGTTTCGATTCACGGAACATACCCGGCGTGGCAGCAGTCACATCATCGCGACTTTCCAGCTTGGTCTTAAACTCATCGGCTCTTTGCAAAGCCCAAGGTGTCAGCATCAAACTGAGCAGTGCGATCACTGCAACCACCGGAGTGGCATACCATAGCAGCGGACGTATCCAGCGTGTCAGGCCGATGCCACAACAAAACCAGACCACCATCTCACTATCGCGATAGCAGCGTGACAAAGTCAGTAGAATGGAAATGAACAAGCTGATGGAGAGCAACACGGGCAGGTAATTCATGGCACTGAATCCCAGCAGCACCAACACCCCGTCCACCGCAACTCTTCCGCTGACCGCATCGCCCAACAAACGTATCAACTGGCTAACCACCATGATGCCCAACAACACCGCAAACACCAATAAGCCATTGCTGGCAAACTCCGCCACCAAAGCGCGGTGAAAGATGCCCATGCGCAATGGCTTTGACTTTATACGCTGAGTTTGCGGATAATCGGACATCGAAAAATGGAATCTGAATGATTATTTAGGAGCGACACGTGGAATTTAGCATAAAACAAAGCAGCCCGGAGAAGCAGCGCAGCGGTTGTGTGGTGATCGGTGTCTATGAGAGCGGGAAACTCGCACCGGCGGCGCAACTGCTGGACAAGGCAGCGGCGCATCAATTAAGTGACCTGATCGCGCGCGGCGACATGAACTGCAAGGCAGGCAGCACCTTGATGTTGCATCATGCGACCAACATCGTTGCCGAGCGCATATTGCTGGTCGGCCTCGGCAAAGCCAGCGAGTTCGCCTCCAAGCAGTATCTTGATGTGCTCAGCGCCACCTTCAGTGCCTTGCAAAAATCAGCCAGCAAAGATGCCGCGCTTTATCTCACTGACCTTCAGGTCAAAGGCCGCGATGAGGCCTGGAAAATAACGCAAACCGTCCTGCGTGCCAGTGAGTCAGGCTACCGTAGCGACAAACTCAAGAGCAAGCCTGCCGACGCGCCAACGTTACGCAAGATCCTGCTGGGCAGTACTGACAAACCCGGCAGCAAAGCACAAATTGCACTCGACCAGGCAACGGCAATTGCGCATGGCATGGAGCTGGCCAAAGATCTGGGCAATCTGCCGGGCAATATCTGCACACCGACTTATCTCGCCACCCAAGCGCTAGTACTGGGCAAGGCGTACAAGTCAATCAAGACTACCATCCTGGAAGAAAGGGACATGAAGAAGTTGGGCATGGGATCGTTCCTTTCGGTTACGCAAGGCAGTGACCAACCGCCTAAACTCATCACGCTTGAGTACCACGGCGCGAACAAAAAAATGAAGCCCATCGTGCTGGTTGGCAAGGGCATCACTTTCGATAGCGGCGGCATCTCGCTTAAACCGGGTGCCGAAATGGACGAGATGAAATATGACATGTGCGGTGCTGCCAGCGTTCTCGGCGCGATTCAAGCCATCGCCGAGATGGGCTTGAAACTAAATGTCGTTGGGGTCATCCCGACCTGCGAAAATCTGCTCAATGGAAAGGCTACCAAACCTGGCGACATCGTCACTTCCATGTCAGGCCAAACCATCGAGATCCTTAACACCGACGCCGAAGGTCGCCTGATCCTGTGTGACGCGCTCACTTACTCTAAGAAATTTAACCCCGATACCGTGATCGATATCGCTACACTTACCGGCGCATGCGTCATCGCCCTAGGCCACGTTGCCAGCGGAATGTTCAGCAATGAGGAGAAACTGGCCAAAGAACTACTGGCAGCTGGCGAACAGGCCCACGACCGGATATGGCAATTGCCGCTATGGGATGACTATCAGCCGCTGCTGGACAGCAACTTTGCTGACATGCAGAACATCGGTGGGCGGGCCGGCGGCACCATCACTGCAGCATGTTTCCTGGCGCGCTTCACCAAGGAATATCGCTGGGCACATCTGGACATCGCTGGAACCGCCTGGAAATCGGGCAAAGAAAAAGGCGCGACTGGCCGACCTGTGCCGTTACTTACGCAGTATCTGATCAACCGCACAAACATTAAATGATACTTTACACATAGCACACAGAAAGAAAAGCGATCGGTATCTATGAGTTCTCTGCGTCCTCTGTGACTGAATGGTTTTAATCATGACTAAAGTCGATTTTTATACCAGATCAAAAGACAGGCTGCGCACAGCCTGTCAATTGAGCCACAAGGCCATGCAGGGAGGTGTTTGCACGGTCATCTGTTCGCCTGATGCGACAACTAGCGAAGCTCTGGATAAATTGCTTTGGCATTACCCTGCCACCGCTTTTATTCCTCATTGCATGAACGATTCCCAAGACGCGGATCAAATGCCTGTGGTGCTGGATCATGGCGGTGATAAGTTTCCCCACCACGAATTGTTGATCAATCTGCATAACGAATGCTCTCCATTTTTCAGTCGCTTCGAGCGTGTAATCGAGATCGTCGGTGACAACGCAGAAGACAGCCGCATGGGGCGCGAACGTTACAAGTTTTACAAGGATCGCGGCTATGAGCTACGCCATTTCGATTTGGCCGCACCGCAAAATACTTGATTGCTTCCATACTTCAAATCCGGATCTGCTAAACCCCTCGCCGGAATTAACAAATCCATAAATTCCATCGCATTAGCGGCTTTTAACCGGATATCGAGCCTCCCTACTTTGCTATAATTGCGCCCTTTCTGATGCAACGCATCCCTATATCTAAAGACCGCAATGGAACTCGCAAAAAGTTTTGAGCCAAAAGACATCGAATCGCGCTGGTATCCCAAATGGGAATCCTCGGGTTATTTCAAGGCCGGACTTGATTCATCAAAGCAGGAGAGCTTCTGCATCCTGCTGCCGCCGCCCAATGTGACCGGTACGCTGCACATGGGGCATGGCTTCAACCAGACCTTGATGGACGTATTGACCCGCTATCACCGCATGAAAGGCGACAACACGCTGTGGCAGCCGGGTACCGACCATGCCGGCATCGCCACACAGATCGTTGTGGAACGTCAACTCGACGCGCAAGGCATCTCGCGCCACGATCTGGGCCGCGAGACATTCATCGAGAAGGTATGGGAGTGGAAAAAATATTCCGGCGACACCATCACGCGCCAGATGCGCCGCTTAGGTACTTCGCCCGACTGGTCGCGCGAGCGCTTCACGATGGACGAAGGACTGTCGCATTCTGTCACCGAGACTTTTGTGCGCCTGTACAACGAAGGCCTGATCTATCGCGGCAAACGTCTGGTGAACTGGGATCCGAAGCTGCATACCGCCGTATCCGACCTTGAAGTGGTACAGGAGGAAGAGGACGGCATCATGTGGCATATTCGTTATCCGCTGGTCGATAAAGATAACGTGCGAGGACTGACCCACCTCACCGTCGCCACCACCCGCCCTGAAACCATGCTTGGCGACGTGGCAGTGATGGTGCATCCAGGAGACGAACGCTACAAGCATTTGATCGGTAAGCTGGTGAAACTGCCATTATGCGATCGAAACATCCCGATTATTGCCGACGAATATGTCGATAAGGAATTCGGCACCGGTGTGGTGAAGGTTACACCTGCACATGACTTCAACGACTACGCAGTTGGGCAACGCCACAAGCTGGAGATGATCTCTATCCTCACGCTGGATGCGAAGATCAACGAACATGCACCCAAGCAGTATCGGGGCATGGATCGCTTCGCCGCGCGT
>Ga0315272_10000625_pt1 | contig 18011 bp, 17 predicted proteins | sample C3_middle_MG_FD_203918 | JGI IMG/M metagenome (GOLD analysis project Ga0315272, IMG submission 203918) | Sediment microbial communities from Yellowstone Lake, YNP, Wyoming, USA - C3_middle | ecosystem: Environmental > Aquatic > Freshwater > Lake > Sediment | place: USA: Wyoming | collected...
AACCAATATCAGCTCTTATGTGCGCAAAGTGCGCTTGGTCTTGCTGGAAAAAAATATCCCCCACACTTACCTCGTTGATGCGCCGCGTGAGCCGGGCAGCCACGTAGCCCGGGCCAATCCGCTAGGTCGGATTCCTGCGCTGATACTGGACGATGAAACTTGCGTGTTTGATTCGCCAGTGATCGCCGAATATGTTGACACGCTAAATGATGCGCCGATACTCATTCCTCGCACAGATCCGTTGGAACGGATGCGCGTAAAACGCTGGGAAGCGCTGGCTGATGGAATCATGGATTCTGCTGTCATGGTGCGTACCGAACGCATACGCCCGACAGATAAGCAGGACGCGGACAACATTACAAGACATAACGACGCCATCACGCGTGCGCTGGCATATATGGCCGAGTTACTCGGTCAGCGGGCATGGTGTGAGGGCGCATCCATCACGTTGGCTGATCTGGCATTGGTGAGCGCACTGATTTATCTTGATCTGCGCCAAGCAGAACGCGACTGGCGCGCTTCCTATCCAAATTTGGCGGCATGGTTTGCGCGCATCAGCGAGCGTGCCAGCGTGCGAGCCACGCTGACTTGATTGCTATCGCTGTGGTGAAGGTTTGTGGATTTCCACCGATTGCTGCTGCTAATTCACGCGTGCTTATCCTGGGTACCATGCCAGGCAAAGAATCTTTGCGTAAGCAGCAGTATTACGCCCATCCGCAAAATGCATTCTGGAAGATAGCCGCAGAAGTTTTTGGCTTTGATGCTGCGAGTTCATATGAGAGTCGCGTGTCGTCGCTGGCGGCTTCCGGGGTTGCAATATGGGATGTGTTGAAATCATGTACGCGAGAGGGGAGCCTTGACTCCCATATAGAAAAAGGCACGGTCGTGCCCAATGACTTTTTCGACTTCTTCGAGGCTCATCCGCATATTCACAAAGTGTGTTTCAATGGTGTGGCCGCCGAAAATTTCTTTAAGAAGCAGGTTCGACCACTGTTAGCAGGAGGTTCTAAGGTGGAATATCTGCGGCTGCCATCGACAAGTCCGGCCCATGCCGCCATTCCTTATGCGGAGAAACTGCGTGCCTGGCATGGGATCGCAAACGGAATTTAACCAGCCCATTGCAGATTTTTGAGCTGGATGCTGTGTTATAATCATCACTTGGAATAGATAGGCGAAAGTGGCGGAATTGGTAGACGCACTGGATTTAGGTTCCAGCGCCGTGAGGCGTAAGAGTTCGAGTCTCTTCTTTCGCACCAAGTAAAAAATGCAAGCCTCTGATATAAGAGGCCTTTTTTTTGCCTGAATAAAATCGATCCCGGCGGGGCAATAATGCGGGGTAAAAACCGATCACTGTGATTTAAATACAGGTTTTATTTCTGCGGCACAATTTTATATTGGAATGGCACGTGACGCATTGGTAGATGTTTTTGTCTCTCTATCCCATGTGTTATCCTTTGCATACTGCTATGGTATTTTTCGGTAAATTGCTGGAAATAATTGATAAGCAATCGATTGCAGAAGCGGAGCTGCTGGGGTTTTATGTTGGCATCATCAGGCAGTAAAATTTTCGCTTTAGCTATATTTTTTTGCATCAGCCATAATTTATTTATAAACATCTGAGGATATATCCGTATGTCGAGTGTAGAAACCCTGGGTGCTCTGGAGCGCCGTCTTAGTTCATTCATTCCCCAGCAATTGCTCAGGGGCGAAATCGAATCGCGTCTGAAGCGTTTGGGCCGTACTGCCAAGGTGCACGGTTTCAGGCCGGGCAAAGTGCCATTCAAAATTCTTGAACAGCAATATGGCGCGCAAGTTCATCAGGAAGTGTTGGGTGAGGCTTTGCAACGTTCATTTGCGGAAGCTGCGCAGGCCAATAGTCTGAAGGTGGCGGGCTACCCGAATTTCGAGATCAAGTCTTCTGACCCGACAGCTGCTCAGCTCGAATATAGTGCGACCTTCGAGGTCTACCCGGAAATCACTTTCGGAGATATCGCTGCGGAAAAAATGGAACGCGCGACATATACCCTGAGCGATGCCGATATTGAAAATACGATCGCTACGCTGCTCAAGCAGCGCGCCGTGTTCGAGCCCACTGACCGTGCGGCTCAAAATGAGGACCAGGTGCGTATTGATTTCAGCGGCAAGCTTGAAGGTGTTGTGTTTGATGGTGGCGAGGCCAAGGATTTTTCGGTAGTTCTGGGAACAGGGCGCATGTTGCCTGATTTCGAGAGTGCCATCGTCGGCATGAAGCCTGGCGCAACCAAGTTTTTTGATATGACATTCCCGACGGACTATCACGGCAAGGACGTGGCCGGAAAACAAGTGACGTTTACTATTACGCTGCATGCGGTGGAAGCGCCGCGCCTGCCGCAACTGGATGCCGATTTTGTCAAATCGTTGGGCATTGAAGATGGCGATGTAAACAAGCTCAAGGTAGAAATCCGCGATAATTTGGCGCGCGAGACCGAGCGCCGCCTCAAGGGCTTGAACAAGAACAATGCAATGGACGTGTTGCTGAAAGTCTGCCAGCTGGAAGTGCCCAAGGCGCTGCTGGATGCGGAGGCGCAGAATTTGATGCAGCAGGCCATGAGCGATATGCAGCAACGCGGCGTTAAAATTCCGCAAGGCATGTCGTTGCCGCCTGATCTGTTTGCCGAGCGTGCGCAAAAGCGTGTCAAGCTGGGGCTGATTTTGGCTGAGCTGGTCAAGAAGCATGGACTGAGCGCTAAGCCGGAACAGATCAAGGCATTGGTGCAGGATTATGCGCAAAGTTTTGAGCATCCGGAAGATGTGGTCAAGTGGCATTACAGTGACCCTTCGCGCTTGCAAGAGGTGGAGAATATGGTGCTGGAAGACAACGTTGTGGCGTGGGTGATGGGAGTTGCCAAGGTGACCGACAAAGCGGTGGAGTTTAACGAATTGATGGGGAATAATTGATGACGTATAGCAATTCGCCGCAAATGCAGGAGCCGCAGAATTTGGGCATGGTGCCGATGGTGATTGAAACCAGCGGTCGTGGTGAGCGTGCCTATGACATCTATTCGCGCCTGCTGAAGGAACGCGTGGTGTTTTTGGTCGGCCCGATCAACGATGCAGTTGCCAATTTGGTGGTGGCGCAGTTGCTGTTCCTCGAGTCGGAAAATCCTGATAAGGAGATACATCTCTATATCAATTCGCCAGGCGGTTCGATTTCGTCAGGCATGGCAATTTACGACACCATGCAATTCATCAAGCCGGATGTGTCCACGCTGTGCATAGGTATGGCGGCCTCAATGGGAGCATTCCTGTTGCAGGCCGGTGCCAAGGACAAGCGTTTTGTATTGCCCAATTCCACGGTGATGATTCATCAGCCACTGGGCGGATTCCAGGGGCAGGCTACAGATATTGAGATTCATGCAAAATATATCTTGAGTTTGCGCCAGCGCTTGAATACGCTGATGGCCCAGCATACAGGTCGCAGTGTCGATGAAATCGCCCGCGACAGCGAGCGTGATAACTTCCTGACTGCCGAAGAAGCGGTCGCTTATGGACTGGTGGACAAGATTCTGGATAAGCGTGCTTAAGCCTGCGATTTAAGTAAAATGGCGATAAATGAAATAGGGGATTTGAATGTCGTCGGATAAAGACAAGGGTGAAAAGCTGCTGTATTGCTCGTTTTGCGGCAAGAGCCAGCATGAAGTTCGCAAGTTGATTGCAGGGCCTTCCGTGTTCGTGTGCGACGAATGCATCGAGTTGTGCAACGATATTATTCGCGAGGAAACCCATGCCGCTTTGCCCGGCAAGGCGGACAAGAGCGATTTGCCGGTGCCGCATGCAATCCGCGCAAGCCTGGATGAATATGTGATTGGCCAGGAACAGGCAAAAAAGATCCTGTCGGTGGCGGTGTATAACCATTACAAGCGCCTGAAAAGCACGGACAAGGATGGCGTGGAGCTGTCCAAAAGCAATATTCTGCTGATTGGCCCGACTGGGTCGGGCAAAACATTGCTGGCGCAGACTCTGGCGCGTTTGCTCAACGTGCCGTTCGTGATGGCCGATGCCACCACGCTGACAGAAGCTGGATATGTTGGTGAGGATGTGGAGAACATCATTCAGAAGTTGCTGCAGGCATGCGATTACGACGTGGATCGCGCACAGCGCGGTATCGTCTATATTGACGAAATTGACAAGATTTCGCGCAAGTCGGATAACCCTTCCATCACGCGCGATGTTTCCGGTGAAGGCGTGCAGCAGGCGTTGCTTAAGCTGATCGAAGGCACCAAGGCATCGGTGCCGCCGCAGGGCGGACGCAAGCATCCGAATACTGAGTTTTTGCAGGTGGATACCACCAACATCCTTTTCATCTGTGGCGGTGCATTCGATGGTCTGGAAAAAGTTATCCGCAGCCGTTCGGAAAAAGCCGGCATTGGCTTCGGTGCGAACCTCTCCAAGCGTGATGACAAAAAAGGCGTGGGTGTGGTACTGCGCGATGTTGAGCCGGAGGACTTGATCAAGTTCGGCTTGATTCCAGAATTCGTCGGACGTCTGCCGGTGGTTGCCACGCTGGAGGAGCTCGATGAGGCAGCGCTAATCCAGATTTTAACCGAGCCCAAGAACGCGCTGACCAAGCAATACCAGAAATTGTTTGCGATGGAGGGCGTGGAGCTGGAGTTCCGCGAAGGCGTGCTGCAGGCCATCGCCAAAAAGGCGCTGGTGCGCAAGGCAGGCGCACGCGGTTTGCGTTCTATCATGGAGCATGCCTTGCTCGACACGATGTTCGATTTGCCTTCAATGGAAAATGTGAGCAAAGTGGTGCTGGACGAAAACAGTGCGAGCGGGGAGATACAGCCCGTCGTGATGTACGCGGATGCAACAAAAGCAGCTTAAGTTCTTCAGAAGTAATGTGGTGTGCGGCATCTTGAATTATTTTGCCGCACCCCCATCTAACCGATACGTTAATTCACCGAAGAGCCCTTGCCATGACTAAATCAGATACTAATACATCACCTGCTGCCGGTTTGTTCCCGCTGCTGCCCTTGCGCGATGTGGTGGTGTTCCCGCACATGGTGATTCCTTTGTTTGTTGGGCGTGCGAAGTCGATCAAGGCACTGGAAGCCGCGATGGAGGCCGGCAAGAGCATAGTGTTGGTGGCGCAGAAATCTGCCTCCAAGGACGAGCCTTCCACCGACGATCTGTACCGCATTGGCAGCATCGCAAATATCCTGCAGATGCTCAAATTGCCTGATGGCACCGTCAAGGTGCTGGTGGAAGGTACCCAGCGTGCCAAGGTGCTGCGCGTACTGGATGAAAAGACGCATTTCGATGCTGATATTGAGCCGGTGCCGGTTGATGACAGCCTGGGGAATGAGGCCGAGGCGATGAGACGCGCGCTGATTAATCAGTTTGATCAGTACGTCAAGCTCAATAAAAAAATTCCGCCGGAAATTTTGACTTCTCTTGCCGGGATTGATGATGCAGGTTGGCTGGCAGATACCATAGCCGCACATTTACCGCTTAAGCTGGAGCAGAAGCAGGAGGTGCTGGAAATATTCGATGTGCGCCAGCGTTTGGAACATTTGCTGGGTCTGCTGGAAGCAGAGCTGGATATCTTGCAAGTCGAAAAACGTATCCGCGGTCGTGTCAAACGCCAGATGGAAAAAAGCCAGCGCGAGTATTATCTGAACGAACAGGTGAAGGCGATCCAGAAGGAGTTGGGCGAGGGCGAAGAAGGGGCTGATACGGATGAGCTGGAGCGCAAGATCAAGGCCGCGCACATGCCCAAAGACGCGCGCGCAAAGGCCGAGGCTGAGCTGAAAAAGCTGCGCCTGATGTCTCCCATGTCCGCTGAGGCGACGGTTGTTCGCAACTACATCGACGTGCTGGTGGGCTTGCCGTGGAAAAAGAAGACCAAAATAGACACTGACCTGAAGCACGCCGAAGAGGTACTTGAGGCGGATCACTATGGCCTGGAAAAGGTCAAGGAGCGTATCGTCGAGTATTTGGCAGTGCAGCAGCGTGTGGACAAGATGAAGGCACCGATACTGTGCTTGGTTGGCCCACCCGGCGTGGGCAAGACTTCGCTGGGGCAGTCGATCGCACGTGCGACCAACCGCAAATTCATGCGTATGTCGCTGGGCGGGGTGCGTGACGAGTCTGAAATTCGCGGTCATCGCCGCACTTATATCGGTTCCATGCCGGGAAAAATATTGCAAAACATGGCCAAGGTCGGCGTGAAAAATCCGCTGTTCCTGCTCGATGAAGTCGACAAGATGGGTATGGATTTTCGCGGTGATCCGGCTTCCGCATTGCTGGAAGTACTTGACCCGGAGCAAAACCATACTTTTGTTGATCACTATGTCGAGGTCGAATATGACCTGTCTGACGTGATGTTCGTGGCGACCGCAAACAGCATGAATATTCCTGCTCCGTTATTGGATCGCATGGAAATTATTCATGTATCGAGCTACACCGAGGATGAAAAGGTCAATATCGCAACGCGTTATCTGATACCGAAGGCTTTGAAGAATAATGGTCTGAAGCCGGAAGAGATCAGTATTTCGGAGAGCGCCATACGCGATATCTTGCGTTATTACACACGTGAGGCAGGGGTGCGTGGTCTGGAACGCGAACTCTCCAAGATCTGCCGCAAGGTCGTCAAGGCGCTGTTGCTTAAAGGTCGGGAAAGCAAAGTGACGGTGAACGGGCGTAACCTGGATAAATACCTTGGAGTGCGGCGCTTTACCTATGGTATCGCAGAAAAACTCAATCAGATCGGTCAGGTGACGGGGTTGGCATGGACCGAAGTTGGAGGTGAGCTACTGACCATCGAGACTGCGGTGCTGCCGGGCAAGGGCAAGACCACCACCACCGGCAAGCTGGGTGAAGTTATGCAGGAATCGATCCAGGCAGCGCTCAGCGTGGTACGCAGCCGTGCACGCGCGCTGGGTATCGCCGAGGACTTTTATCAGAAGAACGATTTGCACATTCACTTGCCGGAAGGGGCGACCCCCAAAGACGGCCCGAGTGCGGGGGCAGGCATCTGTACCGCGATGGTCTCAGCGCTGACAGGTATCCCAGTGCGCGCGGATGTGGCTATGACCGGTGAGATAACACTGCGTGGCGAAGTATTGCCTATCGGTGGGCTGAAGGAAAAGTTACTGGCGGCGCAACGCGGCGGCATTAAGATCGTTCTGATTCCAGAAGAAAACACCAAGGATTTGGTGGAGATTCCGGATAGCGTGAAAAACAAGCTGGATATTCATCCCGTCAGGTGGATAGACCAAGTGTTGGAAATGGCGCTGGAGCGCAAACCAGTACCATTGCCGGACGTTGTGCCTGCCGTCGCCCCGATTCCTGTAGTGGATGAAAGTAATGCCGCAGCCGTGATGAAGCACTAACCCAGCGAGCTCGTTTTACCGCTATTTGGCGATATAAATATTAGGTACGGTTTAGCCGTCAAACTCGACTAACACGCAAGGAACGTTTTGTATGAATAAAACTGAATTAATTGATGCAATTGCGAAGTCTGCCGATATATCCAAGGCATCTGCGGGCCGTGCTTTGGATGCGACCATCGAAGCTATCAAGAAATCCTTGAAAAAGGATGATATGGTGACTTTGGTTGGCTTTGGTTCATTCTATGTAGGCGAGCGCGCTGCTCGAAATGGACGCAATCCCCGTACCGGTGACACGATTAAGATCAAGGCTGCTAAAATTCCGAAATTCAGGGCTGGTAAAGGCTTGAAAGATGCTGTAAACTGATTTCTTTGATTGGGTGCTTAGCTCAGCTGGTAGAGCGTCGCCCTTACAAGGCGAATGTCGGGGGTTCGAACCCCTCAGCACCCACCAGCAGTTTAGGTTTTTGGAGTGGTAGTTCAGTTGGTTAGAATACCGGCCTGTCACGCCGGGGGTCGCGGGTTCGAGTCCCGTCCACTCCGCCAGACCGAGGCGAACGAAAGTTCGCCTTTTTTCATTTTTGTCACAAAACAAACTAGGTAGGTTGCTATGTTCGACTTCGTGCATGAGAAAAAGCGATTAGTGCAGATTGTGCTGCTGCTTATTATTCTCCCGTTCGCATTCTGGGGGGTGGATTCGTACCGTAAGTCGGGCGGTGGTGAAGCGCTGGCCACGGTGAATGGTGAAAAAATTCACCAGCAGGAATTTGACGATGCGCTACGTCAGCAGCAAGGCAGGATGCGCGAAGTGATGGGCGATAAGTTTGATCCGGCGCTATTTGACAAGCCTGAGGTCAAACATTCGATACTGGAGAATCTCGTTAGTCAGCATTTGCTGATGTTGCAGGCGCGTGCAGCAGGGTTGACGGTAAGTGAAGAGCAATTAGCACAGGTTATTGCCGGCATCGAAGCTTTTCGCAAGGATGGGAAATTCGACAAGCAGCAATATGTGACGGTGCTGCGCAGCCAGAACATGTCGCCGTTGATGTTTGAGGCGCGCGTGATGCAGGAACTGGGTATGCGGCAGCTGACTGATGCCTATACCCAGAATGGTTATGCCTCAAATACTGCCGCAGACAAGCTGATACACATGAATGAGCAGCAGCGTGTGGTAAGCGTGTCCAGGATAGCTCCCGATGCATTTTTAAAGCAAGCCTCTATCGATGATGCCGCAGTCAAGAATTACTATGAAAAGAATTCGACTGAATTTCAGACGCCTGAGCAAGCGCGTGTTGAATATCTGACTTTTTCGGCGGAAGCATTGCAGTCTCAGGTGACAGTAGATGATGCGGCTGTAAAAAAATACTATGAAGAACACCAGTCGGAATTTGGTGAGCAGGAGCAGCGTCAGGCGGCACACATCTTGATTGCAGTTGCGGCGCAGGCACCGGATGCGGAAAAACAGGCTGCCAAAGCGCGTGCCGAACAGGTATTGCAGCAGGTCAGGCAATCGCCGGCGAAATTTGCAGAGCTGGCAAAACAGTATTCGCAAGACCCGGGGTCAGCTGGGAATGGTGGTGATCTAGGTTTGTTTGGGCGCGGCATGATGCCCAAGTTATTTGAAGAGGCTGTATTTCAACTCAAGCTGAATGAAATCAGCGGGCTGGTGCAATCCGATTCTGGTTTTCACATCATTAGGCTGCTGACAGTGAAGCCTGCTAAAACGCTGCCGCTGGCTGAGGCGAAAGGCGCGATCTCGCAGAAGTTGAAGTTGCAACAGGCGAATGATCGGTTTGCAGAATTGGCGGAAAAATTCAGTAATATCGTGTACGAACAGAGTGATACGCTGAAGCCGGCAGCAGATCTGGTGAAAATTCCGGTGCAGCAGAGTGCGTGGTTAATCAAGGGGCGGCCGGCAACTTTGCCGTGGACAGACAAGGCGTTGCAGGCCGTGTTTGCCAAAGAGGTGCTGAAGGATAAACGCAACAGCAGTGCGGTTGAGATTGCTCCTAACACTTTGATGGCGGTGCGCTTGCTGGAATATAAGCCGGCCAGCGCACGACCGCTGGCCGAAGTGAGTGATGCCATTCGGCTGAAGTTGCAGCATATGCAGGCGCTGGATCTAGCATTTAAGCAGGGCAAAGCTGCTCTCGAGCAATTGCAGCGCGGGGAAAAGCCGAATCTGGAGTGGAAGTCCTCGAAGACATTCACTCGCTCGCAACGAGCAGAAGAAGATAGTGAGCTGGTGAGCAAGGTATTCCAGCTGAAAGTAGACAAGTTGCCGGCTTATGTTGGCGTGGAAAGCGAGCAGGGGGGCTATGTTTTGGCGCGGGTTGAGGCGGTTATGGAGGGCGCTGTAATTGATGATGTTAAGCGTGCCCGTTACATGCAGCAGCTGCGCCAACTGACTGGCGATGAATTGTTTCAGGCATATCTGACAGACATCAAGAAGCATGCCGATATCAGCATTAAAGTGTTTGCCTCGGAAGACAAAAAGTAGCCTGTAAAAATTGAACCCCCAATGCAAAACGCCACCGAGAGGTGGCGTTTTGCATTGGGGGTTTGTTTTCCTTAAGCTTCGGTGGTGCCAAGTGCAGTGGTGTTAAAGCCGCCGTCCACATAGGTGATTTCACCGGTGATGCCGCTGGCAAGGTCGCTGCACAGGAATGCTGCAGTGTTGCCGACTTCCATGACGGTCACATTACGTTTAAGCGGTGCGTGCTTCTCGTTGTAGCTCAGCAGTTTGCCGAAGTCGCCGATACCTGCGGCAGCCAGTGTTTTTATAGGGCCGGCGGAAATGCCATTGGCGCGTATGCCTTGCTGTCCAAGTTGCATTGCCAGATAACGCACGCTGGCTTCCAGGCTGGCTTTTGCCATGCCCATCACGTTGTAGTGCGGCATGGTGCGTATTGCGCCGAGATAGCTCATAGTCAGCAGGGCGGCGTTGCGGCCTTGCATCATAGGTAGAGCAGCTTTTGCCATGGCAGGAAAACTGTAGGCGCTGATGTCGTGTGCGATGCGGAATGCCTCACGGCTGAAGCCATCAAGAAACTCTCCGTCCAATGCCTCTCGCGGGGCAAAAGCAATGGCATGTACAAAGCCGTCAAAGCCATCCCAGTGTTTGTTTAAATCGATGAAAAGTTGCTTGATGTCGTCATCGCTGCCGACGTCGCATTGAAAAACCAGTTCGCTGTCGAATTCCTTGGCCAAGTTCAAAACGCGATCGCGTACGCGTTCGCCCTGATAGGTAAAGGCAAGTTCCGCGCCTTCGCGGTGCATGGCTTGAGCAACGCCATAAGCAATCGAGCGGGTGCTGATCATGCCAGTGATCAGGATGCGTTTATTCGCCAAAAATCCCATATTGTTCCCTTGTTCAAATTTTACCTGTAGGGATTATAACCGCACAATCATTAGCGCGCACCGAACTGATTCCATCGTATATAATATAAAACTGAATTTTTTATCCGAACTGACTACGAAATGCTGGTGTTTCACAATGCTCGAAATTAGCAATCTTGCCTGCGTACGCGGGGAGCATTTGCTTTTTTCTGATTTGAGTTTTTCGCTGTCTGCGGGCGAGTTGCTGCAGATAGAGGGCGCTAATGGCAGTGGCAAGACCAGTCTGTTGCGCACCTTGTGCGGTTTTATGATGCCTGCGCAAGGAAAGATTCTTTGGCGCGGACAGAATATCCGCGATCTGGACGAAGAATACTATGCCGAGATGATATATCTTGGTCATCTGAATGCCATCAAGGATGAATTGAACGCACTGGAGAACCTGCGCATCACCGCCGGTTTGGCTGGCTACGCTGTCGATGACAAACAGGTTATCGCGGCTCTGCGCCGTATGGGTTTGCGTGGTCGTGAAACTTTACCAGTTAAGGTCTTGTCACAAGGGCAGCGTCGGAGGGTGGCTCTGGCGCGTTTGTTGATCGGTAATGCGCCGCTGTGGATACTGGATGAGCCACTTACCGCGCTGGATGTAGGGGCGGTTGGTTTGATGCAAGAGTTGATAGGCGAGCATTTGGCGGGTGGCGGCATGGTTATTTATACGACCCACCAGCCGTTGGATGTGGCTGGAGTGGTGACGCGACGGTTGTCACTATCATGAGTCAGGGGGCGGCAACTCCGTCAGGCAGCAGGGTGAATAGTCTGTCCCTGTACAAGTTGTTGAGCCTGGTGATCCGACGAGACTTGGTGCTAGCGATGCGCCGCCGTGCAGATGTGCTGACTACGCTGGTTTTTTTTATCATGGTGGTGAGCCTTTTTCCACTTGGTGTAGGGCCAGAACCGGACATGCTGCGCAAAATGGCGGCGGGTGTGGTGTGGGTGGCTGCATTGTTGGCGTCGATGTTGTCGCTGGGGCGCATGTTCTCGGCAGACTATTTGGACGGCACGCTGGAACAAATGATGCTGGCACCGCAGTCCTTGTCTGTTCTGGTGCTGGGTAAGGTGCTGGCCCACTGGATGGTGTCTGGTCTGCCGCTGGTATTGATGGCGCCCGTGCTGGGTTTGCAATTTGATATGCCGACTGGGGCGTTATGGGTGTTGATTGCCGCGCTGCTGCTCGGCACTCCGGTGCTTAGTATGATAGGTGCCGTTGGCGCTGCGCTGACGCTGGGGTTGCGCGGTGGCGGTGTGCTGGTGTCGCTGCTGGTGTTGCCGCTATGCATTCCGGTGCTGATTTTTGGTGCAGGTGCGGTGGAGGCTGCTGCAAGCGGGATGAACGCGCTGTCGCAGTTGTCGTTGCTGGGTGCGCTGCTGGTGTTGGCGCTGGTGTTTACGCCGTGGGTTACCGCCCAGGCACTGCGAATTTCAATGGAATAAGTAGCTTTCGTTTTTTGATGGAGTAGAAGTTTGGCTATAAACTGGTTTAAATATTCGGCACCGAGTACTTTCTACGGATTGGCAGGCAGATTGCTGCCATGGTTTGCATGGTCATCCGCGATTCTGTTTGCCGTTGGCCTGTATATCAGTTTTATCGTGGCACCGATGGATGCGCAGCAGAGCGAGGCGTATCGCATCATGTTTATTCACGTTCCAACTTCGATGCTGTCGATGTTTATCTACCTGGTGATGGCGGGCTATGCCGCACTGGGGCTGGTTTTTAATACGCGTTTGTCCTCGATGATGGCATCTGCGCTGGCCCCCACGGGCGCGCTGTTTGCCTTTATTTCATTGTGGACCGGAGCGATGTGGGGCAAGCCGATGTGGGGAGCGTGGTGGGTATGGGATGCGCGCCTGACATCCGAACTTATTCTGTTTTTTTTGTACCTGGGTTTTATTTCCTTGCACGCTTCGATTGATGATCCGCGTCGTGCCGATCGTGCTGGTGCTTTGCTTGCCATCGTAGGCTCGGTCAATGTGCCGATCATTTATTTTTCGGTGAAGTGGTGGAATACGCTGCATCAGGGTTCCACCATCAAGTTTAGCGGCACTTCCATGCATATCGCGATGCAGCAGGCGATGTACAGCATGATAGTGGCGTGCTGGTTGTATGCCGTCGCGGTGACGCTGATGCGTGTGCGCAGCATTATTCTGGAGCGTGAGCGGAATGCTCAATGGGTAGCCGAGTTGGCGGAGGTCAGGCAATGAGCTTGAGTGAATTCTTTGCCATGAAGGGCTATGGCTTTTACATCTGGGGTTCGTACGGCTTGGCCCTGTTGATATTTATCGTTGAAGTTGCGCTGGTGCGCCATAGAAGAACCATAGCCTTGCAGCAGTTACGCCTGCTGCGCGATGCAGGAGAAGAGGAATAGCATGAAGCCGCGGCAGAAAAAATTTGTATTCATACTGGTTGCATTAGCCGCCTTGGGCGCTGCTGTCGGACTGGTGCTGTATGCGCTGAAAGACAACGTTAGTTTGTATTTTACGCCTACCCAGGTCTATAACAAGGAAGCTCCCCAAGGCCATAATTTCCGCATAGGCGGGTTGGTGGAGGCGGGCAGTGTGAAGCGCGAAAAAGATGGTCTGACTGTGCGCTTTCTGGTGACCGATACCTCGCGCAGCATGCCGGTAATATACAAGGGCATCCTGCCGGATCTGTTCAAGGAAGGCAAAGGCGTAGTGGCGCAGGGCAAGCTGGAAGCCGATAATGTGTTCCATGCTGAAGAAGTGCTGGCTAAGCACGATGAGAATTACATGCCACCTGAAGCCAAAGATGCGCTAGACAAGGCCGCCAAGGCGCAGTCCGCAGTAGCCACGGCGCTACCCGTAGCGGCCTCGGCCGTTGCGCTTCCCGCAGTCCTTATCACCAAATAATTTACAACCGGAAAACACAACATGATCCCAGAGATTGGTAATTTCGCACTTATCGTTGCGCTGTTGCTGGCGCTTATTCAGGGCGTGCTGCCGATATTTGGCGCAGCGCGTGGCAATGCGGTGCTGATGAGTTTGGCGCGTCCGGTCGCGGCGGGCCAATTCGTGTTCATATCGATTGCAATCGGCTGTCTGGTGTATTCATTTTTGAATAACGATTTTTCCGTGTTGTATGTGGCCGAGCATTCCAACTCACAATTGCCCATGCACTACCGCGTCGCGGCGCTATGGGGCGGACACGAGGGTTCGTTACTGCTGTGGGCATTTATCCTGACCATCTGGACAATAGCGGTAGCCACATTCAGCAAGCACCTGCCGCAGGAAATGGTAGCGCGCGTAATCGGCGTGATGGGCTTGATTTCGGTTGGTTTTTTGTTGTTCATGTTGTTGACTTCAAATCCATTCGACCGCTTGCTGCCGGCAGCGATGGACGGGCGTGACTTGAATCCGCAGTTGCAGGATCCGGGCTTGGTTATCCATCCTCCGATGCTGTACATGGGCTATGTTGGCTTCTCTGTTGCCTTTTCCTTCGCGCTGTCCGCTTTGCTGGGTGGGCAGATGGATGCCACCTGGGCGCGTTGGTCGCGCCCGTGGACGACGGTGGCATGGGTGTTTCTCACGCTGGGCATTGCGCTGGGCAGTGGCTGGGCTTATTACGCATTGGGCTGGGGTGGCTGGTGGTTCTGGGATCCGGTGGAGAACGCGTCCTTCATGCCATGGCTGGTTGGCACCGCCTTGATCCATTCGCTGGCCGTGACGGAGAAGCGCGGTGCGTTCAAAAGTTGGACGGTGCTGCTCGCGATTGCGGCGTTTTCGCTCAGCTTGCTGGGGACATTCCTTGTGCGCTCCGGCGTGCTGACGTCGGTGCATGCCTTTGCCACCGACCCGCGTCGCGGCATATTTATTCTCATTTTCCTGGTGGTGGTGATAGGAAGTTCGCTGCTGTTGTTCGCCTGGCGCGCGCCCAAGATCGGGCTGGGGGGCAAATTTAATATCGTCTCGCGCGAAACTATGTTGTTGTCCAACAACGTGATGCTGTCCGTGGCGGCTGCCTCCGTATTTTTAGGTACCTTGTATCCGCTGTTCATGGACGCGCTGGGCATGGGCAAGCTGTCGGTAGGTCCGCCCTATTTCAATGCGGTATTTGTGCCCTTGATGACGCCGCTGGTAATGATGATGGGGCTGGGCCCGATTGCCCGTTGGAAGCAGGCGAGTCTGCCGGACATGTGGGTGCGCGTGCGCTGGGCGTTGGCTTCGAGCATGACGATCGCCGTGTTGTTGCCGCTGGTGATGGGCAAATGGACGCCAATGATAGCACTGGGTATCTTGCTTGCATTCTGGGTCTTCACTACCACGTTGCTTGATCTGCGCAAGCGCTTGAGCAACCGCGAAGGCAGTCTGGGGCAACGCCTGAAAAGCCAGTCGCGCAGCTATTACGGCATGCAATTCGCACACTTCGGTATCGGCATCTTCATCATCGGCGTGACCATGGTGAAGGGGTATGAAACAGAGCGCGATGTGCGTATGGATGTGAACGATACTGTGCAGGCCGGTGGCTATGAGTTCCGTTTTGATGGTGTGCGTCAGCAATCCGGACCGAATTACATGGCATCGCAAGGGCGGGTCACCGTCACCAAAAATGGTGAATTGGTTACCCAACTGTATCCGGAGAAGCGCAATTACAATGCATCCGGCATGCCGATGACAGAGGCGGCAATTGCGTCTGGATTCTTGCGCGATCTGTATGTGTCGCTGGGTGAGCCCATTCCGGACAGTAACGGCGCATGGGCGGTGCGTATTTATATCAAGCCTTTTGTCGACTGGATCTGGGTGGGGTGTGTATTTATGGCACTGGGCGGCATGTTGGCAATCAGCGATAGGCGTTACCGCATTCATGCAAAAAAATCCAATAAAGCAGGCATAAGCAGCGAGCCTGTGCACGAGGGTGGTGGGGTAAAAGAAAGCAAGCTGGCCGCGGAGGGGAAAATATAATGATGCGTTTTATGCTTCCGCTGGTCGCTTTTTTGGTGCTCGCGGTATTCCTGTATGTCGGGCTGCATCTGGATCCTCACGAGGTACCGTCGCCGCTGATCGGCAAACCAGCACCGGCGTTTTCGCTGCCGCAATTACATGAGCCGAACAAGCAATTTTCTGCACAGGAAATGCGCGGCAAAGTGTGGATGTTGAATGTGTGGTCTTCATGGTGTGTCTCGTGCAAGGAAGAGCATCCGGTGTTGGTGGCGCTGGCACAAAAAAACATCGTGCCGGTCTACGGCTTGGATTACAAGGACAAACCCGAGGATGCCGAGGCATGGCTGGCGGGTGCCGGCAATCCGTATGTGCTGAGCGCAGCAGATCGGGAAGGCCGCGTCGGTATTGATTACGGCGTGTATGGCGTGCCGGAAACCTATCTCATCGACAAACAGGGCGTCATTCGATACAAGCAGATCGGCCCGGTTACCGTGCAGAGCCTGAATGAAAAAATCCTGCCCATGGTTGCGGAGTTGCAGAAAAAATGAAAAGTATACTGATACTGCTTGTGTGTTTGATGCCCGTGCTCGCAGTTGCCGGTGAGGCTAAGGATATTGCCACTGACCAGGTAACGGAAAAACGCATGATCGGTTTGGCCGAAAACTTGCGCTGCCTGGTGTGCCAGAACGAATCATTGGCCAGCTCGCATGCGGAACTGGCCGAAGACTTGCGCCGCGAAGTGCGCGAGCAGATTAAAAAAGGCATGACGGATGAACAGATCATCGACTATCTGGTGACACGCTATGGCGATTTTGTGCTGTACAACCCGCCGGTAAAAAGCTACACCATGCTGTTGTGGTTTGGCCCCTTCACGCTTTTTCTGGTAGCGGGTGCGGGCTTGTTCTACCAGTTGCGTAAACGGCGCAAGAGTGTGCCGGAAACTGACCTGACGCCGGAGGCTCAACATCGTGCCGCCGCAATGCTCAACAACGATAAAGAAAACCAAGTATGACTATGTTCTGGATGATATGCGCGTTACTGCTGGTAGTCGCGTTGCTGTTTGTGTTAGTGCCGCTGTGGCGCAGTTCGACCAAGACTGGCTATGTGCAACGAGATGCCGCCAATCTGGATATATTTCGTGATCAGATAGCCGAGATGGATGCCGATCTGCGCAATGGTTTGCTTACGCCCGAGTTGTATGAGCAGGGCAAGCGCGAATTGCAGGGACGTTTGCTGGAAGAGGTGAAAGAGCCGACAGGAGCCGCTCAGATTGCCGTACGCAACCCGCACAAGGCACTGGCGCTGGCACTGGTCATATTGCTTCCGCTGCTGGCCGTGGGCGTGTATTGGAAGGTCGGCAATCAAAAGGTTTTTCAGCCGCAAGCTCAGAATAGCGGTGCCGGTTTCGCCACGGCGCGTTCTGAAGGCGCGCTCAAGGAGCTGGAAGCCAAGGTGGAAAAAAATCCACAGGACACCGGCAGCTTGCAGCAACTGGCGCGCACCTATGTCGAACAGGAGCGATTTGCGGAAGCGGCCAAGACCTATAATGAATTGACCAAGCTGCTGCCCAATGATGCCAATCTCTGGGCGGATTTCGCCGATGCGCTGGCAATGGCAGGGGGGCAGAATCTTGCCGGACATCCTACGCTGCTGATAAACAAGGCATTGGAACTTGATCCTAATAATCCCAAGGCGCTTGCGCTAGCCGGATCGGCAGCCATGGGGCGCAATGAATATTCCGTCGCGATACAGCATTGGGAAAAGCTGCTCAAGCTGATCGCTCCCGAGACAGAAGATGCAAAAATGATAGCAGGCGCAGTTCAGCAGGCGCGTATGGTCTTGGCTCAGGGGGGGCAACCGAGTGCTGCACAACCACCCGCGCAAATGGAAACATCGCCATCGGTTGCAGGCAAGGAGCGCATAACAGGTACGGTGACGTTGAGCGATGCGCTGAAAGCCAAGGCTAATCCGAATGACATGGTGTTTATATTGGCGCGCGCGGCGGAAGGTCCCAGAATGCCGCTGGCCGTAGTGCGCAAGCAGGTCAAGGACTTACCCTTCGAATTCACGTTGGATGACAGCATGTCGGTGTCGCCGCAGATGAAGCTGTCTAAATTTGATAGTGTGGTCTTGGTTGCACGCGTAACCAGTTCCGGCGATCCGATGCCTCATCCCGGCGATTTGGAGGGGGGCAGTGGTCCCCTGAAACCCGGCAGTAGTGGCGTGAAGCTGAGCATCGACAAGGTGAAGTAGTGCAGCTGCACAAAGCATAAACATAAAAGGCCTGCAGTAATGCAGGCTTTTATGCTATTCAAAGTGATTTACTAAATAAAATATTTCGGTCCGATG
>Ga0315272_10000627_pt1 | contig 17954 bp, 16 predicted proteins | sample C3_middle_MG_FD_203918 | JGI IMG/M metagenome (GOLD analysis project Ga0315272, IMG submission 203918) | Sediment microbial communities from Yellowstone Lake, YNP, Wyoming, USA - C3_middle | ecosystem: Environmental > Aquatic > Freshwater > Lake > Sediment | place: USA: Wyoming | collected...
AATCGGCCGGGTGCGCGCCACCCAGCGGAATCCCTCGATGATGTGGGCGACGGCGGATTCGGGCTGGGGCGGCGGAACATGCGGCTCGATGCGCATCAGCAACAGCCCGGCGATCACCGCGATGTAGCTGATGCCGTTCGCGAAGAAGCACCATGCCTCCCCAATCGCTGCGACCAGCAGGCCGGCGATCGCCGGTCCCACGATCCGGGCGCTGTTAAACAGCGAGGAGTTCAAAGCGATCGCATTCGGCAGGTCGGCTTTGCCCACCATCTCGAAGACGATCGCCTGGCGCGCGGGGATATCGAACGCGTTCACGACTCCCAGCAGCGCCGCCAGGACGACAACATGCCAGACCTGAACCACGCCGGCAAATGTGATCGCCGCCAGAACCAGGGCCAGCAGCATCATGGCGGCCTGCGTGGCGACGATGATCCGGTGCCGGCTCCAGCGATCGGCGGCATGGCCGCCCACGGGTGCGAGCAGAAACACGGGGAACTGCCCGGCGAATCCAACCAGCCCGAGCAGGAAAGACGACTTCGAGAGCTGGTACACGAGCCATGACTGGGCCACGTTCTGCATCCACGTGCCAATCAGGGAAATCGATTGGCCGCCGAAGAAGAGCTGGTAGTTCCGGTGCCGCAAGGCGCGCACGACGCCGCCGGGTTTGAAATTCGAAGGCATCGGCGGGTTCATGCGGGCGGCTGGGGATGGTTCGCGAGTGTTACGCGGCCGTCCGGCGCCAATCCGGCGGCGACTGCGCTCAAATCAATGCAGCATTTCTCCGCGCCGCGACCGGGATCCGAACGCGCAAACGTGAACGCAATCGTCACTCTCCGATTGTCCCATCTGCACGCTGGCCGGTCTGCGTCCCGGCTTGCCGGCGTCAGGAAACTCCCGGTCCGCCGGTTCTTAGCGCTTCCAGCGAGTCCCTCGCGGAGGCGCCCTGACACGCGTTGCCAAAGGTGCCGCCAAATATGCGGGTCGGACTCTCCGCGAATGGTGGCAGTATGAATCATCATGGCTCTCCGTTCCTCCGTCACCGCGGCGGCGGTCCTTGCGCTCGCCGCCAGCGCACTGCTGTTTCCCGGCGCAGCGGTCGACGAGCGCGTGCAGCGCATTGAAAACGGGCTGCGGCGGCCCATAACGATCCGCGGAACGCCCGTTCAGCGCATGAACATCGCTGAGCGGATGAGCCACTACAAAGTTCCCGGCGTCAGTGTCGCCGTGATCCGCGCGGGCAAGCTCGACTGGGCCCGCGGATATGGCCAGGCCGATGTGGAAAGCGGCAAGCCGGTGACCACCGAAACCGTCTTCCAGGCCGCTTCAGTCAGTAAGCCCGTGGCGTCGATGACCGCACTGCGGCTGGTCCAGCAGGGCAAGCTGAGCCTGGACGAAGACGTCAACGCAATGTTGCGTTCCTGGAAGGTGCCGGAAAACGAATTCACCAAGACGGAGAAGGTGACCCTGCGACGGCTGCTCAGCCACAACGCCGGGCTGACCGTGCACGGCTTCCCTGGTTACGCGCAAGGCGCGCCAGTACCGGCGTTGGTTCAACTGCTCGACGGCGTGCCGCCGGCCAACACGCAGGCCGTGCGCGTTGACAAGACTCCCGGCAGCGGGTTCCGTTACGCCGGCGGAGGATACGCGGTGATGCAACTGCTGCTCGAGGACGTGACGGGCAAGCCCTTCGAACAACTCGCGCGCCAGTTCGTGCTGGACCCGCTGCGGATGCAGCGCAGCGCCTACGAGCAGCCGCCCGGCGAGGCACTCTCGCGCGATGCCGCGAGCGGCTACCGTGGGGACGGCAAGCGAATCGCGGGGCGCTGGCACATCTATCCGGAGAAGACCGCCGCTGGACTATGGACCACGCCATCGGATCTTGCCAGGGTCGTTCTGGAGATTCAGAAGCCCGGCAAGGTCCTTCGGCCGGAGACGGTGAAGACCATGCTGACCAGGAGCCCGGGCGACTACGGTCTGGGCTTCGGGCTGCAGCAAACCGGGGGACGTGCCTCCATTTCGCACGGTGGCGCCAACGAAGGCTTCCGGTGCCAGATGTTCGCCTATCTCGACACGGGCGAAGGCGCGGTTGTGATGACCAACGGCGACAACGGCGGTCAACTCGTCAACGAGATTCTTGGCGCCATCGCCGTGGAATATGGCTGGGCCGATTATCTGCCCCAGGAAAAAGCCGTGGTCGAGGTAGATCCGGCTACCCTGCAATCCTATGTAGGCGACTATGAATTTCCGGGCGGGCCCGTCGTGCGGATCCGGTTGAAGGATGGTCATCTCACTTCGGGGATCGGCGGCGGCAACGTGGTGATGCTCGCCGAAGCGCCTGACTCGTTCTTCGACATGGATGGCAACGTCCCTCCCACGAAGTTCGTAAAGAAAAGCGATGGCTCCATCGAACTGGCGGCCGGCGGCGGAACTGCCAAGAGGAAGAGGTAGCCCGGAGAAGGGCATCGCGGATGCGGAACCGACGATACGCGCCCGCTGCGCTCACCCGCAAGCCGGGACCGCCAACACTCGTCCCGCTGCCGCGTGTGAACCGGATGATGCCGCGATTCCCGGCCACTTCCGGCGCCAGGCCCGTCAACGGAAGAGCCGCGTGGCGGTCGGCGGCCAGCCTGATGGTCTCCATCGCCAGGTGATTTCCGCGGGCGTCCCAGATGACTGCCGTGACGTTGGTCGCGGTCGCCTTCGACAGACTATCCATCGCCACCGCTGTGGCTGCGGGTGGGAATGGGCTGATAGCATGTGGTCGGTCCCGTGATGAATCCTCGCCTACCGCGCCGCACGTTTCTCTCGCTGCCGGCTGTTGCGGCTCTTCCCGCATTGGCCCAGCCCATGTTGAGTCCGCGCTTCTTCTGGCTCAAAGAAGTACCGGCCACCGATTCACACGTGGCGTTTCGAGGCTCATTGGAACTCTCCTTCCCGGCCGATGTGGAACTGCGCTTCCTGGGGGCTTCCTGGTTTGCGCTCTGGTTGGACGGCCAGTATCTCACCGAAGGCCCGGCCCGGTTCCCACGCGAATTCCCGCAATACCAGGCGCGGCGCTTGCGTCTCTCCGCCGGAAAGCACGTGCTGGCCGCGCAGGTGCAATCGTTCGGCGTCTCCACACGGCTGATCGAGGACATCCCGGCGTTCTGGACGTGCCGCGTCATGATCGCCGGTGCGGAAGCGCCGGTGCGGTGGAAAGCCGTACACCTGGCGGGCTATGTCTCGGGGCTGCGGCGCATCAATCCCCAACTCGGATGGGCCGAGTGGGCGGACACGCGCGACCTCCCGGCGCGCTGGCAGCAGCCGGCGTTCGACGATTCGAAGTGGGCCGAACCCGCGCTTGTCGACGCGGGAATCGGGCCCATGCAGCCGCTGGCGATGTCCGAGGTCCAGAGCATAGTTCACCCGCTGCATCCGGCGGCCGACGGGCAACTGGTGGAGGTCTACGGCTATGAGCGGGACGATCCGCCGGCGCGGTTCTTCCTGCGCAGACTGACGCCGGGCGATCTGCCGGCGCAGGGGGTCTGGCGCCGCTATGACCTGGAACGCGTGCGTCTGGGGCGGACGCGTCTGGTGATTGACGCGCCAGCCGGAGCGGTCGTGGAATGCGCGTACAGTGAGGCGCTGGAGAGCGGGCGCGTGAACCCCTGGATTACGCTCTCGCTGGGGACCTCGTGCAACATGGACCACTACGTGGCCCGCGGCGGCGAGCAGGAGTTTTTCGCGCTCTCGCCCAAAGGCGGACGCTTCGTCGAAGTGCACGTCCTCGCGCCTCCGTCGCAGGTGCGCTTCGTGCGCGAGGAGTTTCTCGAGCGGACCTATCACGGAGCGCCGGAAGGCGCATTTCATTCGAGCGATACACTGCTCGACCGGATCTGGCTGACCGGCATCGAGACCTATCGCGCCTGTTCCGAGGACGCTGTCATCGACAACCCGACTCGCGAGCGCGGACAGTGGGCGGGCGACGTGGCCACGGTGGGCATGGAGATCGCCGCCGCCGGCTTTGCGGACCTGCGCCTGTTCCGGCGCGGGCTCGTCCAGTGCGCGCAGTGTGCGCGCGAGGACGGATTGATCGCCGGGTTGTGTCCGGGCGGACGCGCCTATCTCACCACCTATGCGGCGCAATGGGTGACGGCCTGTCTGCGCTACCGGCAGCTCACGGGCGACGGGACGCTGCTGCGCGAACTGCTGCCCGCGGCCGAACGCAACATCGGCGCGTTCGAGAGATGGTGGACGCCCGATGGCGCCAGGGACGAGGCTGGCTGGGGCTTCGTCGATTGGGGTTATGTCCGCAACCAGGGGCCGGTTGACGTCGGCGTCAACCTGCACGTGGCTGCCGCGCTGCGCGAGATGGTGCGCTGGTGCGAAGCGATGGGCGAGCCGGGCAAACGCGACCGCTACGCCAGCCTGTCCGGCGGGCTGAACCGTTCTCTGGCGCACTGGTTCGAGGGCAAGAACTGGGAGACCATCGGCCTGCATCGCGCGGTGCTGGGGCTGCAGTATGGGTTTATTCCCGTGGATCGGGAGCGCGCGGCTACCGGGTTCATCAAACGGCACATCCTGCGCTCGTTTCCGCTCGCGGCGGACGGCCCGCGCTTGAGTGATCCGCAGGCGGCGAATCCGCAACTCTTCACTCCCTACTTTGCGCATTACGCCTTGCCTGTGCTGATCGAACGCGGCGAAATGGATTTTGTCCTCGACGTCTATCGCAAGGCCTGGGGCTGGGCGCTGGAAGACGGGCGCAGCACGTGGCTCGAAGTGTTCGACACCCGTTGGAGCCATTGCCACGCCTGGGCCGGGTGCCCGACCTGGCAGTTGACTCGCTACTTGTTGGGGCTGAACCGCCGCTTCGATCTGGGCGAGGAACACTACGCATTCAAGCTGCGGCCCGGGTCTCTCGAACGTGCGCAGGGCTTGCTCCCGACGCTGGCGGGCGATGCGATCCGTATCGAGTGGGCTCGGCGCGGCGGCGCAATCTACTACAGTCTGGAGACGCCTCGCCCGATCACGCTGCATTTCGAGTCGGGCGAGACGGTGCGCGTCGAGCGCAGATTCGAGCGCGGCAACCTGGATGTGCCGGGCCTGCGGTGACTAGCGTAGCCCGTCCAGCACGACGCGCTTCGACGACTCGTCCACGTCGAGCGCGGCGGCGTACTTGCGCCCGGCGAGCGCGCCGAGCGATTGCAGATGCGAAGTGTAGTAGTCGAAGTAAGCGAATGGCGAGATGCCGCCGCGCACCATCTCATACTCGCGGATGGCCCGCTTCCATTGATCGAAAGCGTCGGAGACGTCGACGTAGATGTAGGGCCGGAAGCCCTCGGCGTCTTCCCAATTGTCGGCGTAATACAAACCTCGCACGCCGCGGTACGCCGGGTGTGCGGCCTTCACGGCTTCGAGTTCCGTCCACAGGATTGCGTCCTGAACGATGGCGCTGGTGGCCGAGTGGTCCTTGTGAATGCTGTTCTTCCAGTGGGTGATGATGTACGTCGGTTTGACCTGCCGGATGACATCGGCGACGTAACGGCGCGCCGCGTCGTCGTTGGGCAGCAGGGCGTCGAAGTAGGGGCCGATGATCACCTCCGCCCCGAGCGCCTTCGCGGCGGCTTCGGCTTCGCGCCGCTTCTGCTCGGCGTACTTCGCGGGGGCAAGCTTCGGATTGCCCGCCTCGCCGAGAGTCAGGTGCAGGATCACGATTCGGTCGCCGAGCAGCTTCTGATGTGCCAGGATCGGTCCCGCGGTCAACTCCATGTCTGCCGCGTGCGCGCCGATGGCGAGGACGGTGTGCTGTTGCGCGGCCGCGGACAACGCGGCCAGCGAGACGAGTGGAAGGAACCGCCAGATGTTATTGCGCATGATTCTGCCTCCGCATCATTCGGCCGGCGAGCAGTTGCAGAGCGAAGATCGCCGCCGCGCCCACAATCGGTATGGATAAACCGGCGGCGATCCCATGCCTCGCGGACTCGCGGCCTATCAGCCACGGGAGCGACATGCCGCCCGTCAGGGAAAAACCGATGAGAAGCCCGAAAACGGTTCCGGAGTGACTGGCGTAGCGCGCTCCCGCAAGCCCAAGGCACGTCGGGTAGATCGCGGCCAAGCTCAAGCCAAGCAACGCGATGGCGCCGCCCGCTACCGGCAATGACGGCGCAGCCACCAACAGACCCAGACTTGCTGCAACGCCGGCCGCACTGGCCAGGATCAGCGCGTGCCCGCTGATGCGCAAGAGCAGGCGGCTCAGCACGACGCGGCCGGTCATCATTGCGCCCCAATATAGTGCGAGCATCCACGAGGCAGTGGGCATCGTTGCCTTCAAGCTCTGCGTTAGGTGCGTCGTAATGAACCCGCCCAGTCCCCATTCGTTGCCGGACTCAAAGAACAGCAGAAAGGCGAGCACGATGATCAGCGGTTGCCGGGCAAGCCGGAGCACTTCGGCCAGAGGCACGCCAGCGCTTTGCCTGGGAGCGGGAAAGGCCAGAGCGAGACTGATGAGCGTAGTCACGCACACCAGCACCGTGGCGCAATAGAGGATGTTTGTGAGTCCCAGCACGCCCAGCAGCGCGCCGATGGTGAAGGGAATCGACAACGCGCCAAAGCCGAAAAAAACGCCAAGCAGATTCAGTGCCGAACTCTTGCGGCGCTCGTCTTCATGCAGATCGGCGATCAGCGTGTTCGTCGCCTGGTTCAGCGCGCCTCCGCCCACGCCGAGCAGGACGATAGCCCCCCGCAGTCCCGTGAAAGAACTGGCATTTGCGATGAGTACGAGCGCTCCGGCCACGAACAGCGGCGCCACCACGAACGTCAGCCTGATGCCAAAGCGATCGAGCAGCGGTCCGAGCGCGAACGTGCCCACAAGCATGGTCGCATTCATGATCAGGAAGAGATCGCCCGCCTGCGCCAGGTCGAAGCGCAGGCGTTGCGAGATCATCGGCAGGATGGCCCCCAGAAGGGCCATCACAATGCCGAAGCCGAACATGCCGGAGAACGCGGAGGCGCTCAGCCAGCCAGTGTGAATACGCGGACCCGCCGGTGCCGTGGTCATTTAGATGTGCGCGAGTAGTACGCTCGGGTGAAAGCTGCGTACACCTGGTCATTATGATCCTTGGCGATGCCGGCGACGTTCGGCGAGACGAACGTGGTGGGTGTGAAGCCCTTGGCCATCAGGCGCGCTCCGGTCTCGGCGACCAGCGACATAGCGACGAAGACGACGGCCATGGTCGAACCCGCGGCGACTTTCTCCGGACGGCCGATATCCACCTGCGAGTCTTCGGGCGCGACGCAGTTGTCGATGGCAATGTCTGCAACATCGGGCAGCATCTTTCCGCTGGAATGTGTGGCCTTGGAGACAGCCGCATTCGCCAGCGAAGAAACCGAGATCACTGTGAGGCCCTTCTTCTTCGCGTACAGCGCCACTTCAATCCCCGCCGCATTCATGCCGCCGTGCGAGAAGACGATCATCACGTCGCCCGGCTCGAACAGAAAGCTCTGCAGGAAAACCTCGGCGTAGCCCTCTTTGCGCTCCAGCCAGAGCAGTTCGCGCGCGCCGTTGGGCCCAATCACGTTCGACCACATCAGGCGTGGATCGTAAAGCGGAAAGAATCCGACGAAGGCACCGTAGCGGGGGAAAACGTCCATCACCGGAATGACCGAGTGGCCGCTGCCATAGAGGTAGACACGTTTGCCGGAGGCGATGGCTGTTGCCAGGATCTCGCCCGCTTGCTCGATCTTCGTTTCCTGCGTTGTGTGGATGTTCTTGAGAACTTCCGAGATGTTTTCGTAATACTTGATTGCTGACATAAGTTCCTTCTTGTTTCAGATTCCGATGCTGTCGAAGGCCAGGCGCGCCGCGCCCAGCAGTCCCGCGTCTTCTCCAAGTTGCGTGAGTTCGATCCGCGCCTGTTGCGCCGAGACGGGCTGTGCCCACTCGGGCATTACGCGCCGGATCGTGGGCAGAAACAGATCGCCGGCTTGCATGAGCCCGCCCCCGAGGACCACCATCTCCGGATTGAGGACGCTCACGAGATTCGCGATTCCCAAGCCGAGGTAATGCGCCGTCTCCTCGACCGCCGCGAGCGCTGCCGGGTCGCCGGCGCGCGCCGCCGCGACCACGTCCTCGGCCGACTTTGCGTTCAAGCGACGGGCCAGCGCGGGTCCGGCGGCTTCGGACTCCCAACAGCCAATCGCTCCGTATTGCTCCTTATGCAGCCGGTTCAGCGCGAACCAACCCACTGCTCCCGCAACGCCGCCAGCGCCATCGAGCAGCCGTCCGCCCGAGAGTATGCCCGCTCCGATACCCGTACCGACGGCTAGAAATACAACATCCTTCAAACCGCGAGCTGCGCCCAGCCACTGTTCGCCGAGCACGTAACCAGCCCGGTCGCTGTCAATCGTGACGGGCGTTTTCAGCCCCCGCCGCAGTTCGGCCAGCAGCGGGACCTGCGCGTGCCCCCACAGGTTCGGCGCCCACGCCTCGCCCGTGTGCTTGCTGAAGATGCCGGGAACAATCAGGCCCACGGCATCAACGTCCGCCGCTTGCGCGGCGTCGAGCGACTCGCGGATCGACGACTCAATCTGTTCGACCGTGGCTTGCAGGCCGGCTCGTCGCGCGGGGCGCTTCGTCCGACCTGAAACGCGACCGTTGTGGTCGACCACCGCCGTGGTGAGTTTTGTGCCGCCGAGATCGATGGCGATAACGGATGACATCGTGAGTCCTTCGTTAATCCTGGGGCGTTAATCCTGGAGCGTTAATCCTGGGGCGACAACTTCACAACCCAGACATCCTCGGCCGCGATGGGAGCGCGGAGTTTCACCTGCCCGTCCTGCGCGGAAACTTCCACCGGCTTGCCTGTTACCAGATCCACGCCTTGATAGCGCTGTCCGCGAAGTCGCAGCGCGATGGCGGGCTCGATCGGCTGCTTGCCGTGGTTGAAGACGAACAACAGCGTGTCGCGTTCGCTTTCGAGATAGCGCACTTCCGGCTCCGCGCCGGTCGTGGAGACCGGACGTTCGACGCCGGCCCAGTCGAGCAGGGCGTTATAGAAACGCACCGTCGATGCTTCACGGCGCGTTTCATACGCCGCTCCCACATAGGAGCCGAGCATCAGCGTCTTGCCCTGGCCGTATTCCGAAATCACCGCGGCGGAGTTGCCGTTAGGGAATGTCGCGACGACGTGGGCCTGCGGCCCCAGCGGCGCCAGAGTCTCTTCATACCAGCGCGCCTGGAGCGTCTCGCCCGCTGCGAAGCCGGGCAGATCGCTGCCGGTCCAGCGCAGCACCGTGCGCCCGGCCTGTCCAGTCTGGACGTCCGTCTCGCGGCTGCCCATCACCTCATGCAGACCCATGCCCGGGATGGTCGGCGAAGACGAGCCCTTCTCATTGCTCCAGCCGAGACGCGCTTCTGCCACCAAGTGGCCTCCCTGGCGCACGTACTCCTTCAGTTGCTCGGCCGAGGCTGCAGGGATCATCAGCGGATAGGGCAGCAAGACCAGCTTGTATTGCTTCAGGTTCTCCTGCGTGAGGTGGTTGATGTGGATGAAATCGAGCGGCACGTTCGAGGGGAAGAGCGCGCGGTATATGCCCAGCATCGAATCGCGCTCGATGCTGTTCACTTCGCCCTGCGGCCCGCCGTATGAAGTTTCGCGCTGCCGCCCACCAACGAAATGCGACAGCGGATTGTAGACGATGGCGACCTCTGCCTTTGGTGGACGCGCCGCCAGGAATGTTTTCTGATTCGCGTCGACCACGTGCGCCACCGACCCCGCTACCTTGCTGCGCTCGGTGAGCGTGCCGTCGAGTTGGATCATGCCATAGCCGCCCGACTCGTAGCCCGTGCTCATCGGATACCACGCATAGTAATTGATCGCCTTCGCGCCGCGCGCCAGTGCGCTCCAGGTCCAGATGCGCAAGTCGGCGGGCGTCACCGTGGGCGAGACATTCAGCGCGATGGTGCCGAAGCCGGCCTGCAACTCGCCGATCCAGAAACCGCGCCCGCCATCGGCGTAGCCGAAAGAGCGCGTGAAGTCGAGCAGAGCGCCGCGCCACTGTACGTCGCGGTCGACGAACGAGGAATGCTTCGGATAGAACGACGTCCCGTAGTAGTCCACTTGCGACGTCATGGTCCAGTCGTCGGACTGGCCTTCCCACCACAGCGGAGAACTGAACAGTCCGATACCCGCCGCGTGCGAGGTGGCCACGGTGTGCGGATCCACGCGCTTCACCGCGTCGTAGCGGTCGCGCAAGTCCTCACCGAGCTTGTCGGCGATGAACTCCTTCCAGTCGATGAAGTCGGTGTAGGAGAGGATCGTGCTCAGCCGGTTCGGCTCCACTTCGTCCCATGAGTTGAAGTGGCGGTACCACGCGGCGTTCAGGGCGTCGAGCGTGCCGTACTTCTTCCTGATCCAATTCCGGAAGCGCGCCACCGTGTACTTGCAGAAGCAGAATTCGGGGTTGTCTATATAGGTGGGCGTGGCCCAGTTGATGACGTGCGGCTCGCTCCACAGATCCCAGCCCACGAACGCGGGGCTCTTTTTCGCCGCTTGCGCGAGGGCGGTATAGAACTTCAATTCCGCATCCCGCACGCCCTCATTGTCACGGCAGTAGCCGGGCGAGGACTCGGGGTGGATCGTCATGCCGTTCGACGAAACGAACAGCGAGTCGGGGTACTTTCTCCCGACCCAGGCCGGCGCGGAGTCCATATAGACCTGCACCACGACCTTCAGGCCCTGCTCCTCGGCGAGCTTCAGGATGACGTTGATCGTCTCGAAGCGGTAACGGCCATCTTCGGGCTCGCCGCTGGCCCAGTCGATCCAGCAGCGGACCGTATTAAAACCGAGCTTCTTGATTTGGGCGATGTCGGCCCGCCAGAGGTCGACTTTCGAGAGCGGGTCGCGCTCGAGCATCGGCGCGCGCGCTTTGCCGCCTCCATACCAGACCGACATCGGGAAAAAATCCTCGGCCCGCTGGCTCTGCCCGTACACCGGAGCGTAATTCAGGACACTCAGCGCGAGCGCCAGACCGGCAACGAACCCCCCAGGCAAAGTCGCGGTGATGCGCATGAGTTAGAAATCCCCCAGATTCAAGATGATTCGGTAGCGGTCGCCTCGCATGATGGAGACGACGTATTCGAGCGGCCGCCCGTCTGCCAGGCGGGTGAGCCGCTCTGCCGCCAGCGCGGGAGAACCTGCTTCGAGGCCCAGTTGCCGGGCGTCATCCGCTTCCAAGCCGACGGCAAAGTGAGTCTCGCGCGCTCCCGCGGGCTTCAACCCGTAGCGCTGCTCCAGCGTCGCATACAGCGAGCGTGACGAGAGCTCTTCCGCCTCAATACCCGGCACGAGGCTTAACGGCAGATAGGCGGTCTGGATGCCCATCGCCTCGTCATTGGCAAATCGGACGCGCTTCAGCCGGAAGACGCTGTCGCCGGGCTCGATGCCAAGCCGCAGCGCGAGGTCCGCGCCGCAGTTGATCACTTCCGCTTCCAACACGCGGGAATGGGCGCGCAAGCCCGATTGCTTCATCTCACCGGTAAAACAGGTGAGCTGGCGCGGACCCTGCGTGAGCCGAGGCGCATTGACGAACGTGCCTCGCCCTTGTTCGCGGCGCACCAGTCCCGCCGCTGACATCAGCTTGAGCGCTTCACGGACGGTGATCTTGCTGACCTCGTAGCGGGACGCCAGTTCGTCCTCGGGCGGAATGCGATCGTTCGGCTTCCAGTCGCCGCGCTCGATCTGGCCCTCCAGCAATGTGCGGAGCTGATGATAGAGCGGGATGGGAGAACTCTTGTCCAGCGAAGTGACGATCGCCGGCGAGAATGCGCCAGTCATGTTCAAACGCCAGTCTACTTGAACGGGGTCTCGAAATCAATAGGAAGTTATATCATTATAATGAATGCGTCAAAATCGTCGCTTTTTGAACAGATTGCGGACGCAGGCTCAATTATCTTCCTCTGCAGGTATGGCTTCCGTGCTACAACGGCTTGCAAGGGGACGAGTAAGGAATGGAAGGACAACCGCCGATGACCGGACCGATGACATCTCTCGATCAATGGGATGACGCCGTGCGGGCGCGCTACAAAGAAGGCCGTCCCAAGGAGCAGTTTCGCAATTACGGAGAAGGCGTCGCTCCCGTTGTCCGGGAGTTTTACCGGCTGAACCACGCCAGCCAGACCGTCGAATTCAACCGGGCCGCGCGCCAGAAGTGGCTCGGTTTCGACCACGCCGAAATGGGCGTCTGGGATCTTATGGAGGAATTGAACAAGCTGGTGGACGACTCGGATCCCGACACGGACCTGAGCCAGATCGAACACAACCTGCAGACCGCCGAAGCGTTGCGGGCCGATGGCGCTCCGCGCTGGATGCAGTTGACAGGACTGATCCACGACCTGGGCAAAGTCCTGTGGCTGTGGGGCGAGCCGCAGTGGTCCGTAGTGGGCGATACTTTTCCGGTGGGCTGCGCCTGGTCGGACAAGATCGTGTTCCACGAGTTCTTCGCCGACAACCCCGACAGCGCCAACCCGTGGTATCAGACGCGTTGCGGCATGTACGGCGAAGCCTGCGGCCTGAACAACGTCATGATCTCGTGGGGCCACGACGAGTACCTTTACCAGGTGACCAAGGACTTCCTGCCGGTGGAAGCGCAATACATGATCCGCTATCACTCCTTCTATCCCGCGCACCGGGAAGGCGAGTATACGTGGCTGATGAACCAGCAGGATCTCGAAATGATGGAGTGGGTGCGGCGCTTCAACCCGTACGACCTCTACTCGAAAGGCCATACCAAGCCCGATCCCGCTGTCCTGAAGCCGTACTACCTCAAACTCATCGATGAGTTCTTCCCGGCGAAGCTGCGTTGGTAGCGGGGCGTGACCCGGATTCCGGATTGAGGGTCAACGGTTGGCTAAGCCTGGCGATTTCTTTGTCGGCGTGACCGACCTCTTCAGCGTGCTGCTACCCGGCGCGGTGCTCACGTTTTTTGCCATGAGAGCGGAGCAGAGCCTCCGCCACGTCGATCTTTTCGGGCTCCTGCAATTGAGAGATGCCGCGGGGTACACGGCCTTCGCCGTATCTGCATTCCTGCTCGGCCATCTGGTCGACATGGTCGGAGCCGCTGTTCTCGACGGCATCTACGATCTTCTCTACGCCGATTTCCGGCGCTATCCAGGCGCCTTCCGAAACTGGCTCAAGGGAACGCCACAACGATTAGCGAAGAGGTCCCGCAACTGGTATGACTTCCACGTCCACGATCTCAAGTCCGTCGAGCCAGAGGAGCAACGACAGGATCCCGTGTTCGCCACCGCGCGATCTCTCGCCCGGCGGAAGCCGGCTGGCGACAGGCTCTATCAATGGTGCCGCGACTGGCTTCAGTTGTACGATCCCCAGTCGCTGCAGGAGCCGGACCGGCTGCAGGCCAATTCCAAGTTCTTTCGGGGTCTGGTCGTCGTCGTCACCTGTTTCGTCACTTTGTTCTGGATGGTAGACCCCTTCAGGCAGACTTGCAGTGGGTCGGTCGCTGCGGATCTGCTCTGGATGGCGAGTTGCCTGCTCGTCGCGATTCTTGCGTTTCTCCGCTACTCGGATCTGCGCTGGAAGGCGGTAGAGCACGTGTACCGCTTGTACGTGATCAGCCAACACCGCGAATCATTGCGAGCTTCGGGCCGAGCTTCGGACGCGAAGCTGTAGCCACTCTTGGAGCGTCACCCCGGACCGGTGCGAAGGTTCGGGCCTCGAAGGTGCGCCGCCGCGCACAGCGTACTTGCGAGGCTCAGCGCACGCGACGGCTGTTCCCAGATGACGGCGCCGGATCCGCGGGACGTCCTGCCGCGCTACTGCGCCACAATCACCACATGGAACGTATCGGGGAGCATCGGTGGCCGTGGTCGCTTGTTCTGCCCGGTAGGCGCCGGCGCCGGACCGAACGCGGCCGTAGGCGTGTAAACGCGATGCGTTGCGGTATCGACGGCGACGGTGCGCGCGCCTCGTTCGGTCGTCACGGTCTGGATGACTTTGTAGGTGCCCTTCACTTCCCGCACCACGGTCAGCGTGCCTTCGCCGTTTGAGCTGAAGGCTGCGCCCGTGCCGGGATCGAAGGCGACTCCGTCGGCGCCCTCGCCGATCGGCAGAGTCGTCAGGACCTTCCCTGCTTTGATATCGCTGATGGCCATCAGTCTGTTCTCACAGACCGAGAACAGCCGGACGTGTTTGGTGTCGATGGCGAGTCCCGAAGGCGATTCGCACGGCGCGAGAGACCATTTCCGCGCGACCTTCAGACCCTTCGCGTCTACTTCCATGATCTCGCTGGTGTCTTCGTTGTTGACGTAGATCATGCCCTTACCGTCAATTTGCGCAAACTCCGGCTTGCCGCCCATCGGGATGGTCCCGGCCACCGCGCCGGTCGCGGCGTCGAAGGCTGTCGAATCCTTGGAGGCTCCATTGAACGTGAAGACGCGGCCGCTGACGGGCTCATAGGCGATGGCATCGGGATTCTTGCCCGTGGCCACCTCGCCCGTTGCCTTCAGTGTTTTCAAATCGAAAACCACCACTTTGTTGGCCCGCCCGCAACTGATGAAGCCCTTGCCCAAGTGCTGCGCCAGCGCGATCCCGTGCACGCCCTGCGTGTCGGGGACCTCACCGATCACTTTGCCTTCCCCGGTATCCACGACGACCACCCGCGTGCCATTGGAGACGTACAGTCGGTGCGCGCCCGGGTCGGAGGTGAGGTAGTCCCAGAACGACGCGGGGCCGCCGATATCGATCTTGCCGGTTACTTTGTAATCCTGTGCCGTGGCCGCCAGGGCCGCCGCGATGGTGAAGACGAGCAGGGTTCGCATGGAGTTGATCATCACAACACAGTAGGCGCGACGGAGACACGCCGCGTAACGTCTTCCTGATGATAATTGCGGCTTGACCCGTCTATGGCTTCACGGTTCAGACTTCGAACTGGAGGTAGAAATGAGACCTGTTCTTAGCGCCAGAAAGAGCTGGCGCGACGTGATGGTTGCCGTTTTGGAGATCGCCGAGAAGCTTGCGAAAGCCGCTGCCCATGCCCCATTGTGCGACAGGAACGGCGCTGGATCTCCACAGAAGAAGAGAATCAGGCTCGTTTGTAAGGTACTGGCTCCGGTGTTGCGGTTGACGTCCGACGCCGGTGGCGGGGGACAGCCGCAGACACCTGGCGGGCGACGCGCGCTGGCCGGCTATTTCTCGGAGGCTGACGCGGACGGTGCGGGCTTGCCCGCGGTGCTGGCCGGAGCGGGCGCAGCGGGCTGGCTGGGCTTGGAGGTCCCGTTGCCGTTTGCGCCGTCCGCGCCGTTCGAGGGGCTGGAACTATGCTTATTCGCATAGTCGGTGATATAAAAGCCGCTGCCTTTGAACTGGAATGACGGGGCGGTGAGCAGGCGCACTACCTTCCCGCCGCATCCCTCGTGCAGCTTGATCGGAGCGTCGGAGAACCTTTGCAGAACCTCGAAGACTTCGTCGCATTTGTTGCACTTATATTCGTAAAGAGGCATCTTTGGCTTTCCTGACCGGACTTACTTCCTTCTTCCATTATGGCCCTTCGGACGCGGTGCCGCGTTTGCCGCTGATTCGGGCCCCGTCTGCTCCCCAACGGAAACCGGCCCGCGTGGGTGCGCGAGCCGGTGAGGAACCTCTCCATTCACATTGATGAACCGGACGCCGTTAATGATTCGGAGGCATCACTGGCACGGTCTTGTTGGTGCCTGGCGTCTGAGCTTGGGGCGCCGTCTTCGTTGCGTCCGTCGTGGCCGTCCCGTTCAGCACTTCGAGCGCCTTCTTCAACACGGCATCCTCGCCCGTTTTCTTTGGGGCGGCCGCCGGAGTCTGCTCTGGCACTTCTTCTCCATCCTCGTCGATGGACTCGCCATCGATATCGCTCACCATAAACGCCGGGACAACGGGGTTGTCCTGTAGGGCCTTGCCCGATGGCGAGTAGTATTTCGCCACCGCCAGCAAAACCGCCCCGCCATCCTGGGTAGGCACAACCTTGCGCACGGCCGCGTCTCCGAAGGTCCTCTCCCCGACCACCTGGGCCCGCTTGTCGTCCGCCAGGGCCGCGGCGACGATCTCCGCCGCTCCAAGCGTCCCGCGGTTGGTCAGCACGACCAATGGACCGGCATAGATTCTCTTGGAAGGGTCTGCCTCGAATGTGCGCTTAGGATACTTCTGGCCTTGCACGGTCGTGATGACTCCCTTGTCGAGGAACAGGTTCGCCACGGCGACTCCCTCTTCCACCGAACTGACCGTATCGTGCCTCAGGTCAAGCACCAGCCGCTTCGCCCCGCGCTTTGTCAGGTCGTTTACGGCCGCGGCCACCTCCGCGGATTTGCCGGCGTCCAGGTTGCGCACCTGGATCAAACCCGTCTGGTCGTCGACCATCTTGGTCATCACCGGAGCGGGTTTGAGCTCCGCGCGGGTCAGCTTGATCGTGGTCGGATCCGGTTTGCGCAGCCGCAGCACCGTCAGGTCCACAGTCGTTCCCGGTTCGCCCTCCAGCAGCAGATCCGCGAAGGCCAGCGGCATATCGCGGGTCTGGATCCCGTTCAGCGACTCGACGATGTCGCCCGTCGACAGGCCGGCCTTATCCGCCGGCGAGCCAGGAATTGCATCGACAATGTTGATTTCGTAGCCGTACTTCCGGCTCAACACCAGGCCGACGCCGGCGCGTTTCAGCTCCTTCGCCTTGGTGTACTGCTTGTATTGTTCAGCGCTCAGATAACTCGCAAACGGATCGATCGAGACCAGCAGCCCGTTGATCGCTCCGAGCGTGACATTCTTCATGTCCGGTTCTTCGACGTAGTCCGATTTGATCTTTCCGAGCACCTCGGCATATACGCTCAGATGGCGGTAAGGCGTTCCAGACTCCGTACTGGCGACGCGGTTTTGGCCCACCAGGGAGCCACCTAGAATCAGCGCAACCAGAAGGGTGGAAACGCTCACGACGATGTACTTGAATGCTCGGTTCATGGATACACGGCTCCGCGCCCAGATTGACTTGGGGAGCCGGGACTGCTCCTGATCAGAAGTATAACAGGCGGGGTCCAGAGGGCCGCCTTCTAAGTTATAGACGCGGCATGGGCGAATCGGTTGTCAAAACCTTTGGGCCAGGCCGCGGATTCGTGGATATTCCCGCCTCCGCCGCGGCCGATGCGCCGCCGCTGCTCGGATTTCACGTTCGGAAAATGCGCTGCGGTGATCAGAACGGAGCGGGCAGTTCTTCAGCCCTGGCCGCTCCCGGAAACTCGTCGAGAACCTGAATCCTGGGGACGGCCAGCGTGCGCGAGCGCTCCAGGCGGAGTTGTTCCGGCAGACTGGCACGGTTCTGTCGCGGGATTCCGATCACGGAGCTGAAGTCCCGATAGCGCGTGTCCCGCCCGGTCTTGGAGACTGCCCGCAGGACGCCCACCGCACTGACTCGCTCCGGAATACCATCCTTGCGAACGATGATTCCCTCTGTCGTTTCCGGTTGCGAGGCGGGTTGGTGGTTTCGGATCGCCTCGGCGACGGCGCCAATCTTGTGCGCCGGAAACTCCGCGCTCGCGTGGGTCCTGGCGTCCACGTCATGCACTGCTCTCCGTGGGTGGGACTGCGCCTTGTGGGACTGCGCCTGATACGTTGTCCGCTAGTACCTGATAAGCTGGCTTCGTGCGCTGGCGCCGCGGGCCGGGAAAGGGCCTTGCCCCCGAATCCGGACGCCGGGCGGAGGGGAAGTTGCCGTGGGAGCATCCAGGAAGTAGAGAGCATCCTTGAGACTGCACTGCTGCGTACACATGCTCTTCCATCTTTTTCCGCATCACTCCAGATCTTCCGCCACACCCAGGCGCTAAATCTGTCATAATCATTCAAAGTCATTCAAAATCGAATAAGGAATGGCACCGGTTATGGGATCATCGCCCCTCATCAATCGCTCGGCCGTCGAGGACATCGTTCGTCAGATTGTGGTGAAGCGGC